>LNFM01000670.1_pt1 | contig 171097 bp, 153 predicted proteins | sample 596031 | NCBI WGS metagenome assembly LNFM01 (sample SAMN04254537, study PRJNA301005) | activated carbon metagenome | isolation source: dual media filters at the Ann Arbor, Michigan drinking water treatment plant | place: USA: Ann Arbor | reverse complement strand
TCGGCTTGGAGGTATCTCCAAGGATATTACTGCGTCACGGGCACCTTCACACAATACGCTTCCATTGCTGGCCGCGCATTATGGTGATGGTATTGAAACGCAGATATCGCCAGAGTATCTGTCGACCTTGAACCCGTGCGGGCCCAAGATCTCGCCAGGACTCCGCCGCCTGCGTTTCTCTTTCTTCCGTTTTCAATTTTCAAAGAGCAGACCAGCGACACGTTCGCGAGCCAGTCTTACTAGACTGGCTTTCGACACAACAGGGCTCCCTCCGGGTAGACCCGGCAGAGAACCGAGGGTTCGAGAAGAGCGATGCCCGTCGCGGGCCGGCGAAGCACCGTGGCGCCCCGACGAAGACCGAATAAATAGAAACAGGGCTCCGGTGTCAACAAGCGTTTTTAAAATTTCTTGAGATTTACGCAGCGCTCCTTTCAACGCACTGATTTTAAAGATGTTTTATGGTTATCCACAGGGGTGCATTTAGTGCGAATTGAGGCTTCGGCAGCGGCTTGTGAAGCGAAAGGTTGACCGCCTGGGGCTCTCGGAGGGCCTTCGGGGCGTCCAAACTGGGGCGCCCAGCGGCCCACTGGATGTCGGGTGGAGAAAAAAGCTCATGTGGTCGCGCGCCGCAAATCACCGTTGGTCTGTTCCAAAGCGCGAGAACCGCCACAAAAGAGCCCGAAAAGCAGCCGTTTTGATTGACCCGGGGTTAGCAAACCACCGACAGTCAGAGTACGGGGCGCCCGCTCGCGACGGGGCAAGACTGCAAAATCATCGACAATGGCGCAGGTGTGCGTTGTCGGAGGTGAGGGGAACCGCTTGGTTCAGCACTTTAGACATCGGCCGAATTTGCGGCCGGGCATGCGCCCGGCCCGCGCCCGTTCGGCCGATCAGCCCAAGGGCCTCCCGCACCTCTACCGCGGGTCGCGAGGACGAGCGGCGCGGGCCGACGTCTATGCCGCCGACCACGCGGACAGCCGTCAGAGCGGCCGGTTCCGATGGCTTTTGAGTACGTGCCTGGCCGCAGCGGTTGGTGCAGTGGCGATCATTGTCGTGATCTACGGCTCCACCGATCCGCGCGACGTTGCCGAGGGCCGTATGCCGACGCTCGAGCGCATTCGAATGGATGCCGCGGTCGTTCCAATGCCGGCGCCGCACCGTCCCGATGACGGGCTGAACTGGGCCATCGCGAAAACCGACCGGATGCAGGCTACGCCCGGCGCCACGTCGATGCGCTTCATCATCCATGAAACATTGAAGCAGCGGCGCAATGGGCGCGAGTACATTTTCGCGAAGCCTTATGTGCGGATCGTTTCGCGATTGGCGCCGGTTCCTGCAAATTACGCTGACGTTATTCCTCCGTTCAATCCTCTGAAACTCTACGCGGACAACAAGCCAGTCGCTAGCAATCGCGACGCGGATTCGAATGCTGCGCGTAGCGATGTTTCCGTCCGCGTCGTGGAATTGCTGGGTGGATTTCTGCCCGGCGAAGACGGTCAAGAACTGGACAGCCGGGAAGTCGACGATCTTATTCAGCGAGCGAATTTCGATGTGCCCAACGACGACGATTCGCCAAACACACCTTTGATCGAAGCCGGGGCGACTGCTCAGCCCGCAGCGGAAGCATCGCAACCCTACACAACGATCCTACCGAAGACCGTCGTCGACGCCGACGACACCGTGACAGAGCTCGAAGGTCAGCAAACGCGGGTTGTGAAAGTGGGTCCGCGCGACACGCTTGCCAAAATACTCGCCGCAACCGGAGCCGAGACCTGGGTCGTGCGCGAAATGCTTGCCTCAGCCGATACGATTTTCCGCGAGGAAAATTTGAAGAGCGGACAAGAAGTGCACGTGACGCTCGTCCCCTCGCTCGATGATGTAAACAAGCTTGAACCGACGCGTATCTCGGTGTTCGGAGACGGACATGAGCATCTCGTAACGGTCGCGCGCAGTGCCGGCGGTGATTTTATCGCATCGGCGACGCTGCCTCAGCAAGATTTCACGCCGGGCCGTCTGGCATCGTCCGACGCCGGCCCTGGATCGACACTCTACGCAAGCCTCTATCATGCCAGTGTCGTGCAACAGGTGCCGACCGATACGATCCAGCAAATCCTGCGTGTGCATGCTTCGGAAACAGATTTCCGCCGGCGACTACGCGCCGACGACACCGCTGAGTACTTTTTCGATTTAAAGCAGGAAAACGGCGCCGACGGTCCGCCGGGTGAATTGCTCTACACGGCGATCTCAAGCGGCGGCGAGGCGATGGGCTACTTCCGTTTTCGCTCTTCGGATGGCGTTGTCGATTACTACGACAAAGAAGGCAACAACTCGCGCAAATTTCTTATGCGGAAGCCCATCCGCGGCGAAGATCTTCGATTAACGTCCGGGTTTGGCGTGCGCTACCATCCCTTGCTCGGCATTCGAAAGATGCACACGGGTGTGGACTGGGCAGCGCCGGTCGGGACGCCTATTCTTGCCGCGGGCACGGGTACCGTCGAGGAAGCCCGGCACAAAAGCTACAATGGCAATTACGTGCGCATCAAACACGCCAACGGATATCAGACCGCGTACAGTCACATGAGCCGCATCGCGCCGGGCATGCAGCCGGGACTGAAAGTGCGGCAGGGCCAGGTCATCGGATATGTGGGATCGACGGGACTGTCGTCTGGTCCGCATCTGCATTACGAGGTTCTGATCAACACACGCTTTGTCGATCCGCTGTCGATCCAGGTGCCGCGGGAACGCAAACTCGCCGGCAAGGACCTGGGTGATTTCCAGCGTGAGCGGGCGCGCATCGAGGAGTTGATGCGCCGCGCGCCGGTCATGACCGCAAGCCGTTAGAGCCGCCATCACACCCCGGAAATATTGAATTCAAGACTTTGCTAACCTTCCCAGGCGAGCCATTCGCAATTCCCTCTTGAACTATGTTCATTTTGCTGTATGTTTCTTACGTGAACAATGTTCAACATATCCGGAGGGACGTAATGCTCGATTGTTTAGCCCGGTACCTTATCGGCCCGGCCGCCGACTTTGCCCAGCATTTGACGACCGCCGTCGATAGCTTCCCGCCCGTTGGCCGGCCGATGACCCGAGCCAAATTCGATGGCGGAAAATTTCATGAAGGCATGACAGAGCCCTGCAATGTTGGGCCGTTCTTTAACCACGCTGACGGCCATAGTTGGCTCGGGTCGCGGGCCGCTTCGTCCGTATAGATCGCTGCATTCACGCTTCACCTCCGCCTGAAGGATACGCCGATGTTTCCCGATCTCCTGCGTACGCGCCGTTTCGCCGGCTTGTTCTGGTGCCAGTTCCTGTCCGCGCTGAACGACAACTTCGTCAAAAACGCACTCGTTATTCTGATCCTGTTCAAGATCGGGGAGGCCGAGGGGGCTTCGCTGGTCGCGCTTGCCGGCGCGGTGCTCGTCGCGCCGTTCTTCTTTCTCTCGGCGCTCGGCGGGGAATGGGCAGACAAATACGATAAGGCGGAGTTGGCCGAGTGGCTGAAACGTTATGAGATTCCGGTCGCTCTTATCGCAGCGGCTGGCTTCTGGTTCAACTCGGTGCCTGTTCTATTTGCAGCGCTTGCGGGTTTCGGCATCATCGGAGCGCTGTTCGGCCCGATTAAATACGGCATCCTTCCCTCTATTCTCGACAAGAAGGAAATCTCCGCCGGCAATGCCCTTATCGAAAGCGCAACGTTTGCCGCCATTCTCATTGGCACCATCGCCGGCGGTTTAATGGTGCATCCGGAAGGGACCGCGTGGGAGCTACCGGCCGCGGTCGTTGTGCTGTCGGTGCTGTGCTGGGTTGCGGCGCGGTTCATCCCGAAGACGGGGGCCGCGGCGCCCGACCTGGTGATCACGAAAAACCCGCTCGCCTCCACCTTTGCCATGATCGGCGAACTGAGGGACGACCGGAAATTGTGGACCGGCGGCCTCATCACGAGCTGGTTTTGGCTGGTCGGCGCGGTGGCGCTGTCGCTGTTGCCGGTGATGCTCAAGGACGGATTGAACGGGACGCAGGCCCTGATCACGTTCGGGCTGCTCGTCTTCACGGTCGGGATTGCGGTCGGATCGATGCTCGCCGCGCGGGCCAGCAAATTACGTCCGAACATGGCCCTTGTGCCGGTCGGCGCTTTCCTCATGGCGCTCGCCTGCCTCGACCTGGGTTGGGCGACTTCGGACCTTATGCGCAGCGCCGAGCCCATCGGTATCGAGAGCTTCGTGACAAGCTTCACGGGACTGCGTCTCGCCACCGGACTGTTCGTTCTGTCGCTGGCCGGCGGCCTCTTCATCGTCCCGTCGTTCGCGGCCGTGCAGCTTTGGGCCCGCGACGATCACAAGGCGCGCGTGGTGGCTGCGTGCAACATTCTCTCGGCCGCGTTCATGGTGGGCGCGAGCCTGATGCTGGCCGCACTGCAGTGGGCGGGGCTCGGCGTCTCGGGGCTGTTCCTGATCCTGGGCGTTGCCAACCTCGTGGTGCTCGGCCTCGTCTTGAAGGCGTGGGGAGCGCACGGGCTTAAGGACCTCGCCATGTTCCTGTTCAAGACGTTCCTGCGCCTTGAAGTCAAAGGCACCGAAAACCTGCCTGCCGCCGGCACGCGCGCCATCATCGCGCCCAACCACGTCAGCTTTCTCGACGCCGCGCTGATGCACGCGATCATGCCGGATTTCGCTTCCTATGCGATCGATACCGGCATCGCGGAACGCTGGTGGGTGAAGCCGTTCCTGAAACTCGCCAAGGTGTATCCGATCGACCCGACCAAACCGCTTTCGACGCGTCACCTGATCAATGACGTGAAGGCCGGCGAGACGCTGGTGATCTTTCCCGAAGGACGCCTGACGACGACCGGCGGCCTGATGAAGGTCTACGACGGCACGGCGATGATCGCCGACAAAGCCGATGCCATCGTCGTGCCGGTGCGCATCGACGGATTGGAGCGGTCGCACTTTGGCTATCTCAATCGCTTCCAGACGAAGAAGACGTGGCTGCCAAAAACGACGGTGACGATCCTGCCGCCGATGAAACTGCCCGTCGATCAAACGCTGCGCGGCAAGACGCGGCGTCAATCCGCCGGTGCGGCCCTGCAAGACATCATGGTCAACACGGCCGTGCTGACGGCGAACCTCGACCAGACGCTGTTTTCGGCGCTGGTCGAAGCAAAGGCCACGCGCGACACCGGCAAACCGGCGATCGAAGACCCGCTCGGCACAAAGCTGACCTACAAGAAGCTGATCCTCGGCGCCCAGGTGCTCGGCCGCAAGATTGCGCCGCTGGCACCGGAAGGCGCGGCCGTCGGCGTGCTGCTGCCCAATGCGGCGGGCGTCGCCGTCACGTTCTTTGCGTTGCAGTCGATCGGGCGCGTCGCCGCGATGCTCAACTTCTCGGCCGGCGCGCAGAACATGATCTCCGCGTGCCAGGCGGCGAAGGTGGACGTGGTGCTGACCTCGCGCGCCTTCATCGAGAAGGCGAAGCTCGCCGACGCGGTGGAGAAGCTGTCGGCCGTCGTGCGGATCATTTACCTGGAAGACGTGAAGGCGACGATCGGCACGAAGGATAAGCTCGCTGGTCTTTGGCAGGGTTCCACACCGCAGTCGCAGCGCCAGCCCGACGATCCGGCGGCGATCCTGTTCACGTCGGGTTCCGAGGGGACGCCAAAAGGCGTTGTCCTGTCGCATAAGAACCTGCTCGCGAACGCGTTCCAGTGTCTGCATCGCATTGCGGTGAACGGGCAGGACAAGGTGTTCAACGTGATGCCGGTGTTCCACTCGTTCGGCTTGACGGGCGGACTTGTCATGCCGCTGATCGGCGGCGTGCCGGTCTATCTCTATCCCTCGCCGCTGCATTATCGCATCGTGCCGGAACTCGTTTACGGTTCGAACGCGACGATCCTGTTCGGCACCGATACGTTCCTCACCGGCTACGCGCGCTCAGCGCATCCGTACGACTTCCATCGCATTCGCCTCATCGTTTCGGGTGCCGAAGCGGTGAAGGATCGCACGCGCCAGACGTACATGGAAAAGTTCGGCGTGCGCATTCTGGAAGGCTATGGCGTGACGGAAACGGCGCCGGTGCTGGCGATCAACACGCCGCTGTCGAACAAGTCGGGGACTGTCGGGCGTCTGGCGCCGTTGATGGAAGCGCGTCTCGAACCCGTACCCGGCATCGAGGACGGCGGACGGCTTTACGTGCGCGGTCCGAACGTGATGCTGGGCTACATGCGGACGGAGAATCCGGGCGTGCTGGAGCCGCCGCACGAGGGCTGGCACGACACGGGTGATATCGTCGCCATCGATGCGCAGGGGTTCATCACGATCAAGGGGCGCGCCAAGCGGTTCGCCAAGATTGCCGGCGAGATGGTGTCGCTGTCGGCGGTCGAGGCTCTCGCCGCCGAGCTGTGGCCGAGCCTTGTGACCATCGTGGTGTCCGTGCCCGATGCGCGCAAGGGCGAGAAGCTCGTGCTGCTGACGACGGACAGGACACTGACCCGCGAGCCATTCCAGAAGTCGGACCTGAACGTGCCGGCGGAGATCCTCGTGGTGGACCACATTCCGCTCCTGGGCTCGGGCAAGCCCGACTTTGTTGCGGCCACGAAGCTGGTGAAGGACGCGCCGTCCACGCGGCCAGCGAGGCCGATGGCGCTCGTGGAAGAGCCGATGGCACCGACGGGAGAACCGAAGAGCGCGGCGTAGGGGGTGGGTAGGGCGTGTAGCGGAGATGGAGTGGCTGGGGCGGTGGGTTGGGAGGGGAAACAGAGCTTCCGAGGCTAGTGGTGATAGTGGTCGCGTTTATACACAAGCGGACATTTCAAACGCGTTGGAGCAACAGCTATCTCGGTAGTCCGCCACCAACCGGGAAGCAGACCCATCCACCCCATAACGCTGATTTAATTCACACGCCATTTCGGGCTGCTTTAATATCGAGAAGATTAATCTGGTCGATCTTAACTTCGTGGATTACGATCGTCAGTTTTGCGGGATACTTGAATCGCATCTCGCTTATTCTAAACGTCCACAGCATTATTTTTAGAAGATCTTCGTCAGATATATTTTTGTGACCTTTGATTCTCGTTATTCCTGATCCGAATATGGTCGTGGATACGCTTTTTTGAGCGTACAAATTGTTTACCTTGTCCCAGAACCTTATAAGAAACTCTAGGTACTCCGGCATAGTTAGAACTGCTTTATTGCCCTCATCGAACTTGGAGAACGCAGTCAGAAGGTATTCTTTGTAAAGGCAAATCGTGCCTATTTGATATCTCTTCTTTTTCCCCTGCTTTCTGTTGTTGTTGATCTCCAGGACTTCGCTGTCATCAAAGGCGTAATCCTCAATATGTTGGTTGAGTTCGGATATCGAAGCGCCCAGATGCTTTTGGATGAAAACGCCGTTGACTGAAGTCTCGGCGATTATTTTGTTGTCAACCTGCGTATCAAAATACTCGTTGAAAGCAATTGCCTTCAGTCCAGGCTGCTGAAAAATGTCCCCCGTCTTTATTGATACATCGCTGCCCTCGACATTGATGTCAATACTATTCAGGTTGTTCGACCAAAGCCATATTGCCAGATAAATCAGCACCAGTAGGGCTAAAAAAATGCAAAAGACCGTAAACTTCCACTCGACAGGAATATCAAAAAAGATAACCGCGACTGACAACGCGCCACTTACTACAGAAGTGATCTCAAGAAATATCTTGAAGACTCTTTTGTCGAAGAATTTGATCTTTGCCATAGCCCCGACCATCTACTCCTGTTAGCCGATTAATTATCGCTGTATTTGTAAATCTCTGGGGCCTTTTTGCTCTCCACCATGAAGCCACCATCCTGCAATGCCAATTTAATGAGCTCCTTATTCATTGGAACGTGAAGTGTAGGAACGTTACTCATCGAGCTTGCAAAAATGGGAAGCTTTACCCAAAGGTTCTTGACTGCCTGTTTTAGGTATCCATTGACCAGTAAGCTCTGCTTCGTGTCGTATTCCGGGTAGATGACTATCACCGGCAATCCCTGATCGTTGATCCCGTAGTCAATTTCTTCTCGAAGCGCGCGTGAGTTCGTCGTAATCGAACTCAAAATAAATATAATATTCTTTGATTTCCGGAGGCGCTCCCGGAGTCTCGGTTTTAGGGTGAATTCCCAATCACTGCCATCGCGCACGCTGTAAGTTTTGTCGTGCGAGTCGACAAATGGGAACGACGCATCAGCGCCTTTCCACATCCGCAGAGTGTTATAATACTGAAAATCCTTCGTCGCATTGGCACCCAACGAGCTAGAATGAAAGGGCTCCGTAACGTAAAAAGCGGTATAGTTTCCAGTTTTATTTGCCATATGACTTTCCAATTTTCATCAAAAATTACCGGATTTCTCCGGCGTTTGGACATCGCCGTGGCTCCAACACGTTGAAAGCGCAATTGCGATAAAGTATTTCGGAGTAGCAGGAATTGATCGGCCGTTTAATTAGAGTATGAGTTCTAACCCGACTTGGGAAGGACAGGGCGTCGCAAAACTTGTGGGCGCATTAAACGGCGGTGGCGATGCGTTCGTAGACGATGAAGCCGGCGTTGATGGCGAGCTTGTCGTAGAGGCCTCTTGCTGCCGCGTTGGAATTGTGCGTGAGCCAATAGACCTGCCGGCCGCCGCGCCGGTCCGCCTCTTCGTAAACAGCCTCGATGAGGGCGCGGGCAACGCCACGACTGCGGGCGGCGGGTTCTACAAACACGTCCTGCAGATAGCACGTTGGCTCGATCATCCACGTCGAGCGATGAAAGAGGTAGTGGACGATGCCGACGATCCGGTCTCCATCGAGGGCGACGCGGGCATACACGGGTTCATGGGTTTCAAAGAAGCGCTGCCAGGTTGTCTCCGTGACGTCAGCCGGTAACGCCACATCGTAGAAGCTCTGGTAGCCCTGCCACAGGGCCAGCCATGCGGCCTTGTCCTGCTCCTGGATTTCGCGGATGGTCACGGTCACTCTGGCCCTCCGGCGTCTCTGAAAATTTAGGCGAACGCGGCGTCGCGGATTTGCCTAGCATGACATAGCAAATAGCGATTTGGACCTGAATGCGGCTTGGGAAAGGCGGATCGGCGGGTGGTGTCCGTGACTTTACGGGGGCAGGATGGGGCAACGGGGCCACAGTCGACTTTGGCTTTCGCTGCGCACACCTAAATGATCTTGTGCCGGCTTGCCTGCCTCGCCTATCTCGGATTTGATTATCAGCGGTGCCGTAGGGTCGGCGCCGGGAGAAAACTCGGAGACTGCGCATGTGGTCGTTGCGCGTCATGGTGCCGGTGTTTGCCGCCGGTCTGATGATGGGTTCAACCGTGATGCTGGCGGACAATTGGTCCGACCGCGGCCCCATGTTCGAAAGCGACCTGCGCCAGCAGGCCGAGCAGGAGGCCGCAGAGCGCGCCGCCAACCGCAAGACCTACGAGCCGACCGTGTATCCGAAGTACATGGAGGGGGGCGAGCGTCCGGACATCAAGCCCGTCGCGCCGCCGATTGTGTATTTCGATCGCGCCGAGGAGGTCGGCTCGATCATCATCGATACGCAGGCCCGCAAGCTGTATTACGTGCTGGCGAACAAACAAGCCTACGAGTATCCGATCTCTGTCGGCCGCGACGGGTTCACATGGACCGGCACCGAGCGGATCAGCCGTATTGCCGCGTGGCCGTCGTGGACCCCGCCGCCGGAAATGCGGGAGCGCGTGCCGGGACTGCCGGTGACGGTTTCGGGCGGGATGAAGAACCCACAAGGAGCGCGCGCGCTTTATCTGGGCGGCACGATCTATCGCATTCACGGCACCAACAACGATAACACGGTCGGACGCGCCAATTCGTCGGGGTGCTTCCGGCTGACCAACGAGAATGTCGTGCATCTCGCCTCGATCGCCAAAGTCGGGGCGAAGGTGAGCGTGATGCAGTCCTATGCCGGCGGCGTCAGCCCGAACGCGCCGCTGTCGTCGCTGTTCGACTTTGGATTCTTGGCACCGGCGGCACCGCCACCCAAAGCGGTGAAGAAGAAGAAGCCGGTTGCCGCGAAGAAGGCACCGGCTCCGGTTGTCGCACCTGTCGCGCCCGCCGCGCCGACACAGAAGGCCGCCGCCGAATAGGGGATCGTTGGTTTACTCAAGCGCCGTCGATCGTTGCTGGTTGCCGCTCCAATCAATGCGCAGGGTGGCGAACATGAGCACGGTCAGCCCGGCAAAGCCCAACAGCGCTCCGGCGAGAAGTGCGTAATCTTCAAGACGCAGGATCAGATACAAGATTCCATAGAGAAGCGCGAACGTGGCAGCCATCGCGAGGCCTGCCGTGGCGCTCCCAAGTGCACGCGACACGTACACGGCCAGCATGCCACCCGTTGCGGCTGACGCGATGAGGTAGGACCAGCCGAAACCGACGTGCTCGGCTAGCGACAGCAGCAACACGTAGAAGAATGTGAGGGCGAAACCCGTGAACAGGTATTGCACCCAGTGCACGCGCCTGGCCGACTGGACTTCGAGCAGGAACACCGCCATGAACGCGGCGGCAATAAACAAGACGCTGTATTTCACGGACCTGTTGACGAGGTCGTAGAATTCAACGGGCTGATAGTACGAGACGCCGAACATGTAGGGCTGCAGGCGTTCTATCCCTTGGTTGTTGCCGTCCCATGCCTGCGGAACGCTGCGCGCGAGGTGCGGGATGCGCCATGCGGCGGTGAACCCGGTGTTGATCACGTTGCGATCGGTCGGGAGAAAGGCGCCGGAGAAGCTGGGGCTCGGCCAGTCCGACGTCATCGTCACTTTCGTCTCGCGGGCGGCGGGAGCAAATGACAGCTGACCGGATCCGGTGAAGGTGAGCGATGTCTGAAACGCGAATTCCTTCAGCGCGGTATTGACGGTTCCAGGTGCAGCGGCGGTCATGCCCGTTAGCCGGGCATGGATGCCATTCGCTTCGACACCGGCGATGCCGATACTCGGCGCGAAGTCTATATCCTGCGTCTGGTCGATTTTGACGCTGGCCGCCGCCTTTAGACCGGACACGTCGCTCAAGCCAAGGACGAGTATGGCATCGTTCCAGCGAACAGTGTGTGGATCGGAGACCACGAGGCTCATGTCGGGCTTGGCGAAGCGCCCGGCCAGCGTGACGTTGGCCGTGTAGACGTTCACGGTGTAAATGCCGCGATGCAGCACCTGTGACGCACTCTTGGCCGTCATCTCCAGCGTCTCGGGCGTAAACACCGCCCGCCGCTCCACAATGGTCTCAACACGTTTGTCGCCGTCTTTTGCTTCAACCTTGACGGTGTAAGGCACCACGAGGAACGGCCCGTTCACATTTTGCGGCTGGCCCCATACGCGCGCAACGTCACTGCGAACGCCGCGCGCTCTGTCTTCGCGTTCCGAGACGAGGGCGCCGGCCAATACCATCGGCAAGAGCAGCAGCACGATCAGGAAACCGATCAAGCAAAGTTTGAACGCCGGGCTGTGGAGCACACGGCGGGCAGCGGCAATTATTTCGGACATCTAGGTCCTGACCTCCAGCAGCCGATCGACGATCAAACCGGCCCATAGCGCGGTTGATTGGCCGAGGTAGCGCGGCTGGAGTAGGGCGGCGCGGCCGCAAATCGGAGCAAATGTCCGCAAGGCGTGCGCGCAACACGCACAGACCGGCAAATTTGGACGGTATTGGCGTCAATTTCCGCACCAGTGTGCGGGTGTCGCGTTGATGGACACGGGTCGAGGCAACGCGGCTGGATCAGCTGTGAACCGCTTCGATCGGCTGCCGTGAGCGCTTTATTTAAAAGCAGCCGGAGCGCGAGGAACGGCCAAGAGTTTGAAGTCGGGCGATCAGGTCAAGTGGACCACGAGCCAGGGGGAAACGTCCGGAAAAGTCGTCAAGAAGCAGACGGCGCGCACGAAAATCAAAAGCCACAAGGTGGCGGCGAGCAAGGACAGCCCGCACGACATCGTGGAGAGCGAGAAGTCGGGAAAGTGCGCTGCGCATAGACCGAGTGAATCGAGATTGCGCAAGGAAAAGTGAGAGCGGCGGGCACGGATCGCTGAGGATCAGGGTCAGAGGGGTCAGACCCCTATTAAGGGGTCTGACCCCGATATAACTTACTTCTCTGGTGCAACCATCGGAGTGAGTTCGACAGCAATCTTGGCTGCCTTGTCCTGGTCTTCCTTAGGCTGCGAGATCAGACCTTTGCCCACGAGGTAGCCGTCTTCACCAACGGCCTTTGGCGAAACGAACTCGGCGAGAAACTCCTTCATGCCGGGGATGACGCCGATGTGAGCCTTCTTCACGTAGATAAAGAGAGCACGCGACGCGGGGTATGTCCCTTTCGCGATGTTCTCATATGTGGGTTCAACGCCACCGATCAGGACCGGCTTGATCTTGTCGACGTTCTCTTCAAGGAACGAATAACCGAAGATGCCGATTGCATTTGGGTTACCTTCGATTTTCTGCACGATCAGGTTGTCGTTCTCGCCGGCTTCCACGAAGGCGCCATCTTGGCGGATCGACTTCCAAACCTTTTCGTAATTCTTGGTGCCATTCTTCTCGTCGGCTTCCTTCATTTCAACGAGCGCTCCGAAACCCTTGGCGCCTTTTTCCATGACAAGTTCAAGAAAGGCGTCGCGTGTGCCGGAGGTCGGCGGGGGACCCAAAATTTCGATCTTGGTGTCGGGAAGCAGCGGATCGACGTCCTTCCAATTCTTGTGGGGGTTGGCGATAAATTTCAGGTTTTCGTCGTGGATTTCCTTGGCGAGCGCCAGGAAAACCTCTTCCTGCTGCAAACTCAGGTCCGGTGCCTTCTTCGACTGAGCGAGGACGATACCGTCAAGCCCGATCTTGATTTCGAGAATATCCTTGACGCCATTGGCTTGGCAAAGCTCGAATTCTGCCTTCTTCATCGGGCGCGAGGCGTTTGCGATGTCGGGATGTGTCTCGCCCACACCAGCACAAAACAGCTTCATGCCGCCGCCGGTGCCGGTCGATTCCACAACTGGCGTTTTACCACCGTTCGACTTGCCGAACTGCTCGGCGACCGCGGTCGTGAAGGGGTAGACCGTCGACGATCCGACGATACGGATTTCTTCGCGCGCGAGAGCCGCGGTGGAAAGGGCGGATGTGGCAGCGAATGCGATCGCAGCCCGCGTCAAACCATTCTTGAACTTGGGTGTCATGAAGCCTCGAAAATTTCAGCTGGTTGTGGCTGGGGAGCGCCTTAGATCCAGCCATTTTGCGCGCTCGTCGGCGCTTTTAACCACCCTGAATAAAGCTATTATGACGGCTGAAAATCTGGGGTGTCACATTCGTGTAATGACAGTTGCGCAGAAGAGGCCCCGAGTTTGCGGGGGGCTAGAGCCTAAGCCAGCAACTCTGTGTAGTAATATTTAAGGGGCACGCCCATGATCAAAACTATCGCAATCTCAGTCTTATTCGGTCTTTCGTTGGCATCCACCGCACTTGCCGACTGCGTCGTCAACGTCAACCGCTCCGCCTGCGCTGGCAAGGAAAGCGAATCCTACAGCAAGTGTGGTGGCTCGAAGTCTTGCGACAAGGATTATCCGGCGGCAACGGAAGCGGCCTGCATCGCAGCTGCGAAAGAGAACTGCCCGAATAAGCGCCTGGACATCACCAAGTCCAAAATCGTCAAGGCACGGTTCAACGGTAAAACGCTGGCCGGCCCCTACGGCGGCAACTTCTGCGCTCCCAACCGCCCCGACTTCAACAAGTGCAAGTAGTCTAAGACAATTTTGCCTGCAAAGATTGAAAAAGGCGGAGGCCGGTTTTGCCGGTCTCCGCTTTTTTGATGTTTATGCCGCAGCCTTGACGGGCCAGCCATTGATGGTGATGGCGCCGTCGCGGACGGAGACCTTAACCGTGTCGCCGTCCTTCACGCCGCCGGCGAGGATCTGTTCGGCGAGCGAGTCCTGCACTTGTTTCTGGATGACGCGCTTCAAGGGACGCGCACCGTAGGCTGGGTCGTAGCCGCGGTTGGCAAGCCATGTGCGCGCCGCATCATCGAGTTCGATGGTGATCTTGCGATCCTCAACGAGCTTCTGCAATCGGCCCATCTGGATGTCGACGATCTTGCCCATGTCCTGCCGCTGAAGACGGTGGAACAGGATGATCTCGTCGAGACGGTTCAGGAACTCCGGCCGGAAGCGGGCGCGGACTTCGGCCATCACTTCGTCGCGGACGGCTTCCGTATCCTCGCCTTCCTTCTGTTCGACGAGGTACTGGGCGCCAATGTTCGACGTCAGGATGATCAGCGTGTTCTTGAAATCCACCGTGCGGCCCTGGCCGTCCGTCAGACGGCCGTCATCGAGCACCTGAAGGAGGATGTTGAACACATCGGGGTGCGCCTTCTCGATCTCGTCGAAGAGGACGACCTGATACGGCCGGCGACGGACGGCTTCAGTCAGTGCGCCACCTTCTTCGTAACCGACATATCCCGGAGGCGCGCCGATGAGACGAGCGACCGAGTGCTTCTCCATGTATTCTGACATATCGATACGCTGCATCGCCGTGTCGTCGTCGAAAAGGTAGGCGGCAAGCGCCTTCGTCAATTCGGTCTTGCCGACGCCGGTCGGGCCCAAGAACATGAACGAGCCAATGGGCCGGTTCGGGTCTTGAAGTCCGGCCCGCGCGCGGCGTACGGCCGTTGAAACCGCAATGACAGCTTCCTTTTGGCCGACGACACGCTGACCCAGCGCCTCTTCCATCTTGAGTAGCTTGTCGCGCTCGCCCTCCAGCATTTTGTCGACAGGCACTCCGGTCCAACGCGAGACAATGGCCGCAATCTGATCCGGGCCGACTGCCTCTTCGACCATGGCGCCCTTGCCGTCGTTGGTTTCGATGGCGGAGAGCTTCTTTTCCAGATCCGGGATCACGCCATATGTCAGTTCACCAGCGCGGGCGAGGTTGCCCTTGCGTTGTGCCTGCTCCAGGTCGTTACGGGCGGCGTCCAGTTCTTCCTTCACCTTCTGCGCCGATCCAAGCTTCTGCTTCTCGGCTTCCCAGCGCGCGGTCATCGCCTGTGACTGCTCTTCCAGGTTGGCGATTTCGCCTTCAAGTTTTGCAAGTCGGTCCTTCGACGCCTGGTCGGTCTCCTTGCGCAAGGCTTCGCGCTCGATCATCAACTGCATGAGATCGCGGTCAATGGCATCGAGTTCTTCGGGCTTGCTATCGACCTGCATCCGCAGTCGTGAGGAGGCCTCATCGACAAGGTCGATGGCCTTGTCGGGGAGGAAACGGTCGGTGATGTAGCGATTGGAAAGGGTTGCCGCAGCCACAAGCGCGCTGTCGGTAATGCGCACGCCATGATGCAGCTCGTACTTCTCCTTCAAGCCGCGCAGGATCGAAATCGTATCCTCCACCGTCGGCTCGTCGACGAAGATCGATTGAAAACGGCGGGCCAGCGCGGCGTCCTTTTCGATATGCTTGCGGTACTCATCGAGCGTGGTCGCGCCGACACAGTGGAGTTCACCGCGGGCGAGCGCCGGCTTCAAAAGATTGCCCGCATCCATTGCGCCTTCCGACTTGCCCGCACCGACGATGGTGTGCAGTTCGTCAATGAACAGGATGATGCGGCCCTCCTCGGCCTGCACCTCGGACAACACGCTCTTCAAACGCTCTTCGAATTCGCCGCGATACTTCGCGCCGGCAATGAGGGACCCCATATCGAGCGCGAGCAGCTTTTTGTCCTTCAAGCTTTCGGGAACGTCGCCTTTGACAATGCGCAAGGCGAGGCCCTCGGCAATCGCCGTCTTGCCGACGCCGGGTTCGCCAATGAGGACGGGGTTGTTTTTCGTGCGACGCGAGAGCACCTGGATCGTGCGGCGAATTTCCTCGTCGCGCCCGATCACAGGATCGAGTTTGCCGGATGCGGCCGCTTCGGTCAGGTCGCGGGAATAACGCTTCAGTGCGTCGTAGGCCTGCTCGGCGGACGCGCTGTCGGCCGTGCGGCCCTTGCGGATGTCATTGATCGCCGTGTTGATTGCCTGCGGCGTGACACCTGCATCAGCCAGGATCTTGGCCGTGTCGATGCCTTTTTCAAGAGCGAGCGCGAGCAGCAGCCGCTCGGCGGTGACAAACTTGTCGCCGGCTTTTTCCGCAATCTTCTCCGCGCTGTCGAACACACGCGCCAACTCGGGCGCCATGTAAAGTTGACCGGCGCCGCCACCCGAAACCTTCGGTCGTTTGGCGAGTGCCCGTTCGACGGCTGACAATGCTTCGCGCGAGCGGCCGCCCGAACGGTCGATCAGGCCGGCGGCGAGGCCTTCCTCATCGTCGAGCAGAACTTTCAACAGATGATCGGGTGAAAACTGCTGGTGACCCTCGCGGAGGGCGAGGCTCTGCGCCGACTGGACAAAACCTTTGGCGCGATCGGTGTAGCGATCGAAATTCATGGGGTCAGACCTTTCTCGCGCGCGGACCCACCACAGAAGTGCAAGGGCCAAACGCCGTATACCCTAGCTTTGGGCTGTGCAGTCACCCGGGGCCCCGAAAGCACCCCATGGCTTGCGCACTCAACCAATATGGGATTGGCTGATGATTGAGAAAAGGGGGCAGCTAGGCGGATCGTAGGATTCATTCTAATTCGTCAAAGATGACGACGTCGAAAGCCACTCGTTTGCATTTCAGGACCAACATGACCACCCGTCTCACGGCCATTTACCGCTACCCTGTCAAAGGTTTGTCCGCCGAGCTCATGGACGTGGTCGACCTGCAGCCCAACGAGCCGCTGCCTTGGGATCGGGCCTTCGCAATCGAGAACGGGCCGGGGCGTTTCGATCCCTTGCGGCCAATGCATGTCCCCAAGATCAGTTTTCTGACGCTCATGCGGCATGCCGATCTCGCCACCGTGACCAGCCGGTTCGATCCTGAGACTTCGACGCTGACCATCAGCCGCGACGGAGGCGAAGTTGCAAAGGGCTCGCTTGCGACGCCAGCCGGGCGCGCGATCATCGCGCAGTTCTTTGCCGAATACATGAAGGACAGCGTCAAGGGGCCGCCGCGCGTTGTCGAGGCCCAAGGGCATCTCTTGTCGGACTCGACGGAAAAGAGCGTTCATATCGTCAATCTCGCAAGCGTTGCGGAGTTGGAGCGGATCGTGGCCCAGCCCCTTGATCCGATCCGCTTCCGGCCGAACCTGATCATCACCGGCGCGCCGGCGTGGTCGGAATTCGACTGGTTGGGAAAGACAATTAAGATCGGTGACGTGGCATTCGAGGTTTTTGAACGCACCGCGCGCTGCGCGGCGACAAACGTCGATCCAACGAGCGGCCGGCGCGATCTCGATATTCCGGCCATATTGCTTCGCAATCGCGGCCACAGCGACATGGGCGTCTATGCGACGGTGAAAAACGCGGGCCGCGTGAAGCCCGGCGATATGGTCAGCTTGATTTGAGAGAGCACATGGCCGCGTCGGCAATCGCGAGCAAGCGCGCATCGTCGCCGCGACGGCCGATGAACTGCACACCGAGTGGCAGGCGCTCGACTTGCAACAGCGGCACGCTGACGGCGGGAACGCCGAGATAGGTCCACAGAAAATTGAACATCGGCGATCCGGTGGCAGAGAGGCCGAGCGGGGCAACGCCTTGAGATGCCGGCGTGAGGATGGCGTCGAAGTCTGCGAAGATTGGAGCCAGCGCGCGATAGAGCGGGTCGCGACGGGCCAGCGCTGCTTCATAATCGGCCGTCGAGACCATCCGCCCTTCGGCCGCGACCTCTTTGAGTTTCGCAGAGATGAGACTGCCGTGCTTTTCAATGATGCCGCCATAGTTCGCAGCAATGTCGTGGAACTGCACCGCGCGCTGCAGTCCGCCGGTGTCGTCGAAGACCGACGGCAGGGCGACCTCGGTTATGAGCGTCGGGTTGCGCAGCGCCAATCGTTCGAATGCGTCCCGCATGGCACTATCGCCTTGCGGCCATATCGGTGTCTTGACGAATGCCAGCCGAAGCGGCCGGTCCGGCAACGGCTGCAGTTCGCAAGACTGGCCTGAGAGCACAGCCGTCAGCAGCGCAAGGTCAGCCGCACTTCGCGCGTAACCGCCGAGTGTATCGAGCGGCGCCGACTGGGCCAGAACGCCTTGTAGCGGCACGGCTCCAAATGTCGGTTTGAAGCCGAAGACACCGCAATACGATGCCGGGCGGATGATCGAGCCCGCCGTTTGCGAGCCCAGCGCAAGCGGCACATGGAAGTCGGCGACGGCGGCGGCCGAGCCCGACGACGAGCCCCCCGGCGTTCGCTCCAGATCGGCGGGGTTGCGCGTTTTGCCGGGCCCATAGAAGGCCAACTCCGTCGTGACTGTCTTGCCAAGGATGACGGCTCCGGCGGCTTTCAGGCGGCGGACGACCTCCGCATCGGCGGTAGGCCGGCGGCCGGCGAAGGCCGGTGTTCCGTATTCGGTCGGCAGGTCGGCCGTGTCGATGATGTCCTTGATGCCTACGGGAATGCCATGCAAGGCGCCGAGTGACTTGCCGGCCGCCCGCGCGGCATCGGCGGCACGGGCTTCCGCCAAGGCGAGTTCAGGCTCAAGCTGGGCCCAAGCGCCAATCGCATCATCTCGCTCGGCGATGCGGCTGAGACAGGCTGTCACCAGATCAACACTGCTGAGGCGGCCGGCGTTAAGCTCGGTTCGCAACGCGGTCGCCGTCAGTGGATAAAAATCTTTCATTCCTCCCCCCGATCCGCCCCGGCGTTGCGCCGTTGAGCGATCCGACGCCAACTCATTCCTGTGCGGACAGAAACTCCGGATTGACTTGTCACGACACGCGACGTTTGGACGAGGCGCTTGGCCACTCAGTCACTTGACGGCCTTCCGTGTCACTTCCTATAGCTGCCCGACTGCTGAGCAAGAGGGATAATCGCTCCGCGGCCACCGTACCCCGCCGATCTGCGATTGGCGGTCACGCGACGGGCGAGACCGTTGAGCCGCTTCCCGACACTTGTTGCCCCGACACCTGTTGCAAGGACTCGCTATGACGAAAGAGCCTCGCCGCCCTGGCCGCCATTTTCTGCAGATTCCCGGCCCCACGCCGGTGCCGGAGCGCGTGCTTCAGGCGATGTCGCGACAGATCCTCGACCATCGCGGGCCGGATTTTCAGCGGCTAGGCAAGTCGGTTCTGGCCGGTGTCAAAGGTCTGTTCAAGACCAAGAACCCAGTCATCATCTATCCGGCGTCCGGGACCGGCGCGTGGGAGGCCGCGCTGTGCAACACGCTGTCACCCGGCGATAAGATTCTCATGGTGGAGACCGGCCAGTTTGCCGTGCTCTGGAAGCAGATGGCGGATCGGCTTGGCCTTGTTGCCGACGTGATCGCCACGGATTGGCGGATTGCGGTTGATGCCAACCAGATCGAGGCCAAGCTGCGCGCCGACAAGGACCGCACGATCAAGGCGGTCTGCATCGTTCACAATGAGACCTCGACCGGCTGCTGCACGCGGCTCGACGAAGTGCGCAAGGCGATCGATGCTGCCGGCCATCCCGCGCTCTACATGGTCGATACGATTTCGGGTCTTGCGGCTGCCGACCTGCGGCATGACGAGTGGGCTATCGACGTGACGGTCGCCGGCTCTCAGAAGGGCCTGATGCTGCCGCCAGGGCTGTCGTTCACGGCGATCAGCGACAAGGCGATCGCTGCCATGAAGACGGCCAAGCTCAACCGCTCATACTTCAATTGGGACGATATGCTGGCCATGAACGAAGTCGGCTTCTTCCCCTACACACCGGCGACAAGCCTGCTCTACGGACTGCAGGAAGCCATCGACCTTATCAACGAAGAAGGCTTGCAGAGCGTGTTTGACCGCCACGAAAGACTGGCGGAGGCATCACGCCGGGCTGTGCGCGCATGGGGGCTGGAGCTGAACTGCCGCGAGGCGAAGTATTATTCGCCGGCGGTGACCACCGTCCTCATGCCCGACGGCTATAACGCCGATCAATTCCGCAAAGTCGTGCTCGACACGTTCAATATGTCGCTTGGGACAGGCCTTAATAAACTCGCCGGCAAAGCGTTCCGCATCGGGCATCTGGGCGATACGAATGATCTGACCGTGATGGGCGCGTTGACCGGCATCGAAATGGGTCTTGAGATCGCCGGTGTCCCGCATAAGAAAGGCGGCGTCGACGCTGCGATGGCATTCCTTGCCGATGCGATGAAGCCCGTTAAAGCTGCTGCGGCTTGACCGTAGTTAAAACTGGAAATGAAAAAGCCGCCGAGCAACTCGGCGGCTTTTTCAATTTGATGCGATACGAAAGATCAGGGTCGCAAGCCCGCTAGCGTGATTTGCATTTGGCAACGGTGGCCAAGGCGGAGGAAGTTTGCGCGCACGCAACTTTTCACTTTCGGCACTGTCGGACTTTCACCAACGCAAAGGCGGCGAACGACAGGTTCGCACGCAGCGCGCAGGGCCGGCGTGACTTCCGGCGGCATTTGGAATTCTTCGGCAGCAGCCTGACCCGCGGCCCCGAGGAGCAAGCCGGCTGTCATGATTGCTTTCAGGCTCATATCATCGATCCATCATTTTTTTATTTTCTGAACCTGCCAAAACATGCAGGCGCGCTTGAAGAAAGGCGAAAGCGAACTGTGGCGACAGTTAACCGCACGGGTCTTTGCAAATTTGTGCGCCAAATCAAGCTTTGGGCGCGACGATGCAACGCAAGCGTGCGCTGCTATTTTAGCGGAAGCGGCCGTACCGTTTCAAAGCGGCGGCTCAGCGCCGAACACGCGCAACAAGGATTCGGCAAGACGGACACTGTCGAGTTCGTCCTTGTGGATTACGTCCGTTGCACCTGCTGACGTCAGTTCAATGCGCCGCTTCTTGGTTACCTGCCCACTGATGACGACGATTGGACCGTCGTATCCAGCACGGCGCAAAAAGGGGATCGTATCCGTCGCGCGATCGGACGGCTTCAGGATGTCATCGAGGAAAATCAACTGCGGCCGCTTGGCCAGCACACAATCGACGGCGGAGCCAAGTGTCGACGCGCGACGCACTTCGACATCATAACCAAACATCACGCGCAACGTCGCCTTAATGCGGTCTGCGTCGGGTGCCTCGTCATCAACGACAAGCACGTCGCTGAACGCCGGCATCGCCTTGCGCAGCTTGGTGATATCGCTTTTCCTGGCGAGGAAATCTCCGCCGGTGCCGCCGCTGGTCACGTCATCGTCCCGAATCCTGCGTTCTTTCGAAATAAGTCTCGTGTGGCGCTTTGAAGAACCAAGCATGATGCCGGCCGCGATGGCAAGTCACAGAACATGCCTGGGCTCGTTCACGTGTGGCGGTTTTGCGCCGGACCGCCCAGTGCCAGCCTCATATCTGATTAACGCAGCTTCTCATTTGGTTACCGAAAGCGGCCCGCTGGGCGCGTTGGCCAACGCACTGTCAATGACGTTCCCCGGTCCGCCGCGATTGGACTTGTGAGCGCAATCTGACCGCCGGCGCTTTCGACGGTTCTGCGCACCAGCGCAAGCCCCATTCCCTCACCCGGCGATACGTGATCCGGCTGCAATTTCCTGAAGGGAAGAAACGCCACGTCGTGATGCTCGGCGGCAATGCCCGGACCATCGTCGGACACGGTCAGGAGAAGAGCGCCGTCTTCGCGAGTGGCCGCGACCACGACGCGGCCGTTGTCCCGATCATGGTGTTTGACGGCGTTGTCGATCAAATTGCGCAAGACCAGATCCAACGGCGCGGCGACGGTCTCGACGACAGGCCACTCCCCCTCGATTGCTATCGCGATTGGTCGCGGCGTATCGATGGAACTGGCAATGGCCTGCACCAAAGCCGCGGTGTCGACATTCTCGATGATTTCGCTTTTTCGGATGACACTCGCATATTCGAGAAGGCCCGAAAGCATTCCCGTCATGCGCCGCGATAAATCCCTCAGCTTGGCGATTACTGGCCCGCATTCGCTGCCGCTGCCGTCCGGCAGTTCGCGCTCCAGATCGTCCAGTGTGTAGCGTAGAACGCGCATCGGCGATTGCAGGTCATGCGAGATGATGGCGGCGTAGGATTCAAGGTCGGCGTTGGCGCGCTCCAGTTCGCGATTGATGCGTTCCACTTCGCGGGTTTTGGCCGCAAGCTCGGCTTCCGCCATCAACCGGGCGCGCATTTGTGCGGTGAGTTCGCTTTCAAGCTCCGAGCGCGTCTCAGTGCGCGCAACAAGCAGCACATAGGCATTGTCGTCGGCAGACCAGGAGATCGACAGCGTCGCCCGCGGCCGTCGTCCGGTCGGCATAACCAGCGTAATGTCTGGCAGTTCCAGCGCAGCGCCGTCGCTCTCTCGCAGGTCTGAGATTGCTTCTTCCATGCCGGTGAGTGCATAGATGCTGGCGGTCACCGGTTCACCGATGCTCACAAAACCGACCAGGGGACCGTAGGTGCTTTCGACAACGAGATCCGCGCCGATCCAGACGAGCCCGTAGATGTCGCGGGCCGCGAGTTGGCGCACAGCAGTGAGCAGCGGAGCGGCCCGGAGAAGGCCGCTTCGGTCAGAGGCGTCGCCGGTCAATGGCATCTGCGGTATCTGCGAAAACGGTGCCGATATTGCTACCAGTCTTGGCACTGGTGCGGTGAAGATGGATGCCCGGCCGGGCCAACGCCTCGGGTAGGATGATCTCGTCACCCTGAGCAAGGAGATCGAGTTTGTTGACGACGAGCGATGTGGCGCGGCCCGGGAACGCCTCTCGGAAGCCCTGCTCAAGGGCAGCCAGTGTTTCCAGGGTTTGCGGCCGAGAGACATCGGCGACGATGACGGCGGCGGCGGCTTCGCGCATATAGACATGCCGGAAAATCAGTTCGCCGAAATTGCCGTCGGTATCCCACACGATCAGAACCATGCCGGGGCGCGTTGCGGTGGCTGGAACTTCGTAGCGATAGACATCGACGCCGATGGTCGGCTTGTACTGCATATCGAAGCGGTCGAACACGAGACGCTGCACAATCGAAGACTTGCCAACTCCGATCTCTCCCAGCAGCATCACTTTGCGGGCGATCATCGCCGCGCCTCGCCCTCAAATCCAATCTCGAATTCAACCCGCCGATTTGGGCTTCCGACGCCGTCATCGAAGGAAATGTCGCGGAGATTCGGTCGTCCCAGAACGATCAGGCGCGAGACGGGCACGCCGGCAGCCGCAAGGTCGGCGGCGACCCGATTGGCGCGGGCAAGGCTCAACGGCGAATTGCGTTCGGCGCCGCCGAGACCGTCGGTATAGCCGATGATGCGCAGAACCGCGTCGTTGCCGGATAGGAGGGCGGCGAGTTCGGCCACACTCTTGGCAGCTTCTTCGGGTTCACGATACAAATCTTCTTCAGAGAAGAAAACGGCGTGGGCGCGGGTCCAGGCCTCGAGTTTTTCGCGCGGATTTGGACCAGGAAGCGCCGCCTTAAGCGCGACGGTCTGCGCAAGAGCCACCGACACCATGTCGATGTCTTCCGCAGCCGCCAGAACCAATGCGGTGCCCGTCGCTGCCGGATCGGGTTGCTCGGTTGCATCCGGAGGCCGGGCCGCAAGCAGCGTCGACAGATTGCGCGCAACATTGCGGGTTTGTTCGGCAATTGCCTCCATGGTTTTAACGTCAGCGCGGTCGGCCCTGCCAAGGTCGGTCAAAGCACGGTCGACTCGTGCGACGGCATCCGTTGCACGCTGCTTTTGATCGCCCGTCAGATCCGGAACAAGCCCGGCGAGTGTTATTTTAGCGCGTGCAAGACGCCGCAACGCGCGCTCGTGATCGCGTCGTTCGGCTTCGGACACGATGGTGCGGCCAAGCTCCTCAGCCTTACCGCGCAACCGGTCGAGTTCGGGTTCGACGTCGGCCAACGGATTTGGCACGACGGACAAGTCGTTGGTGATGGCAACGCCCGGCAGGGAGATGGTCAGACGTTCGGAAATCACGCGCTTGGCGCCCTCGGTCGGCGCCAGCCCGGTGAGTGTCAGGCTCTCACCGAGCCGGCCGACGCGAATTGTCGATGGGTAGCCTTTGAATTCCGCGCTTTGCTGCAACACATCGCCAGCGATGCGCTCAGTTTCAGCGACGCGCCAGCCGGAATAGACCGACCACGCGATCAGCGCCGCCATCGGAAGTCCGACAATGAGCGCGACCAGTTTGAGCGGGCTGACACTGCGCCCGCGATCGAATCCGGCCTGCTTGGCTTCGATCGACGCGTCGAGTTCTTGGGCGAGTGCTGACAGCACGGGTGGGCGATGATCGCGGGCCGCGGATCCCAGTTTGGCAATCGCATCGAGAAACGCGGCATCGAGAACTTGCTCGATTGCGACCGGCGCCGTGCCTGAGCACTTCGCCGCGAGCAAGTAGGCAACCGACTCGCGCAGATACACGCGATCGCCCCCGAGATCGATTTGACGCAGTGCGTTGCCGTCTGTGTCGAACGCTTCGGTGGCGAATTCGTTGATCGCGGTCAGCACGCCGCTCATGACCTGATCACGATTGCCGCTTTCGGCGTCAGGCCATCTCTCGACGAGTTCACCCGTGCCGCGTCGGATGAGGTAGAGTTCTTCGATGTTGAGGCGCTGGCTGTCGGCTAAAGCCAATTCGGCGACGGAACGACCCGTCGCGAGGCTGCGCAGGCGCAGCATCACGGGATTGCTTTCGAGACGACGGTTGATCTGGTCGACAAGATCCTTCATCGCGCTGGCGACGTAGGCCCTGACGATGCGTCCGGTGACGGGATAAAGCGCCTCGACGAGTTCGTCCCTGCTGTTGCGGATTTCCGTCCGGACCGTATTGACGACGAACGGCGCCACCGCATCGGCAACATCGGCGTGCTTGGCGACATCGGCGCGGCGGAATGCGCCATCAAGGACGGCGGCAACGCTCGCTTCCAGATCGATGTCGCGACCGACACGGGCGGCGATCTCGTCGATGCGCGCGGATAGGTCGGCGCGACTGCGGCTTTCGCTGTCGCCCAGGGCTCTAATGGACGAAGCCAGACCTGAGTGGGCAGTGGAGGTTTCGCCGGTCAGCGTTTCGATGCGGCGCGCAAGATCGTCCAGCGTCTGCGATTCGACGTCGAACAGCAGTTCCTTCAAGCGAACAATGCTGTCTGTGGTTGCTGGAACCTCACCCATGACGGCCACTACTCCGGTCAGCCACGCGATAGGCGGCGGATATTTTCGGAGAGGTCGAGGACCATGTGCGACAGCTCGTCAAAAGCCGCGCGGCGATCCGTTCCGGTTTCTGAAGCAAGCGTTTCAATGCGGGCCGTCAGCGCGTCGACGCGGCGGAACACCAGTCCCTCCAAGTCGCGCAGCCGGCTTTCGACGGCCGCCAAGCGGGCCTCTTGGACGCGCAGGTGTTCGCCGACGAGCAGCTCCCGGATTTGCTCCATGCGGTCGTCGGCGCCGTCTTTCAGCTCCAACGCCGGTTTCAATTCGTTTGTCGGTCCGTTCATGCCGTTGCCCGCGATACCCTCTATGCCTGCCAGCGGTATGGATCATCTATAGCAGATTATTCGCCAAGATAATGTTCAACGGGCCGCAGGGTTTAGATCACCGCTCTCAGTCGGAACGGCATCAGGCGATGGGGGCGATCATGGCACGACGGAAGGCGGAATAGCTGCGGTCGATGCGGGCCGACGCGGCATCCTGCGCGGCGAGATGGGCGACGACGGCGGCGGCAATGCGCGAGACGGCGGCGGCAAGGCTGGGCGACGGCGGCTCGATGACGGCGGCGAAGCGTTGCCTCACCGCATGCTCCACCGCCGGTTGCGTTGCCGTTGCGTCGGCGATCCGGGCTTTGAATTGCGATCCGGCGGCCGCGGCCATCGCGGTTTGTTGCGCCGGCAGCAGGGTGTCCCAAACCGCAAGGTCGATTTCCAGCGCGATGGCGGCACCGGCGGACCCGAGCGCGCCTCGAATACCGTACGGGAGGTGCGCGGGAATGTTCGCCGCACTGGCATGGACGAGATCGCCCCACATTGCAGCGTCGATGCTGCCGTCGGCGATCCGTTCCGCCAGGGCTGCTTCATCTGCGTCAATGGCGGTGGCCCCCAGCGCACGAACGACCTCGGCATCAAGGCCACGGGCGACGATCGTCAAGCCGGCAAAGTCCTGCGGGTTGGTCAGGGGTGTTTTCGACCAAAGAACCGGGCTTGGTCCCGTATGACCGGCTAAAAACGGCTTTACCCCGTGAGCCAGGGCCAAGTCGTCCCACAGCTCCTGTCCGCCTCCGGCCGTCAACCACGCATCGAGATCGCGCGGCGCGAGAGCATCGGGGGAAGGCAGGCCGGAAAAATAAGCCAAGGCGGGGTGCCGCGGTGGTTCGGATTTTACCGGACCAACGGTGACGTCGGCGCGTTCGGCCGGGCTGGGATTGATGGTGAAAGCGATGGACCCGCCACACGCCGTTTCGATCTGGCGCGCGAGGCGGTAGGCGTCGTCAGCAAAGCCCGCCGGGTTTTGCGCCCATGCCGTCGCGAACGTCAACGTGCGCGGCTCGCCCGTTGTCGCATCGGACCTTGCCGAGGCGGCCAGTGCGGAGGATGTCGCGCACCCGGACGCTACCGCCGCCAATCCTCCAGTCGTTTTCAGGAAATCTCGGCGATCCATGTTCGGGCTCCGGGCGGCTGACTGACCACAGCGCGCATCAAACCCGAATGCGCGGTCAAACTCAACGGCCGGTTGCCGCACGCAAGCCTCGCGGTTGCTCAGGGCCCTTGATCGGGCAGCAGGCGCTGCAAGGCATGGAAGAAGATCTCAGGCCCAACATAACCAGCGATACGGCCCACTTCCCTCCCATTTTCGATGACGAGGACGGTCGGCACGCTGTCGATGGGTGATTCAAGGATCAGGCGGTCGACATCAGGGGCATTCATGTTCACAAAGCGCATGGGAACAGCCCTGGCGCGGACAGACGACTTGTAGGCCGGTGCGACGTCGCGTCGGAACAGGCCGCAATAGATGCAGTTGTCGATTTCGACGACGAGGAGTTCTTTTCGACCTTCCGGTATCGCCGCTGTTTCCAAATCGACGACGGCTCGAACCGGCATCGCCGCAGCCAGGACCAGGACGGCCACAATGAAGATAAGACGGGCGCAAGGGGACATGACGCGGAACCAACTGGCTGGAAACGGGACGATTTCGTCTCCCTTCCAAGACACGCGCCAGTGTAGGCCGCGGTTCCAGCCGCGCAATGCTGGTGGTTAATCAGAACGGGGCGGCGGGCTGCAACGAGGTAAAAAAGAACACCGTTCCCATCAAGAGCACAAGACTTGCACCGAGCAATCCGACACCGTTTGAAACGGCGATGGCCCAGCCGCTCCCGGCGCCACCGATACGGGTCGCGAGTTCGCGCGAGCCGACGGCCGTGGCAGCCAGAACCGCCACCGTCACGGCCGTCCCCAAGGCGATCGCAAAGGTTGAATAGATACCCGCCCACACCACTCCCTGCGACAGCGCGAATACGAGCACCAGGATCGCACTTGTGCAGGGGCGAATGCCTACGGAGAACGCGATGGCCAACGCCTTCGTCCAGCTCAAATGACCAGCGAGCTCCTTAGGGTCGGGCATATGAGCGTGGCCGCAGCACTCCTCATGCCCGTGGGCGTGTGAGTGCGCATGACCATGTTCGTCATCAGCGCCATGAGCATGGTCGTGATTGTGCGTGTGGGATTGAGCCGCCTGGTGTGCGGGATGTGCCGTCGTGCGCGCGTGGGTGTGTGTCGTGACGGGGACTGCCACTGCCGCGCTGCGACGTTTCATGATGCTGCGGATCTGCGTGAATAGGAGCCAGGCGCCAACCGCTGCCACAAAAGCCCAGCTGATCGTTTCGATCCAGCCTTCGGCCAGGCGCATCTGCAAACTGGTCGCGTTGAGCACGATGGCCAAAACGCCGACGAGTGCGATCGCCGATAACGCTTGAATGAATGCCGACAGGAATGACAACATGACGCCGCGCCGAAGCGTTTCGTGATTAGCCAGCACATAAGACGAGATGATTGCCTTGCCATGGCCGGGTCCAGCGGCATGCAGAACGCCATAGCCAAAGCTAAGGAAACCAAGCACCAAAAGGGTCGATACGCTCGGGCTTTCCTTGAGTTGCTTGACGGACTGGGCAAGCTCACGGTTGAGCCGCTGCTGTTGCGTGAGCAGCCAGTTATAGGCTTGGGCCAAAACTCCTGGAGGAGCGGCGGCTTCACCAGTGGCGTTTGGCCGTCCCGCCGTCAGGGCTTTATCGGGCGAGAGTTGCGCGACATCGGCGCTGCCGGATGCGGCTCGCGTGGCACCCGCCGGATTTAATGGAAAAAGAGCAAAAACGAAAAGTGTAAGAGCGGCCGCCATGCCCGACCTAACGGAAAGCAGGCTCATGTCTTTGCACACGAAAGGTGGATCATCGATGCGTACCCCAGCCCAGTGCCCTGATTGGCATTCCCAGCCGTCAACTGGCCCCCGAAAGCATCGTTCAGCTTTTGCAGTTCGGCCAAATCCTTTTCCGACCCGCCGACCTTGGCGGTACAGCCGGCCGGCGCATCACTGAGGCGGATCGGATTGTCCTTGGCCAAATCGAAGGCGATGAAGAACGTCTCGTCGTAGACCGCGAACTCGAATCCATCGGTCTGCGCGGAAATCGGTTCGGCAAGCGGCAACGTGAAGTGCAGCGAGAGAACACCGTCTTTGTGCTCCAGCCAATAGTCCTTCGGCGAGCCGAGTTTAACCGGTTGACCCTTGAGGCGTGCGACGGTGAAAAAGCCGAATTCCTTCAATCCATCCATATTGACTTGAGCAAGTTCGGCCAACTCTTCTCGCGTGAAGAGACCGTCGCGATTTTTATCCAACCCTTGAATCGCCATCGCCGTGTACATGTCGTCAAAGGTCCAACGGTGCTGGAAGCCGATGACGTCGCGCTTGTTGTAAAGAACGGTCGTCTCGACGTTGACCCAGACATGCGGATGGGCTGCCGCCGGTCGCCCAGCGATAGACATCGCCGATAAGACCACAGCGACCGCAACGGCGGACAATGCTGCGGCCTGTCTCCAACCTGATCGCTTGAACATCACCGGTGTCCGTTCCCTCGATGGCTCGATCGTCAACATATGGAAAGCCGACGGTGAATTACCACCACCCCTGCGATTTCTAGACCGCAAAAATGAGCGGATGCGGGCGCACGTTTGGCGTGATCCCGCGTGCCGCAGTCGTTCAAGTTACGTTTGACTTGTGGCATTTCTTGGATGTTATAATATCCATACCCAATCACTGTCCAGAAAGGCACATTTCATGATGCAGCAATCTCTGCAATCGACGGATCGCGGGACACCGAACAGCCCTCGTCGCTTCGTTTCGTGCCTTACGGCGGCGTTTGCAGCCGTAAGCTTTGGAGCGACAGCGGTGCAGGCCGAGGATATGGCCGTCGTGGTCACCATCAAGCCGATCCACGCTTTGGTGGCGCGCGTGATGGGCGCAGTCGGAGAACCCAAACTGCTCGTTGGCGGAACGAGTTCGCCACATACATATTCGCTGAAGCCCTCCGACGCTCTAGCCCTGAACAGGGCGCGGCTGGTGTTCCGCATCTCCGAGGACATCGAACCGTTCACGCGCAAAATCGTGGCTGCGCTGCCGTCGTCGGTCAAAGTAGTCACGCTGGCCGAGGCGCCGGGTGTATCGCTCCTTGAGCAACGCCGCGGCAATACATTCGAAACCCACCATCACGCCGGGGAGCATCACGCCGGGGAGGGCGACCACGATCACGACCACGCCGAGGCGAAGCCCGTGCGGGATGGTCATGTCTGGCTCGATCCGAATAACGGGATTGCCATTGTGCGCCATATCGCGCGCGCGCTGAAGGAGGCTATGCCCGATCAAGCAGCGACCTTCGATGCCAACGCTGCGGCCGCAATTGCCGAAATCGAGGCGGCAGCAAAGGAAATCGACGCGGAACTGGCATCGGTGAAGGGTCGGCCGTTCGTGGTGTTCCACGACGCCTATCAATATTTCGAGGAGCGTTTCGGGGTACCTGCTGCGGGTGCCATTACCATTTCGCCCGACGTACAGCCGTCAGCCAAGCGCCTCGCGGAGATCCGACGCAAGATTAAAGAGTTGAACGTTCGTTGCGTTTTTGCAGAGCCGCAGTTCAAGTCGAAGCTGGTGACGACCGTGATTGAGGGAACGGGGGCAAAAGCCGGTACGCTCGACCCGGAAGGCGCGTCGGTGGAGGCGGGCCCGCAAGCCTACATCACGCTACTCAAGAACCTTGCTCGCGGCCTGACGTCATGCCTTGGATCGTAGCCGCGTGGGGTGGCAATACGACAAATAATAAGGGCAGGCGCTTACCGGCGCCTGCCCTTATTGCATTCCAGTCTAATGGGCGCGCTCGGCTTTACTCGACCGCGACGGTGCGGGTGACGACTTCGCCCTTGCGTCCATAAGTGACGACCCGACGTGCGGAAGGCGGCGGTGCTGCGGTGTCATTGTCGACCATCGCGGCGCCGGTCTTGAACCGCTCCCACGTGACTGTCACGACAGTGCCGACGGGAACGCGCGGATAGAGATCGAGCACATCCTCGTTGAACATGCGGATGCAGCCCTTGGAAACCGCCTGTCCAATCGTCCAGGGCGCGTCCGTTCCATGAATACGGTAGGTGCTCGACCCCAGATAGAGGGCACGCACGCCGAGCGGATTCATGGGATGGCCACCTGGTACCCAGGCGGGAAGGCGCGGATTTTCACTCAGCATCTCCCGCGTCGGCGTCCACGAAGGGTTCTCACGCTTTTGAGTGACGTTGAGGCGACCCTGCCAGCGGCTCTGCTCGCGCGGTACGGCGATGGGATAGCTGAGCGCGGTGCCCGGCTTAGTGATGAGATAGAGCCGGCGATCGCCGAAAGAGACGATAACCTGACCGGGTCGATATTTCTGGCTAAACGACACCGATGACCGCTTACCACCCCACTCCTGGTCGCCGCCCCAAAGGAAGTCGACAAGCTGGGCGTGGGCGACAGCCGGCATGGCTGTGGCGAGGACGATGCTGGCAACGATGGCAGTCATCGTCTGGTTGATGACGGAGCGAACCCGCATTCTGCTACTCCAAGTCCTATGCTCAACAATGGATCGTGGGTCAGCCAGAAACCCTCAAGACTGTACCCGGACGTCTATCGTTAATGGAAGTTTGGTGAAGGCTTCGTATATCCCAGACTCGTATTCGACGTGAGAGCTTTTGGGCCACACTTGGCGCTGAAGCGACACCGTTCGGCGGAAATCTCTCAAAGTTGTCCATGGGTTGAGCATTCCGTAGGCGTTTTCTGAATGTTGATTGTGCACTGCAGTTGATCCTGCCTGGTTCTGTGCTGGATTTCAGGCGCATCGCAGATCAGGCGAACGTCATTTGTTTGGAAGATTTGGGGCGGTTTGCTGATTTGTCTCCTGCAGGTCCTTGGATTTTGTTCCCCTCCCGTTCTCTTTTTCCTTGACTATGATAGCGGGGTTTATTAAGAACAAAACATGTACATCGTGTGTGGCGTTCCTAATCTCAACCCGTTGTAGAGCGTTCATCTCATGGACAAGGCGGTTTCTCCTCTCGATCTTCCATCCGCACTTCCAAAACTTACGCCGAACAACGGTTCAAATGCTTGCAACCCCGCATCCAGGGAGACGCGTCGCGTCGCGTTTATGTCTCCCGGGATGCGCCCGCGCCGGAGCAGCCCCCTCTCAGTAGCTGCTCCGGCGCCCCCGCCCTTACTTTCGCGCGCGGATACAATCGAGACGCTGCGCCACCAAGTGCTCGCCATCGAACGGCCGCGGCTCGAAGTTCGGCGCGGCATCGCCGACGAACTTGCTGGGTCATTTAGCGGCTCAATTACTGACCCACGTATTGGGCCGCGAACTGCCGCGTGGTCCCTGGGCGCGCCGGAGATGGACGCGCTTTTGGGCGCCAACGCCCTTGAAACCGCAGCCTGCCATGAGGTGAAGCCGGCGTCGGCAAAGGCTGCTTCGCGGGCGGCGGCGCTCGCCTTTGCACTCGCGCTCGCCCGCCGCAGACTCGAAGGCGCGCCACGGACCGGCAAGGATCTGCCGCGTATTTTGTGGTGCGGCTCGCCCGGCACGACTTTGGATACCGGTCAACTCTATCCGCCGGGCTTTGCCCGCTTCGGGCTTCAAGCCGGGACATTCCTCTTCGTCAACGCGCGACGCGAGGATGAGGTGCTGTGGACCCTTGAAGAGGGCCTGCGCTCCGGCAGCCTCGCCCTGGTCATTGGAATGCTCGACCGGATTGGACTGACACCGGCACGGCGCTTAAGTCTTGCCGCGCGCGATGGCGCGACACCGCTCCTGATGCTCACGTCGGCGCGGGCGCCGGTAAGCGGGGCCACCGCCACACGCTGGCGCATCGATCCGGTTGCCAGTGCCGCTCATCCTTTTGATGCCCGGACACCAGGGACTGCACGTCTTGCCGTGCGGCTCGAACGCTGCCGTGCGGCTCCTCCCGCCACCGAAGCGGCCCTCGTTCTGGAATGGTCCAATGAAGCGTGTCGTTTCCGTGTGGCTTCCGCAGTGGCCGATCGAACGGCTGAAGCGGCACCGGCCCGGCGTCGTGCCGGATGACAAGCCGTTCGCGCTTGTCGCGGGCGGAGGCAATGGCATTCGCATCAGCGCCCTCAACATGCAGGCGGCGCGGGAGGGGTTGCGCGTGGGTTCAAGTCTTGCAGATGCGCGGGCGGCGGTGCCCAGCCTCGTTTCGCATCCCGCCGAGCCGGAGCGGGATCGTCAGGCGCTGCATCGCCTCGCTCTCTGGCTCGGACGCTATGGGCCTGCCCGCAATGTGGAGGGCTGCGACGGTGTCTGGATCGATACCACGGGGGTGGCGCATCTTTTCGGCGGCGAGGCCAAGCTGCTCGAGGACCTCGTGCGGCGGCTGTCCGCCTTCAGCATCACGACGCGGGCTGGTCTTGCCGGAACACCGGGAGCCGCGCACGCGCTGGCCCGCTTTGCAACTGAACGGCGTGCCGCCGTTCTGGCGCCGGACGGAGAAGCTGCAACCGCGGCGGCACTTGCGTCCCTGCCCATCGACGCGCTGAGGCTGGCACCCGAAACGGCAATCCTTCTCAAGCGACTTGGTCTTGCCCGCATTGGACAACTTCTGGATTTGCCGCGCACGTCTCTGGAACGGCGCTTTTCCTCCGAAGCGTCCTCGCGCAGAAAGGTGACACAGACCAAGGCGAAAGCGAAAGCACTGGCGGAGGCGGTTCTCGTGCGTCTCGATCAGGCGTTGGGACGAACGGGGGAGCCGCGCGCGGCACTTGGCGAACCGCCGGTGCTGTCGGAGCGGCGCTCGTGGAGCGAACCACTGATCTCATCGGAGGCGCTGGTCTGCGAGATCGGCGGCCTGGCGCAGGATCTTTCGCGCTCGCTGAAGGCGGCGGGGCTCGGGGCGCGCCGAATTGCACTGCATCTCTACCGTGCGGACGGGTCGGTGGCACATGCCGGTGCCGGGCTTGCGCGGGCAAGTGCGGAGGCTGAACATTTCATGCGGCTGCTAAATGAAAAGCTTGCTGCCCTTGATGCTGGCTTTGGCATCGATGTCGCCGTGCTCGATGCCGTTATGGCCGAGCCGCTCGACCCGGAGCAGGCGACACTGGGCCATGGAGGCCAAGCGCCCGAGCAGGCGATCGCATCGCTCGTCGACCGGCTCGCGAACCGGCTCGGTTCGAAAAACGTGTTCCGTCTCGCGCCGCACGCAAGCCATATTCCCGAGCGCGCTGCCGTGCGCGCACGGCCGCTAACCGCCGGTCCTGGGCTTATATTGGCAGAGGCTCGTCCCGGCGAGCGTCCATTCCTTTTGTTGTCGCCGCCCGAGCCGATCAGCGTCATGGCCGAAGTGCCGGATGGGCCACCCATGCGCTTCACATGGCGGCGTGTTGCCTACGCGGTGACGAAAGCGGCAGGCCCCGAACGCATCGCACCCGAATGGTGGCGGCATCTGGCGCAGCCTGGCGAGGCGCGTTCGATGCCTGGCGATGTGGGGCTTGAGGGAGAGATCATCGATCCGGCGGCACGTGAGAAGACGCGCGACTATTACGTTGCTGAAACAGAAGACGGGGCGCGGTTCTGGATGTTCAGGGAAGGCTTTTACGGCACAGCGGATGCTGGCGGCGCGCCGCGCTGGTTTCTGCATGGCCTTTTTTAGCGACGAGGATGTGATGCGTTACGCAGAACTCGACGTCACGACGAATTTCTCGTTCCTGCGCGGCGCCTCGCACGCGGACGAACTCGTGGCGCAGGCGAAGGTGCTGGGACTTGAGGCCATTGCGGTTACCGACCGCAATTCTCTGGCCGGTGTCGTGCGCGCCCACACGGCGGCAAAGGCGGTGGGGCTGCGTTTCATTCCTGGCGCCCGCCTTGATCTCAGCGATGCGCCGAGCCTTCTGTGCCTGCCGACGAACAGGGCCGCTTATGGGCGGCTGTCGCGGCTGATCTCGCTCGGACAGGGGCGGGCGGGGAAGGGGCAATGTTTCCTCCAACTGGACGACGTCGCTGCCCATGCGGAAGGCAACATCTTTATCGCCGTGCCGCCGGACCTTTTCGGCGAAAGCTTTGCGCCGGATCTGCAGCGCCTCAAGAGCGGGCTTGCTTCCGGTACGGTGTATCTGGCGGCGGCCCACGCTTATCGCGGCGACGACCGCGCGCGGATCGGGCACCTTGCGGCAATGGCGCGCCGATGCGGAACGCCGCTCGTTGCGACCAATTCTGTCCTTTATCATGCGCCGCACCGGCGTCCGCTGCAGGATGTTCTTACCTGCGTGCGCGAACACACAACCATCAATGATGCCGGTTACCGGCTTGCTGCGAATGCGGAGCGGCACCTGAAAAGGCCGCTGGAAATGATGCGCCTCTTTCGCGGTCACGAGGAGGCGGTGGCGCGCACCATCGACATTATGGATGCGTGCTGCTTTTCGCTCGATGAACTCGTGTACGAATATCCAAACGAGCCCGTACCAGCCGGCACAACCGCACACGCCCATCTTGAATGTCTGACCTGGGAGGGGGCCGCATGGCGCTTTCCGGAAGGCATTCCTGACAAGGTGCGGGCAACGATCACGCGCGAGTTGCAGCTTGTCGCGGAACTTGGCTACGCGCCCTACTTCCTCACCGTGCACGATATCGTCTCGTTTGCCCGCTCGCGCGGCATTCTTTGCCAGGGGCGCGGCTCGGCGGCCAACTCCGTCGTCTGCTACTGTCTCGGCATCACGGCGGTGAACCCGACAGAAGTGAATCTTCTGTTCGAGCGATTTGTCAGCCACGCGCGCAAGGAACCACCCGATATCGACGTCGACTTCGAACATGATCGGCGCGAGGAGGTGATCCAATATATCTATGCTCGCTATGGCCGTGACCGCGCAGGTCTCGCCGCCACCGTCATCTCCTATCGCGCGCGCTCGGCGGTGCGCGACGTGGGCAAGGCGATGGGGCTGTCGGAGGATACGGTGGCCGCGCTTGCAGGCATGGTGTGGGGCACGAGTTCGGGCGGCGTTCTGGGCGATACGCGGGTGCGCGAGGCCGGGCTCGATCCCGGCGATCCGCTGCTCGCCGCCGTACTCGAGCTGACGGAGGAACTTATCGGTTTTCCGCGGCATCTGTCGCAGCACGTCGGCGGATTCGTGCTGACGCGCGGACCGCTCGTCGAAATGGTGCCGGTCGGCAACGCGGCGATGGACGACCGCACCTTCATCGAATGGGACAAGGACGACATCGCAGCGCTTGGGTTGTTGAAAGTGGATGTGCTGGCACTCGGAATGCTGTCGTGCATCCGGCGCGCGTTCGAGCTTTTAGAGGGCCACCACGGTTTGCACATGACACTGGCCAAGGTGCCGCGCGAGGATCCGGCGACCTACGATATGCTGTGCCGGGCCGACAGCATTGGCGTGTTTCAAGTGGAAAGCCGCGCGCAGATGAACATGCTGCCGCGCCTGAAGCCGCGCTGCTTTTACGACCTCGTCATCGAAGTTGCAATCGTGCGGCCAGGACCGATCCAGGGTGACATGGTGCATCCCTATCTGCGTCGCCGCTCCGGACTGGAACCCGAGACCTACCCCTCGCCATCGCCGGAGCACGGGCCGGCCGATGAACTCAAGCAGATCCTCGGCAAAACGAAAGGCGTGCCGCTGTTCCAAGAGCAGGCGATGCGCATTGCCATGGAGGCTGCGAAGTTTTCCGATCGCGAAGTGAACGACCTGCGCAAGGCGATGGCGACGTTCCGCCGTCGCGGCACCATTGGGCTTTTGGAAGAAAAGATGGTCGAACGGATGGTGGAGCGCGGTTACGACCGGGAGTTTGCACAGCGCTGCTTCAACCAGATCAAGGGCTTTGGTGAATATGGCTTTCCCGAAAGTCATGCCGCGAGTTTTGCGCATCTGGTCTACGTATCGTCGTGGCTGAAGTGCCATTATCCGGCGGCGTTCGCGTGCGCGCTATTGAACTCGCAGCCGATGGGTTTTTACGCGCCGGCCCAGATCGTGCGCGATGCGCGCGAGCATGGGGTGGAAGCGCGCACGGCCGACATCAATCAAAGCGCCTGGGATTCGACCCTGGAGGATCGGGAGAGCGACGGCCCGGCATTGCGTCTTGGCTTGCGCCAGATCGAAGGATTGCAGGAAGAAGAGATCGGGCGGCTGATCACAGCGCGGGTACGCGGTGCCTTCCGCTCGGTGCACGATTTGTGGCAGCGGGCGGGTTTGCGGCTGCCGACACTGGAAAAACTGGCGGCTGCCGACGCTTTCCGATCCATCGGCCTCGACCGGCGGCAGGCCCTGTGGGACGTGACCGCGCTCGCCAACGCGCCGCCGCTGCCGCTTTTTTCGTGGAACGGCGCCGTAGAGGTCGGCACCGAGCCGATCGTGACGCTGCCTCAGATGCCGCTCTCGGAGCACGTGGTGTGCGATTATCAAACGCTGCGACTTTCCTTGAAGGCGCATCCGATGAGTTTTCTGCGCGAGCGGCTTAGAGCGGAGCGGGTTTTGACCTGCCAGGACCTGCGCCAGATGCGGGATGGACAAACCGTGAAAGTCGCGGGCGTCATTCTGGTGCGGCAACGACCCGGATCAGCCAAGGGTGTCGTGTTCATGACGCTGGAAGATGAAACGGGCGTCGCCAATTCCGTCGTGTGGCCGAAAATGCTGGAGCGCTACCGAAAAACAGTGATGCAGGCGCGGCTGATGCTCGTTACCGGGCGTGTCCAGCGGCACGAGAGCATTATTCATGTGGTGGCCACCGCGATCGAAGACCGCAGTGACTGGCTGCTTTATTTATCGGAATGGGCCAACGACATGCCGCTACCGGTCGCCAATGCCGACGAGGTCAAAAATCCCGGTCCCGATCCGCACGCGGCGGGACAGGGCGCGCATCCCAGGTGGTCACGTCAAACAGCTCCCGCGCGCCCGCGGCCGATGCATCCCCGGGCCGAACGCATCATTCCAAAATCCCGTGACTTTCACTGATAAGACTAGGAGTTTTGCCATTTTGGCTAAGACGCCCTGTCACCTAAGCGCAACGCCCGGCGGAGGATCGCAGGAGGAACGGGTGTCGTCCGATCACAGTCCCACATGTTCCTGCTAGCGTCCCGCCACGATCGACACTTCAGGCTGCGCTTTCCCTCCGGGCGGCGTCCTTATGCGGTGTGATCTCGCGTGTCCCATAAGTTGTTTGGAGATTGTCCATGTCCAAGTTCCGCGCCCTTGCTTGTGCGCTCGCTGCGCTGCCGCTTTCCACATTTGCCCTTGCCACGACGACCACGACAGCAGCGGCCAAGGATCCTGAAGTGATCATCAAGATCACGCGCCTACGCGCGCTCGATCAGGCCGACGCATTCTCGAAAGGCGATTTTTACGCCAAGGCCACCATCGGTGGTGAGTCGGTCGCATCCCCGACGGTCAAGCAGGAAACGTCGATTACTCCTAACTGGGTACTGTCGAAGAAAGTCAAAGCCGGCGTCGTCAAGGTGAACCTCTCCGTGTTCGACAAGGACGTCAGCGTCGACGACCCGATCGATATCAATCGCGTCGACAACAAGCGCGACATCGACTTCACGGTCAACACCAAGACATGCAAGATCGAAGGTTTCTCGTCGTCGTACAAGTGCGGCGCCAAGATCGTCCGCGCCGGCAAGGAAAAGAAAGACGCCGAAGTGACTTTCATCGTGACGGTGAAGAAGTAACACGGCGGTACATTCGAATTGACAGGGCAGGCGTCCACGCGGCGCCTGCCTTTTTTTCGCGGGCTGTGCATTTCCCAGAAAAGTTGCGCTGCGGCGTCTTTCGGGGCAACCAATTGGGCATGAGCCCGCATCCAAGCCTGCCATGCCCGACACGCCATAGTCGCTCGATCGCCGTACTGTTTTCGGCATCGCTATTATTGGCGACCGTCCTGGCGCCGCACGCCAGTCTGGCGCAACGCCAACTTGTCGAACCCGAAGCCACCACGACGCGGGTCGAAGGCGCGCTTGTCCGCAGCCAAAAATTCATGATCGCAACATCGAGCAGGGTTGCCTCGGAAGCTGGGCAAGCGATGCTGCGCGCGGGCGGATCGGCGGTCGATGCGGCGATCGCCGCGCAATTGGTTCTGGGGCTTGTGGAGCCGCAGTCATCCGGCCTGGGCGGCGGCGCGTTTCTGCTCCATTGGAACAACGCACATAGTCGCCTCATCGCCTACGACGGCCGCGAGACCGCGCCGGCGGCTGCCAAGCCGGACAGATTTTTGTCCAACGGCACTCCGATGCCGTTTGAGCGCGCAGTTCATTCTGGACTGAGCATCGGCACGCCAGGATTGGTGCGGCTCTTGAAGGCTGCGCACGAGGCACATGGCAAACTCCCGTGGCCGCAGCTTTTTCAGCCAGCGATCCAGCTGGCACGGGACGGCTTTACCGTCACCCCCCGATTGCATCTTCTGCTTCAAATCACCGGCGCGGGAGCATTCGATGCGACCGCGAAGTGCTATTATTTCGACGAGACCGGATCACCTCGCGCCGCCGGATCGGTGATCCGCAACGCGGAGTACGCCGCGACGCTGCAGATGATCGCGGACAAAGGGCCGGATGGGTTTTATTCGGGACCGGTCGCCGATGCCATCGTGGCGGCGGTTGCCAAGGCCCCCAACGTGCCAGGTGATCTTTCGGCGGGCGACCTTGCCGGCTACAAAATCGAAACGCGCGATCCGGTTTGTATCACCTATCGCGCGTACAAAGTCTGCAGCATGGGGCCGCCGTCATCGGGCGGAATTGCCATCGCGCAGATCCTGGGCCTCCTGGCGCCCTTTGATCTTGGCCGCGTCACCGACGGCCGATTGCCGCCTGAGGGCGTGCATCTCATTCTGGAAGCCGAAAAACTAGCCTATGCCGACCGCGGTCGCTATTTGGCCGATCCCGCATTCGTGCCGATCCCGTCCGGGCTGATCGATCCCGCATATCTGGATGACCGCCGCAAACTCATCGATCCGAACAAGGCCATGACAGCGCCGGAGCCTGGATTGCCGCCGGGACTTGCACAGCGGACCCATGGCGTCGATGCCACGCTGGAGACGACGGGGACGAGCCATATCTCAGTGATTGATGCGGACGGCAACGCCGTTGCCATGACCACGACGATCGAAGGCGTATTTGGTTCAGGTATCATGGCTGCCGGATTTCTGCTCAACAACGAGCTGACGGATTTTTCATTCGTTCCCGCCGACAAGGATGGGCGGCCTATTGCCAATCGCGTTGAGGCCGGCAAGCGGCCGCGCAGCACCATGGCGCCGACGATCGTGTTCGACGACAAGGGTCGCGTCTTCGCCGTCGCCGGTTCGCCGGGCGGCGGGCGCATCATCATGTTCGTGACCAAAGCACTGATTGGCCTTATGGACTGGAAGCTCGATGCCTATCAGGCCGCGGCGCTCACGAACTTCGGCAGCATGGGAGCCGATGCTGACCTAGAGAGCGACTGGCAATCGATCCTGTTGGGGCTGCGGCTCAAATCCTATGGGCAAAGCCTCAACGTCGATCTCATGAATTCAGGCCTCAACATCCTGACCCGGCGCGATGGGATCATCGAGGGCGGCAGCGATCCGCGTCGCGAAGGCGCGGCACTCGGAGACTGAAACATGTCGCGTCAACGCATCACCGTCGCCGGCGCCGGGGTCATCGGACTGTGGCAGGCATTGACACTTGCCCACCGCGGATTTCCGGTCATGCTCGTTGACTGGCATGTCGAGCCGCTCAGTCATTCGGCGAGCCGCCATGCTGGGGCGATGCTGGCGCCGTGGGCCGAAGCGGAATCGGCGCCCAATGTTGTGCGAGACCTTGGCGCCGATGGATTGGTCCTGTGGCGAGCGATTTATCCCGAGACGATCGACAACGGCAGTCTCGTCGTCGCGACGTCACGCGACCAGCCGGATCTGGTGCGCTTCGCCAAGATGACGACACAGCATCGAACGCTCGACCGCGCGGCACTTGCCGCGCTCGAGCCTGATCTGGCCGACCGGTTCACGACGGCCCTGTTTTTTCCCGATGAAGCGCATGTCGCCACACCTGCAGCACTCGCATTCCTGTTGCGGGCCTGCGGCGAGGCGGGCGTTGATCTGCATTTCGGTCGCGCGTTGGAGGAAAGCGACCGGGAACGGCTCATCGTCGATTGCCGCGGACTTGGCGCGCGGCACCTGCTTGCGGATTTACGCGGCGTGCGCGGCGAGCGTCTCCTGCTGCGCACGGCGGATATCAACTTGAAACGTCCAGTGCGACTCATGCATCCGCGGCACCCGCTGTACATCGTGCCGTGGGGCGAGAACCGGTATCTCGTCGGCGCGACGATGATCGAAAGCGAGGACGCGGGTTCCGTGTCGGTGCGGTCCGCGCTCGAACTGCTGGGGGCGGCCTACACCGTGCATCCCGCATTCGGTGAGGCCGAGGTGCTCGAAATGAGCGCCGGCGTGCGGCCGGCGTTTGCCGATAACGTCCCGCGTGCGCGCGTCATCGACGGCGGCGCCAGCATTATGGTGAATGGTGCCTACCGGCACGGATTTTTGCTGGCGCCGGTGCTGGCTAAGGCGGTGGCGGATTATCTGGAGAACGGCACACCACATCCCCTGCTGCAGACCTGATGCAATTGCCCCATAGCGGGGCGTGACCTCAGACGATATGATTGCCGTCATGAGCACACCCGAACCAACAGCGGCGAACCCCAATACATCTTTTGGTTTTAGAACCGTCACCGAAGACGAGCGTCAGAGCCTTGTCAACGACGTGTTTTCCAAGGTTGCCGAGCGCTACGATCTGATGAACGACCTCATGTCCGGCGGACTTCACCGGCTGTGGAAATCGGATTTTGTCGCCGCGCTCAATCCGCCGCGGGCCGACGCCGCATTCCGGCTCCTGGATGTCGCGGGCGGGACGGGCGACATTGCCATGCGCTGCCTTGCGGCAGCGGGGCCGAATACCTCAGCTGTGATCTGCGACATCAGCCCGGAGATGCTGGAGGTCGGCCGGCGGCGGGTGACCGATGCCGGGCTCGCAGACCGCATCACACTGGTCGAAGGCAACGCGGAAGAGCTTCCGTTCCCGGATAAGAGCTTTGATGCCTACACGATTTCGTTCGGCATCCGGAACGTGACGCACATCGACAAGGCGCTATCGGAAGCTCGCCGCGTCCTGAAGACAGGCGGTCATTTCCTGTGTCTCGAATTTTCGGACGTGCAGGTGCCGATCCTCGACCGGATCTACGATTTCCACTCGTTCGAGGTGATCCCGCGACTGGGGCGGCTGGCGGCGGGCGATGCGCAACCCTACCAGTATCTCGTGGAGTCGATCCGCAAGTTTCCCAAGCAAGAGACGTTTGCGGCCATGATCCGGGCAGCGGGCTTCAGTAATGTCAGCTATCGTAATCTGACCGGCGGCGTCGCCGCCATCCATAGCGGCTGGCGAATTTAAGCTTCGCGGTCATGCAAAAGGGATGTCGTCGTGGCCCGCACCATCCGCATCGGTAATTGGAGATACGATCTGCCCGATCGGGCACCGGCGCGGATTGGTATCGGCGTGCTCCTTATTCTATTCGGGCTGCTGGGGTTTCTTCCAGTGTTGGGATTCTGGATGGTGCCGCTCGGACTGGTGGTATTGTCGTACGACATTCCGCGCGTCCGGCTGTGGCGGCAGAATTTCAAAACCTGGTGGCGCGGCGGCAAAAGCGATCCGCCGCCGGAACTCAGCAAATCCGATCCGGATCGGACGTAATGCAACTGGGCTAGGCTGCCGCGAGCAGGGCGAGAGCTTCTTTCGGGTCGATACGGCCGTCGTAGAGGGCGCGGCCGGTAATCGCGCCTTCGAGCAAGCGATACTCAGGTGTCAGCAGTGCCTTCACGTCGTCGATGGAGGCCAGACCGCCGGACGCGATCACCGGAATTGACGTGGCGCGGGCAAGTTCAACCGTGGCCGGCAGATTGAGCCCCTTGAGCACGCCGTCGCGCTCGATGTCGGTATAGATGATGGCGGCGACGCCTGCGTCTTCGAAGCGGCGCGCGAGATCGATGGCGGACAATTGCGACGTTTCAGCCCAACCTTCGACGGCAACCTTGCCGCCTTTGGCGTCGATCCCGACAGCGACGCGGCCGGGAAACATTCGACACGCCTCTTTGACGAGCGCCGGATCGCGGACCGCGACCGTGCCCAAGATCACGCGGCTTATCCCTTTGGCGAGCCAATTCTCGATGGTTGCAAGATCGCGGATGCCGCCGCCGAGTTGAACCGGCATCCGAACGCGCTTGAGGATTGCGTCGACCGCTGCGCCATTGACGGGCATGCCAGCGAAGGCGCCATTCAGGTCGACGACGTGCAAATAGGTGAAGCCCTGAGCCTCGAATGCGGCAGCCTGCGCGGCCGGATCATCATTGAAAACCGTGGCCTGGCTCATCTCGCCGAGCTTCAGTCGGACGCATTGGCCGTCCTTGAGGTCGATGGCCGGAAAGAGAATCACTTTTTTCTCGCTCGCCGCACCGCCGCGGTCATAAGATTGCTGGAGTTCAGCGCGATCAATCGCGTCTGTGGTCGTTTCGTCAAGCGTTCGTCCGAGTTCCCGATGCCGTTGCCGTTTTCACATCGTCCGGAAGTTGCACCGCCCGCATTCAACACGGCGCGCGCGCTGACCGAGAAAGATGCCATCGATATTTGGATCGCACGCTGGTTGCGTGTGCGGCGCAAAGATCTTCTCGAACGCTATCGATGCGATCCACGCCGCATCTATGAAATCTGGGAAGGCACGCGCTTTCCGCGTGCGAGAGAGATCGCGCTCGCCGAGTTCTCCACACGCTATCCACAGCTCGTCGGACATGTGGATGCGAGCCGTCACAGGCGATTGCCGCTGAAGACACGCAGCCCGGACCAGCTGAACCTGTTTGGTTGATACAAGCACACCATACAACTGTGTAACGCCTTGATTTAATTTAAATATTTATTTCGCCGCGGCTGAGAAGAACAAAATCAGAACTTTGCCTGGACGGAGCCCGCGACTCACGCCATGTTCTTCCTATGTTCACGGCCATAGAGTCCCCCCGGCGTACCTCGTACAATAGATCTCGAACTCTCCTCCAGCCCAAGGAGCTCCCCCCGATGCGCACCTACCTCATCTCCTACGATCTCGCCAAGCCTCACGTCTCCAAGCATGTCGTCGCCCACGCCATCATGAGCCTTGGCTCAAGCTGGGCGCGCCCATTGGAGAACACGTGGTACGTGCGCTCGGACGAAAGCGAAGACACTCTCGAAGCCTGGCTCGGGCGGTATCTCGAGACCGACGACGGTCTCCTGATTCAGCCCGTGAAGGAAGAAGCGGTGATGACGAACACGTCACTGCGCTGGTTCCGTCAACGCCGCGCCGGTATCGACGTTTCCGAGCACACGAACATCATCGCGTTCCCGGTGGTAGCGCCGCTTGCCGGCGAGCGTGCCGACGAACCTGAGCTGCCGTTTGCAGAAGCGTGCTGAGTTTGACCAAACACTAATTGAACTTCGACTGCCCAGTCGAAACTGCCGTCTCGCCTCTCTCTCCCGCGGGGATTGTTCATTCCCGTTACCCGAGCGAGACGGCCACTCCGCCTCCTCCCCTCGAGGCGGTCAAACGGGGCCGGACCCTCTGCCCAGAGGTCCGGCCTTTTGTTTTATGAGGCCGGTCGCCGGATCAACCCACTGCTTCGGGTTTGGCCTTGGCGGTCAGGCGCTGGCCTTTGGGCGCGCCGTGGGCGTAGCGGTTCTCGATGTATTCCTCGACCAGAACCTTAAACTCTTCAGAGATGAGGGGGCCGCGCAGTGTCGTGAACTTTTCACCGTCGACAAAGATCGGCGCGGCGGGGGCTTCCCCGGTTCCGGGCAGCGAGATCCCGATATCGGCGTGCTTGGATTCACCGGGACCGTTGACGATGCAGCCCATGACGGCAAGGTTGAGATTTTCAACGCCGGGGTAGCGTGTTTTCCAGACCGGCATCCGATCGCGGATCATATCCTGCACGTCGCGCGCGAGTTCCTGGAATGTCGTTGACGTCGTGCGACCGCAGCCGGGACAGGCGGCGACGACGGGCACGAAGGCACGGAACCCCATCGTCTGCAGCAATTCCTGCGCGGCGCGGACTTCCAGTGTCCGGTCGCCGCCGGGTTCGGGGGTCAGCGAGAAGCGGATCGTGTCGCCGATGCCCTTCTGCAGCAGGATGCCCATCGCCGCGGACGACGCGACGATTCCCTTCGATCCCATGCCCGCCTCGGTCAGTCCGAGGTGGAGAGCATAATTGCAGCGGCTGGCCAATATGGCGTAGCAGGCAATGAGGTCCTGCACGGCGGACACCTTCGCCGAGATGATGATCTTGTCGGCGCCAAGCCCAAGTTCTTCGGCGCGGGCGGCGGACAGCAGGCCCGACTGCACCATCGCCTCGCGCATCACTTCGCGAGCGTCCTTGGGTTGCGGTGCGACGGCGTTTTCGTCCATCAGGTGCGTGAGGAGCTCCTGGTCGAGCGAACCCCAGTTGACGCCGATGCGAACCGGCTTGCCGTAGCGGATCGCCATTTCAACAATGGAAGAGAACTGGCGGTCGCGCTTGTCCTTGAAGCCGACGTTGCCGGGATTGATGCGGTACTTGTCGAGGGCTTCGGCACAGGCCGGGTTTTCGGCCAGCAGCTTGTGACCGATGTAGTGGAAGTCGCCAACCAAAGGGACCGTGACGCCACGTTTCAGGAGCCCATCCCGGATATGCGGGACGGCTTTGGCGGCCTCGTCGCGGTCGACCGTGATGCGGACAATTTCCGAACCGGCGCGAGCGAGGGCTGCGACCTGATCGATGGTCCCCTTGATGTCGGCCGTGTCGGTGTTGGTCATCGACTGGACAACGATGGGCGCACCGCCGCCCACGATGACGCCGCCAACCGATACAGCGACCGATGGGCGGCGCGGCGCAAGGGTCGGATTGACTACGGAACTCATGGTGCGATCTCGCGGTCCGGTTGCGGCATACGTTCTTACCTAGCCCATAGGCGGGCCGACCGCCAGATCGTTGGGTCGCGTCGACGCGTGGCGTTAGCGGCGGGCGGACACGAACAGGGACGCACCGGCAATCAGCGCCATGCACAAGACGATCGAGGGGCCGCCTGGGGCATCGGCGTTCGCGGACAACGTCAAGCCAAGCGCGACACTGGCCGCACCGACAGCCGCCGCGATGACGACGAGGCCTTCGGGCGTGGTCGCGAACGGCCGCGCCGCGACGATGGGGACAATCAGAAAAGCAATGGCGAGCAGCACGCCGACAATCTTGATCGCTATTGCAATGGTCAGCGCCAGCACGATGATGAACGCTGCCCGGACCCAGCGGGAAGACACCCCTTCAGCAGACGCCAATTCTTCATGTACCGCCACGCGCAGCAACTGCTGCCAGAGATAGGCCATGACCGCCAAGACAACAGCACCGCCACCATAAATCAGCCAAAGATCGGCGCCGGTGACGGCAAAAACATCCCCGAACAGGTAGCCCATGAGATCGACGGAGGGGCCGGCCAACAGCGTTGTTGCGATGACGCCGAGCGCCAATGTGCCGTGGTGCGTGAGGCCCAGGATTGCATCAAGAGGGATGAGCTTCTGGCGACCGAGCACAATCAGGAGGGCTGCGACGGCCAGTGTCGTGACGATCACGCTCACGGTCACGTCGATGTTGAGTAGAAGTCCGAGCGCCACACCGACGAGGCTGGCCTGCGCGACCGTCTCGCCGAAATAGGCCATCCGGTTCCAGACCAGGACGGCGCCCAAGGGGGCGGCAATGATCGCCAGACCGATCCCTGCGGCTAGCGCCCGCAACAGAAAGGGCTCGATCACGGCGTCTCCCCAGACGTCTGGGCGGATTTTTCGCCAGCGGCGGACGGCAGTTCGCGGCCGTCGAGACCGTGGGCGTGATCGTGATGGTGGCGATAAACGCCGAATGCCCGCGCGGTCTCGGGGCCAAACAGGCGCATGTATTCGGGATGCTGCGCCACCGTTTCGGGAACGCCGGAGCAGCAGATGTGCCGATTGAGACAAAGAACACGGTCGGCCTGCGCCATGACGACGTGAAGATCGTGGGAAACCAGAAGCACACCCATACCGCGCTCATCGCGCAATCGGCCGATGAGCGCATAGAGATCGGCCTCGCCTGTGTAATCGACGCCGCGGACCGGTTCATCCAGCACCAGGAGATCGGGATTGGCAGCCAGCGCCCGGGCGAGAAGTACGCGCTGCAGTTCTCCACCCGATAATTCGCTCAGCTGCTGGTCGATGCAGCGTTCGGCACCGACCTCCGACAAAATCAAGCGCACGTCTTCGCGTGACGTCCGGCGGCCGAGCGACAAAAAGCGGCCGACCGTCATTGGCAACGCGCGGTCGATATCGAACCGCTGCGGGACGTAGCCGACCTTGAGCCCTTCGACGCGGCTTATCTGTCCGCTGGAGAGTTCTTCTAGGCCAAGCAACGCCCGCACGAGGCTGGTCTTGCCGGACCCGTTCGGACCGATCAGGGTGACGATCTCGCGGGGGTGAATGTCGACATCCACTTGGTCGAGGACGAGGCGGGCGCCGCGCTGCAAAGACATGCCGCGGGCGCTGACCAGAGCGGAGGTGTCGATGGCCTTAGCGGTGGTGTGGTCGTGACCGCAGCCGCCGCACGTGCTGTGATCGTGCCCATGATGCTGGTGGGGCGAAAGTTCGCCGGGTTTTGCGACCGAGGCCTCAGCTTCGGCGCCGGTCGCTTCAGCGCCGATCATGATTTTTCTCCTTCGGACCAAAAGGCCGGCTGGTGGAAACTGTCATCAAATCGGTCGGCTCAGGTTTCGCCGGTGGCACAGCGCGGGCAGAAGCCCGAAACTTCGACGAACTTGACGCGAGGGTTGAACTTGGCACCCTTTGCGGCTTCTCCAATGAGGTCGAAGATGTGCTGACCGTCAACTTCGCCGACGGCACCGCACTTTTCGCAGGACAAGAAGATCGGCCGTTTGCCCTTGACCGTGTGATCGGTGCGGCGGCACGCAAAAAATGCGTTTTTGCTCTCAAGGCGATGGATGACGCCGGCGTCCAGAAGGGCATCGATGGCGCGGTAGATGGAAATCGGGGCAACCCGCGTGCCCTTCTCACCGAGGCGCGCGAGGATTTCGTAAGCGCCGATCGAGGCATGCGTGGCGGCAATTTCGGCAAAGACCTGCTGGCGAAGCTTGGTAAACCGCAGTCCACGGTCCGCAAACACCTGCGTGGCCCGCTCGACCGTCTGAGCCAGCTTTTTTGCTGTCTGCTGGTTGGGATTTGGGAATGGCGAACGAGGATCTGCCTTAGCCTCCGCCTTGACGGGAGCCGCGTTGGGGGGAACTTGCGTATCGCTCATGGGACTGCCCTGCTCCCGACCGGCCCCTTCCATGGCGGCGGGCCACTGCTGCAAGCGTTATAATATAACGATTGCGCGAAGGTTTGCCATAGCCAACGGCGGCCCCGCTGAGCGCTTTCGACCGCTGTGAATAAACTTTAATTCGCAATTGCATTCGCGTGCCGCAATTTGGACGCCGTACGACCTTGAACTGGCGACGCGCGCGACGGATCGCAGGCGCAACCCCGTTTACTGTATCGCGTTGGGGGGTCGCAACGGCCGAGCTTGGCTGGCGGTGCCAAGTCGTACAGCAGGGGTTTGACGGACATGGCCGCAGACGTTTCGATCACACCGCCGGCCGCTGGAGCGACGTGGCCTGATTTGTCGGCACTGCAGGATCCAGCAGTCCTCCAGTCGCTGGCGGGCAAGATTTTTCTGGGCGTCGCCCTGCTCCTCATTCTGTCGGGGCTGTACCGGATCTTGCCGCGCTTGTGGAAAGCGGTCGAAGACGTGTTCTTCACCAACTGGCGGCTGGCCCTGCTCGGCACCACTGGTCTGGTCCTGTCCCTCGCATCCGGCTGGACGACCTGGGACGGGATGAGGAATTTCACCAACGAACCCGTTCTGTCGTTCATGGTGACGTTCGGCATTCAAGGGATCATGCTGATCATTGCCTGGCTGATCGGCGAAAGCTTTGCCACGGGGATGAGCCAAAGGGCGGCCGTCCAATCCGGAGGGCTGTCCCGCTCATTGCAGACGGTTGCCGGCGGGCTCCTTGGCCTCTTTCTCTTTCTGTTGCTTGCGTTTCTTTTCGTGCGCACGGTCCTCGGCGGATTTGGTGGAGAAGCAAACAGCGCCGCACCACTGGAGATGAGCGACAGCGTCCTGATCGTGGTCGTGGGCCTGCTTATTGCGGGGCTGGTGGCGCTCTATTCCGCCAGTGACGTGGTGCGCCCCTATCTGCAAACGTCGCGTGTCATCACCAAGAACGCGATGTTGTGGGTCATGTTTCTCGCCTGCATGGCCTCGTCTGTCTTTTTCTCGTTCGACAGCCGCTTCAACGCCATCTTTCCACAAGGCGAACGGGTGCGCGCTGCGGAGCTACGCGCACAAAACCAGGTTGGCGGGATTGTCGCCGACATTGGCCAGACCATTGAAACGCGCCGCATCGAGGCGGCCGATGGACTGTTCAAGTCGGGCGGCTGGCGCGCGTATGATGCAGAACTCGACAAGCTCGCGACCGCCTCACGCGGTGCGGAAAAGCTGATCGAAGCCTATTATGTCGAGCAGATAGAAGAACGTCGGCGCGGAATTGCCGAACAGCAGGAGCGCATCGCAACGGCGGAAGGCAGCCAGTCCGGCCTCGCCACAAAGAAGATCGCGCTGACGGAAGAAGTATCTCGGCTTGAAGCCGACCGTCCGGCGCTCGTCGCGGACTTGCAGACAAAGAAGAGTGAACTCGATGCGCGGGCCAAGGAAGTCGACGCCAAGCGCGTCGAGGCCATGGCTGAGGAAAAGGGTGTCGAAGGCACGTTGAAGATCGGCCGCGGCCAGATTTATCGCGAGCGGACTGCCGAACTCGCCAAGCTGCAGGACTATTACAAAATCGGCGAACAGCGTGTGAAGGACGCGCAGAAGCGTGTCGATGAAACAAGCGGGCGGATCGATGCCATCAAGCGGGAACTGGCCGGCATCGACGGTGGCCTCGCCAAGCTGAAAGGTGAAGCCGACACCGCACAACAGCGGATCGCTGCGGCCTCGCAGCCTGAGCAATCAGCACTTGCGTCGCCGAAGGTCGATCCGGGGCGAGTTTTGCCGGAGTTTGAGGCGGCGCGTGCGGCGTTCCGGCAGAAGCCGAGCGGAGAAGGGCTCAAGGCCGTGCATGAACAATGCACGCAGCTTCTCAATGCGATGACCTCGACGCCATCGACCAAGGATCGCGTGGCCGGCATCGATTGCGAGCCCAAACGTGCCCAGGAAGCAGCGGCTCTGCTTTTTACGCTGGATGCCGGTGCCCAGATTTTCGCGGCCAGCTGCATCGGTGGAGAAAAGCTCAACGCCAACAAATCAACGGATGAACTGCTGGGCTTTTCGCGACGTTGCCTCGCCGACAGTGGTCTGCCGTCGCACGATACTGATGCGCTACGCACCAAGATCAACTTCATCGAACTGAACCGCGATGACAAAGCGCACAATTTCGTCGTATCGATCAACGCGTTTCAGGACGGCAATCGACTGGCCTACCTGGCGCTCGCCATTGCAATCGCCATCGACGGTTTGATCTTCATGTCCGGACTGTTCGGCGCCAACGCGGTGCGTTCGCCGCTGTCGGACGTGCCGACGTCGAAGGCACGCACGGCGGAACAGCTCGAAGGCATTATCGAGAACGCCCTGCTGCCCGACACGTTCGAAACAGCGCGCGTGACTTTGCAATCCATGCGGCCGATCACCAACGATCGGGGGTTCATGGCCGAAGTCCGCCCGGATCGGCTGGATCCGCAGAGCGCGGAACGCGTCATCGGCGTTCTTAACGCCGGCGCCACGATTCATGCCGTGGAATACGACCCGACGCATGATCGCTATCTGGTTCGGGCGGAATTATTCGAGTTCTTGTCAAACGTTTCGAAGAAAGCGTTTCAGGCCAATACCCAGCACGCGACCATCGCGGAGATGGAGAAGACCGTATCGGTAGCGCTGCTCCCGGACGTCGCGCGCAATATTGATACGGTCCTCTCCTACATGCATCCGATTACCGAGAAGCACGGATTCATGGCCGAGATGAAGCTCGGGGATATCGAGATCGACGCCGACAAGCGTGTCGTCCGGCAAGTCCTCAATGCGGGCGCGGTCCACCAGCGCGTGCAGCGCGCGGACGAAGCGGGCACGCACTATTTCATCCATCGCGATCTGTACCAGACGCTGGCGCGCCTGCGGGCGCGGGCCCTGTTTACTTCGAGCGCGTACCGTCTCGACAATGGGCAGCACCCCGACATGTCTGTTTTCGGCGGATCACTGATCGGCGAGAGGCCGGCACTCGAACATCGACCCGCCGAGGGTGGCCGTCTCTCACAAGGGGCACAGCCGGCCGGCCGCGGTGACGTGGAACAGACGGCCATTCGACAGCGCCTCATGATGGCGATGGGCCTTGCACCGTCGGCTTATCGCGATCTCGTGCTCAGTGGTGCACTGCCACAAGCCAACATACTGGGCGAGCAACTGCGCCGGCTGTGCCAGCAGCAGCGCTCCGTCGGCGTCCACATCGACACCGACCTGCAGGAATTCAGCGAGGAGATCGAACGCGCCGCCGACGCATTGCGCCACGAGGAATTCTCCAGGGATGCCATCGACAATGTCTTGGCCGAACTGCAGAGCATTCTGCCGGCTCTGTTGCTTTTACAGGGCGGACGCTATCAGGAAATCCTGTTCAGGCTGATCGAGAGCCTGGAGGCCGCCGACGGGGAGGGCCAGCTGGAAATGAAAGAGCGTCAACTCCTGCAGCGGCTCAAGTTGCATGAGGCGGCGTTGAGCAAGATCGGCCGCAACGACAGCGCGGACTGGCAAAAGGTCGCCGTTCTCATCGAAGATTTCGCCGAAGGAGCGACGCCTGGTGATTACAGGCCTGACATGGATCGCCGCCGTCCGAATTAGTCGGACACGACCCTAGTGAACCTGCAAGGCCCTGCGCTCCGCGCGGGGTCTTTGGATTTTCCGAAAGACAATGGTTACGATTTTCTTGCGACGGACACGTCATTTTTGACAGTCCGGTTCAGGAAAAAACAACCGGGAAATTTTGACACGTACCAATCCAACCGAATTAGGCTCTTAACGCAGCAATCTGTTTACCCGCGCAATAGTAAATCTGTGCAGTCTCTTGCGGTGATAAACAACATGTCGATTAATCGCCAATTCGGTAAAGAATTCCGCACATCGGAGCGGGGCGCGGTAGCGCCATTGTTTGGCTTGGCCCTGCTTGTCATGATTTTTCTGATGGGCATTAGCATCGATGGCGCGCGCGGCAGCCGGATCTCGACTTTCGCCAGCAATGCGCTGGATGCAGCAGCGCTTGCGGCGGCGAAGAGCCTTCGTCTCACCAATCCTACAGATGCTGAGCTGAAACTGCTCATTCAGCAGTATTGGGAATTGAATTTCCCCAATCTGGCCAATGATGCATCGCTCGAGAATTTCTCGGTGGTCGTCGATCGCACGATCAATAGCGTCAAAATCGTCGCGGATCTGAGGGTGCCGACCACGGTCTCGGCCGTGATGGGTAAGGATTACTTGGAAGTTCGCGTCACGTCGACGGCCGTATTCGATGTCAAGGACGTCGAAGTGTCGATGATGCTCGACGTGAGCGGATCGATGGGCGGGACAAAACTCGCCGATCTGAAGACGGCGGCAAAAGATCTGGTCGATATTCTGCTCCCTGCCGATGCAGAGAACTCCGGCAATCGCATTTCCGTATCGCCGTTCTCGACTGCGGTGAATGCGGGAGCGCTCGTTGACCTGGTGACGGTTGAGCCACTGCCGCCAAAGGGCAAGAAGAAACCCAACACTTTCCCCAACACGACTTGCGTAACCGAGCGCTCGGGCTCGATGGCCTTTACGGACGCGTCCGGCGGCGCTTACCCGCTCGGACAGAAGGCGTCGTTCTGCCCGTCGCAGGCTGTGCTCCCGCTGACCAAGAATGTCGATGTCATCAAGGCCGCCATCGATGCCATGCAGGCGAGCGGCATGACGGCCGGCCATCTCGGCATCGCGTGGGCCTGGTATATGCTTTCGCCGGAATGGAATGACGTTTTGCCCAGTGACAGCGAGCCATCCGACTACGACGACAAGGGCGTCCAGAAGGTCGCCATTCTGATGACCGACGGAATGTTCAATTCCTACTACGAATCCGACAATGGAGACGCGGTCGCTCAGGCTCGCAGCTTATGTGACAGCATGAAGGCCAAAGGTATTTCCATCTACACCATCGGATTTCAGGTTCCTGCCGATGTGGTTCCGACATTGAAGTACTGCGCCACGTCGCCCAAGCACTTCTTCAATGCGACCGACGGCGGCGAATTGCGCGAGACCTTCAAGACCATCGCCAATCGCCTGAACGGGCTTCGCATCTCTTCTTGAGATCGCCGCCAATCGAAGCGCACTGCCGCGCGTGTCAATTCGGGACCGCCGCGCGGCTTTGACATCAATTCGTTGGCTAATCGGACGCTCGTTTACTCCCTATTCATTGCAGTTTAATTTCAGCATACGTCCTGATGCTAAAACTCCTTTAAAATTTGCGACGCAATTGCTTAGTGAGCATTACGACCGCTTATTCAGTTTCAGGGAGAAAAGCCGTGATCCCCCGTTCGCGTTTTTTGCAGGCATTTGCCACCGCCGAACGCGGGTCAATTGCCCCGCTCTTCGGCATGATGCTGCTTTTCATCGTCATTACCGTTGGCGTGTCGGTGGACATGGCGCGGGGAACGCGCGTTTCCATCGACGCAGGCGGAGCGCTGGATGCGGCCGCCCTGGCTGCTGCTAAGAGCTTGCGTCTTGAAAACACCGGCGACGCAGACCTGGTAGCGCTCGCCAACCAATACTTCGATGCCAATTTCGACGGGCTTCCACTGCGCGAACGAAACATCTCGGCGACCATCGATCGCATCAATCACGGCGTGACGCTGACGGCCAATCTCAGCATCGATTCAACGCTGGCAGGAATCATCGGCCAGGATACGATCCCGATCAGCACACAGTCGCAAGCCATTTACGACGTGCGCAATGTCGAACTTTCGATGATGCTTGATGTCAGCGGGTCGATGCTTGGTAGCAAAATCGCCGATCTCAAGTCAGCGTCGAGTGACCTGGTCGACATCCTCTTGGACGCGAACGCGAACGGAAGCGATCACAAGATCGCCATCGCCCCGTTTGCGACTTCCGTGAATGCTGGAAGCTATGCGACGCGTATCGGCAACCGATTTGATCGCCGCGGCCGCGCCTATGCGGGCGCAAATTCGACATGCCTTACGGACCGTTCCGGAACGGCGGCCTTCACCGATGCCGATCCGACCACTGGCACGTTCAACATGCGTTCCGCGAGCTGCCCGGCAAGTTCGGTGCTGCCGCTCACGAATGTTCGGGATGATATTCTCGCGCACATCAATGGACTGAGAGCGAGCGGCAATACGGCTGGACATCTCGGTACGGCCTGGGCGTGGTATTTGCTGTCCCCCAACTGGTCCACGCTTTGGCCGGCAGATAGCACCCCGGTTGCGTATGACGACGAAGAGTACCAGAAGGTCGCCATTCTCATGACCGACGGAATGTTCAATTCCTACTATGAAAGCGGCAACGGGAATGCCGAAGCTCAGGCGCGCTTGCTGTGCACCAACATGAAGGCGGCCGGCGTGACGATCTATACCGTCGGGTTTCAGGTTCCCGCGGAAGTCCTGCCGATCCTTCAGCACTGCGCGTCGTCACCGAAGCACTTCTTCGATGCAGCGAACGGTACCGAACTATCGGCGACCTTCCGGACCATCGCGCAACGGCTCAGCGGCCTTCGGATCGCGTCGTGAGCGGGCGGGGACGTCAGCTGGAAAAAGGTATGACCGTCTGACGCTGCGTGCCGAGGCCTTCGATCGTCAACTCCATCACGTCGCCGGCCTTCAAGTATTGCGGCGGCTTCATGCCTGAGCCCACGCCGGGCGGCGTCCCGGTCGTGACGACATCGCCGGGCTCAAGGACGCAGAACTGCGTGATGTAGGCGACGAGGTAGGGAACGGAAAAGATCATCGTCGAAGTCGAGCCCTTCTGGCGCGTCTCGCCGTTGATCTTCAATTCCATGTCGAGGTTGGACGGATCGATTTCGTCCGCCGTGACCAACCAAGGACCGAGTGGACCGAACGTCTCGGCGCACTTGCCCTTCATCCACTGGCCATTGCGCTTCATCTGAAAGCGTCGTTCGGAAACGTCGTTGCAGATGGCGTAGCCGGCGACGAAATCCAGCGCATCTTTTTCTTCAACGTAGCGGGCGCGCTTGCCGATGACGAAAGCGAACTCCAGTTCCCAATCCATGCGATCGGCGTTCTTGGGGTAGATCACGTCGTCGTTGGGGCCGCAGATGGAGTTGCCGAGCTTGTTGAAGAGGATGGGTTCGGACGGAATATCCTGACCGGTTTCGCGAGCGTGGTCGGCATAGTTGAGTCCGACGGCGATAAAGCTCCACGGGCGGGCGACGGGCGCGCCAAGGCGCACGCCGGCGGGTGCCAGCGGCAGGCTTGACGGATCCAGGGCGCGGAGGCGGTCAAGCGTATCCTTGCCAAGCGTGGCGCCGCCAATGTCGGCAACGTGGCCGGTCAGATCGCGGATCTGCCCGCTGCCATCGACGAGCCCAGGCCGTTCTGCGCCGCTGTTCCCGAACCGCACCAGCTTCATGGCTCTCCGTGCCTCCCGCGTTGCTCAAATCGGGCTTTGCATGCGCGAAAAGTCTGTACGACGCAAGCGCGTGGAGGGGTGGACGTTGGCCGCAGGCTCGGCGCTGCTCGCCATCAGGGCCGGGCAAGATTGCGCAAGATTTCGTCGGCGGCGCTGCGCCGGGGGGCGGCGGGCAAGGCTGCGAAGGGCACAGCGGCGGGAGGGGCCGGCAGGAGCCCGGGTTGCGGGTTGTTGCGGCTTAATGATTTCAAGTCTTCGAGGAGCACTTCAAGCAGCGGCGCTGCGATCTGCGACGCGTGCAGTGCCGTCGCCCAAGGTTCGCGGACCGACCCCGTGCCAACGAGCACGACGTAACTGTAGGCCGCACCATTGGTGAATTGGAGGCCACCCGTCGTCCAGACATCGACGGTTGCGTTGGGGTCTTCGGTCACCTGGGTGCCGGTCTTGGCAAAGTGAAAGCGCAGATCGTTGCGGCGCGCGGCGCACCAGTGCGACAGCGAGCGCAGCGTGCCGGCCGGCTTCTTGCCGGTGGCGTAGCACAGAGGTGATTGAAGCAAAGCACGGACGAGCGGGACGGCGTCTGGCTTGATGACGTCGGAGGGAATAACGCCGTTGGCGACGGGACCGGCAGCGGCCGTGGCGGCAGCTGTGCTTGTGTAGTCGTAGGATCTCACCAGCGTCGGCAACTTGACCGGCACGGAACCGCGCCGCAGGAGCGACGACAACACCACGGACGACATCATGTGAACGCGGCGGGGACTACCAGATATCTGGCCCATTACGACTGCGGTCGATGGCGGAACACCGGAACCAAACGCGTCGGCGGGCGGCATCGTGAAGCCCAGCCGGTCGATAAGTTTCTGTATGCGCGGCTGCCCCACGAGCGCTGTCCGGTTCATAAGCGGATTATTGAGCGAGCAGGCGAAGGCGACGATGGCACGACGGGCGTGGCGTGCGCTGCCGCCTCGGGCGCACGTATCCAATCCGACTTCCGGGGCTTGCGTGTCGAGATAGGGGCTTTCGATGGTATCGCGCATGGTATTGGCAATGGCGATGGCCGCAATGATCTTGCCGGTCGATGCGATCATGCGCGGATCATGTTCGGCCTGATAGCGACCGGTACGCGGGCTGCGGGCGACGGGAGCGCCGAAGTAGGCGGCCGTTTCGCCAGTCTCGTAATAGCGAACGATCTCGCCTTTGTGGTCGGCGGCGACGACAACAACGTTGGGCACCTTCGTTTCGGCGTCAGCACGGGCCGGATCGAGGGCGTAGCCGGATGAGATCCGGGCGCGCTCGTTCTGGTCAATGCGGGCAAGCGCGGCCGTGATTTTCGCGCCGTATTCCAAGTTCTCGACCGTATCGAGTGTGGTGGTCACGCCGCGGACGTAGGTGCGCCAGGAAAAGCCATAGGTTTGTTTCATTTCCTCGCGGACCCCGAAGCGGGCCGAGGGCAGCAATGCATTGGCGCGAATGACGGGATTGGCCTGGGCACGCGCGGCAAGCGTGGGGGCGAACTTATCTAGCGCTTCCTGCAGACGCGGCCGGACCTTGGGATCGGGCGGACCGCCGGCAAGGCCGATCAGCTCGAACACCACCGCGGCCTTTTCTTTTTCATCTGTCAGCAGCTTTTCGGCGCAGGTGCGGGCGCGAACCTCGGTGATGTAGCGCCAGCGGTCGAGGCGAACCTCATTGAGCTTGTCGCTGCCGGTCATCAGGATGATCGGCTTATTGACGGCGGAGGCCAGCACCATCTGCTCGGCGATGCTGAGCTGGCTCGCCTCTTTGCCGAATACGATGCGACTCGTGACCTCGACGCCGTGCAGCGGCGCACCGCCTGTGCGTTGTGCCAGCCAGATGTGGTTGGCCGCCCACTGTCTGAGAGCGGTATCGCCGTCGCGGGTCAAGACACGGTAGACGACCGGAGCCAGCCACCACTCACCGAATTTGCGCTTAAGCTTTGTCAGGCCGCCTTCGCTGACATCGGGCGGCGTCTTGTAGATGACGCGGACAAACTGCATCGGCAAGGTCGAGCCGCCGACCCCGATCGACGGGCGGCGGGCGGCGATCGTGCGCTGGACGGACGAAAGAGGGATTTTCAGGACGCCCAGCAGATCGATGCCGAACGGATTGAGCCACGTGCCAAGGTAGCGGTCCTCGTGGTAGACGAGACACTTCCAATAAAAATCCGGCACTTCGCGCACGGGGATCGACTTGTGATCCGGGTTTGCGGTGTAATCGCCCATCTCGATGGATCGGTCGGTGTAGTTCACGTCCCGGACGCTATCCAGGCGGGGATCGAATGTGCCAACAAAGCTGCCGCGACGGTCGTAGATGGCGGTCGCGATCCAGCGCTCGGCGTCGTATTTCAGCTTGTCGGCGGTTGTGTAGGCGCCGGTGACCGCACGAATGGGCGCGACGACATACACGAGACACAATGCGAAGACGACATAGGCTATGGCGGCGGTGAACACGTGCCGCAAAGGGCCGAGTCGCGGGTTGAAGACCACCCACTCGGTCAAAAATCGCAACACCAGAACCGGCACGCGAGACGCCGTCTCGACAAGTGCCGTAAGGAATTTGATGATACTTCCCATACACCTAGCCGAATGCGGCCCGCACTGCCCGCGGCCCGGGGCTTGGCCTCAGGCGAACCTAGACGTGGTTTGTGGCACCGCCTCGGCCCGTTTGCGGCTCGGCCGTGTCGGCATCGCGCCCGAATGGCGCCTTCCCACAGCTGGGAAAGGCATGGAATATCCGGGCAACCACCTCGTTCTTATTGCGAAGCGCCGCGGAGAGGGCAGTCCGTGACGGAAGATGTAAGGGCCCGAATGATCGAGTTCCTGCCGCGTTTGCGCAGGTTCGCATTCGCGCTCACGAGAAACATGGATCAGGCCGACGATCTCGTCCAGGACACGTGCGAGCGTGCGCTCTCGCGTCTGGATCAGTGGGAGCCTGGAACGAAGCTCGAGAGTTGGATGTACCGGATCGCGCAAAATCTCTGGCTTGATCGCAAGCGGTCCGAAAAGGTCCGCGGTCCCGTGCTCGACATTGACGAGGCGGTGGGTCTTGCTGGCGAAGACGGTCGAACCGTAACCGAAACCAGGCTCACGCTGGCCGCCGTCAGCGAAGGCATGGATAAACTGCCGCCGGAGCAACAGGTGCTCGTCACCATGGTCTGCGTCGACGGACTTTCCTACAAAGACGCCGCATCAATCCTGAACGTGCCGATCGGGACCGTCATGAGCCGCCTGTCACGGGCCCGTCAGGCCCTTTTCCAGCATATCTCTGCCGATGCCGGCATCGCCAATCCTCAGCAACAGGAGCGCCTCCTTGGTACACGTTCCTGACGAAATCATTATGGGCTACGCCGACGGCCGGGTTTCGGCCGAGGAAAAGGCCTGGCTGGAGAGCCTTCTCGCCGTCGATCCGGCGTTACGGGACCGGTTACAGCCGTTTCTTGCGACGGCGCCGGGCCAGCTGACCGCATTCGATGCGGTGCTTGCGGCGCCCATCCCCGACCGGCTGCTCGACACCATTCGTGGCACGACGTCGAATGTAAAAAAGCCCGTCGCGCGTCAGGGATTGATGGACCGGTTTTTTCCGGGAGGTTTTAGTCTCCTGCCGGCCGCTGGCTATGCGGCCACATTGCTGATCGGCGTGGGCGTTGGAGCATCACTGCTCGCAACACCCCCTGCAGATGACACGCTCGTGCGCGCCGATCGCGACGGGTTTGTCGCCGCCGGCCGGCTGCAGGTTGCGCTCGACACCATTCCCTCAAATACCAGGGAGCTCGACAAGGAGGGCGATATCCGTCCGCTCCTGTCGGTGCGCGATAGTGACGGCCGCATTTGCCGGCAGTACGAAATTGTCGGCCGAAATAAGGGTCCGCAGGGACTTGCGTGCCGCGAGAACGACGGTGATTGGAGGATCCGCGTGTTGACGGGGGGCGCCGACCAGAGCGCCACGACGCGCAATGCCAGCCAAGGCGAAAGCGATGCGCTCGATGGCGTGGTCGGGAGCGTCGTGAAGGCGCTTCCCGGACGGAGCGAACTGACGCCGGTGGAAGAAGAGTTCCTGATTGAGAAGGGTTGGGCCGCTGCGCCTGCAGTTGAAGGCGGCGCAGGAAATTGATGAACGCGCTGGAATATCCTGCGCATCACACCGTTCTTATTCAGTTCACTGCTCCCTGAGACAGACCGCCGGTAAAACATCCGGACCGCCCCGAAAGGATCAAAACCGTCGGACTGTTGAACAGGAGACTTGGTGCTCATTCCAGCCAGGGCTTTCCCGCACGGGCTCTGGCTGGGGTGACACCTGGATGGGGGTTGGCCTAACCGCCCTCCTGGCCGCTCCCCGATGCGAGGCCCGCCTGCGCTGAACCGGAAGCCCCCGCTGCCGGCCGGATTGCGGGCGGGCCTCAATTCGTTTTGCGCGCGCGCCAACGATTGCCGTAAGACATGAATTTACGCGAAGTATTTCGCGCAGCGCCTCGAGCGCGCTCCACAACCATTATCGGCGGTCTTAAAAAGCGTTCAGAAGAACGAAGAGACCAACGCCGACAGCCGGGCCGAGCATCGACGCCAGCACCAACATCAAAAACGATTTACCTGCCATTACACACAACCCCGCACACTAATTCCGGTCCTCGGCCGGATACGTGTCCTTCGACGCTATTCCCCACAGCGCCTCGGGACATCTATCTGCGTTGTGCCCACGCCCTGTCACACTGCAGATCACGAAATCTTTACACGGGAAAATGTCCCGTGCATGAGGCTATTGGATTTCCGTCACAATGTGATCTCGCAATGGCGAACGTGATGCCGCATTGCACAAAATATAGCTGTTTAAGCTCAAACCTTTTGAAATCCCTACAGAAAACGTCGCTCAATTAGGTGTCAAAGCGGCTGAAATCACCGCACGTCAAAAAGCTTCAGCTGCTTTTCGTCCTGTCCTTTGGTCTCGTGGGCCAGTTGCTCGATCCGATCGAAGGGCACCTGTTCGGCTTCGATCAGTGACCGCTGCGCCTTCATCGAGCGCACATGACCTTCCTGCACGAGGTGGAATTCACCGACGGTCTGATGCGGCAGAACGGCTGCAGGGTCGAGACCGCTTTCGCTTTGGAAGGCGGCTTTCAGCTTGCGCAGCGCGGTATCCTCGCGCACACGCCCGATGAACCAGCTCGTGATCTGGTCGCGGCTCTTATAGTCGAGATCGCCCGGCGATTGCGTGGCGAGCATCAGGCCGAGACCGGCCGAGCGGGCGCGTTTCAAAAGGCTCTGCAACGGTTCGGCGGTCGCGGGCTTGGCGTTGGCCGGAATATAGAGGTCGGCCTCGTCGAACATGACGACGGCCTGCAATTCATCGTTCGGATTGCGCTGGCAGAAGCGTAGGGCCTCTGACAGAAACTGCGCAACCCAGAACAGAATGTTTTCATTGTCGCCGAGGAAGCCCGTGTAGATGATCGACAACCGCGTGCGGCCTTCGCGCGCGAACGGGCCGATACCGAGCAGGCTTTCCATGCGCAGGCTCTCGCCGCCGCCTTCGAAAAGGGCGGAGTTGCGGTGGCGCAAGCTGTCGAGCTGGGCCACGAGATCGCGGCGAATCTTGCCCGACGGGTCCATGCGCTGCGTCAGATCGGTCAGTTCGGGGTCTTCGTCTTCGAGCAGCGCGATGAGATCGGCCAGCGTGACTTCGCGGCTGTAGCGCGATCCGAGAATGCGCAGGGCGACCGACAGCGTGCCCGACTGCTTTTGATGCGTCGCAGAATTTTTCAAATGCAACATTTCGCCCAGCGCGGCCGACGAAAGATTGGCCAGCAATTGCTGTTCGTGTTCGGGCAGTTCGTTGATGCCGTTGGGCAGCAGCGTGATCGAGATCGGACGGCCGGAGGCGCGGCCGGGCGTATAGACCGCAACGTCGATGGCGTCGGCAAGCTTCTCGCGGTCGCCACGACGGTCGGTAAATTCATGGTCGTTGGCGCGCCAGACATCCGGGTTGGCGTAGGAGCACAGGTCGCCTTTGCGGTCGAGCAGCACGGCCGGAATGCCTTGCAGCAGTAATTGCTCGATGAGGCAGAGTGCGAGCGTCGTTTTGCCGGAACCGGAACCGCCCAGAACGGCGGCATGACGCTTCAGCACGTCTTTGTTGAGCGTGATGGGCTTTGAGCGTGCGCCACTTTCCCGGCCCGCGAGGATCGAGCCGGTGCTGCCGTTTTCATCGAGGATGACAGAGAGCGGAAGTTCGTCGTCGTTGGCCGGCAGCTGTTCGTTGTCACTGTCGGTCCACGACGTCGTCCATCCGCCGGGCGTGAGCGCGGCGGCCTCACCTGGGGTTTCAGCAGCCGGTGCGGGTGCAGCAACGGCTTTCGTGTCATCGGGCTTGGCCGTGCGCGGCAAGCCGCGACCGAGGAGGTCGAGGCGCAGCAACTGGATTACGACCATGATGTTCGACAGAAGGCGCGCGTCCTCGAACCAGGCCGTGAAGCCAGGGTCCTGGCGATAATGGGCGTGGAACTCGCGCACCGTCATGATGCGCTCCCACTCAGGGATTGGCACGATGATCTGGCGGCCGCCGCTTTCGCGAAACTTGCGCATGGCCTGCGCGGTTTGATTCTTGCCGTTGGGCGGGAAGTCAGACGCGCGGAGCATGAAACAGGCTTTGCCGGCCATCGCCGACAGCACCTTATCCATCTGGCGCTTCAGGCCGCCACCCTGGGTCTTGCGATTACACAAGAACACTCTGGCCTCAGCGGCGTGTCCCGTCTTCTTGTGCCGGATGACGACATCGAACGCGGGCAGATCGTCGGCCAGATCAAGGCGGTTGGTGGCGAGCACGACGTCACCGGCCCATTCGTCCTTAGCGAGCGTCAGGCCCGCGGTCAGTATCTCCAGCAATTCACGGTCATCGGATGGGATCTCGGCTTCCGACGCCGATTGGAAACGCTCCCACATCTCGCGATAGTCCATCGCCGCCGACGAGGTGCGCTGGCCGGTGTTGTCGCCATCACTGAAAATGCCGCCAAGAACAGAGGCGAGCGTGGAGGCCCAGCCGCCGGATTGTTGTTCACGCTCTTCGGGTTCGCCGTTGACTTGTTCGCGAAGACGCGACTGCGCATGTTCGAGAAGCCGCCGTGTCGACAGACCGCCGAATTCCTCAAAGAACTGCGGCCCGAAAAATTGGGTGGGATCGGGGTAGGCCAGACCATCAGCCTTGGCTTCGGCTTCATGCTGCAGGCGCCGTGCAATGATGAGGCGCGCTTCTTCCGGCGTGCGGCTTTCGAGCAGAGCAACCGGACCCGATTTCTCGATGCGGTCGAGATAGGACTGGGGCAGCGCGCCGCGCACCTGACCGTAGAAATCGTCGAGGCAGGAGATGATGACGATGGCGTTGCTGAGCCGATTGGCAATTTGGATGAGATCGCGCACGGCTTTTTGGAAGCGTTCTTCAGCGTCGTCGAAGAACCGCAAATCCTCGACTTGGTCGATGGCAAAGACGAGCGAGGCTTTTTCAACGGTCCAGATCAGCTTGCCGAGCGAGGTGATAATCTCGAAGGCGCGGTCTTCGCCGGTGTTAGGATCGAGGGCGGCAACGGCTTGATGCGCCAGCGAGGTGAGTTGGCGGCCATTGAGATACTGGCGGATGCGCTGGTCGATGCGCGGATCGCGACGCTCCATGTAGAGCAGCGCGCGCACGATATTGATGTCGAGGTCTTCGTTGGCAAGTTTCGGCGCGGCGACGATGTCATCGGCAAGACGCAGAACAAGGCGGGCGAGTTCGTCCTCATCGAGTGCCGCGTCGCGCAGATGTTCGAGATCTTTTGCCGGCAGGACCGCGCTATCCGAGACCAGCTTGGTCGTGAGCCGTGTCAGTCCGCTGATGCCCGGCGTGTCGGGGTCATAGGATTTCTCCAATGAATGGACGAGGCGGCGAAGAAAATAGTCGGCATAGCTGGCGATGTCGGGCGTCATCTGGGCGTAGCCGAAATAGGCCTCGCCGGTGCGGTGAGAGGACGTGCGCAAAGCGCGCAGAAGATGCGTCTTGCCGGCGCCGGACTGGCCGTGGAACAGCAGAATGCGGGCCTGATTGGCGGCACCCTTGCCTGCCGTAACGGAGCGTAGTGTTGTGGCAAACTTCAGCCGGGCCTTGGAATGGACCTCACCGACATCGACAGGGTCGGCACGCCAGATGTCATCTTCCCACGTGATCGAATGCTCAAAGGCATGGGCCAGCTCATCGGCTGCCCAATCCTTTGCGTCTTCGTTCGACGTGCTCTTTGCAATCAAACCCATGCGACCCATGCCTCGATGCGCCAATCAGAAAGGCAGCACTTCAATCTTCAATGCGGACGTAATGCCAGACGGTGTTGCGGTCGGGCGTTGCCGACCGTTCAATGTCCTGGCGGAGATCTCGGTTCTTCAAGTCGGCGGTCACCAGGCTTACGGCGCCGCGACGGTTGGCTTCGACAAGCATCGACTTGAACTCGATCTCGGACAGCGCCCAGATCTCATTCTCGATGCGAATCGTTTCCCAGACGTGAGAGATAAACGCTTTCGCCGGCCACCCTTGAGCACTTTTTTGTGCCGCGTGCCGAACGGCGGACGAGAACTGCTCCAGACCAGGGCGCGGCGGCGGGCCTTTTTCCGGCTTTGTGTCATTGGCGGCCGAATTGATGAGATCTGCCGGCGCGTCGGATTTGGGGCTTCTGGCCGCCGGCGCTTGGCGAACGGGTGAGCTTACATCGAGAAACTGCGTGATCATCCGGCGCAAAATGGCCAGACGGACGACGTCGCAATCGACCTGCGCGGCGCCGACAGCATCGGCTGCCAATTGCGCGATCAGCTTGGCGTCGGTTGGAAAATCACGCGGCGATGCGGCGAGCTGACCGGCCAGGGTCCGGGCAGCCTTCGACGGCAGACCCGACCCCTTGGAGAACCCGGCCTTGATCTTGTTGCCGAAGGCTCGCTCCAACGCCACAAGCGCCAACTGCGCGCGCAGTTTCGCATCGGGAATGTTCTTCTTGCCCTTCAGCCCATAGGTCCGTTGCAGAATGGCGGTGCGCAGTCCCTCCGGTCTGGCGAGCGCTGTCTTACGGGAGTGGGGCTCGGCGCCGAGGCCCAGCGCTTTGGCCACCAAAGCGATGTCGCGGACCTGATCCCAATTGGCAGGGCAAACTGTGGTTTGCAAGAACCGGCCGGCAGCTTGCGTGCCCAACGGCGTTGCCGCAAAGCGGCCGCGCGTTTCGCCTGCAAGTCCGGCTGCAAGGAGTGCTGCAACTGCGTTATCAATTGTCGTGCGCACCTGCGCGGGCGCCATTTTGTGCTGTAGCAACACGCCCGCATCGCGCACCAGATCACTGCGCGTGGCTCCGCCTTCGCACGCAATGCGCGCGAGCAGCAAAGTCTCGACGGGTCCGACAACGGCGTCGCGGGCGGTTTCGATGACCGCCTCGCCGGCACGTGCGGGCATGGGTTGGGCCTCCCTCATGCAGTCCGGATGCGCGAATCACCGGCACTTTGACAGTCGAGACTGCGAGAGAAATGAAACAGTTGAAAGGGGTCGCAGCCAATTGCGCGCGGCAACTGTATGGCCTGAGTCCGTCCGGCCACGGTCAGGCAAACGAGTTGCTGATGAATCTCACCACAGGGAAGTAGCGCTTGTCCGGAGTTTGCCGCCACCGCGCCCAAATCACGACACCATCGCAGGCGTAAATATCCTTGAGGTGTCGAGGGATAAGTCGCGCCGGAGCGTGTGGACAGGAGCAAAGCCCAAGTGCGGTCGTGCCGCGATTGGCGTTTGCAACCGATTTACCATTAACGGGCAGTTAACGGGTCTCTGCGATGGTCGAAAGGAATACCGCGCGTCATCTGGCGGGAGTAAGCATCATGTATCGCGTTGCCGTTGCGGTTTGTGCCGCCATTGGCCTGACCGCCTGCAGTCTCAATAGCGGATCGATCTCGTCCGGATTTGCCGAGGATCAGACGTCCGCCGTTTCCAAGCGGCCGACTCCGAGCGTCGGTCTGGGAGGCGAACCGTCCGTCAATCGGCCGGTGCAGCTCGCCCGCTTGAACGATCAGGCCCCCAAAGGCAGCTATGAAAATGCCACCAAGGGGATGCTGGCCGATCGCGATTACTCCTCGACCGCGCTTGACCCGGAGAAGGCGCGCGACATCATCAATCAGTATCGTCGCGATCACAAATTGAAGCCGGTGAAGCTCAACGCCGAGCTGGCGGAAGCCGCCAAAGGCCATTCACGCGACCTTTCGAAGTGGGACCGCATCTCGCACTATGGGTCGGACGGCTCCAATCCGTGGGACCGGGTTAAGCGCACCGGATATAAAGCGCGGCTTGCTGCCGAAAACGTCGGTACCGGCCAGATTGATTTCCAGGAAGTCATGCGCGGCTGGAAGGCAAGTCCGGGGCACAACAAGAACCTGTTGCTGGCGGATGCGTCCGAAATGGGCTTGGCGCTGATCCAGGATCCTAAAACGGAATTCAAATCATTCTGGACACTGGTACTCGCCTCACCGATGTGAGCTGAGGCATCAGGCCAGCGGCTTCGGCGTGAGCACGCCGTCCGGGAAATTGCGCCATATCGCGATCTCGATGTCCAGCCGGCGGCGCGCGGCGACATAGTTCATCAGCGCGGCCGTTGCGAGCGAGATCGACGTGGCTGTCGCCGCGCCGAGGAGGCCGAACGGCGGGACGAGCGCAAAGTTCAGTGCGACGTTCAACAGTGCTGAGACGATGAGGACCGCGGCGCAGACCTGATGTTCGCCAAGCATCGACAATAGAACTTCCGCCGGGCCGAAGGAGGACCGGAAAAGAAAGCCGACGACCAAAATGAACATGACCGGATAGCCGGCTTCGAACTGTGGCCCAAACAGCCAGAGTAGCGGTTTGCCTAGCGCTAGAATGACTAGAGCGCTTGCCAGTGACGGCCAAAACGTCCAGTTCACGGCGTCGCGAACGAAAGCGCGCAATTGTTCCTTGTCGCCGCGGGCGTTGAGCGATGCGAAGCGATTGGCGACCGCGCTGCCGACCGCGTAGTGCACGAACATGATGAGGCTCATGGTCTTGGCGGAGGCGAAGTAGATCGCGACATCCGTCGGTGTCATGAAGCTCGACACCACGAGGATATCGGTGTTTTGAAGCATCAGTTCGGCGGCGGCGACAACGACGAGGGGGACTGATACTGCCAACCAGCCCCTGAAGTCATAGTCGCGCCCGCCCGTTGCAACTTCGTGCTTCAGTTTGCGATTGAGCATGAGTGTTTGCGCCAGGGCCGCACCCCAAGTCGCGACGATGGCCGCACCCGCCGCGGTGGTGGCGTTCATCGGCAATTCGGCGGCCCAGGCGGCCGTCATCGCGACAAGAACAAGGGCCGGGCGCAAGACATAGGGCGGCAGGAGACCAATCCAGATCCAGGCCTGTCCGCGGCCAATGCCATCCTGCACTTCGGTCAGCGCAAAGAGCGGCACGCAGATGAGCGCAAGATACGCCGGCAAAACGTACGTCGCGGTGAGATGGTCGCCAAACAGGTAAAGGCCGGCCATGCCCAAGCCGGCGAGCAGCGTGCCAGCCGACAGTGCAAAAATTCGCCCGCCGCGAACAAGCGCGCGAAAGCGGTCAAGTTGCCCATGTTCCTTATACTCGGGCAACAGGCGCATCATGGCCGCGTTCAAGCCCAGGTGCGTAATTCCGCCGAGCACCAGCACCCAAGTCCAGACAAAGACGTAGATCCCGTAATCGTGGCTGCCAATCCAGCGGGCCATGACGACCTGGGTGAAATAGAGCAACGCCGCGCTCGCAACGCGCAGGCCAAAGGCGACAACCGCATCATGCTGCGCGCGCGCGCGGTCGTCCCGCGGCTGCGTGACATCGATCATAAGTTGGCGGGCTTGTGCGAGCACAGCGTCGATCCGTGGCAAGAGGCCGTTTGAGATAGCGGAAACTGATTAAAACGCCTCGGCCCGCTCAATGCGCTCGACGGCGCGTTGGCGGACGACTTCGGCGACGCCTGCCCAGGCCCAGGATCGCCCGGTGTCGCCATGCTGGCTGTGATAGGTGGAGAAGAATTCGGCCACGTCGGCGGCCAGCCAGCCGTGCCGGCCTTCCAGGACGGCGGCCATGAATTCCACATCGCGGGGTGCGGGGGTTGGATCCTCATCGGGATGCCATGCGGTCGGCATGCGTCGGCTCTTTCTCGGTCAGTTCTGCCTCGTGTTGCCGGGGATCAGCAAAAACGACGCCAGTCCGCCTCTCGCCAGGATCAGGCGGCCGACTGAACGAAAAACGGTATTAATTTCAGAGATTTAATTTTGAACGGCCGGGGCAGTCGCGGGGGGCGCCGATGGCGGTTTGGTGGACACGGACGCTTCCGGTGTGCCAGCGGCGGACGGCTTTTTCTTCGCCGGTGTCCCAGTTGCAGGTGGTTTTTCGCCAGTGCCCGTTTCGGCCTTTTGGTTGACGGCGGCCTGCTTGGCCTTTTCACGCTTCGCCTTGGCCGCCTTGATGCGCTCACGGCGGGCCTCGACGGCGGGGTTGCGGCGGCCATTGCCACAGTCCCAGGATTGGATCGTCGAGCGAACACTGATCGGGCCGCGGGCGTCGGGAGCGATCGGCTGGTTGTCGATTGTCGTCATGTTGAAGAGCTGCTTCCATCCCAGCTGCTGGAAGCCATGTTCAAGCAGGCTTGCGGCCCGAATGTTGCGATCGCCGCCGGAAGGTTCGCCCAAGACAACCGCCATCAGGCGTCGACCGTCACGCGTGGCACTTGCCACGACGTTGAAACCGCTGTCGCAGATGAAGCCGGTCTTGAGCCCGTCGGCGCCTTCGAATGTTTTCAGCAAGCCATTGTGCGAGGCGAGCCTAATCTTGCCGATGCGCATCTGGGTCATGGCCCAATAGGGCGCGTATTGGGGAAATTCAGCCGAAACGGCGCGGGCGAGCTTGGCCAGATCGCGAGCAGTCGTCACCTGATTGAATGCTGGCAAGCCATTCGGATTGGCGAACGTCGTGCGCGTCATGCCCAGATCGCGCGCGGTGGCGTTCATGTCGGCCACGAACTGGGGCTCGTTGCCGGAAATTTTTTCGGCCAGCATGACGGCGACGTCGTTGGCGGACTTGATGATAAGTGCCTGAAGGGCGAGTTCTACGGTCATCTCGCCGCCGACGGGCAATCCGATTTTTGACGGTGGCTGTTTATTGGCGAGATCGGAGCAAATGACCTTGTCATCGAGATGAAGTTTGCCAGCCTTTATGGCCTTGAAGGCCATGTAGGCGGTCATGATCTTGGTCAGAGACGCGGGGTGCCACTGGTCGTCCATCTCCTCAGCGTAAAGGACCTTGCCGTCGGAGGCGTCAAACAGCAGCGCGGGGCCGGCGGCGGCGGGCCGCACGGCGACGACGATGGCAAACAAGGCAACGACCATAACGGGCATTGAGCGCATCAGGACCCTCCGCGGCCCCTTCCGGTACCACATTCCTGGAAAGCACCGCAACGTGAGGGGAAGTCCGGGTGGGATCTCATCGCGCGGGACACGGCCGGATCGCTCGGCTCGCGGCTGTTCTGGGACAAAAGAGGAGAAGGTGGTGCGGGTTCGAGAACATTCCTCGAACCGAAACCCGCGCGATGGGTTGGCGGGCGGCATCGCGCAATTAAACATGGTGCGGGTGGTCGGAGTTGAACCGACACTCCTCTCGGAACCGGATTTTGAGTCCGGCGCGTCTACCAATTCCACCACACCCGCATAACGTTCAGTCTATATCGCAAGGCCCGATGCAGGCTTGCGAGCGGCGCACTTAACCGCACAGCGTCCACAGCGTCAACGACGGCTGTTGGATTATTTCCAGCTGAACGTGGTGCGGCCGGACCAGTGAACGTGTTCGAAAATGGCCACATGCGACCCGACTTCGGGGTGGGTAGCCTTCAGCACCAGGACGCGGGCATGGCGCCCGTCATCGAGTTTGACGTCGACGTTGAGGCCGTTCTGGATCGCCTGTGTCGAGCCGCCTTGGATGGGCAAAACCTTCTCGACAACGCCGGCGACCTCGCGCTTCTCGACATGGGCATCAAGGTCGGTGAACCAGGCCAGCGCCGCCACAACGACCAGCGCGGCGGCGGCGTAGGCACCGCGCGCGATCCACTGCTTGCGGACTTCGCGCTCAAATTTGAGACGGACTTCTTCGCGCATTCGAAGCACTTTCTGAGATGATCACGCCGCCTTGGCGTTGGTATCCACGAGGCGGACGATATCGGCCATGATGTCGTTCAGCTGGAAGTCCTTGGGAGTATAGACGGCGGCGACGCCGAAGGCTTTCAAGGTCTTGGCGTCTTCCGGCGGAATGATACCGCCGACGATGAGGGGAATGTCGTGCAAGCCGTCCTTGCGCATACGCTCCATGACTTCCTTTACGAGCGGAACGTGACTACCCGACAAAATAGACAGGCCGACGACGTGAACGGCCTCGTCTCCGGCGGCGCGCACAATCTGGGCGGGCGTCAGGCGGATGCCTTCATACACCACTTCCATGCCGACATCGCGGGCGCGAACGGCAATCTGTTCGGCCCCGTTCGAATGTCCGTCGAGGCCCGGCTTGCCGACCAGGAACTTGATGCGGCGGCCCAGCTTTGCCGACACCGCTTCAACGGAGGCACGGACCACATCGAGGCCCGCGCCATCGCGCTGAGCGGCGGCCTGGGCGACGCCGGTCGGGGCACGGTATTCGCCGAAGATTTTGCGCAGCGCGGTGCCCCACTCGCCCGTCGTCACGCCGGCTTTCGCGGCGGCGATGGACGATTCCATGATGTTACGACCTTCCTTGGCCGCGCGTTCCACTTCGGCGAGTGCGGCGGCTGCTGCCTTGTTGTCGCGCTCGGCCTTCCAGGCCTGCAGCTTCTCAATCTGCTGGGCTTCGACCGCGGGATCCACGACCATGATCGAGCCTTCGCCCGTGGTGAGCGGCGACGGTTCGGTCTCGAGCCACTTGTTGACGCCGACGACAATTTGTTGGCCGCTCTCAATGCCAGAGAAGCGGTTGGTACCGCTTTCGACGAGACGGCGCTTCATATAGTCGATGGCCGAGACCGCGCCGCCCATGGCCTCGATCGTCTTCAGTTCGGACTTGGCCTGTTCCTTCAATTCGTCGACCTTGCGCTTGATCTCGGTCGAACCGTCGAAGATGTCGCCGTATTCGAGAAGGTCGGTTTCATAGGCCAGGATCTGCTGCATGCGCAGCGACCACTGCTGGTCCCACGGGCGCGGCAGGCCTAAAGCTTCATTCCAAGCCGGCAACTGCACGGCGCGGGCACGGGCATTCTTGGACAGCGTGACCGCCAGCATTTCGAGAAGGATTCGGTAAACGTTGTTTTCAGGCTGCGGCTCGGTGAGGCCGAGCGAGTTGACCTGCACGCCGTAGCGGAAGTAGCGGTTCTTGGCGTCCGTTACGCCATAGCGTTCGCGCGTGATTTCGTCCCAAAGCTCGGTGAACGCGCGCATCTTGCACAGCTCTGTGATGAAGCGCATGCCGGCGTTGACGAAGAAGGAGACGCGCCCGACCACGTTGCCGAATTCCGCAGCCGGCACCTCGCCTGACGCCTTCACCGTGTCGAGTACGGCGAGCGCGGTGGCGAGTGCGAAGGCAAGCTCCTGAACCGGCGTCGCGCCGGCTTCCTGCAAGTGGTAGGAACACACGTTGGTCGGATTCCACTTGGGAACTTCCTTCGTGGAAAAGACGATGGTGTCCTTGATGAGCCGCAGCGACGGCTCCGGCGGGAATACATACGTTCCGCGCGACAGGTATTCCTTGATGATGTCGTTCTGGATCGTGCCGGTGAGCTGCTGGCGGGAAGCACCGGTTTCATCGGCGACGGCCACATAGAGTGACAGCAGCCACGCGGCGGTGGCGTTGATCGTCATCGACGTGTTCATCTGGTCGAGCGGGATACCGCCGAAGAGCGTGCGCATATCGCCCAGGTGTGAGACCGGAACGCCGACCTTGCCGACTTCGCCGCGGGCCAGTTCATGATCGCTGTCGTAGCCGGTCTGGGTCGGCAGGTCGAAGGCGATCGACAGGCCGGTCTGTCCCTTGGACAGATTCTTCTTATAAAGCTCATTGGATTTGGCTGCCGTCGAATGACCGGCATAGGTGCGGAAGAGCCAGGGCTTATCGCGCCCACCCGCCACTGCCGCCGCCGTCTTGTCCTTCTCAGCCATGGTCGATCCCACGATGGTTCAAGCTTTCGCCAGTGCGCCGTTGTTTAAACTATCCGCACGCCTTGGCAACGCAAAGCACCCTGCTGTCGCAAGGCACCCGTAAAGCGAGGAGGATTGGGCGAGCGGTGGCGGGGATCAGCCGCGGCTATCGACCGTCAAGGGCCGGCGGAGTTCTCTGATCCAGTGGAGAAGGCTAATGAGGAGAACGGTCGCCAGAAACCCGACAACGATGCCAAGGACGCTCAGAATAATCGCATTGATGTCTTTGGCGCTGACAATGAAAAACGGGACTATGCGCGCCAGATAGAACGTGGTCATGCCGCCAAGCAGCATGCCGGGGATGAACACAGCGGTGAAGGTTTTGCTATCGACCGCGAGATGAATGACCAGCGCCGACCAGCCGACCATGACCAACAGAATGGTCATCGACTGGCTATCGATCTGGGCAAAGTCCCGGAGAAAGGCCGTGATCATTTCAGGCATGGCTCTGGCCTTAATTCGACCCGATCCTCCCACCGCACCGGATAAGTCGTCGCAGGTGTCTGGGTCAGTACGTCGGGTCAGGGTACCACCATGCCGTTAACGTCGCGTTGACAGGCGGCCGAAGCCGCGAAACAAGCCCTTTATTGCGGCGCGAAAAAGTGCTTGAAACACAGCCGTCACAAAAAGAGGCAGGGCCGTTTGCGTGGGGCGCCCGGTCTTAGGGGATCCGACGTCGGTTAAGGAGAGACGACAACATGTCGAGCCAGAAAACCGCCAAAGATAATCAAGCAGGTGCAGCGGTTGGCGCGCCGGCCGACGTGGCGGTCAAAAAGGATCTTTATGAAATTGGCGAGATCCCGCCGCTCGGCCATGTGCCGAAAAACATGTACGCTTGGGCAATTCGCGCCGACCGGCATGGCGAACCGGACAAGGCCATGCAGGTGGAGGTCTTGCCGACCTGGGAACTCGACAGCCACGACGTACTCGTTCTCGTGATGGCGGCCGGCGTCAATTACAACGGCGTGTGGGCTTCGCTGGGCGTGCCGATCTCGCCGATTAACGACGTGCACAAATTTCCCTACCACATTTGCGGATCGGACGCCTCGGGCATCGTTTGGGCCGTCGGGTCCAAGGTGAAACGTTGGAAGGTCGGAGATGAAGTCGTCGTCCACTGCAATCAGGATGACGGCGACGACGAGGAGTGCAACGGCGGCGACCCGATGTTCTCTCCGTCGCAGCGCATCTGGGGTTATGAGACGCCGGACGGGTCGTTCGCGCAGTTCTGTCGCGTGCAGGATCGCCAATTGCTGGAGCGGCCAAAACATCTCTCCTGGGAAGAGAGCGCCTGCTACACGCTCACCCTCGCCACCGCCTATCGCATGTTGTTCGGCCACCGTCCGCATGTGCTTCGGCCGGGTCATAACGTGCTGGTTTGGGGAGCGGCTGGCGGTCTGGGCGCATTTGCGGTGCAGCTATGCGCCACGTCAGGCGCCAACGCCATTGGCGTCATCTCCGACGACGACAAGCGCGACTTTGTCATGCAGCTCGGCGCCAAGGGCGTCATCAACCGCAAAAACTTCAAGTGCTGGGGGCAACTGCCGAAGGTCGGCTCACCGGAATACAACACCTGGCTGAAGGAAATGCGTGGATTCGGTAAGGCGATCTGGGACATTACCGGCAAGGGCGTCAACGTCGACTGCGTGTTCGAGCATCCCGGCGAAACGACAATCCCGGTCTCGGTGCAGATCGTCAAGCGCGGCGGCATGGTCGTTATCTGTGCCGGCACGACGGGCTACAATCTGACGATGGATGCGCGCTATCTCTGGATGCACCAGAAGCGCGTGCAGGGCTCGCACTTCGCCAACCTCCAACAGGCTTCGCAGGCCAACAAACTCGTTGTCGAACGACGCATCGACCCGTGCATGTCGGAGGTCTTTTCGTGGGAGCACATCCCGAAGGCGCACATGGTCATGATGCGCAACGAACATAAGCCGGGCAACATGGCCGTTCTCGTGTCGGCGCCGACAACAGGTTTGAAAACGCTGGAAGACACCATTGAAGCCAGCCAGCAACGGCTCGTTTAATGAGCGACCAGACGAAGCCTTGAGACGTGGAAAGGAGCGGTGAATTGACCGCTCCTTTTTTTATGCCGGCATTGTGGAAATCCGATCGCCTCACGCGCCTTCCGGTTCGCCTTCATCCAGATGCACGCCGTTGCCGAGCTTCTTCAGTTCCATGATGCCGCGATTAATCTCGGCGCCGAGGATGATGATCATCGCCGTGAACTGAAAGAAAATAAGCGCAATCATGAGCTGAGAGAGGCCGGCATAAAAGCGCGTGTAGTCGCTGAGATCGAGGTAGTAGGAGTAAAGCGCTGCGACGACGATCCACAGAGACACGGACACCAGGACGCCCGGCAAGACATCAGTGAGGCGGCGCCGGCCTGCGGCCAGCCAAAGATGGAAGGCGAGCAGCAGAGAGGTGATCACGGCGATGGCAAGGGCATAGCGCTGGAACGTGTCGACCCAATTCGATTCCAGGATTTTCTTGGCCCAGGCCGGCTCGAATTCGGCCAGCTTGGCGGCAATTGCGGGTCCAAAAACCACGGCCCAGGTCAGCACGAGCATCGACACGGCGCTGACGAACACGAAGCACATGCTGATGGCCAGGCAGAGCGGGTAGGGACGGGTTTCGCGCACTCGGTAGGCGCCGTTAAGGGCGGCCCGCATGGTCTCGATGGCACTGGTGGCAAAGAACAGGGCGAGAAATCCCGACACCGTCAACAAATCGATGCGGCTCGAACCCATGATCGATTCCACCTGCGGAGCCAGAGCCGATGCGACGGCCTCGGGCAAGATGTCGAACAACTGGGCCACGGCGCGCACGGCCAATTCACGTCCGCCGAAGATGCCCGACAGGGCGCCGACAAAGATGCAGAATGGGAAAAGCGACACCACAAACGAAAAGGCCACAGCTCCCGCAAGGGAGAAGCCGGAATGCTCGTAAAGCCTGTATAGGGCGCCGAGGAAGGTGCGATAACGGTTCATGCTGCGGACGATCTATTTAAGCCGGACACAGAAAACTAGCCCCCCCAACGAGGGAGGTCGAGATCTCCAAGCCTTCGGCTATCCTTAATGCGCGGCATGTTGCATGGAAGTAGCCCCGTGCGGATGCGTCGAACCGCCCGCCGGCGTGGTGACGCGGCAAGAACCTGTAGGGAACCACTGGCAGCAACGATCCGGAGGCGATTTCGAACCGTAATCGTCCCGTTATGCGGAGGGAAAGCGTTAGCGGCTTATTGCGTTACGGGGGTTGGTCCTGGGAGCCGATGAAACTTCAAGCAGTTGAAGTTGTTTCACTCCTCGCTTGTGAGACGCATCACATGGCCGCGCTCGCGTGTCGCGCAAGGTTGCGATTGCCAGCCCCCACAGGACGGCTAATTGTGACCATCCAGGGCGACCACGCCGGTGGTTAACCCGGGTAGCCTTTCGACCGGGCTTTAACCTGAACGACATTTTGGAGGACAACGACCCATGACCATCGCTCAGTTGAAGCCCAAGTCCGGCGGAGTCGCATCTGATCCCCAGAATCTTATCGAGCGGACGGCCGAGGCAGTGGGCGCAGCTGATCGGATGCTGGCTCTTGCCAAGACTGGTGTGCGGCAACGCATCCAGGACGCAGGTGGTATCGATGCCGCGCAGCACGCCGCGCATGGTCTCGCCTGGCTCGCCACCACGGTCGAAGCGCTCCGGCAGATGAACGTCTGGGCGGCGAACCTGCAGACCGAGGCAAAATTCGGTGAATTCGAACAGCTTCTTCTGGCTGCATCGTTCGCCGAATATTGCGCTCAAATTGCCGGCGGCATCCCGATGAGCCAGGTCGAAATCATTCGACCGGATGCTCTGGGTATCCTACGCGCCGATGTCCGCAAGTTTGAAGATGCGGTCGCCGATCTCATCGCCGAAGGCGGCTCGGAGCCGGTCAAGCATCGCCTTGCCGAATTGATCGAAGCCATGCAGGGCGCAACGACCTATGGTGCGAGCGGTCTCGATGAAACGCACGCCGAAATTGCCGAGCAGATGAAGACATTCTCAGATGCGGAAGTCGTGCCCTATGCGCACGAGTGGCATTTGAAAAACGAATACATTCCGCTCGAAACCTACCGCAGTTTGGCAGAACTCGGTGTGTTTGCGATCTCGCTGCCGGAAGAATACGGCGGCATGGGCCTTGGCAAGCTGGCGATGTGCGTCGTCTCGGAAGAACTGTCGCGCGGCTATATCGGCGTCGGTTCGCTTGGGACGCGCGCAGAAATCGCTGGTGAACTCATCCTGCACAACGGAACGCCGGAACAGAAACAAAAGTACCTGCCGGCCATTGCTGCCGGTGACGTGCTGCCGACGGCGGTCTTCACCGAACCCAACACCGGCTCGGATCTCGCTTCGCTTAAGACGCGCGCTGTGAAAGAAGGCGAAGTCTGGAAGATAACCGGCCAGAAGACCTGGATCACGCACCCTGTCCGCGCCGATGTCATGACCGTGCTGGCGCGCACCAATCCGAACGAGAAGGGCTACAAGGGTCTGTCGATGTTCCTTGCCGAGAAGCCGCGTGGCTCGGATGAGATCCCGTTCCCGGCAAAGGGTATGTCGGGTGGCGAGATCGAAGTGCTCGGCTATCGCGGCATGAAAGAATACGACATTTCCTTCGACGCGTTCGAAGTGCCGGCGGAAAGCCTTCTTGGCGGGGTCGAAGGTCAGGGCTTCAAGCAGCTGATGGCAACGTTCGAGGGCGCGCGTATCCAGACCGCGGCACGCGCCGTCGGCGTGGCACAGTGCGCGATGGACCTGGCGCTGAAGTATGCGCTCGATCGTGTGCAATTCGGCAGCCCGATCTACAAATTTCCGCGCGTTGCCAACAAGGTCGTGATGATGGCGGTCGAGACCATGGTCGCGCGCCAGCTGACGTACTTCGCTGCGCGGGAGAAGGATCAAGGCCGCCGCTGCGACCTCGAAGCCGGGATGGCCAAACTGCTCGGCGCACGTGTTGCCTGGGCGAACGCAGACAATGCTTTGCAGATTCACGGCGGGAACGGCTTCGCACTCGAATATCCGGTGTCGCGGGTCTTGTGCGATGCGCGCATTCTCAACATCTTTGAGGGCGCCGCGGAGATCCAGGCGCAAGTTATTGCCCGCCGGCTCCTTGAAGGCGCAAACTAAGAGTGCGCGTGCGGCTGGGTGTCTTGATCTGTGCAGCTGCGGCGCCGTTGTTTTTCCATGACGCCGCTTGCGCACAGTCGTCGCTCGCAGGCACAAGCTGGACGGTCGTAAAGGTGCAAGGCGTCGATGTTCCGCCGGGGCTGACATTGACATTCGCTGCCGATCGCGTCGTTGGCAGCACGGGCTGCAATCAGTTCTGGGCGCCAGTTGAGTATCGCGACGCAGTGGCGATCGATATTGGCGCACCGCAGAGCAAACGACTTTACTGCCTCGGTGCGATGAGTATCGAGCGCGCTTACTTGGCATCGCTTGAAACCGTCGAGAGCTACACGCGCGAGAGCGACGTGCTGAAAATGAAGATGCCCGATGGCGATGTCTTCATTGAACTCAAGCTTATTTCTCACTGAACCCTGATGTGACGCCTGCTGAACGGCTCGGGGCTGAAAGTTCCTGCACAATCAAATTTTTATTGCGATTTGGGCGACGGAACTTGGACTTCCGATCGTTGTTTTTCATGTGTCTGGTTCAAACGAGAGCCGCACGCCCAGGGTCACGCCGGGGAAAAGCTTTCGAGAGCAACGAGAACATGAGCAAGGAGATTTTCGTGAGAAAGACCGTATTGACGATGGCCGTTCTGGCCTTCGCGAGCATCATGAGCACGCAGGCATCAGCCGCTCCGCTCTCGGGTGCAGCCGCTGCGACACAGCCGGTTAATCAGGTCGTCGACGTGCAATATCGCGATCGTGACCGCGACGGCGTCAACGATCGCCGCGAATTGCGTCGCAATGACTGGCGCCGGGATCGGCGCTATTACCGCTATCGTTCGTGGAATCGCTACAACTCGCGGCCTTATAATTATCGTTCGCGTGGATGCGTCTCCCTTGGTGGAATCTGGTTGTGCCGTTAACACGGGTCGTTCCGTGATTTATGAAGGCGGTAGTCGAAAGACTGCCGCCTTTTCGTAACTGCGACGCATCGCGCTGGTCCCGATATATTGCCACAGTCTGGTCGCAAGACGCTCGAGGCTCAATTTCGGGAGTATCTCATGCGCGCCGCCGCATCTATCGCCGCACTACTGGCAGTCACCTGCGCCGCCCCGGCATGGGCCAAATCATGCGGCAACGACGGCAGCGGCTTTTCCGCCTGGCTTTCGAGTTTTGAAGGGCAGGCCCAATCAGCGGGAATTTCACAGGCGACCCTCAATCGCGCGCTGTCCGGCGTCACGTATGATCGCAATGTCATTCGTCGCGATCGCTCACAGAAATCATTCAAACTCAGCTTCGAAGACTTCTACGCGCGGCGCGTGGGTGGGGGGCTTGTTGCCAGTGCGCGCTCAAAAATGAAAACCCACGCAGGTGTGCTGGCGCGGATCGAAAAGCGCTATGGTGTCCCGAAGGAGATCCTGGTCTCGATCTGGGGCCTTGAGACCAATTTCGGCCGCGACGGAGCCGGCAAGTATTCGATCATCCAATCGATCGCGACGCTGGCCTATGATTGCCGCCGTTCCGAGTTTTTCACCGGCCACCTGATGGCGGCGCTGCGCATCGTGCAGAAAGGTGACATGACCCCGGCCGAGATGCGCGGCGGGTGGGCTGGAGAAATCGGGCAGGTTCAGTTCTTGCCTGGCTCCTACGACAAATATGCGGTCGATTTCGACGGTGACGGCCGGCGCGATCTGGTTCATTCCGTGCCCGACATCCTCGCGTCAACCGCCAGTTTCATGAAGGGTCACGGCTGGCAGCCCGGCGGCTCGTGGGAGCCCGGATCGGCGAACTACGGCGTCATCAAAGATTGGAACAAGGCCGACGTTTATGCGCGGACGATCGCAGTCATGGCAGACAAGCTGCAGTAACCCCCCGTTCTGGGGCACGGGCCTTGTGAATCACGTCGGCTGATGCCATGACGCGGGCATGAGCAAGCAACATCCCGACGCCCAGCCGCGTGTCATCTCGCTGATCGCTAGCGCAACGGAAATTCTGCACGGCCTAGGAGCCGGGTCGCTGCAGGTCGCCCGTTCGCACGAATGTGATTATCCCGCCTCCGTTCATGAATTGCCGCAGCTGACGCGCGCTAAATTCAAGGTGCACGGCGCAACAAGCGCAGAGATCGACCGGTCGGTGAAGGGTCTGCTGGAACAGGGCCTTGCCGTCTATGAAGTCGATGCCGACCGGATGCGCGACCTTAGACCCGATATCATTCTCACTCAGGACCAATGCGAGGTCTGCGCGGTTTCCTTGGCCGACGTCGAGCAGGCGTTGTGCAACTGGACCGATAGCCGGGCGCGAATTGTTTCGCTGCGTCCGCATACGATGGATGATGTCTACACCGACATTGAGGCCGTCGCTGCTGCCATCGGCCGGCCGGATACGGGCAAGGACCTTGTTGCCACGATGCAGAGCCGCATCGCGGATATCGCCCGAGACGTCGAAGGCCGCGAGCGACCGAAACTTGGCTTTGTCGAATGGATCGAGCCGCCGATGTCGGGTGGACACTGGATGCCCGAACTCATCACGATCGCGGGTGGCATCAGTCCGTTTGGCGTATCTGGCCACAATTCGCCCTGGATCACTTGGGACGAGATGGCGACGGCCGATCCCGACATCCTTCTGGTTGCCCCGTGCGGATACGACATTGCAACGTCGCTGCCGGAGATGGAGGCCTTGCGTAACAATCCGCTGTTCATGTCGCTTCGGGCCGTGCGGGAGGGCCGCGTGTGCGTTGCCGACGGCAATGCGTTTTTCAACCGGCCGGGGCCGCGCCTTGTCGAGAGCGCCGAAATTCTTGCCGAGATTTTGCACCCCGACGTGCGCACCTACGGCCATCTCGGCGAGGCCTATGTGGTCTGGCCGACCTGATCTTCTGCTATTTCATCCTGGAGACCTGCATGAGCGCGCGCACCATCTTGATCACCGGTTGCTCGTCGGGCATCGGGCTCGCCTCGGCGCGCATGATGAAAGCGCGTGGCTGGTCGGTGATCGCGACGGCGCGCAAGGATGCGGATCTGGCGACGCTGCGCGCGGACATCGGCGTCGACGCGGTGCAGCTTGATTTGGCAAATCCGGCCTCCATTGCAACCTGCTTTGATCGCGCCATGTCTCTGTCGGGTGGACGCATCGACGCGCTCTTCAACAACGCGGCTTATGGGCAAGTCGGCGCGATCGAGGACCTGACCGTCGACGTTCTGCGGCGGCAGTTCGAGGTCAATCTTTTTGCGCAGCACGATCTGACCCGGCGCGTTCTCCCGGTCATGCGTGAGCAGGGGCACGGGCGAATTGTCCAATGTTCGTCGGTTCTGGGTCTTGTGGCCGCGCCCTTCCGGGGAGCCTACTGCGCGACCAAATTTGCCATGGAAGCTCTGAGCGACAGTATGCGCATGGAACTGGCAGGCAGCGGTGTGCACGTTTCGCTCATCGAGCCGGGACCGATCCGCACGCGATTTGTGGAGCACGCACTGGAGAATTTTCTCCATACCGTCGACATCCCGAATTCACCGCATCGGGTTGTGTACGAAGCCCGGCTGGAACGCATGAAACAGGGTGGAAACGATACGTTCAAGCTAGAGCCGGAAGCCGTCGCGGAAAAGCTCGTGCACGCTGTCGAGAGCCAGCGGCCCAAGATGCGCTATTACGTCACCACGCCGACGTACATCACCGCGATACTGAAGCGCGTGGCGCCGCAAAGAACCGTCGACTGGTTCGTGCAGAAGATGTGAAAAGAGCGGAACTTGCGTCCCGCTCGTTGCAGTCCAGTGCAATGCCGTCGACTATTTCGCGCGCACGCTGACGGCCGTGCGGCGATTTTTGGCGCGGCCTTCCTCTGTCGTATTGTCGGCGATCTGAAACTGATCGCCGTAGCCTTCGGCCTCGACACGATCGGCTGCAATTCCGGCAGCGACGATGGCTTCCATGACCTTGACCGCGCGTTTGCCGGACAATTCCAAGTTGGCCTGCGCATCACCGGTATTGTCGGTGTAGCCGCCAATCTTGATCTTCACGGCCGGATAGGCATTGAGGATCGCCACCATGTTGTCGATTTGAGCCTTCGATTCTGACGTGAGGCTCGTTGCGCCGGTTTCGAAGGTCAGCCGATCGAAATTGAACCACGTTTGTTTATCGATCGCCGCGTTGGCGTCGTTGATGAAGTTGACGATCTTGGTCTCGACGCCATCGGAGGCGGCCTCGATCTGAGGGCCACCGGCGAGGGCAATGCGCGCCAAAGTGGGAGCCGGGGCGGCCGCGGCTTGCGGAGCTGCGGTGGCAGCCGGTGCGGGTTGTGCCGCTGCCGCAGGTGCAGGTGGCTCAGCGGGCGGTTCATGGAGTTTCTGCCATGCTAGCCAGCCGATGAACGCGAGCGGCACCAGAAGCCAAAGGAACGACGTGAACAATCCATTGTCGCGGCCGGCATAAGCAGTGGCAACGGGAGCAGCGGCGGCTGCAGCCACTACGGGGGCCGCTGCGCGGGCGGCTGGTGCGGCTGCGGCGGTTGCTGCCGCTTTGACCGGCGACATGACAGCAGCGGCTGCAGACCCCAAACCACCCAAAAGCGCGCCCTTCTCCTGGCCGAGGAGGGCCGCCAGCGCCGCACCGGTGAGGGCACCGCCGCCGAGACGCTTGGCAATGGCGGACAGGACCAGCGGAGCGGCAAGATTGAAGAGCGAGGAGGAAGCTTCCGGCTTCATGCCAGCGGCAGCGGCAACCTTGTGGACGACTGACGCTTGCCACACGCCGAATAGCGAACCCATCAAGCGGTTGCCAGCGAGGACGGCCATCGTGCTTGGAATGCCGCCGGCGAGCAGACCCTTGAGATCGTTGAGGCCCGAGCTGTCGCGCGCGACAGAATTGGCCATGTCGGCGATGTTCGACATCGCATCGCGATCACCGGTCTGATGGACGAGCGCTCCGAGGTATTGACCGATCATGTCGTTGAGGCCGCGGCCTGCGATATCGCCCGACAATCCGATTGCCGGGCCTACGGAGTTGAGCAGGCTGGGCGTGACAAGACCTTTCAGGATCTCGATGACACTGGTCGACATGGACGTTCTCCTCGACTGACGCAACTGACGCAGTTTAAGCGCTTGTTCCCCACCGACGTTCGGGCCGTCGGAACCCCCCGGCTTTCCCGTATCATCGTCAGGCCGTGCTGTGCGGGCTTTGCGCCCGTCTGTGACAGCCAATAGCCGGATGGCGCATCGTCGCCAAGCCACAAACAGCTTCTAGGCGCGGTGATATGGGTGCCCGGTCAGAATTGTAGCGGCACGGTAAAGCTGCTCGGCCAGGATCACGCGGGCCAGCCCATGGGGAAGTGTGAGGACTCCAAGCGACAGCGGGAGCGATTGGGTGGCCCGTACCGCGGGGTCATGCCCATCAGGTCCGCCAATCAGAAAGGCACATGATTTGGTGCCGCCTTCGGTCAAAGTTCGCAGATGTGTGGCGAAGTCTTCGCTCGTCAGGGAGCGACCCGCCACGTCCAATACAACAAGCGCCGCCGAGCCCGCTGCCTTCAAAAGGCGAGCCGATTCATCGGACTTGCGCTCGGCCGCCGAGGCGGCACGGCTTTCAGCGAATTCGGTGATAAGTAGGGGACCCAGACCGCAGGCGCGGCCGGTTTGGCCGAAGCGCTTCTGATAGCGCGCGACAATGGACGATTCGGCTTCGTCCTTGAGACGGCCGACGGCCAGTATTTCGATGCGCATGCCGCCCTTCGCACGGTGGCTCGCGCCGCCTCGATGACCCGATCAGTGCGCCGCGTCGGCCGGACGGTCGAGTGACCACATTTTTTCGAGATTGTAGAATTCGCGAACTTCGGGCCGGAAGACATGGACGATGATGTCGCCGCTATCGATCAGCACCCAATCGCAGGTTGGCTGGCCTTCGACGCGCACCGTCGGGTATCCAGCATCCTTTAATTTTTTGCGCAATTGTTCGGCAATCGCGCCAACATGGCGGTCCGAGCGTCCCGAGGCGATGACCATGTAATCGCCGATGGAAGATTTGCCAGCGAGATTGACCGTTACGATCTCTTCGGCTTTGGCTTCGTCGAGCCACTCGACGACGTCCTTGAGCAGTTCAGCCGTTGCGGTCGCGGCCTGGCCTTCGAGCGGCTTGGCGGCGATAGAAGCGCCCTTCGGGGCGGCTCCGGTGGAGGTTGGCATGTGTGGGTCTTTTGTCCTTTCGGTTGCCGTCGCGAAGGACCGGCGCGATGCCAGTTTCGGGTTGGCCCAACACCAACGCAACGAAAGATAGGGCCGCGCAGCCTTCTCGGCAACCGGCGCCGCGTCCGCGCAACGACAAATGCCACCGCGTGACGTCATTTAAACGTTAATCTTCAAGCGCTTGGCGAATTTGCGTTGAAGACTGCGGAAGCAAGCGATTGGTCAGAAAAACCCACGACGGCGGCGACTGGCCGGCCAAACCGGCCGCTGAGGATTCGGGCTGGCGGCTGTCCGCCAGCGCTTTGGCGGCCGGAGATGCCAGCGCCTTCAGGCGGTAGCCCGGGCGGTCGACCACTGCGATCGGCATTGTTGCGGCGATACCGCGCCAATTTTGCCAGCGATCGAAAGTGGCGAGGTTGTCGGCTCCCATCACCCAGACAAACGCGACACTGGGAAAGCGCCGGACGAGGAACTGGAGGGTGACGGCCGTAAAGGGCGAACCGAGCGCTGCTTCGAACGCCGTCACCCGCATGCGCGGGTGGGCGGCCAGAGCGCGAACGGCGGCCATGCGTTTGGAAAGGGGCTGCAACGCTCCATTTGATTTGAGCGGATTACCGGGCGTCACGATCCACCACACTTCATCGAGGCGGAGACGCTTCATCGCCTCCGCCGCCGCCAAAAAGTGACCGGCATGCGGGGGGTTGAACGAGCCTCCCATAATGCCGATCCGGCGTCCGCGCGGCGAAGGCGGCGTCGGGACGGTAATAGCTCCGAATGATCTCGGGTCGCGGCGCAACAGGGGCCTCGAAATGTGAAGTCAGGCCAAGAAAGCTCGGGGCCTTACGGCGGCGGCGGCCATCCGAAATGCTATAAGCGGCGGCCAACCACAACACCAAAACGACGGGAGAGCAAACGTCATGAGCCGTCTTTATGGACCCGAGCACCGCGCCCTGCAGGACGAGTTCCAGTCGCGGCCGATGGCCGACCGTATCGAAGTGATCGCCGTCAAGACCGAAGTCGGCGACCTTGAGAAGGCATTCATCGAAGCACGCGACATGTGCTTTCTCTCATCCGTCGACGATCGCGGCCGGCCGACGGTTTCCTATAAAGGCGGAACACCCGGCTTCGTGCGTGTTCTGGATGCGCAGACGATCGCTTTTCCAAGCTACGACGGCAACGGCATGTACCTTTCAATGGGCAACATCGCCGGCAATCCAGACGTGGGGCTGCTGTTCATCGATTTTGAAAAGCCGTTCCGGTTGCGTTTGCAGGGCCGGGCGCGACTGTCGCGTGATCCGCAGGTTCTGGCGAATTTCAAGGAAGCCGAATTGGCCGTGATCGTGACGGTCAGCGAAGTGTTCATGAACTGCCCGCGCTATGTGCACCGCTATCAGAAGGTGCAGGCCTCTCGCTATGCGCCGCTGGAAAGTGCTGAGACACCATTTTGCGAGTGGAAACGCATCGACGGCGTGCAGGATGTTCTGCGTCCACATGAGACGGCGGTCGTCGAAAAAATCGGCCAAATCACGATCGACGACTGGATGGGCAAGGTTCTGGCTGGCGACGAGAAGGCCTGACAGCGCCGATACGCTCACTCGCATCCGTGACCATCGAGCAGGTCTTGCCATTGGGCGAGAGGGACCGCTGTGCTGTTGCGGGCGCCGGCGCCGACCATGACGGCGGCGAGGCGCAGTTCGCCGTCTTCGTCGACAAAAACCGGGCCGCCGGAACTTGCCGGGTGGGTGTCGCAGTCGGTCAGCCAAACAGGCACCGGCCGGCTCGGGCGCAGCAATCGACAGCCGACATGGGCGGACAGGCGGAAGCGCTGATCGGCTGGATAGGCCGCATGCAGGAGCGCCTGTCCTGTTGCCCATGAGCGCGGATTGGCCATGCGGGCGGGTGGAACGTCAATTTGTCGGTCGAGCACGATGGCGACGACGTCCTTGAACATCGCGCTGAGTGGAACCCCACTGGCGGTGCGCTGCGCGACATAGGCGTAACCGGGCAAAAAGCGCAGGCATTTCGCATCGGCGTTGCCCCGGCGTTCGCCACCCCGCACACCGGCGAGGAAATGAATGTTGCGCAGCGGAAAGGGCTGCGATTTGGCGTTGTCCATCACGCAATGGGCGGCGGTAATGACGAGATCGGGGCGCACGAGCGTGCCCGTGCACTGGCCGATGGCGCGATAGCCGCCGATGTTCACCTGCCCGATCGCAGTCCAGGGTGAGCTAACGGAATCAATGAGTTGACGGTCGTCTTCGCCGATAATTCCCGGTTGAACGCTGCCGGCCGGCGACGCCGGCACCCAAGCGATCAATAGTCCGAAGGCCGCGGCCGCCCTAAGTCGTGCCAGTCTAAGGGGCACCGATGTCATCCCTTCGAGTGTCGCTTATCCGCTTGTTGGTTCGGTCTGACCGCATTTATGCACCAAGACCTGACGGCGATCCCCACGTTTTACGAATGCAGCCAATAGGCATTGGCAATTTCTAGGACCAGGATTGTGTGCGTTGATTCCTCGAACAACGGGTGGAGACAGACAATGATGAAATCACTGAAGTGCATGGCGGGCGCTCTTGCCGCCGCGGCTTTAATGTTGGGCGCAGCCGTGTCCGCCGAAGCCAAGGAGTGCGTCCGCAAGGGTGCCGTCGGGTCGGCCGGATCGGAAAAGGACGCAAAATTCCAAGTTGATGAAGCGCTGTTGCAGGCGGTCGACTGGGGTGCTTGGGCGTCATGGATGGCCAACGGTTCGACGCCCGGCTACTCGTTTGGGCCGCGCAAGTACAGCTGTTCGCCGGGCGGATCGTTTGGTTGGACGTGCCGCGGCTCGGCGACGATCTGCAAGCTCTGAGTAGCCGTCACGATTTGCAAAAAATTTGGCTGTCGTCTCAACGGGACGGCAGCCAATTCGTTTGTAAACTGCATGCAGTCAGCTTTCGCCACGCAATGCCGCAAGCAGTTCCGGCGTCGGATAGCTGTCGGCCGGAAACCCGAGTTTCACTTGCATGGCCTTCACGGCCGCGCGCGTCGAGGCGCCAATTTTGCCGTCGATTTCGCCGACGTCGAAGCCGCGCCGCTTTAGTTGCCGTTGCAGTTCCTTGGCCTCATCGGGCGCTAGAACCGCGATCGCGCGCTTCGGCTTCTGCATCGGCGGAGCGCCGTCGATGCGCGTCGAGAGCCAAGCCGCGGTGATCGCGTAGTTCAGCGATTGATTCCACTGCAGGTAAACATTGAAGTTCTCGTAGGCGAGAAAGGCCGGGCCGAAGCGGCCCATGGGAAGTATGAGCGAGGCCGGCAGTGCGTCGCTCGACAGCGGCGAGCCGTCCACGTTCACAACACCCCAGCCGGACCACTGCGAACGCGGAAGCTTGATGGACAGATCGGCTTTATCCCAGGCTAGATCCTTCGTCACAATGACTTCTTCGAGCCAGGGTTCATCGCGCCGCCAACCGAGATGGGTCATGTAGTTCGCCGTCGAGCCGATGATGTCGGTCGGGTTGGCGAACAGGTTGATGTCGCCGTCGCCGTCGTAGTCGATGGCATGCGCGAGATACCGTGTCGGCAGGAACTGAGTCTGGCCGATTTCACCGGCCCAGGAACCGATCATTGTGTCGGGCGACATATCTCCTCGATCGATAATGTCGAGTGCCGCCATCAGCTCCTTGCGGAACATGGCGCCGCGTCGGCAGTCATAGGCAAGCGTGGTCAGAGAATTCATGATCGGCAGCTTGCCCATGCCGGCGCCGAAATCGCTTTCGAGCGCCCAGAAGCCGGTGATCACCGAGGCGGGGACGCCGTATTGGCGGGTGACGCGAGCGAACGCGTCGGCGTTCTTCTTGATTTGCGCGCGGCCATTCTGGACGCGGTTATTGGTGGCGAGCTTGGCGGCAAAGTCCGTGTAGCTTTGCGCAAAGAAACCTTGTTTGCGATCCCGCGCGATGACGCCGGTTTCTAGCGTGCGGCCATCGAGGGCGCGGGAAATGGTGCGTGCCGATACGCCGTTGGCCGCGGCTTCCTTGCGGAAGCCGGCGAGCCAGACATCGAAACTTTCAGCGTTTTTGCAGTTGGCCGGATTGGGTTTTGGCGGCAGGCCGGAGGTCGAGTATTTCTCGGCCAAAGGGTTGGGCGTTCCGGGACCTGGAACCTGCCGCTTGGCGGCGCCGGCTGCCGGCACGGGAGCAGTTGCTGCTGACGCGGCGCCGGGCTCCAGCTGCTGGACAGACGGCGCTTTGGTGGGCTTCGTTTGAGGCGGGCCGAATTCGATCCCCTGGGCCTTAGCGGCGGCGGCCGCCATCAGAGTGGTCAATGCCGTCAGCACGGCGACACAAAAGCGGTAGCGGAACATCCCCGGCCGTTTCCTTTAGTTATTGGGCTGGGTCACTCATGCCGAGTGTTATGGCGGCGTCAAGACGAGAGTAGGCCAAAGTGCAGCGTCGGCCGCGTCAGGGCATCACAGCGGGTTCCGCGGCCGATGTTCCATGGCGGCGATGGTATTTTTGGGCCAACTGGTGCCACTCGATGGTCAACGTGCCGCCGGTTGTTTTGTGCTGCTTTTCCCAGTTGGCGAGCAGGTCGAGACACGAATGGTCGATGTAGTCGAGGTCGTTGATGTGGATGACGACCTCCGATCCTGGCGGCAGTGCTTCCAGCGCCTGGGCAAGCTTAGGCAAGCCGATCACCGTCGCGGTGCCTGACAGGTGCATGTCAATACGTTTTGAAGAGGGGGCCGCTTCGGTGCGTATTTCAAGACGGGACAGCGCATAGAGAATGCGAGCGAGTGAGAGCACGACACCGGTCAGCACGCCCTTGAGAAGGTCCGTGGAGACGATCATCACGATGGTTGCGACGTAAATAAAGACTTTCGTCGTGCCGTACTGCAGCAGCGTTGGCACGATCTTGGGGTAGGCGAGCTTGTAGCCGGTATAAACCAGAACCGCGGCCAGCGAAGACAGCGGGATGTAGGTCAGCGTCCAAGGAAGGAGGCTGGCAAAGAGCAGAAGCCAGACGCCGTGCAATATCGCAGACAGCCGCGTCTTGGCGCCTGCTTCCACATTGGCACCCGAGCGGACGATGACGCCGGTCATCGGTAGCGCACCCAGGGCGCCGCAGAGTGTGTTGCCGATGCCTTGCGCGGTGAGTTCGCGATCATATTTCGTTCGCGGACCGGAATGCATCTGATCGACAGCGGTAGCGCAAAGCAGCGTTTCGGCGGAAGCGATAAATGCAATGGCCACGGCACCAATCAGCAGATGGGGATTGGTGAAAAACGTGCCGATCCGCTCCGGCGTCGGGAAGATGAGCGTCGACCAGAAGTTTTCCGGGACGCTGACGAACTTGATCGAATCGATCTGGAAAATCGCTGCGGCCATCATGCCGACGACGACGCCCACGAGCGGGGCGGGTATGACACGCAGTCGCTTGGGCGCTAGCGAGGCCCAGGCAAAAATCGCGGCAATCGTGAGGGCACCGACTTCGCCGGCGGTCATGCGGCTATCGCCAGCCTGGACCGCAGTCACGATCGCGCCTGGGATCGCCAGCAAATTTTGAATGCCGTTACCGACTGGTTTGCCGTCAAGCATCACGTGGAACTGAGCGGCAAAGATCAGGATGCCAATTCCAGCCAACATGCCGTGGATGACGGCGGGGGAGACGGCGCGAAACCACTGCCCCAGTTTGAACGAGCCGGCGGCAAATTGCAGGAGACCAGCGAAAAGCACGATGGTGCCCAGCATCTCCACGCCGTGCGCCTGAACGAGCTCATAAACGAGAACAGCCAGGCCTGCGGCTGGGCCGCTGATCTGCAGCGGTGAACCGGCAATCGCGCCGACGATGATGCCACCGATGATGCCGGTCACGATGCCGGCCGTCGGCGGCAGACCTGAGGCGAGTGAAATGCCCATGCACAGAGGCAGCGCGACGAGGAAAACGACAACAGAGGCGAGGACGTCCGCGCCGACCGTGGACGACGCCGGTGTGGCTGACGCCGGCGTACCGCTCGATTCCATGCTCGTCATGTCGTTCCTCTTTATTAGTGGGCCCGGCGACTCCCCTGGCGGGGAGCCGGCCGCCGGGCTTAATACGTGGGCCCGGCGAGTTTTTGTGGCGCCATCCGACTCCGCCTACGCGGAGCCGGCCGGATGGCGACTCCCCTGACGGGGAGCCGGCCGCCGGGCCTGATTAGTGCGTGCGCCCGGCGAGTTTTTGTGGCGCCATCCGACTCCGCCTACGCGGAGCCGGCCGGATGGCGACTCCCCTGACGGGGAGCCGGCCGCCGGGCCTGATTAATGCGTGCGCCCGGCGAGTTTTTGTGGCGCCATCCGACTCCGCCTAAGCGGAGCCGGCCGGATGGCGACTCCCCTGGCGGGGAGCCGGCCGCCGGGCTTGATTAGTGCGTGCGACCCGGCGAGCTTTTGTGGCGCCATCCGACGCCACCTACGCGGAGCCGGCCGGATGGCGACTCCCCTGGCGGGGAGCCGGCCGCCGGGCTTGATCGAGACGTTAGTTGGGTTGACCTTTCGCAGCAATGCGCAACACGTGGCGGAAATCCTGTGCGCTGTACTCGGCGATACTAGAAAACCGGCCGCGGGTGCGGCCGGTTTGTTCAATCCCGTGCGCGCGCCTAAATCTGCGCGTTGGATACGTACTCTCAGCGCTTACCTGGGCGGCCTTTGTCGGACCCGCCACTCATCATGTTCGACTGCGCTTCCATCCACTGCGACATCGCCTGCTGCCAATTCTTCTGCCACATCTCAGCAGCCTGCATCCAGAATTGCAGTGGTGCCGTGGGCAGGGTGCTGAAGTCGGGCATTCCTGGCATTCCTGGCATCCCAGGCATTCCTGGCATGCCGCTCATTCCGGGCATACCGCCGAAGTTTGGAAACTGGAACGGCGAACCGGCGACGCCGGGCATCTGAATTCCCGTGCCTGGATTTTTGACTTGGCCTTCCCAGGAATCCATCACTTGATCAAGAACCTGGATCTGCATCCGGGACGCCTGCTGCATCTGCTGGCGGGTCATGTCGACCAGTTCGGGGGGCCATCCCATCGCCTTGGCGGCGGTGCTCATTTTGTCGAACACCTTGTTGCCGTGCCGCTCGGCCTGATTGGCAGCCTCCTGGCGCCAGTCACACATCGACTCGAAGGCCGACGTGAGCGCTGACTGCACTTCCTCGTTGACACCGGTCGCGCTCAACGCGTCCTTGAACCCTTTGCCGCGCGAATTCGCCATCCCTGCCATGTCATTTCCTCCAGTTAATCTATTGGTTTCCAGCATTGTTGCACACGCCGTCGCACGTTGCCAGCTTTGCCAGTACTCCGACGTCTGCCAGCCGCGACGTGCGACGGTTCGACGGTGACCGGACAAGGCCCTTTTGCCGGAGAAACCCAAGTGCTATCAGCCGCCCATGACAGATACTTCCCTGATCCGCAACTTTTCGATCATCGCCCATATCGACCACGGTAAGTCGACGCTGTCCGACCGGCTGATCCAGCTGTGCGGCAACGTCTCAGATCGCGAGATGAAGGCGCAAATCCTCGACAGCATGGACATCGAGCGGGAGCGCGGCATTACGATCAAGGCGCAGACGGTTCGCCTCGATTACAAGCACAAGGACGGCAAGACCTACCAGCTCAATCTGATGGACACGCCCGGCCACGTCGACTTCGCCTACGAAGTTTCGCGTTCTCTGGCGGCGTGCGAAGGCGCGGTTCTCGTCGTTGACGCAAGTCAGGGCGTTGAAGCCCAGACGCTTGCCAACGTCTATCAGGCGCTCGACAACAACCTCGAAATCCTACCGGTCCTGAACAAGATCGACCTGCCTTCGGCCGATGCCGACCGGGTCAGGCAGCAGATCGAGGATGTCATCGGCATTGATGCTTCGGATGCCATTGGTGTTTCGGCAAAGACGGGTCTCAATGTCGCTGCCGTGCTCGAGGCGATTGTCGAACGGCTGCCGCCACCAAAGGGTGACCGCAACAAACCTCTAAAAGCCATGCTGATCGACAGCTGGTATGACGCCTACCTCGGCGTGGTGGTTCTGGTGCGGGTGATCGAAGGCACGCTGAAGAAGGGCCAGCGGGTCAAGATGATGTCGACGGACGGGGCGTATCCCGTCGAGCGCGTCGGCATCTTCCGGCCAAAGCAGGAGATGCTCGGCGAACTCGGCCCAGGCGAGATCGGATTTTTCACCGGCGCAATCAAGGAAGTTGCCGATACGCGGGTCGGCGACACCATCACCGACGAGAAGCATCCGACGGCCGAGGCGCTGCCGGGCTTCAAGCCCGCGCAACCTGTGGTGTTCTGCGGACTTTTCCCGGTCGACGCCGCCGACTTTGAAGATCTGCGCGAGGCCATGTCGCGGCTGCGTCTCAACGATGCGAGCTTCTCGTTTGAGACGGAAAGCTCCGCCGCGCTCGGATTCGGATTCCGTTGCGGGTTTCTTGGCCTTCTGCACTTGGAAATCATCACCGAGCGCCTCGTGCGCGAGTTCAACCTTGAACTCATCACCACGGCGCCGTCGGTCATCTACCACTTGCACATGAAGGGTGGCAGCGTCGTCGAAATGCACAATCCGGCCGACATGCCGGACGTTGTCAAAATCGACCACATCGAAGAGCCGTGGATCGAGGCAACGATCCTCGTGCCCGACGACTATCTCGGCGCCGTTCTGAAACTCTGCCAGGACCGGCGCGGGCGACAGAAGACGCTAACCTACGTCGGCGCGCGCGCCATGCTCGTTTACGAATTGCCGCTGAACGAAGTGGTGTTCGATTTCTATGACCGGCTGAAGAGCGTTTCGCGCGGCTACGCATCCTTCGACTACCATATCCAGGGCTACGAAGAAGGCGATCTCGTCAAGCTTTCGATCCTCGTCAATAGCGAGCCGGTGGATGCCCTGTCGATCGTGGTGCACCGGGCGCGGGCGGAAAGCCGCGGGCGATCCATGTGCGAGAAGCTCAAGGAATTGATCCCGCCTCACCTGTTCCAAATTCCGCTCCAGGCGGCGATTGGAGCCAAGGTGATTGCGCGCGAGACGATCAAGGCGCTGCGCAAGGACGTGCTCGCCAAATGTTACGGCGGCGATATCTCACGCAAGCGCAAGCTGCTCGACAAACAGAAGGCCGGCAAGAAGAAGATGCGCGAATTCGGCAAAGTCGAAATCCCGCAGGAAGCCTTCATTGCCGCGCTCAAGATGGATGAGAACTAGGGGCAGGATTATCCCAGCCCCAAGCTTGCGCGCTGGACGAAGACTGCCATTGCAAGTGCGAGGAGCGGGATCAACACCACGTGCGTTGCTGTCAACGCCATGAGCGCCTTTGGTCGCGCCTCAAATAGCGGGTTAATACGCAACACAGAGATCGCGATCATCACCGTTACCGACAGGTAGGCGAACAGGAAAATTCGGTCCGACAGTGTCGTTGCATCGCTGTCGATGGCGGGCAGCGATAGATAGAGCGCGACAGCAGAGAGCAACGCGGTCACCTGAATCGTCACGATCGCTTCGAAGTGCGAGAGCGGAATGAAGATCGAAACGTAGGCGACCGCCATGATGAAGAGCAGCGGCACGACCACGCGCAGGAAATAGTCGTTGGTCTCGCGCGACATGACCCACACAAAGGCGCCCTTGTAAAAAGGCACGATACTTGACTGGTGGGTTTTGGCATCGATCGTCGTGACGAAGTCCTCGTCGTAGCCAACGTATTGGCTCTGCGGCTCCCATCCGTCGGCATCGACAGCTGTATCGCGAAGGTCCATCGGGGGAGGTTGCACGATGAAAGGTTTGTCGCCGCGCTTGGGCCGGATATTGATGGCGAAGCGCTGCGTATCGAACGGATACGTCGAAAGTTGTGGCTGGAACAGAAACCTTCCCGACACGTAATAAATCTTCATGCCATCGGGATAGGCGTCGCTCTTTTCGCCCGTGGCCAGCGTGCGGACGGTTATTTGCCGATCGTTGGTCTGCGGGTTGATGGCGGCGTTGGCGAATTCGATCAGATCGATGGAGTTCTCCTGCCCGTCGTCGCGCATGGAGACGTAGAACTCGGCCTGGAAGGTCTTGGCGTTGTCGTCGACGGAGAAAACGCGGATCAGGTCGATATCCATATATTGCGTGCCAATCGAGCGCAAATTCTCGTTCTTGAGGCGTGCAAACTGCAGCGGTGCCAATTGCGTGCGTCCCATGCCGGGCGCTAGCTGGACGAGGAACGGGGTACGAGTGGCGGTGCGCGCACGGGGGTCAAAGGACCAATTCTCGAACTGACCCTGATACACATTGCGGCCTGCGGCGTAGGTTTTCGTCAACTGTTCGAGAATATGCGAGCGCAGGTCCTTGACCTCGATTTCGCGTGGGGCCGTGCGGGCCGCGGCGGCGATAAGACCCAGCATATCGGCGTACTGCGTGCCGATGCCGATGGCACGGAGGTTTTCGTCGGACAGCGGATCGCTGGCAAGGCTCGCCGCGCGTTCCTTGCACTCGCCGTTGGCCCAGCCTGGCGCGATGCCGATTTTGCCGCCGAGAAAGACCCAATCTTCCGGCGGCTGTCCAGCCATGCGGCGCATCAGACGGGCGTTGTAGAGGCCGGGCAGCCGGTCCCAGACCAATTCATAAAGTGTGCCTGTATAATCGCGTGAAATGTCCGTCGAGACGGAATTAATGCGGCCTGTCAGAAGGATGGCAGGCGACAGGCCGGCTGCCTTCAATTGAGCGATGAACTCGCCGTTGCGATCATTGCCGATGGCGAGGAACACGAGGTCGGGATTCTTGATTTTTAGATCTTCGATGACGGCGGGAAAATCGGCCGGATCGGCTTTTTCATCTTTCGAGGCGAGACGATGATCGGCGACGAGATAGGCGCTCATAATGCGGTTCAGCCCGTCGGCAAGAGTGGTCGAAAAGAGCGTATCGCGCAAGCCGATGAAGGCCGGGCGCTGAAACCCCGTACGGCGGACGAACTGCGCCAACACCGGCAGCCGCTCGTTGTCTTGCGAGGCGCGCATTGAAAAGACGTTGGGATAGTCGGCGAAGATGCTGTTGACGGACATCGCAGAAAGGAACGGAATATTCTTCTGCTTGATCTCCTTGCCCACGGCGTCGAACACCGCTTTGGAACGGTCCGAGCTTGACAAGCCGATCATGCCGATGGTGTCGGGATCGGTCAGCGCGTCGCGGACGTTCACAATCGACTTTTTGGGATCGCGATTGTCGTCGAGGATGCGCACGTTCAGCTTGTGGCCGGCAATGCCGCCCTGGGCATTGATGCGATCGGCCTCGACTTGCGCGAAATGCCGGATGGCGGCGACGTCACCACGGTCGTAGCAAACGTCGTTGCGCGTGGAGACGAAAATCGAGACATTGAGCGGCGGCTTCGTGGCTGCTTCGGCGGCTTCGATAGCCGCGGCCTTCGCGCTGCCGCTGATCATCGAAGCGCTGGCTGCCAACACCATCGCAACGAAACTCGCCAGTGCCTGCGCCCGCATGCCGCCCATTCTCCGCCGCCCCAAGTCGAAGACGTCTAACAGAGCCGAGCCCAAGAGTCGTGGCGATGAGATGGCGGTTTCTTGGCGCGTTCGCGAGGCACGATTGTCAAGCACAGGCTTCGCCACAAGAAAAAGCCGCCCCTTGCGGAGCGGCTTTCCAACTGCGGTGCGCAGGAGAGGCGGCTTGTTATGCAGCCTCAATCCGGCCGACCGCGATCTTGCCCGAACGACGATCCTCTTCGGTATCGAAGCGAACCTTCTGTCCTTCGGCGAGGCCCTGCAGGCCAGCGCGCTCGAGAGCGGTCGCGTGCACGAAGACGTCCTTGCCACCGGCATCCGGCGTGATGAAGCCGAAGCCTTTTTGATAGTTGTAGAACTTAACAGTACCCGGGGTCATGGGCTTTCCTTTTTCAGTCAGGCAAAAAGAATCTCACGAGCTAGCAAGCACGCGAACGCACCCACTAGCTCTCATTTTCGATGATTTGGTTGGGTCTGAACGCGCTTCCGGCAACGCCTAGGCGTGAGGGAAGCTGCGGCCTGGTTGTCCGGCCAAAAGTCGATAACGGCTATGTAGCGGTAGTTTGCGCGTTTTACAAGTCCAATTGCAATTTTGTTTTTTGCGGCAGGAACCGGCAGGTCACGATTTCTTCGCAAGCTGGCGAATGGCGGCAATTTCGCGGGCCCATTCCTTGAATGGACGGGCGGGTGTTCCGCCCATTCGCGCTCCGGGTTCGACGTCGTTCTTCACATGCGCGCTGCCGGCGATCTGGGCGCCCGAGCCGACCTTTACATGGCCGATGACACCAGAGTGCGCGCCCATGACCACGAAGTCGCCGATTTCGGCTGATCCCGCGATACCGCTTTGCGCAACGATGACGCAATGCTTGCCGATGACGACGTTGTGGGCAATCTGCACGAGGTTGTCGATCTTTGTGCCCTCGCCAATGACGGTGTCGGCGAGCGAGCCGCGATCGATCGTGGAATTGGCGCCGATTTCCACGTCATCGCCGATGACCACGCGGCCGATCTGGGGAACCTTCAGGTGGCCTTTGGCGCTCATGGCGAAGCCGAATCCGTCCTGCCCGATGCGGACCCCGGCGTGAATGATGACGCCGTCGCCAAGGATCGCGTGCGTTACGGTGGCGCCGGGGCCGATGTAACAATTTCGGCCGACGACGACGCGGTAGCCTACGACGGCGCCGGCGGCGACGATGGAGCCATCGCCGATCTGCGCTTCACGGCCGATCACGGCTCCGGGTTCGACGGTGGCCCCGGCGGAAATTACAGCACTTGCGTGGACCAGCGCGCCGTTGCTGTCGGCGGCTGTGGCCGCGGCCTTGCTGCGCAGGGCATCGGCGTAAAACAGTGTCAAAACGCGCGCAAAGGAATGATACGGCGCATCGCTGGTCAGGATCGAAATTCCGCCGGGTGCCTTGGACGCGTCGCGGGCGGACAGGATGCATGCGCCGGCGCGGGTGGTGCCGAGAAGGGCTGCATATTTGCGGTTTTCAAAGAAGGTAAGATCGCGCTCGCAGGCCATGTGCAGCGGGCGCACATCATCGATGGTGCGCGCGTCTTCGCCAATCAAAACGGAGCCCGAGGCGGCGGCAATTTCCTTGAGCGTGAACGGCCCGGCCCGATGAAAAAAACCCGGGTGCTGCATCGTGCTCTCCTATGCAGGAGGCGTTCTGCCTGCTGCGGCGTAAACAAAGTGCGAGAGGTCTGACCCACCCCTGCCGATGGTGCAAGTCATGATCGTGCGCAGCACATTGTAGCCGATGCGGGAGGTCCATGTATCGACGGAAAAGAGCGTTTGAGGTGCATAGGCGAGGCTAGGATACGGCGCGATCAAGAGGATAACACTCACTCGTATACAACCGCTTGATGTCATTGCCGATGAACCGCTCTTCGCCGATTTCCATCGTGGTGCCGAGTAGCATCTCCGGCGGCAATTTCTCCATCACGAAGCGGATGGCTTCGGCCGCATTGTCGAAGCGGTAGAATGTCATGGGGCGCTTTGTGGCCCCACGACCTCGGCTGGCATAAATCTCAGCCGGGACTTGATAATCGAACATGTCCATCGACCATATTTGGCCATGCGATGCGCTGATTACAAGGTTAATCGGGTAGGGCGGTGTCGCGGACGGCTGTTCGGCTCACGACGGGCAACTGGCTGCAACGCGTGGACACGCTCTGCGCCACAACCGGCAGCTTGCCGTGAAGACGTCACCGCGCCCGTGCGCATGTCGCGCGAGTATTGGCGTTTGAATGCACAGTGGCGCACGCGCCCATTCGGGATCGGGCTTGCATCGCATCATTGGTTGGCGGGCTCTGGCTTTGCGTGGGCTGGCAGCACTAATTTGCGGTGAGTGATAAGCTTCTGATTTTGCGAGCGTTATGCGGAAAAGTCACTTTACGGGAGCGGCTCGTCGACGACAGAATTGAGATCAGGCGGCAACCCACACGAAGGAACAGCCACGCATGATCACAACAGACTTTCAGCGCCAAATCGAGGGTCTCGGATTGACGACGGCCGACATCCTCTATCGTCTTCCCGACCATCCCGCGATCCTGCAGCAATACGTCTGGCAGGAGTACGATAAGGCGCCGGCCTTTCCTGAGTTGAACCGCTTTTTGATATTCTGGCAGGCGAAGCTCGATGGGCTCTTGTTCCGCGTCACGGTGTGCCACAAGGCGTTGATTGGACCGGCCGAACTCAAGGTCATCGACGGCGAGTTCCGGTTAAACTGAAGTATTGTTTGTCGCTTCCGACTGCACGATCGTGCAGCCGGCCGGAAGCGAAGTTATGCGCCGCCGGGGCGGAAGGCTCGGCTGAGGGCGGGGTTGGTTTCAAGTCGGGGGCCGCCGATGAGGTCGATACAGTAGGGGATGGCGGGAAATACTGCCAACATGCACAGCCGGATTGATGCCGGTTTGCCAGGCAGATTGACAATGAGGCTCGATCCGCGAATGCCGGCTGTCTGGCGCGAGAGGATCGCCGTTGGAACCTGCTTTAGGCTTTCCGCCCGCATCAGTTCGCCGAAACCAGGCATCATTTTTTGACACACGGCTTGCGTTGCTTCGGGCGTCACGTCGCGAACGGCGGGACCGGTGCCGCCCGTGGTCAAGATCAGGCAACAGCCTTCGGTGTCGGCGAGATCGCGCAATGTCGCTTCGATCCCGGCAAGGTCGTCGGGAATGACGCGGGCGACCGGCTCCCACGGCGAGGTGAGCAATTCGGCCAGCACATCGCGGATCGCGGGGCCGCCTTTATCCTCATACTCGCCTTTGCTGGCGCGGTCCGAGACGGTAACAATGCCGATGCGCGCAATCATGAGCGGCTCCAGAAACGGGTCTTGCGCCCCTATACACGATCACGGCCCGCGAACCAGCTGCCTGCACCGGCGTTATCTTTGATCCGGTCCTTGAGGCAGCTCAAGTCTAGCGGATGGGGACCGTGGCAAGGGTACGCCATCGGGGCCGCAGAACAGGAGGTTGCGATGACTCGCAGCATTGCACTCGTATTCGCGGCGGGCGTTGCGGGGTTTGGCCTGTTCACCTCGGTTCCTGCCGAGGCGCAGCGTCGCTACGTGAAGCCTTATTATCAGGAGAACTATGACACGCGCGGCCCGGCGCGCGGTTACGAGGGGTTCTTATTTCCCGACTATTACTGCTCTTATAAGCGCTACCCGAAGCGGGTCTGTTCGGGCGATAAGCGTGGACGCGAACGCTGTCGCGTTGTCGGCTGGCGGCTGGAGCAGACCTGCCAATAATGCCAACTCTTACCGAAAGGCTGACGACATGCTCGACAACCGCAACACGCCGAATGAACTTGATGAAATGTTTCCGGGCGCAAAGGCCATTATTCATGGGCTAAAATTATCAGATTCACATTTTGCCAAGCTTGCCGACCGCTACCATGAACTCAATCGCGAAATCCACCGGATGGAGACGAACATTGAGCCGGTTTCGGACGAAACGATGGAAAACGAGCGTAAGAAACGGCTTCAGGTGCTGGACGAGATTTCCGAGATCATCGCGAAGGCGTCCGCGCAGGGGTGATCGGGGGTCGTCGCGGCGTGAGGCGGGCGCGGCGCTGCCCGATGGCGCATTGCGGGCGCCCGACCTCAGCGCGATGATTGGCGCTGGTTAGGCTTGCGCTTGAAAGATCCGCATGTACGGACGAATGCTCGTATCCCCCGATTTTGTTGTTCCCCCGCGGCTCGATGGGCCGGGATATTATTTGAGAATGCTGTCGATTGATGACCTGGAAAAAGACTTCGAAGCGGTTGTTGCGAGTGCCCGGCGACTGCGCGGATTGCTTGATCCCGACAGTTCCTGGCCTGCGGGGCTTACGAAGGGTGAGGACCTGATCGATCTGGCTTGGCACCAGCGCGAGTTTACGATCCGGCACTCGTTCGCCTACACGGTGATGGCTGCTGACGAGAGCCGTTGCCTTGGCTGCGTTTATATTTTTCCGAGCGATCGGCGCGGCTTCGAAGCCGCCGTTTATTATTGGGCGCGCAGCGGGCCCGATGATGAGGCGCGCGATGCGGACTTGGGGCGGCTCGTTCGCTCGTGGCTTGCTGAGGATTGGCCGTTCGCTACCGTTGCATATCCGGGACGTGATATGCCGTGGGCCGAATGGCGGGCGCTGCCGGTCCGGCAGTGGTCATAGCCGGACGCTTTCGTGGAATGGCTTGCGTGAGCTTCAACCCGCGATGAAACTGGATCATCGTGGTAATCGTAGCGTCCCTAGGGGACGACCGCGGAGGACAGAATGGATCACGACAGCGTCAAACTTTATTACGGCAAGGTTTTGAAATCATCCGAAGATTTGAAAACGTCGGCGTGCTGCACGGCGGACGCGATGCCAGCGCATTTGAGGGCGCTTGCCGCGAACGTCCATCCGGACGTTGCGGCCAAATACTACGGCTGCGGACTTGTCCATCCGTCCGATTTAAAGGGCCGGCGCGTACTCGATCTGGGAGCGGGATCGGGACGGGATGCCTACATGCTGGCGCAGCTTGTTGGCGAGACCGGCGAGGTCGTCGGCGTCGACATGACAGAAGAGCAACTCGACGTGGCGCGGGCGCACGTGGATTGGCACGCGCAGAAGTTCGGATATGCGCAACCAAACACACGCTTCCTGCAAGGTTACATCGAGAGGCTCAGCGATCTCGGGCTTGAGCCGGGCTCATTCGATGTTATCATTTCCAATTGCGTGATCAATCTGTCAATCGACAAGCCGGCCGTGCTCAAGGGCGCTTTCGACTTGCTGAAGCCCGGCGGCGAATTGTTCTTTTCGGATGTCTACGCGGATCGGCGATTGAGCTTCGATCTGGTCAAAGACCCAGAGATTTACGGCGAGTGCCTCGGCGGCGCGCTGTATTGGAACGATTTCCTGTCGCTTGCCAAGCGCGCGGGATTTCACGATCCGCGGTTGGTCACGAGCCGGTCGGTCGCTGTGAACAATGACGCGATCCGCAAGAAACTCGGCACGGCGCAGTTCTTCTCAGCCACCTACCGCCTGTTCAAGCTCGATGGACTTGAGCCGGCCTGTGAGGATTACGGTCAAGCCGTGATTTATAAGGGCACGATAAAAGACGAACCCGACGTGTTCATCCTCGACGGTCATCATCACATCGTGAAGGGACGCATCTTCCCCGTGTGCGGCAACACATGGCGGATGCTGGCTGAAACGCGCTTTGCCCCGCACTTCACATTCGTCGGCAATTTCGACACGCACTTTGGGATTTTCCCCGGCTGCGGAACGTCGATACCTTTCACGGCAACCGACGATCCGAAAGGCACCAGCGGGGCCTGCTGCTGAAATGCGGCTGACGGCGATCGTACTTGCGGCAGGCCGGTCGCGGCGTTTTGGGACGGAAAACAAGTTGCTTGCCGACGTCGGCGGCGAGGCCGTGATCGTGCGAACATTGGCATCGATCACGGCCGTTTTCGACGACACGATCGTCGTGACGGGTCCCGATCACGCGGCCATAGCTCAGGTCCTAAGTGCAAGTGCGGTGCGCGTGGTCAGGTGCGCTGGAGATCAGGATGGTCTGGGGTTTTCCATCGCGGCGGGGGTGCGGGAGCTAGCGGCTGACCGCGACGGCGCACTCATCTTGCCAGGAGACATGCCGCTCGTGACGACCCGCACCTTGTTTGAGGTGGTGGATGCGTTTGCCGCGCACGACGGACGCCGCATCGTTCATGCCGTCGATCGCGCGGGAAACCAGCGCAACCCTGTGCTGTGGCCGCGCGACGCCTTTGCAAAGCTTGCGGCGCTTGAGGGAGAACGCGGCGGAAAGGCGCTGATATCCAACGCTGTGACCGTGTTGGTTCGCGACGATGCCGAGCTGATCGACATCGATGACCATGCCGCACTGGAGCGCGTGCGAGAGATCGTTCGCCAACGTCATCCCGTCGTCTGAAGATTTTTTCCTGGCAACGGGCGAAAGCTTGGCAAGACGGAATATATGAAATTCAGCGTTCAATCACGCAATTGTCACGGGATAACTTGAACCGCCACGGGTCGGATAGTCTGGGGAGGACTATAATGACTTCGTAGTTCAGCAGCAGGCCGCGCGTGTCTCAATGCGTGCTTTGCACCCAATCCGAAGGCCGCGTCGCGTTTCTCACCTTCCACTGGGAGAACGACCATGCAGACACACAAGTCGACTCAGCCCGATATGGATTATCAAGCCCTCGAAGCGCGGGCCAAGGCGACGTTGGAATCTTGGATGGCCATGCAGAGGCCGGTCTTCTCAATGATGACCGAGATCAATGGACGGCTCATTGATCAGGCGTTTCGCATCAATCAAGCGTGGCTCAATCTGATGGTTCGCTGCGTCGAGCAGGAGATTGCGGCGACGCGAAGGATGATGGCGTGCCGCAATGTCAACGAGGTCGTGACGGTCTGCCGCGATGTCGTCGACGTCGCTCAGCGCGAGGCGCGCGTGGAAGCGGCCGAACTGACGCGACTCAACCAGCAGGTCGCCGGTGAGACGCTGGCAGCATTCCGCCACAGTCTGGAAGAGGCCGCGCAAGAGTTGCGGCACTAATGATTGCGCCATCCGACTCCGCTGTGCGGAGCCGGAAATTTGAAGTGGCGCCCGGCGACTCCCCTATCGGGGAGCCGGCCGCCGGGCGCGGGATGAGGGGCTAGCTGGCCGCGAGTTTGTGCATGGCAAACGGGAGTTGGCGAATGCGCTGGCCGGTCAATCCGGCGATGGCGTTCGCAACTGCTGGGCCGAGCGGCGGCACGCCGGGTTCACCGATGCCGGTCGGCGGTTCGGTCGACGGCACAATGTGCACTTCGACTTTCGGCATTTCGTTGAAGCGCAGCACTTCATAGTCGCCGAAATTGGTCTGGTCGACGACGCCGTCCGTCAGCGTGATGTGCGAGTGAAGCACAGCGCCCAATCCATAACCGATGCCGCCTTCGACCTGCGCGACGATGTTATCGGGGTTGATCGGCAAGCCGCAATCCACTGCGCAGACGACCCGATCGACCTTGGCTTGACCATCAACAATGCGGACCTCGGCCACTTGCGCGACGAAGCTCTTGAAGCTTTCGTGGACAGCAACGCCGCGCGAGACACCGGCAGCAAGGGGCGTGCCCCAACCGGCTTTTTCCGCCGCAAGCTTCAAGACGGCTGCGTGACGCGGGTGTTTCTCCAGCATCGACAACCGGAACGAGACGGGGTCTTTACCCGTCCGAACCGCGATTTCGTCGATGAGAGTTTCCATCACATAGGCCGTGTGCGTGTGGCCGACCGAGCGCCACCAAAGCGGCGGTGCACCGAACTTCTGGCTATGCAGCTCGACCTCGAAATTCGGGATGACGTACGGCGTGTCGTGGACGCCTTCGACCGAGGTGCTATCGACCCCGTCCTTGATTGACGTCGCGGCAAAAGCGGTGCCGTCCATGATCGACTGGCCGACAATGCGATGCTGCCAGCCTGCAATCCCACCGTCCGCGGTCAAACCTACCTTGACCTTGTGGACGTAGAGCGGCCGGTAGTAGCCGCCTTTAATGTCGTCTTCACGGGTCCAAACAAGCTTGACCGGCTGATCGGTGCCAAGCGCCTTCACGATGTGAGCGATTTCGGCAACGTAATCTGAGTTATAGACAGCGCGCCGGCCGAATGAGCCGCCGGCCCACTGTGTTTTGACCGCGACATCTTCCGGCTTGATGCCGAGAATTGCCGATGCGACGGCTTGATCGACGGTTTGCAGCTGCGATCCCGACCAGATGGTCGCCTTACCGTCCTTGAACGCGAGGATTGCATTCAAGGGTTCCATCGGCGCGTGCGCCAGGAAGGGAAAGACGAATTCGGCTTCGATCACGGTCTTAGCGCCGGCTATGGCCTTTGCGGCATCACCGTCCTTGCGAACGGAAAGACCTGGCTTGTCGGCGAGCGCTTGGTACTCGGCGATGAGTTCGGCGGTACCGCGCTTTTCGGCGGCTTCATCGTCCCACGTGACCTGCAGGGCGTCGCGGCCTTTGATGGCCGCCCAAGTCGATGCGGCCACGACGGCGACGCCGCCGGGAATGGTGACGACGTCGCTGACGCCCTTCACAGCTTTGGCCTTGGCGGCATCGACGGCGGTGGGTTTGCCGCCAAACTTGGGTGAGCGCGCGATCACCGCAACGCGCATGCCTGGAAGCTGAATGTCCTGGGTGAAGACAGGGGCGGCGGCTACCTTCGCCTTTTGATCGAGGCGCGGGAACGACTTGCCGATATAGACGAAATCCTTCGCGTCCTTGAGCATCGGATTTTCGGGCACCGGCATTTTGGCCGCGGCGGCGGCCAACTCACCAAAGGTCGCCTTGTTCTTGCCGTCAGTCACGACGCCCTTTGCAACCGTGATCTTTGAAGGTTCAACCTTCCAGGACTGAGCCGCGGCGGCAACGAGCATCGCCTTTGCGGCGGCTCCTGCCTTGCGATATTGCTCAAACGAATTGGCCATTGCGGTAGAGCCGCCTGTGCCCTGCACACCGAATTGAAAGTTCTTGTAGACGGCAGCATTGGCGGGCGCGAATTCGGCGACCATCTGTGACCAGTCGGCGTCAAGTTCCTCGGCGACGAGCGTGGCCAGGCCCGTGGCGGTGCCTTGGCCCTTGTCGAGGTGCTTCGACAGCACGATGACTTTGTTGGCCGGCGTGATGGTAACGAAGGGGTTGAAAACGGCGTCTCCTGCCGATCCCGGTGCGGCTGCCGCCGGCGTGGGTGAGGCGGCCGGGAGATAGGCGCCGATGACGAGGCCGGCGCCAGTGCCGGCAGAAAGGCGCAAAAAGTTGCGGCGGTCGACGGTCGTCGCTCGATGTTTCGCAATGTTGTCATTGGCTGAAAGGGCGCGGACGGCGCCAGCGATGTTGTCTTTGAACATGTGCGCGTTCCCCTTAGCCCTTCAATGTTTCAGAAGCGGTCAAAATCGCGGTGCGAATTCGACCGTAGGTCGCGCAGCGACAGAGATTACCCGTCATGGCTTCGTCAATATCGGCATCGGTTGGCACCGGCTTACCGTTGAGAAGTGCGACGGCGGCCATGATTTGACCGGGCTGGCAGTAGCCGCACTGGGCGACATCGTGTTTTTCCCAGGCTGCGCGGACGGCCTCTGCAATACGACCTTCAAGACCCTCGGGGGTGGTGATCTTCTGACCGGCGACGCTTTCGATCGGCGTCACGCAGGCTCGGATCGGCGTGTCGTCCGCATACATCGTGCAGGCTCCGCAGAGGGCCTGACCACAGCCGAATTTTGCTCCCGTGAGGCCGAGTTCGTCGCGGACGACCCAGAGCAACGGCGTATCTGGATCTGCCGCGACTTCGATGTCGCGACCGTTGATCGACAGCTTCATTATTCCAAACTCCGAATATCACGATCTTTCGACATACTTGCGTCAGACCATTTTTATGTGACGACGTAGACTGCGAAGTGAAGGACTAAAAATGGGTCTCTTCATGGTGCAGCGCACCTATGACAGGTCGTACTTATCTGGGAGATCGCAGCATACGATGCAAGCGCTTCAAATTTTTTTTCGGCGTCACGCCGATGCGCCGCATAGTGAGAATGTTGTGCAAGCCCGCAATGCACCGCCCGGCGCTTTCGCCACCAATAAAAACGTTGAGGCCGCTTGGTCACTTCGGTACCAACCGAACGTTGAAAAATATTGCATGTGGATTTCATCGCCAGCGACTGCTTCAGAGTTGGCGAGCATTCGAGATGCCTGAACTTGCGGCACTGTCATTAGAATTGAATGGCGGGCCTGGAGGGACTAGGTTCGAACTCACGTCAAAGCCCGCAGGGCTCGGGAGCAACGCGAACCGGCAGAGTGCCGCCTAAACGGAGCGCCTCCGGCGCGTGAGTGAAAGATTGGCGGAGAGAGTGGGATTCGAACCCACGGTAGAGTTTCCCCTACACACGCGTTCCAGGCGTGCGCCTTAAACCACTCGGCCACCTCTCCCCGCTTTGGAGCGGCGCACTTAACCCGAACTGCGGGTTGATAGCAACACGTCACTCCGCGGCCACGTTGCTCAAGCAAGCAAACCTGCCGATCCAAATTCCGCAGCCAAACTTGGGGGGTCTGGCGAGATCGAGACCTTGCCGCCGACGTCAAAGCGCGGCATGCCTCGTCGTCACGTCGCCTCGTCCGAACGGAGACCGCTGCCATGTCCGTCTTCAGGTTCCTCGCGGCGCTTTTCGCCCTCATTGCCATTATTGCCTTCGTTGCCGATGCGACGCCGCAGATCACCGGGACGGGGCCTTTCGTGCCAACGACGCTGGAGGCACAGTGGGAGCGGACTTCGCCCAATTCGCTCAAGGGTGCGAAAAGCAATGTCTCAGATGGGATCTCGCCGGTGGTCTGGACCGCGCTGGAGGCCATCGCGCTGCGTCGTCCGACGTGGGGGGTCTTCGGTGTGCTGGCGCTGCTCGCCGGTCTTATCGGACGACGGCGCCGTCGCGTGAACGTCTATGTGAACTAGGTTACGCGAGTGGCTGCGCGAGAAGTGCGGCGGTCTGGCCGATGGGGCTGCCATTGGCGAAATCTTCTACGATGCCGATCAGCATCAGAAGCAACACGACTCCGATGACCGCCAGCATGAACGTGTTGTGCGATGCGTTGAGTTTGGCGATTTGTCCGTCGTCGACGAGCGTGTTCTCGGCGTCACTGGCCTTGACGCCCAGCATTTTGCTGCGCACCGACCGGCGCACGGAACCGCGGTCGATCAGAGGCAGACGGGCCCGCTCGGCTATTTTGCGAGCGATTTCCGGATACGGGAATACCGCATCGTCGTCGGCTTCGCTGACGTAGCCAAGGCGCACGATGGACCCGTCCTTCAGATTGACGCGCGCACCTTTCATGAGCACGGGCACCAGACCGCCTCCGTAAATCTCGCGGCGAGTCTCGACGGATTCAACCTGATCGTAGGGGAATTCATAGCTGTGGTAGCGCAGCATAGGGGTCGGGCCACGACCCGACGGCAGCGTCATGCGCACTTTATCGCGGCCGAGATGAACGCGCGTGCGGATCGAAAACATCATCTCGACGAAAACGAGGAACATGACGGCGGTAAAGATGGCGGCGAGCATGAGCAGGCCCATGTTATCCATGAGGTGGCCGGCGGCAGCGCGCATGCCGATCATCGCGGGAAGGCTGGCAAAGAATGGCAACAGGAGAAGGAAGACGAGGCAGAAGATCGTCGTGCGGAGCGTGCTGGCGGCATAGTCTTCGATCTCATAGGCGTAAGGGTCCGTAGGTGCCGCAATCTCGGCAGCAGCGGGCAGAGTAGCCGGCTCCACAGCCGGCTGCTCCTTCGGGCCGATATCGGGGGCCGTCGTGGCCGGCGTTGCGCTCTCCAGCATCGTCAAGCCTCCCGACCTCATTTGCCCAGACATTGAGAAGAGTTTAGCAAGGCTGAGCGAAACCGCCAGCGCCCGCGACCAGTATTAACTGCCGAGAGTTCCGCAGGCCACGGTCGCGCGGGGCACCCCATGTAGCGAGGATAACGTCCATGTTTTTCAAACAGAAGAAAACCGATATGCCGACTGCCGAGACGGCTTTGCCAGGACGGGCCGAAGTGCTGCCGACGGCGACGCACCACTTTGTGAATGGCAATCCGCTCAAGGGGCCCTACCCGGCCGGTAGCCAGACGGCGATGTTTGGCATCGGCTGCTTTTGGGGTGCTGAGCGCAAGTTCTGGCAATTGGGCGAGGGCATCATCGTCACCGGCGCCGGCTATGCTGGGGGCTTGACGCAAAACCCGACGTACGACGAGGTCTGCACGGGCCGCACCGGGCACAATGAGGTGGTGTTTGTCGTGTTTGACCCGGCAAAGATCAGCTACGGCGATTTGCTGCGGCTGTTCTGGGAGAATCATAACCCGACGCAGGGCTATAGACAGGGCAACGACGTTGGCACGCAGTACCGCTCCGGAATTTATACCTTCGGCGCCCAACAGCAGACTGAGGCCGAGGCCTCGCGGGATATGTTCCAGTCCGGTCTGACCGCGGCGGGCTTCGGGCGCATCACGACCGAGATCGTGCCGGCGCCAACGTTCTACTGGGCCGAGGATTACCATCAGCAGTACCTGGCGAAGGTTCCGCACGGCTACTGCGGGTTGCGCGGGACCGGTGTCGCTTGCGCGCTTCCGACGGGCGTGACCACGGCTGCGTAAGCCTTACTGCGCGTCGGCGGTGGCCTTGTGCTCCGCCGGCTTGCGCGGCTTCGTCGTTGCCTTCGCGGGCTTGACAGCGGCCGGGGGCGGGGAAGCGGTTTCAATGCGCCCGTCGCTGGCCAACACCGTTGAACATTCGGCCGGCAGATCAGCGAGCGAGAGCGGCGGTTTGGGCTTCACGGGCTTGGCCGGCTGGGCAACCTGGGGCTTGGGTTTTGGTTTCGGCGGCGGGGCGGTGAGGAGTTTGAACCAGTCGTCCAGTTCCTTACCGCAGCCGTCGTCGCCGGGGATCGGCGCCTGCTTGGTGCAGGTCGGGCTGTCGGCCGGGCAGCCGATGCGAACATGAAAATGGTAGAAGTGGCCCCAGTAGGGGCGCACCTTCGATAGCCACTTGCGGTCCGTGCCGCCGGCCTCGCACAGCGCTTTCTTGATGGCGGGGTGGACCAGGACGCGCTCCACTTCCGGGTATGACGCCGCGCGGCGGACAATATTGATCTGCCCTTCGCCCCAGACCTTCTTGTTCACCGACAGATTGTCCGAAGCCAGCATCGACGTGGCGGCCAGGTTTTCACGTTCGGAATTGGACAAGCGGCGTGATGGCATTGGCGTGAACCAGATGTCGGCGTCGAGTCCAAGCTGGTGGGAGGCGTGGCCGGTGAGCATGGGACCGCCGCGAGGCTGGGAGATGTCGCCGACAAGCAGCCCCGGCCATCGATCCTTCTGCTTTACCTCACTGGCGTATTTTTCGAGCAGCGCGACGAGCTTTGGATGACCCCAATTGCGATTGCGCGAGAGGCGCATTGCTTGCCATGCGGGGCCATCGATCGGCAAGGCCGTCGCACCGGCAAGGCAGCCGCGCGAGTAGGCACCGATGGCGCGCGCCTTGATCGACGCGGGCGCCTTCACCGCGCCGAACAGCTTCTTGGCCGCAATGGGAGCTGGAGCCTTGGCTTTGTCTTCACTGGTGGGCGTGGCGGGTTTAACGGCTTTGGCTGGCGCGATCTCTGATTTGGGCTTGGAGTTGACATCGACCGTCGGCGGGGCCGCATCACCCGTTGGCGCATCGGCGTCGACTGAATTGGCCGTCGCGTTGGTGGTGGTTGAGGCTGGCCCTGGTGCCGCAGTCGGAGCGGGTGCCGCAGCGGCTGCTGCAGCAGCGGCCTTAGCAGCGGTATCGGAAAAGAAAAACGGCGGGCTTTCGGCAGCCCACGCGGAACCCGTGGCGGCGAATATCGCCGTCACCAGTAATCCGAAGTTCGTTCCGCAAAACCGCATCTTGCCCCATCAAATCATCCGCAGCAGTTTAACCCGGGTGTGGGCGAAAATACGACCCTCATGACCGAGGTGCGCCATGAATGGCGAAAACAAGGCTGCAAAAGCGGAAAAGATGACTGATAGCGCGGTGAAAAACAGCAAACAGCCGGCTACTGCCCAGCTTCCAAAAAACGGACGGCAATGGCTCGTCGACGGTCCGCTGATGCGGCCGGCGCATCTTATCTTCGCGCATGGAGCCGGGGCGCCAATGACGAGCCCGTTTCTGGACCGGATCGCAGCACTGTTCAATTCCGCGCATTTGACCGTGCACCGATTTGAATTTCCGTACATGGCGGAACGCAGCGCGGACGGTCGGCGCCGTCCAGCGCCCCGCGCCGAAACAATGGTCGCCGATTACGTGGATGCCATTTGTGATTGCCGGTCCCGCATTGGGAGCCAGGCGCGCCTCTTCATCGGCGGAAAATCGATGGGCGGGCGGATCGCTTGCCTTGCAGCCTTGCAAAAAGACGTGCCCGAGATCGCCGGCGTCGTGGTGGTTGGCTATCCCCTCGCGCCGCCGGGTAAGCCGCAAGCTACCCGGGGCGCAATTCTAGAAGCCCTGACGCATCGCACGTTGATCATGCAGGGGACCCGCGACAGATTTGGCGGACGCGATGCATTTCAGACATTGCGATTGCCGCCGTTCGTCCACCCGCACTTCATCGAAGACGGCGATCACGATTTGCGGCCGCGCAAAGCCAGCGGTCGAACCCACGACGAGGCGCTGCAAGAGGCCGCGCGCACGATTGCGGCGTTCTGCGCGGCAGAGGGTGACCAGGATTGTCAGATATTCTGATGACGCGCACGTGCGGCTCGCTCAAGCGCCGCGCACGTCAACTTGTCGAGGCCGAGCACGTCGGCAAGAAGTTCGAGACAGCGTATCTCTTCGGAGCGGACTTCCCGGTCACTGGCGGCCACTTCGGCGGCAAGCACATAGGCCGTCTCGTAAAGCCGCTCAGGGAGCGAACTCTTCACCAGTTTTAAAACGGTGAGAAAGCCGTTGGGTTTGGCCAGCATGCGGCCGCAGGCCTGGGCCTCGTCCACCAGCCAATCCCGGTTGTAGCCTTCGAAGGGTGGCAACTCGGCGACAATCGACCCGATGCGGCGCAATTCCTCATCGGAAATTTCGCGATCGACGGCGGAAATCGTGACCATTGCGAAAATAAGGGCTTCCGGGGGCGTCAGTTGCGCGACGGTCATGGGCGTTCCGATTGTTTGCAGGAGAGGCGGGAGGGGGCGTGCGATCCCTGCGTGCACGTGTGGTCGGGGCGGTTCGGCGTCAACCCCTCATCGAGGCCAAACAAAATAAAGTCCCGGCCGACGCATGACGTGGCCGGGACGACGCAGAACCTGGAACGGTGCAACGCGGCACGAACGCGGATGTCGCAGGGCTCAGCTGTAGCCGAGATAGCGTATGGCAGCCGGGCCGAGAATGACCATGAAGAGCACCGGCAGGAAGAAAAGGATCATCGGGACCGTGAGCTTCGGGGGCAGAGCGGCAGCTTTCTTTTCGGCTTCGCCCATGCGGATGTCACGATTTTCCTTTGCCATGACGCGCAGCGCCTGGCTGACCGGCGTGCCGTAACGCTCCGCCTGAATAAGGGCGGTCGCGACCGACTTGACACCTGGAATGCCGGTGCGTTTGCCAAGATTTTCGAAGGCCAGGCGACGTTCGCCAAGATAAGAAAGTTCGGCGGTGGTCAGCGCCAGTTCCTCGCCCAATTCGAGAGACTGCTGGGTGATTTCCTTGGCGACCTTACCGAATGCAGCTTCCACCGACATGCCTGACTGAACGCAAATGAGAAGCATGTCGAGGGCGTCGGGAAATGCCTGACGGATCGATTGCTGCCGCTTTTGAGCGAGGTTATGGATGAATACGTTCGGCAGGTAAAAGCCGATAACACCGGCACAGACCGCCATCAAAAATTTGATCATCGGAGGATAGTCGAGCTTTATCAAAAGAAAGACATAGAAAAGCGCGAACAGAAAAACGAGCGGCGGCATGGCGACGCGAAAGAAGATGTAGGCGACGAGAGGAGCCTGACCGCGCAAGCCGGCGGTCTTCAGTTTGTTGCGGACATCCTCGTTATCGAACTGGGCGCGCAGATCGAAGCGATCGACGATTTCCTGCATGTAGCCCTTGGAACTCTGGCGCAGCTTGGCTTGGCTGATCTGACGATCTTTTGCGGCCAGTTCGTGCAGGCGCTGCGAGCGCATTTTATCACGCTCGACCGCCATCACCTTCATGCGCTGATTGAGGCGGTCGCGCTGCAGGAGCGGCAAGGCCAGCGACAGCACCGTTGCGAACGCCGCGACAGCCGCGAACATGGTCGCGAGCATCTGCGGATTCATGATGGCGTCAATAATGCCCTGCATGTCGTTTGCCTTCTGTCCTACTTGCCGACCCTGGCCTGCTTGCCGACCGTGGCCTGCTTGCCGACGCTGGGGATCCGCGACGGTCTAATATTTGAAGTTGATCATCTTCTTCATGACCATGATGCCGCAAAACATCCAGAACGCGCCGGCGACCATGACGAGGTTGCCGGCCGTGGTTACGAAAAGCGGCATGATGTAGTCGGGCGAGGATGCGTAGGTCATGAACATCACGCCTGGCGGCAGAGATCCCAGAACGCCGGCGGACGATTTGGCTTCGGCCGACAGCGCCTTGACCTTCATTTCCATGCGGAAGCGGTCACGTAGCACGCCGGACAAGTTCCCCAGCGCCTCTGAAAGATTGCCACCTGCCTGTTGCTGAATGTTGATCACGATGGCGAGGAATTTCACCTCCGAGAGCGGCATGCGGGTGATGAGGCGGTCGAGCGCTTCGGACAACGGCACACCGACGCGCATCTGTTCAACAACGTAGCGGAACTCGCCGGAGATGGGTTCAGGGCTTTCGCGGGCAATGATCTGCAAGCACTCGTTGAGCGGCAAACCTGATTTGACGCCGCGGACGATGACGTCGATGGCATTGGCCATTTCCGTTTGGAACTTGCGCTGGCGGCGCTTGATAAGCTTCGTCAAAAACCAGCGCGGCAGGCCAAAGGTGCCGATGAGGAGCGCAGCACCCGCAGCAATCGGAGCCGCGTTGCCGCTCACCCAGATAAACGTCATGACACAGCTGACGAGGCCGCAGATGATGCTTGCAATCCAGAAATCGCGCGGCTCAGCGTCGAGGCCGGCACGTTCAAGGCGGGTTCTGAGCGATACTTTTTCACGCGATTTCGCCCGCGCTTCCATGTCCTTCAGAGACTCGGTGACCTGCTTCTTGCGTTGTGCTGCAATGTCAGCCACGGTTCGCCCGCTAGATGTCTTCTTGACCCGACTTTCCGTGACGCTGGCCACGCGTTTTTCGGCTTGCTTCTCACCCGAAATATATGGGTAGAGCAAAGTAAAGACGATGCCGGCGAAGGCGAACGCTGCAAGCAAGGCCACCAACAGGACAGTGTTGTCACCCTCACCCATGGGATTCTCCGAGCGGGTTGCCGTTGCTGTCGAGGACTTCGGCGGAAGCTAATGCCGAAGCGAGGCGGCTTTCCTCCTTGTAGTATTCGGCGCGATCCCAGAAGCGGGGACGGGCGATGCCTGTCGAGCGGTGGCGGCCGATCAGCTTGCCATTGGCATCTTCACCCGTCACTTCGTAGACGAGCAGGTTCTGCAGCGTGACGGTCTCTTCTTCCATGCCGAGAACTTCGGTGATGTGGGTGATCTTGCGCGAGCCGTCGCGCAGGCGCGAGGCTTGAACGATGACGTCGATCGAGCCACAGATCATTTCGCGGATGGTTTTCACCGGCAGGGCGTAGCCGCCCATCATGATCATCGATTCCAGTCGGCTGAGGGCTTCGCGCGGGCTGTTTGCGTGAAGTGTCCCCATCGACCCGTCGTGGCCCGTATTCATCGCCTGCAGGAGGTCGAAAGCTTCGGGGCCGCGGACTTCGCCGACGATGATCCGCTCGGGACGCATACGCAGGCAGTTCTTGACCAGGTCGCGCATCGTGATTTCGCCCTCGCCTTCTAGGTTGGGCGGGCGAGTTTCGAGACGCACGACGTGGGGCTGCTGAAGCTGGAGTTCGGCCGAATCTTCGCAGGTGATGATGCGTTCGTCGTGGTCGACGCAGCCGGTCATGCAGTTGAGGAGCGTGGTCTTGCCCGAACCGGTACCGCCGGAGATGAGAACGTTGCAGCGAACGCGGCCGATGATTTCGAGAATGATCTTGCCAGCCGGCGTGATCGACCCGAATTTAACGAGATTGTCGAGCCTGAGGCGGTCCTTCTTGAACTTACGAATGGTGAGTGCCGGGCCATCAATGGCGAGCGGCGGGGCAATGACGTTAACGCGCGAGCCATCGGGAAGACGGGCGTCGCAGATCGGGCTCGATTCATCGACGCGGCGGCCAACCTGGCTGACAATGCGCTGACAGATATTCATCAGCTGCTGATTGTCGGCGAAGCGCACGGAGGTCTTCTGCACCTTGCCGTTGACTTCAATAAATGTCGTGGTCGAACCGTTGACCATGATGTCGGCGATGTCGTCGCGCGCAAGCAGGGGTTCGAGCGGACCGTAGCCGAGAACGTCGTTGCAGATGTCTTCGAGCAGTTCTTCCTGCTCGGCGATCGACATCACCACGTTTTTGACTTGAATGATCTCGCTGACGATGTCGCGGATCTCTTCGCGCGCCGCTGCCGCATCGAGCTTAGCAAGTTGCGTCAGGTCGATGGTGTCGATGAGGGCGTTGAAGACGGTCGTTTTGACGTCGTAGTATTCTTCCGAATGACGCCGTTGCGGTTCCATCGGCTCGGGGGCCGGCCTCGCCGCGGGAGCGGGTGGCTCAGTCGAGCGCACGGCGGCGGAGGCCGCCGGCACCGGGGCCGGCTGGGTCTGGGGAGTGACGCGACGCGGTTGCGCGCCTTCGGTCGAACGCCTGCCGAACATGGCTTTTTATCCTTAACGCTTCAGCTTGAACTTCTCGAGGAGGGGTGCGAGGGCCGATCTCTTCTCGACCTTCACTTCCTTGCGGTGCGCCAGCGTCATCGCGATATCGCGGAACGTCGGCGCCGACTTGGCGCGGCCACCCAACTCTTCGATCATCTGGCCGTTGTTGGAAGCCTGCCCGAAGTTCTCCGGGTCGAAATCGATGACAGCGAGCGACTTGATGCCCAGCGCTTCCTCGAATTCCTTGATCCCGATTTCGGGTCGCTTGGGCATGTTCGCCATGTTGATGACGAGATGGGGCGCGCTGTCGTTCTTGCGCGACTGTTTCAAAAGCTCGACGATATTCTTGGCATTGCGCAGGTTGGCGAGATCGGGGACGGCGGTGATCACCACCTCATCGGCCTGCAACAGCACTCGCTTCGTCCAGGCGGACCAGCCGTGCGGCAAATCGACGACGACGTACGGCACGTTCTGGCGCGCAACGTCGATGACCATATCGCAGCCGCCGGGCGTGATGTCGTAGTCGCGGTCGAGAACGACGGGAGCTGCAAAGATGGAGAGGTGCTCGGAACACTTGGTCAACAAGCGGTCGAGCAGCACCTCGTCGAGACGTTCGGGTGAGGCGAGCGCGTCCGCGATGCCCTGGACGGGGTCCTGGTTGAAATCGAGCCCGGTGGTGCCAAAGGCCAGATCGAGGTCGGCAATGATGACGTTCGACTTCAAAGCTTCGGACAGCGTCCAGGCGGCGTTATGGCAAATGGTGGACGAGCCGACACCGCCCTTGGCGCCGATGAAGGCATAGACGTGGCCGACCGGGTCAGATTCGGGGTCGTTATAGAGGTTCGATAAGCTCTCCATGAGTTGCGGCGGGCCAATCGGCGCGACAAGATATTCGCTGACGCCGCGCTTGAGAAGTTCGCGATAAAGAATGACGTCGTTGACGTGGCCGACGACGACCACCTTGGTGCCCGGATCGCAACATTCGGCGAGCTTGTCGAGTTCACCGAGGAGCTGCTGGCGGTGCAGCGAACTTTCAACCACGATCAGGTTTGGCGTCGGGCTTTCCTGGTAGTGCTGCACGGCTGCCGTGGCACCGCCCATGTGGACGCTGACGTGCGCCTTGCTCAACCGCCGGTCCTCGGAGGCATCCTGGACGACGCCGGCCATGTGACTGCTCTCGCAGAACGCCTGAATGGAGATGCGCGGAATGGGTCGCGCACGCTCCAGGCTCTCTGGGCCAGCATCGTCAATGGCCAACTCGGCGTCCTGAAAGTTTGGGTTTGCGTCCGATGCCGCGAAGTTGGAGTTGGCTTGTCTGTTCATGTTAGTTACCACCACCGGTATCAACTTTTTCGTCTTCAGCCTTGGCGGCGCCGCTCGCTTCGCCCTTGATGTACTTCTGCCAGGTTTCCTGACGGCGCTCGGCAGTGCGGCTGTCCATCTTGCGCGGGCCGAGCAAATCGGCCGGGTTTTGGACCATGGCGGCCAAGTTCTTCTGCGAAGAACAGCCGAAGTTCGGCGCGGGAAGGTTGCGCGGGTTGCGGGCGAGATTGGTTTGGAAGTTGCTGCACTCCGGACCCTCGGCGACGTAGCGCATGAACGTCACCCTGACCGGCGGCGTCGACTGGCCGACCGCATCGAAGGGTTCAATATTTATGGTCGCATCGGTGAAACCGTTCTCGCGCAGCAGCGCCGCCGTCTCGTGAACGGTGGCGATGGCGGCGATCTCGTTCGAAGAGCCCGACGGCGCGGAAACAACGAGGCGTGTATTGCCGGTATCGCTCATGCGGGCAGCGCGGGCAAAACCGATGACGTCAGCGCGCTGCGAAGGCGACAGCCCATTGGCGCCGCGGGGCACCTGCACGTTAAGTGTCTCGGGTTGCTGCGAGACAATGATGGGATGGCGCTGCATTGGATCGGTCAGTTCCCAGCCGGCGACCCGCGTTTGATCTTCGATCGTCTTGCAGCCGGCCAGCGTGAGGGCGAGGGCGGCGGCGACTGCGATCCGGATCGACACGGCCAAAGGCCGGTCAGAGACGGGGCAGGAGGTCGAGGTATTCGTGGTCATGGTGTTATCTCCAGCCTGTGCCGTCACTCGACGATGAAGCCGTAATCGCCCTTTAGATCGCCGACTGGCTGCGCTGCCGGGTCGTGTCCGTAGATGCGGTTGAAATGTCCGAGGAAGATGCCCTTGAGGTCGGTCGCTTCGGCCAGGCCGTCGCTCGGCGCGCCAAGCTGCTGGCGGGCGACCGGCTGGACGAGGTAGGGCGTGACGATGACGACGAGTTCGGTTTCTTCCTTGATGAAGTCACGGCTGCGGAACAGCGTGCCGAGCACCGGCAAGTCCTTGAGACCGGGCAGACCGTCGATGTTCTGGCGCACGTCGTCGGAGATCAGGCCGGCAAGGGCAATGGATCCTCCGGAGGGCAATTCGACGGTCGACTTGGCTTCGCGCTTCGAAAGGGCGGGAATGGAGAAGCCGGAAATCGTCACCGAACCCTGTGTCGATAGTTCGCTGACTTCGGTTTCAATCTTCAAGCTGATGCGGCCCTCGGACATGACGGTTGGGGTGAAGGCAACACCGACACCGAACTCCTTGAAGGTCACCGAAATGCCGCCTTGGCCGTCGGCGACCGGAATGGGGAATTCACCACCGGCAAGGAACTTCGCTGATTCACCGGAGATGGCGGTTAGCGTCGGTTCGGCAAGCGTGCGCATCAGACCTGCGCGTTCCAGAGCGCGGATGGCATGGGTGACCTGAGCGGAACTATTGGCCCACTTGCCGGCAAGGCCGGAGTTGCCGAATGGACTGCCGGCGCCAGGTGGACCAGGATTAAAGTTCGCAAGGTTACCGGCATCGTCGCCAGACGTCTGCACGCCGGGAATCGGCAGAGTTCCGAGACCCGCTGCTGCCGTCAGCGGAAGTGAGTTGCTTGTCAGCAGCGCAGTGGCGAAATTGCCGGCATTGACGGTGGCGCCGATGTTTATGCCGAACTGCTTCAGAAGCGTACGCTGGACTTCGGCGACGGTTACCTTGAGCATGACCTGCTCTTCGCCTTCGACGGCGAGGAGGTTGATCACAAGATCGTCCGGGTCCTTCGCGCCGTCCTTGGTCCAAACGCCTTGGCTGTCACCGACGACCTTGGATTCGAATTCAACACTGACAAACTGCTTGGCGAGCGCCGTGGCGCGGTTGGCGTCGACTGGCGTGCGCACCGTGCCGGTCAGGATCGCTGACCGGTTGAGCATTTCGACCTTGATGCTCGAACCCGGAATGAGCCGGCGCAGAAGATCCTCAAGGGCTGCAGTTTCGCGTTCGACGAAGACTTCGAGCGTGGCGAACTGATCGCCATTCTCATCGAAGATGAAGGCGTTTGATTCGCCGAAGCGGCGGGCAACAAGAAATATCCGGTTGGAGCTTTGCACGACCGCATCGACGACCTGCGGATTCGAGACCATGACGTCGCGCGCGGGGCGCGGCAGCTCCACGAGCACCGATTTGCCCAGCCCGATATTGACCATGCGGCGCTTGCCGGCATCGGCCTCCGTCAACTGGATCAGTGACTGGTGCTGACCAACGCGGCCGGCGTCGAGCCGATCGGAAAAGCCCACTGCTTCCTGACTGCCAAAGCGCTTTTCCACGTCGTTGCCCGCATGCGTGGGGCTGACCGCCGCTGTAGCCAGCACTATCGCTGCGATCCCCGCGAGCCGTCTGATCAACTTATAGAACATCGTATTTCTGCCTTCCGACGAGCTGCAATTTCGTGTTGATCAGTTCACGCCAACGGCACGTGATCTGACGCCGTAACGCAGGACTCGGATGGCGTTTCCGTCTTTAGGTTTTTCAAGCGCTTCGCCGACACCGGGGCCCTTACCGGAAGGATCGACATCGGCAATGGAGCGCAGCGACAGACTGATGTCGCCCATGGCGTTGGCGAGCAGGAGCATTTCGGTTTGCTTCGGCGTCAGTTCGAGCGTGGCAGTATTGGCTGAGCCTTCGGTCGACTTCTTGCCTTCCTTGGTCTCGATCTGCTGGCCGAGGGCGAGGACCCGAACATTCGTAAACAGGGTGTCACTGACGAACTCGTCGCCACCGGACTTGCTGCGCATGCGGCGGATGAGAATGACGTCGACGTGATCGTTGGGAAGGATGAGGCGGCCAACCGCGGTCTCTTCCTTGATGCGCGTGGAGACAGCGCGCATGCCGGCGGGGAGAATGGCGGCAAGGACGCCGCCCTGGCCTGCCTTGACGAGTTTGGCCGGGGTGATCGGTTCGCCGGACAGGATCGGAGAGCGCGCGATAGCGCCAGACAGTTGGCGCATCGCCTCGCGATTGCTCTTGTCGGTGATGAAACCCTTGGCGGCGTCGGCTGGCCATTCCTGCCAGCGGAAACTGCCCTCGTTGGTGATCTGGCCAAGGCCTATGTCAGCGCTCGCCACAAGGACGCGGACCGAGTTGATCTTGACTTCAACCCGCTTTTCTTCCGCCGGCTTGTTCAACATCCCCTTGACCATGACGAAGGCCAGGAGTGCGGAAACGCCCGCGATGGAAATGCCGATCAACTGTGCTCGTTTCATTGCGCCACTGCGGTCCCTGTGCGACGGAAAGACCCCTCTTCCCGTCGTCGGACTCAGTTTTGCGCGACATTCGTCAATGCGAGGTTAATTGCCGTCGTAAATCGGCGCGAAGGCCCGACGGAAGCATTTAACCTTTTATCAATATTCCCGATGTTCGTCCGTGTTGCCTGTCAGGAGATCAAGGCCCGGAAGAGTTCGGTTTTTGGATAGACCAAAAGGCCACCGGCACAAATGGCAAGGCCGTAAGGGATGCCGTTGCCGTCCTTGTGCAGGCGGGCGGCCCATTCCGGGAGCGGAAGGCTGCCGACGGGAATGCGCCGGCCGGCAAGAAAAAGCACAGCGAGGGCGCCGCCGGCGACGGTGACCGTCGTGACAAACGGCAAAAGCTGGTCAAAGCCAATCCAGAGCGCCGCAGTGGCCAGCAGCTTGGCATCCCCGCCGCCGAGAAGATTGAGTGCAAAAAGACCGATGCCGAACGCGAGGATGATCGCGAAGGCGGCAAGATGCATCAGAGCCGTATGCATGGGAAAGCCGGCCAGCAGAGCGGCCAACGGAAAGCCGGCGATCAACCCCAGGGAGATCCGATTCGGGATGGTCATCGTGAAGACGTCCATCACGGCGGCATAGGCCAACACTGCGGGAAACAGCAGGAGAACCGGATATTCGAACACGCGACCAACTCCACGACTAACGCCACGGGGTCGAAGGTGCCTGAGTTTGGTTAATTGGCGGTAAACGCGCGGCGCGCCAAACTGCGTTAGCGGAAATGTTTGGAAAGTTTGAGGCCCTGCGCCTGGTAGTTGGAGCCCAAGTCGCGGCCGTAGAGCATTTCTGGAACTTCGACCATGCGCTCGTAGACGAGGCGGCCGATGATCTGACCGTCTTCGAGAATGAACGGCACCTTGTGTGACCGCACCTCCAAAACGACCCGGGAGCCGTGGCCGCCGGCCGCTTCATGGCCGAAGCCGGGGTCCATGAAGCCGGCATAATGGACGCGGAATTCGCCGACGAGTGGATTGAACGGCATCATCTCGGCGGCGTGGGTCGGCGGAATGTGGACCGCTTCCTTGGACGCCAAGATGTAGAACTGATCGGGATCGAGGATCAGACGGCGGGCGCCGCGCACGTCGATTTGTTCCCAAAAGTCGTCCGTCGAACAGCTCTTGGGCGCGTCCACGTCGACAACGCCGGTATGACGTTTGGCGCGGTACCCGACGAGCCCGGACGGACCTCCCGTGAGATCGACGGACAAGGCGATGCCGTCGCTGATATCGCCAGACCCGCCGGAGACCAGGGTGTGTTGCTGGTGCAGGCGAGCCAGCGCGATATCGTTTTCGCGCGGGTTGCCGACGCGGAAGCGCAACTGGCTGAGCTTCGATCCGGTGCGGGCGAGGATGGGAAACGTCTGCGGGCAGATCTCGGCATAGAGCGGGCCTTTATAGCCGGCGGGGATCTGGTCGAAAGCGGCAACGCCGTCGGCGATGACGCGGGTGAAGACGTCGAGACGGCCGGTGGAGCTTTTCGGGTTGGCGGAGGCGGAAATCGTGCCGGGCAGGCCGAGGCTCTCTAACAGGGGCACGATGTAGACACAGCCGGTCTCAAGAACGGCTCCTTTGGTGAGGTCGATGGTGTGCAGCTTGAGATCACCGAGCTTGTCCATGACCTTCGTGTCGGGACCCGGCAGGAAACTGGCGCGGACACGATAGGCTTCGCGGCCAAGGCGCAGATCGATACTGGCCGGCTGGAGTTGTCCCGGCGCCAACGGCTCGGCCAGCTTGACGGCGCCGCCCGAGATCAGGGCCCGGATCGCCTGCGCGGGGAGAATGCCGTCGGTCACGGCAACGCCGATAGGCCGCGCGCGCCCCGATTTCGCCTTTGATGCCGTCTTCTTCGCCATGTGTCCGGACCCTCTTTCTCCTGGCGTCTAAAGCATGGCTGGCTTGACGCCAAGGGGAGGGGGCGGTATTCCCGCCGCCATCGTCGTGGTGATTTGGCCGGCCGGCTTGCAGCCACGTAAAACAATTCGCTAAAGGGCCGCGCGGACCCGGAATTCCCGGCGCACGGCTCCTTAGCATGAAGGAGAGTGCCGCAGGGCACCGGGTTTTTTGTTGCGCGGCGTGGCGACACCGCACCGGGTTTTTTGTTGTGCGGCGTGGCAGGGCGTCCGCAAAGGAGCAGACGGATATGACCGCGGACAGGACGGACGCCGATATCGCGGCGGGTTGGGCACCGGAAACGCAACTGGTACACGGCGGTACACTGAGATCGCAGTTCGGCGAAACGTCCGAAGCGATCTTTCTGACGCAAGGGTTCGTCTATACCTCGGCCGAGCAGGCCGAAGCGCGTTTCAAAGGCGAAGATCCCGGATATCAATATTCGCGCTTTGCCAACCCGACTGTCTCGATGCTCGAAGAACGGCTGCGTATTTTCGAGGGCGCGGAGGCCTGCCGGGCGACGGCGACGGGAATGGCGGCCGTCAACGCGGCGATCATGTCCTACCTGCGCGCGGGCGACCACATCATTGCGGCGCGCGCCATGTTCGGCTCTTGCCGCTATATTATCGAGACGCTGTGCCCGCGTTTCGGCATCACGCCGACACTCGTTGATGGTCGCGACCTCGCTGAGTGGCGCAAGGCCGTGCGGCCCAACACAAAGGCTTTCTTCTTCGAGACGCCGGCAAATCCGACGCTCGATCTCGTCGATATCGCGGCGGTGTCGAAAATCGCGAAGGAGATCGGCGCGCTCGTCATGGTCGACAACGTGTTTGCAACGCCGATGCTGCAGCGGCCATTGCAGCATGGCGCGGACGTCGTCATCTATTCGGCGACCAAGCATATCGACGGTCAGGGGCGGTGCCTGGGCGGAACGGTTCTGTGCTCGGACAAGTTCCTTGTCGATCATTTGCAGGATTACTTTCGCCAGACGGGACCGTCGCTCAGCCCTTTCAATGCCTGGGTCATGCTGAAGAGCCTGGAGACGATGCCAATCCGGATCGCGGCGCAGTGCGCCAATGCGGCGGTGGTCGCCGACCACCTGGCCGGCAAACCGGGCGTGTTGCGCGTCGTTTATTGCGGGCGCAAGGATCACCCGCAGGCGGCAATCGTGGACAAGCAGATGACGGGCGGCGGACAGATGATCGCATTTGAGCTGGACGGGGGCAAGGATGCCGCATTCCGGTTCCAAAACGCCCTGCGGTTGATCAAAATCTCCAACAATCTGGGTGATGCCAAGAGCTTGATCACCCACCCGCCGACAACGACGCACCAGCGTATCGGTCCGGTGGCACGGGCGGAACTGGGGATCGGAGACGGCATGCTGCGGCTGTCGGTCGGGCTTGAGAACGCGGGCGACCTGATCGCCGATGTCGAGCGCGGACTGGCGGCAGCCCGTGCCGGCTGAGCGGCGGGTTGACCGCTGCTTCAGGCTGCCTAAACTTCGCTGCAACCTGCAGAGGGACACACGATTGTGAGCGGCCACTTTCTCTACGAGGCAAAAACCAAAGACGTGACGGTCCGGGTCCGGCCGGAGTATCTGTCGGAGCAATCCTCGCCAGACGAGGGTTATTACTTCTGGAGCTACACGATCGAGATCCAGAATGACGGCAGCGTTCCGGTGCAACTGAAGACGCGCTTCTGGCGCATCACAGATGCCGCCGGGCGGACGGAAGAGGTTCGCGGTCCCGGTGTCGTGGGGCAGACGCCGGTGATCCATCCCGGACAATCTTTTACCTATACGTCCGGTTGCCCGCTGCAAACGCCTTCGGGAATCATGGTCGGCAGCTACCAAATGGCGGGCGACGGCGGGCGGCTGTTCGATGTCGCCGTGCCGGCGTTTTCGCTCGACAGCCCATTCACCTTCAAAAGCGTGAACTGATATGCACAGGCCCGGCGACACCGTGGCTGCCATTCTCGAACGCCTCATCAGCTTCGACACCACGAGCCACAAAACCAATATTGCGCTGATCCTTTACGTGGAAGATTACCTGCGCGGGCTCGGCGTTGCCTCGTTTCTGGTCCCGACGGCCGATGGACAGAAGGCATCGCTATTCGCCACCATCGGACCTCCCGACGTGCCGGGCATTGCACTCTCGGGCCACACCGATGTGGTCCCCGTCGATGGGCAGGCGTGGGACACCGATCCATTCACGCTGATCAAACGCGATGGACGCTATTTCGGACGCGGCACCAGCGACATGAAAGGTTTTCTGGCCTGCGTGCTGGCAGCGGTGCCGCGCTTCAAGGCGGCAAATCTCAAGAAGCCGGTGCATATCGCGTTTTCCTATGACGAGGAAATCGGCTGCATCGGGGTCCGCCCGATGATTGCCGAGATGGGCACGAAACTGCCGCTGCCTCGCGTCGTCATTGTCGGCGAACCGACGGATATGCGGGTCGTCGATGCCCATAAGGGACCGGTGCGGTGGCAAATCGACGTTGCAGGGCTGGCGGCGCATTCGAGTATGGCGCACCTCGGCGTCAATGCGATCACGTATGCCGGGTTCATCATCGGTGAACTGACGCGGATCGAGAGCGAGCTTGCCGCGGGCGTGCCCGACACACGCTTCGAACCGCCCTTTCCCACCTTGCAAGTGACGACGATCGAAGGTGGCACGGCGTCGAACATCGTGCCGGTGTCCTGTCGCTTCGGGTTCGAGATCCGTTCGATGCCCGGGCTTGACATCGGCGCAATCGAAACCCGGCTGCAGCGCTTCATTGCAACGCAGTGCCTGCCGGCCATGAGGGCACGGGCGCCGGGCGCCGGTATTGCTCTCACGCGGAAAAACTATGTGCCGCCGTTCAGCGCGGGTGATGGATCTGAGGCCGTGGAACTCGCGCTGGCACTGGCGGGGCAGAATGAAACATTTGCCGTGTCCTATGCGACGGAGGCGGGGCTGTTCCAGGACGCAGGCGCCGCGTCGGTCGTGTGCGGGCCGGGCAACATCGCGCAGGCCCATACCGCGAACGAGTGGATTGCGGCCGCCGAACTCGACAAATGTATGACATTCATGGACCGGCTGGCGGACTGGTGTGCAGCCTGATCCGATCAAGTCAGGCTTGCCTTCCGAGGCGTTCAAGGCCACTTAGTTGGCGCCCGTGTCGAGTGCTCCAGTAGTTGCATGCGAGTGCCGCGATGGGCGGGGGGAAGCCGTGCTATCAAACACTTTCGACAACGAGATCGTGCGCGACTTTGCGGAGCTCATGTCTCTGGCGGAGGCACCGGTCGCGCGGGCCGACGATATCGTGCGCAACCTCGGACGGATTTACAACAACGTCTTTGAGCGCGATCTGACGCGATATGCACGCGCGGACTGGAAGGATCTTGCTCCCGTCGTCATGGCCGAGATGTTTATCCTGCGCACTCGAATTCGCGACAGGATTGCGGAGTGGCACACGCTTGGGCTGATGACGCGAGAGGCCCAACATGCGGCGCGCGATACGCTGCGCGTTCTGCGGTACGCCTCGGATTTGTCTGGCGAAGCGCATTGGAATCATGTCTTCGGGACACCGACTGACGCGCCGCAGCGGGCGTTCAGCGAAGTTTCATTCAACACATTCGTTCATCCGGCATTCGACACGGGTCACCCAATTGCCTTCCGCTCCGGCGATGTGGTTCTTGTTCGCGGCACGCGGACCAACAGCGCCGCCATTGCGCGCATCGGGGATGTCGACAGCCAATTCAGCCACACGGCCATTGTGTACGTGGATGACGCGGGGCGCAGTGTTCTGGTCGAGGCGCTGATCGAGGATGGTGCCGTGATCACACCACTCAAGGAGGCGCTCGACCACGGCATCGCACGAGCCATGCTGTTTCGACATCGCGATGCGGAACTGGCGGCGCGTGCGGCAAAGCTGATCCACGATCACGTGAAGCGGTCGCTCGATGCGGGCTCGCCGATCCTATATGATTTTTCCATGCAGCTTGGGCCGTCGAACAGGTTGTTCTGCTCCAAGCTGGTGCGCATTGCCTTTGAAGACGCAAGCGAAGGTCGACTGAGACTTCCTGCGTTCCCCACACGGTTCAACGCATCGAACGCGGCGTTTTACAACAGCATCGGCGTGACGGCGGACGTGTCATTTGCGCCCGGCGACTTGGAAATCGAGCCGTCGCTCGACCTCGTGGCGGAGTGGCAGGACTATCGCTACACCGCGCAGATCCGGCACCAGGATCTCATCATGACCAAGCTGTTTGAATGGATGGAAGTGCACGGCTGGCGCTTTCGCGAAGACACTTCGATCCGGCTGATCGCATGGCTCGGGCGGCTTTCGACACGATTGTCGCGGCGGGTGCAGGATCTCGTCGCCAGCCTATTCGCGCGTATTCCGCCGCATATGCCGCGCCGGACTATCGCGACCATCGTGATGCTGGAGAAAACCGCACAGCCGTTGCTGACAGAGTTGCAGCACAAGGACCGCGTGCGGATTGCCACCGACGGGCAGCCGCTGCATCCGCGCGAGGTTTTTGACTATCTGGAAGACGTGCGTTGGCGCGGACGCGGACAAGTCGGCTATCTGATTGCTCCGCGGAAATGGCGGCGAGCCGTCGCGCGGAGTGGCTGACCGTTACGTTCCGCAGAATGTGGCGTGCACGACCTCGTCGGGCTGAGGCGGGCGCTTCAGGTCATCGATGCCGGGACGGTCTTCGAACGGGCGGGCCAATTCATCGACGAGACGTTGGAACGGAGCCAAGTCACCCGATGCGGCAGCTTTGATCGTGGCTTCCACCAAATGGTTGCGCGGAATGATGATCGGGTTCACCGCGCGCATGCCGGCTGCGATTTCGGACGGCGTGCGGTTTTCTTTGACAAGTCGTAAACGCCATCTGACGAGCCAGTCATCGAGCGCCGAGGCGTCGGTGAAGAGGGCGCGAAGGGCTGCTTCATGATCCGGATTTTCTGCGGCATCCGAGAGGGTACGGAACGTCAGCGTGAAGTCAGCGCCGCCACCAGCCTTGACGGTGAGCACGTCCTGGATAAGAGGGATGTCGTCGGCCGATCGCTGTGACAACCCGAGTTTCGCCGCATAACCGTCGGCGATCGCGGTCTGGAAGAGGACCGGATACGCGTCGATGCGCTCCTGCGCGGCGGCGACCGCTTCGTTTTGCGTATCACCAAGCAGAGGCAAGAGCGTTTCAGCAAACCGGACGAGGTTCCAATTTGCAATTGCCGGTTGATTGGCGAAGGCGTACCGGCCTGCGTAATCGACGGAACTGTAGACCGTCGAGGGATGATAGGTGTCCATGAACGCGCAGGGTCCGAAATCAATCGTCTCACCTGCAATCGACGTATTGTCGGTGTTCATGACGCCATGAATGAAGCCGACATGCATCCAGCGCGCAATAAGACTTGCCTGTCGGGCGATGACGGCTGAGAGCAATCCACGATATTTTTCCGGACCCTCGACCAGTTCGGGGAAATGACGGGCAATGGCGTAATCGGCAAGCGTGCGGATTGCGTCGGTGTCTTTGCGGGCCGCGAAGAATTGAAACGTGCCGACACGGAGGTGGCTCGAAGCGACACGGGCAAGAATGGCACCGGGAAGCGGCTCTTCGCGATAGACGTGCTCGCCGGTCGTCACCGCGGCCAGTGCGCGCGTCGTCGGGATGCCGAGTGCAGCGAAGGCTTCGCTGACGATGTATTCGCGTAGCACCGGACCGAGTGCTGCACGGCCATCGCCTCTGCGTGAATAGGGTGTGGGACCAGCGCCTTTGAGGTGGATGTCGCGACGCGTGCCGTCGCGACCGACCACTTCTCCGATCAGTATGGCGCGGCCGTCACCGAGTTGGGGAACGAAACTTCCGAACTGGTGCCCGGCGTAGGCCATGGCGATGGGATCGCTGCCGTCCGCAATCGTGTTGCCCGCCAGAACGGCCACTCCTTCGGGCGAGGCGAGCGCGGCGGGGTCGAGGCGGAGTTCACGGGCGAGCCCAGTGTTCAAGCGCACGAGGGCGGGGGCCGCCACCGGGGTCGGGCGCTGGCGCGTATAGAAGCGTTCCGGCAAGCGGGCATAGGAATTGTCAAACGGGATCAGTAGTGGGTGCGAAGCGTCCATGTCTGCAATATGGGTTGGACCGCCGATAAGTTCCACTTTTTCGATCGGGGCCCGCCCAAGCGGGGCTCGATGGTCAGTTGAGGCACCACGCGGCGATGTGGGCGGCGGGGACGTAGAGTGAGGCGAAGCCAAGGACCGCAACAAAGACTCCGGCAGCGATCTGAATGCTGCGGCTGGCTTCCATGCCGCGCAGTGACGCAAGCCCCAAACCCGCCACGAGCACGCCCGGCAGCGTGCCGAGGCCGAAGCCCGCCATGACCGAGAGGCCACCCCAGGGTGAGGCCGTGAGCGTGGCGGTGAAGAGAGCGGCGTAGACCATGGGACATGGGTTCAGGCCCCAAATCACGCCGAGTCCGAGCGGAGCAGCCGCCGTGCCCTGCAAGGGACGCGTGAGGCGCGCCACTGCGCTCGATAGACGCGTCATAGCGCCATCGAGAAAGGCGAAGCGCGGCATCATGCCGGCCATGGATAGGCCTGTGAACATAAGCACAGCGGCACCGATGTATTGCAGCAGAAGATAGTTGACGGTTGTCTGCGGCCGGATCACTGCCGAGCCGACAAGCGAGGCGGCGATCCCGAGGACCGCATATGCGGCGATACGGCCGACGTTCAATAGGACGGCGTGGCCTACTCGGCGCCAACCTGCTGCGGGTCCGAGAGACAAGAGCGCGCTGCAGGAAATCGCTCCGCACATGGCGCTGCAGTGGAGGGTACTCGCAAGTCCCAGAACCAAGCCGCCCAGGAATGTGATCTCGGTTCCATCCATCGCCGTGCGGTCACTTGGCTGTTGGTTTGGGTTTTGTCTGCGGGCCGGGTGGATCGTCGTCGAGCGCCCGCCAGCCAGCGCCCTCGAGATCGTCGTACTGCCCGTTCTTCAGCGCCCACAGGAACGCTGCCAAGCCAAGGAGGCCGAGGAACAGTGCGGCGGGTATGAGCCAGGCCAGAGCGGTCATGACTGTTTGCTCCTGCTTGCGGTAACGCGGTCGAGCGACAGCTTCATCGTGCGCAGGCGGAGCGCGTTGCCCGTGACCAGGATCGAGGATGTGGACATGGCGATTGCGGCCAACAGGGGCGTAACATAGCCCATCACGGCCATCGGTACGAACGCGATATTGTAAAGCATGGCGATGCCAAAATTTTCCAGCGCCATGCGATGGGCGCGGCGCGCGACTTTCAGCGCTTCGAGCACGGCACCCAACTTTTCGCCCTGAAAGACAGCATCGGCCGCGTTCTGAGAAATGTCGGCGGCGGCGGACGGGGACATTGACGCATGGCCGGCAGCAAGGGCTGGCGCATCATTCAACCCGTCGCCGACCATCAGCGTGGTGCGGCCTTGCGACTTCAGCGCCGTCAGCCGGTTGAGCTTTTCTTCCGGACGAACACCGCCTTGATACGCTGTCACACCAAGCGCGTGCGCCGCATCCGATACCGCGTCGGCACGGTCTCCGGACAGGATCTCGATGCGGTAGCCGGCGGCTTGCAGGGCGGCAATGGTCTCGGGCGCATCGCTGCGCAGGCGGTCTTCGAAGCGGAACCCGACCGGCGCACGGCCGGGGCGGGCATACCAGAGGGAGGCGAGGTGGCGCGGGTCGGTGACGGCTGCGCCTGTGAATAGCGCAGAGCCCAGCCGCTCTTCGCCGTCGGGCGTATCGAACGCGAGGCCGGAACCGGGGAATTCCCGGACGCCGAGCTGCGACTCGAACGGAATGCCGCGCGCGCGGGCGGCGCGGACCAGGGCTTGCGCGTAAGGATGACGGCTGACGATGGCAAGACCGGCGGCACGGGCGAGTACGTCGGCGTCGATCGGCTGGTCGAGGGCGAGCGTGGGTTCGCCCATACTCAGCGTTCCGGTCTTGTCGAAAACGATGGTGTCGACTTCCGAAAGCCGTTCGAGGCCGTCCGCTGCCTTGACGAGAACGCCTTGCCCAAAGAGGCGGCTGATGGCGGCGACCTGTACGGCCGGCACTGCAAGCGCCAGGGCGCACGGGCAGGTTATAATAAGAACCGCGATGGCGTTGGTCAGCGCGATTTCCCAGCCGTGGCCGGTTACCAGCCAGCCGATCAGCGTGCTGAGCCCGAGGAGATGCACTGCGGGTGCGTAGAGCCGCGCGGCGCGGTCGGCAAGACGGACGTAGCGGCCACGGGTCTGCTCGCCGGCCAGCATCAGCCGGGAAAGTTCAGCCAGCAGCGTGTTGTCTTCGGTGGCGGTGGTCGTGACACGCAGCGGGGCCGCCGTGTTGAGCGTACCAGCGTGAACGCGATCGCCGCGCGAAACAGGCTTGGGCAAGGTTTCGCCGCTGATCAGACTTTCGTCGATCTCGCTCACGCCGTCCTGAACGACGCCGTCGGCCGCAATTCGTTCGCCGGCCGCGACGATCATCGTCATGCCGGGAATAAGATTGCGCGATGGGATCTGGCGAACGGCGCCGTCCGGATCGAGAACGGTCGCCGTCAGCGCTTTCAAGCTCATCAGATTTTCCGCCGCGCTGCGCGTTCGGGCGCGCATCTGCTCATCGAGCAGACGGCCGATCAGCAGGAAGAAAACCAGCATCGCGGCGGCGTCGAAATAGACGTGGTCCGTCCCGCGCATCGTCTGGACGAAGCTCATCGCGGTGGCGAGGGTGATGCCGAGCGAGATCGGCACGTCCATGTTGAGGCGGCGTGCGGAAAGGGCGGCATAGGCCGACTTGAAGAACGGCTGCGCCGCGTAGGCGATGGCCGGCAGAGCGATCAGCGCGGAAATCCAGTGAAAGAGCGACTTCATGCTGTCGTCCATGTCGGAGGCATGGCCCGACCACACGGAAACGGAGAGCAGCATGATGTTGGCGGCGGCAAATCCAGCAACGCCGACGCGCGGCATCAATTCACCGACGCGGGCGGCATGGATTTCATCGCCGCCGTCGATGAGCGGGGCCGCCGAGAAGCCGGCGCGTTTGATGGCCACGACGACGAGTTCGGGCGAGGTGACCGCAGGATCGAACGTGACGGTGACCCGCCGCGCCGAGAGATTGGCACGGGCGCTGTCTACGCCTGGCGTGTCGGCGAGTGCGGTTTCGATCGTTTTCAGGCAGCCGCCGCACATGATCTCAGGCGCGGTGAATACGTGCGTTTCGCGCGCCGGCGCAGGCGCGGCGTTGGACTCAGGGGAGCCGGGGTCAGCCGTCTGGGCCCTTACGGCGCCTTCCATAGCCGCACCTTCGATTGATAAACAACGCGGTCGGAGCCGCTCAGCGCCTCGCGTGCTGCAATCGTTGCCACCCAGTTGCCCGGTTCGATGGTGCCGAGGATCGCCATGTATTCGCCGTCACCGATCTGCGTGAGCTTCAGCGTCCGGTCGTGCGTGTTCGTGGCGGGCCGGCCAAACACCGCCGTGATCTGCAGCCCACCGATACCTTTTTGGTTTTTATCGCGGACGGTCAGGCGCAGTTCGCCGCGTTCGGCATCGAGGCGCGCGTCCTTTGTCCAACCAAGTGCAGCCTGGGCGCGCTCTTCGGCGATGCGGTCATTGTAGGCCAGACCTTTTCGGTAGGCGTCATCGGTTTCGATGCCGCCAAACGTGGAGATGGCTTTGTAGACGAGGAATGAGTCCGTCGCGATGATGACGGCGAAGAAGCCGAGCATCAGATAGAGAACATGGCGTCCAGTGACTTCCTTGCGCATCTTCTTGGCGGGCCGGGGTTTTGGTGTGGCGGCTTCGGAGCCTGCGTTCGAGAAAATCGTGCTCATGGGCCAGGGCTCCGGAAGCTTGTATCACGGCTTGAAGTGGCGGCACCGTCGATCTCGGTGACGGTGACCGTGAGGGGTGTTGAATCCGAGGCCAGCGCCTTGGCTTTATCGCGCGGCAGGGCGGCGAAAAGTTTTAGAGCTTTGACGTTGGAAGGCCCGACTTCGATCGGAACGCTCTGGTCGTCGTGGCCAATAATCGTCGTGGCGAGACCATCGATCCCGGCGACGTCGATCTTGAACCGGCGCGGCGTCTGATGCTTATTAGCGATCTTCACCGTGTAGCCGTTGCGAATGCCGCCATTCGAAAGTTCAACAAACAGCGGGTTGCGGTCAGGAATGACCGTGACATCGACGCTTGAACGATTGAGCAGCGCCCAAAGCATGGCGGCACCGACAATGGCGATGGCCACGGAATAAAGGATGGTGCGCGGGCGCACGATGCGAAGTCCGTCGCGCGGGCCGGACGTCCTGCTCTCCTGGTTGCGCTCGGTGGTGTAGGCAATGAGGCCGCGCGGACGGTCGATCTTGTCCATGATGTCGTTGCAGGCATCTATGCATAGCGCGCACTGAATGCATTCAAGCTGTGGCCCGTTGCGGATATCGATGCCCATCGGGCAGACGGCAACGCAGGCTTTGCAATCAATGCAGTCGCCGCGGCCATCCCAGGTGTCGCCCTTCTTATGCGGGGAACGTGGTTCGCCGCGCACATCGCGGTAGGATATGATCAGACTATGATGATCGAGCATGGCGCCCTGGATGCGTGGCCAGGGGCACATGTAAATGCAGACCTGCTCGCGGGCGATGCCGCCCAGCAGGTAGGTCGTCAACGTGAAGATGCCGACGAAGGCGTAAGCCACCATCGGGGCGGTGCCGGTGAGAAGCTCATTGGCCAACGTCGGCGCATCGCGGAAGTAGAAGACCAGCGCGCCACCCGTGAAAAGACCGATGAGCAGCCACGAAACGTGTGTGGCGGCCTTGCGCCAGACACGGTCAAAGGTCCAGCCATTCTGGTCGCGGCGCATGTGGGTGTTTCGATCACCCTGCCAAAACCGTTCAACGACGATCATCAAGTCAGTCCAGACGGTCTGCGGGCACGTGTAGCCACACCAAACGCGGCCGGCGATGGACGTAACAAGGAAGAGACCGAGCGCGGAGATGATGAGCAGTCCGGTGATGTAATAAAATTCCTGGGCCCAGATTTCGAGCGGGCCGAGGAGCAGGCGCTGGTTGGCGAAATCGACAAGAAAAAACTGGTCGGGAAGGCCTGCGCCGCGATCGAAACGTATCCACGGCAGCACGTAGTAAATGCCGAGCGTAACCGCCATCACGATCCACTTGACGTTCCGGAAGATACCGCGTGCAAGTTTAGGATAGATCGCGGGTTTGCCGGCCCAGCTGCCGACAGCCTCGTCGTCCGCCTTGGAGCGGCGGGCGTTTGGCTGGCGCACGGCATCAATATCGTGGCGAGCAACTCCGGGCGCCGCCTCGACGAGAAAATCTTCGGGCTTGAACGGGCCTGGAGTTTCCATGGTGTTCATATCCGAAGCGATCCTCGTCTCGGCAATGCGGCGGGAGAGCCCGGCAGCGGGGCTATTTGCCGCCACCCAGAGAATGAACGTAGACGGCGAGCATTTTCACTGTCACCGGGTCGAGCCGGGTCAACCATGGCGGCATGGCGCCACCGCGGCCGGTGACAATACTTTGCGTTACCGCTTCCTGCGAGCCGCCATACAGCCATATGCCGTCGGACAGGTTGGGGGCGCCTAGTTCCAAGTTACCCTGCCCGTTTTCGCCATGACAGGCGGCGCACTGCTCGGCAAAAGTTGCCTTGCCGCGTTCGGCGGCTGCCTTGTCGACGCCGTCTGGGTCCGACAGCGCACGAACGTAGTTGGCGGCGTCGGCGATCGCTGCGGGTTCGAGCACGCCGTCGAGACCGAAACGCGGCATCGGAGTGTTGCGCGCCTGTTCGTTGCCGTTGCGGATGCCGTAGGCGATGGTGTGTTCGATCTGCTCTAGAGATCCACCCCAGATCCAATCGTCGTCATTCAGGTTCGGGTATCCGACGGCGCCTTGAGCACCGCGACCGTGGCAGCCCGAGCAGTTGTCGCCGAATGCGGCAGCGCCACCGGCAAGAGCGAACTGAAACAGGTCTTCCTTACCTTGGACGTCCGTGATCGGCGTGGCGGCGATGGCCTGGCGAAAGGTTTCCTGCGCGGCTTTCGCGGCCGCAACGTCTTTGGCCAGCTGCCCGCGCTGACTGTAACCCAGGTAACCCTGGGTATAGCCAGAGAGTGTCGGCCAGGCGGGGTAGACCATCCAGTAGCCAATCGCCCAGACGACGCAGGCGTAGAATACATACAGCCACCAACGCGGCAGCGGCTTGTTCAACTCTTGCAGATCGCCGTCCCAGACATGCCCGGTGGTTTCAACGCCCGTCACCTCGTCTATGCGCTTATGCCCAGCCATTTTTATTTCACCGTTTCATCGTTGTCATCGGACTGGAGCGGCAGACGAGCCGCTCGCTCGAATTTGGCCTTGTTTGCGGGCCGGAAGGTGTAGATCGCGATGCCGATGGCGAGGCTGATAAAGATCACCAGCGCGGCCAACTGCGACCAGACCTGCGCATCCTGATAGGTCATGGCGACTCCTCCTCAGCGCAGGTTCGGACCGCTGGCGTCGAACTTCGTGAAGTCGACGAGCGTACCGAGCATCTGAAGATAGGCGACGAGGGCATCAAGTTCGGTCGGCTTGACGCTGTCGCCGGGAGATTGCCCGTCGAATTGCGCACCTGGGCTTTGGGATAGCGGGCCACTAACTCCGTGGCGGCCTTCGTATCGGGATTGATCTGCGCTTCGACGTCAGCGGCGGCCTTGGCGATCATCTCGTCCGTATAAGGGACGCCGATGAACTGCAGTGTCTTCAGCTTTTCCTGAATGTTGGAATAATCGAGCGGGGTTTTTTCCAGGTGCGGATAGGCCGGCATGATTGAAGCTGGAACAACCGACTTGGGTTCGCGCATGTGGTCGGTATGCCAGGCATCGGAATATTTGCCGCCGATGCGGGCGAGGTCGGGACCGGTGCGCTTCGACGACCACTGGAACGGGTGGTCGTACATGCTCTCGGCGGCCAACGAGTAGTGACCGTAGCGCTCCACTTCATCGCGGAGCGAGCGGATCATCTGGCTGTGGCAGTTGTAGCATCCTTCGCGGATGTAGATGTCGCGCCCGGCCTGCTCCAGAGGTGAGTAGGGCCGCATGCCTTCGACCTTTTCGATGGTCGAAGAGAGCATGAACAGCGGCGCGATCTGGACGATGCCGCCAATCGACACGACGATAAGAATGCCGATCAGAAGGATGAGCGAGTTCTTTTCGAAAATACCATGGTTCATGGATCGATATCCTTCTTACTCGGCCGGCACTGCAGCGACGCCGTGACGAAGTTCGGGGGCGGCTGCGACGCGCGGCTGATCCTTGAGATCGACCGGTTGATCACCGCGCACCGTGCGCCAGACGTTGTAGGCCATCACAAATCCACCGATGACGAACAGGAGGCCGCCGACGGCGCGGATGATGTAGGGCCAGTGCATTGCTTCAACGGTCTCGATGAACGAGTACTTGAGGAAACCCAAGTTGTCGTAGGCGCGCCACATCAGGCCCTGCGTGATCCCGGCGACCCACATCGAGGTGATGTAGAGGACAATGCCGATGGTCGAGAGCCAGAAGTGCCATTCCACCAGCTTGATGGAGTAGAGACCTTCGCGCTTCCACAGCCAGGGTACGAGGCAGTAGATGGCGCCGAACGAGACCATGCCGACCCAGCCCAGCGCGCCAGAGTGCACGTGGCCGATCGTCCAGTCCGTATAGTGGGAGAGCGAGTTCACGGCCTTGATCGACATCAGCGGCCCTTCGAAGGTCGACATGCCGTAGAAAGCGATCGACACCACGAGGAGACGCACGACGGGATCGGTGCGCAGGCGGTCCCAGGCGCCCGAGAGCGTCATCAGGCCGTTGATCATGCCACCCCAGGATGGCATCCAGAGCATGATCGAGAAGGTCATACCGAGGGTCTGCGCCCATTCGGGAAGTGCTGTGTAATGCAAGTGGTGGGGGCCCGCCCAAATGTAGAGGAAGATCAGGGACCAAAAGTGAACGATCGAAAGGCGATAGGAATAGACCGGCCGCTCCACGCGCTTGGGCACGAAATAATACATGATGCCGAGGAAGCCGGCGGTGAGGAAGAAGCCCACCGCGTTGTGGCCGTACCACCATTGCGTCATGGCACCTTGCACGCCGGCGAACACCGGATAGCTGTGGACGCCCAGGAACGAGACGGGGACCGCCAAGTTATTGACGATATGGAGCATCGCAACGGTCACGATGAAGGCAAGATAGAACCAGTTGGCCACATAGATGTGCGGCTCTTCGCGCTTCCATAGCGTTCCGAGGAAGACGAGCAGGTAGGCGACCCAAACGATCGTCAGCCACAAATCGACATGCCATTCGGGCTCGGCGTACTCCTTGCCCTGCGTCGCGCCGAGGATATAGCTCGTGGCGGCGAGGACGATAAAGAGCTGGTAGCCCCAGATGACGAACCATGGCCCCCAGCGGCCCGGCATGCGCGCGCGGCAGGTGCGCTGGACGACGTAGAACGACGTGGCCAGAAGCACATTGCCACCGAAGGCAAAGATGACGGCGGAGGTGTGCAGAGGACGCAGGCGGCCGAACGTCGTCCACGGGAGATCGAAGTTGAGCGCGGGAAACGCGAGCTGCCAGGCGATGAAGTCGCCGGCCGTGAAGCCGATGACGCCCCAGAAGACGGCGGCCAGCGTCGCGACGCGGATCGGGCCATCGAGGTAGCCGCCGCTGTCATCGGAAGGGTGCGTAAAAATGTAGATCAGCGCCAGAACACTTGCTAGCGCCAGGAAGACGCCGTGCAGGTTCATTACGGGATCAACGCCCTGAAGCGCCAGGAACAACCCAAGAGCTGCGAACACGACCGCGCTGCCCATGGCGAGCGCATTACCAAGAGCCGGCTTTTCGGCCGTTATGCCTGACACGATTTCCCCTCCTTCATTTCGCGATGCTGCATTTCGCGAGTCATCAATTCGCTCGACCTATCTTGCACGTCCGGCGCCCTCGTCGGAGTGCATTGTGGTCTTTCTCAATCTAGTCGTGCAAGAGCGCCCGTTCAGCCTTGACCTGGATCAACGACGCCCCCGCCAACAACGGTTGAGATCGTCGCACAGGGATCGCCGTTTACCAGCCGGGTCCACACGGGGCACACCATGTCAGAATCAAACGACCCGCCGCACGCGCCGGACCTCAGCCAAGCTGCAGGTTCCGCCTGTCGAACACCCGATCCGATTGGGCTGATCGAAGAGGAACATGCCCTGCAGCGCGAACTATGCGATCTACTCGAAGCGCTCGCGGACGGTTTGCCGCACAATTTTGATAAGGCCCTAGCGCTGATCGCCGTGTCAATTCTCGAAGGCAGCGTTCCTCGGCATATGCGACTAGAGGAGGAGGCGCTATTTCCCCGGCTGCGCCTCAGGGTGGGCGAAGACGATCCGCTCAACGCGGCGCTGGCGTGTCTTGAGGAAGAGCATGATCGCGACGGAGCAGCAAGCGTCGAACTGATCGACGCCTTGCGCACCGCGGCGACCGACGGCTTTGCCAGCAATCCAAATATGCTTGGCTATATGCTGCGTGGCTATTTCGACAGTCAACGCCGTCATATTGCGTGGGAAGACCGCGTGGTGCTGCCCAGGGCGCGGCAGGCGCTGACGGCCGCGGATCTTGCGGCGCTGCAAGCCTGGATCATGACAAGCGACCATCCCCGCTGCTCGCATCAATCAATTCTCGCAATCCGTAGCGCGCGATCGGCAGGCGGCGTGTGCGAAGCATGTCCGAATTCCGGTGCAGTGCATTCCGTCGGGGAACAATCCGCTGCAAGCGGCAACGTCCTGCCATTTAATGCCAAGAGTTGAGTGGTACCGATGGCCCCCGAACAATATCGAAAAAAGCCGACGAACTCGTTGCGGCCGAGGCAGAGGGCCTCGTGCAGAAGACGCCCGACGGTTTCCGCGTGACGCCGCTCGGCCAGCCGTTCGTGCGCGCCATTGCGTCGTGCTATGACGCCTATCTGGGCAAAGGCTCGTCGATGTTTTCGGCCGGCGTTTAGGCCACGGGGGAGGTGCGCGTCCGGCCGGTGGGTTCTCAGAACATCGCGGGGTGAACCTTGTCCGGCGGCGCATGGCCGTCGAGGAAGGCCTTGACGTTGATAATAACCTTCTCGCCCATTTCGATGCGGCCTTCGATTGTCGCCGAGCTCATGTGCGGAAGCGCGACGACGCGGTCAGACGCCAGCAGCTTGGGATTGATTGACGGCTCGTGCTCGAACACGTCGAGACCGGCGCCAGCGATGGAGCCGGCCTCGATCATGCGCGCAAGTTCATTCTCATCGATGACTTCACCGCGCGCGGTGTTGACGATGTAGGACGTCGGCTTCAAGAGCTTCAGGCGCCGGGCGGACAGCAGGTGATAGGTGGCCGGGGTATGCGGGCAGTTGACCGAGACGATGTCCATGCGGATCAGCATCTGATCGAGGCTTTCCCAGTACGTTGCCTCCAATTCCTGCTCGATGGCGGGGGAGACGCGCTTGCGGTTGTGATAATGGATCTGCAAACCGAACGCCTTGGCTCGCTGGGCCACGGCGGTGCCGATGCGGCCCATGCCGATAATGCCGAGGCGCTTGCCGAAGATGCGATGGCCGAGCATCCATGTCGGCGACCAGCCGGGCCAGCTCGACTTTGCGTCCTTCAGGTAGGTGGCACCTTCCGCCACGCGGCGCGGCACCGCGAGGATCAGCGCCATGGTCATGTCGGCGGTATCTTCGGTCAGCACGCCTGGCGTGTTGGTGACGGTGATGGCGCGGTTGCGCGCGGTGTCGAGATCGATGTTATCGACGCCGGTGCCGAAATTGGCGATCAGACGGAGCTGTGGACCGGCCTGGGAGAGAATGCCGCGATCGATGCGGTCGGTCACGGTCGGCACGATGACGTCAGCGATCTTGGCTGCTTCGACGAGGTCGGCATGCGACAGCGGGCGGTCGTCGACATTGAGCCGGGCGTCGAACAGTTCGCGCATGCGCGTTTCCACGATGTCGGGGAGTTTGCGCGTGACAATGACGATTGGCTTTTTGGTGTTTGCGGGCATGAAATGATCCGTGGCCAGGGCAGGTCAGAGGGCCCGCCGCCGCGGCCGACCGGATGCATGTGCGCCCGTTCGACCGGCCGTGGTACGCGCTGGTCCCTCGATGATCCCGTGTCTAACAGAAGGATGACGGGAAAACAAAGTGCTCTGGCGCTGATTTGAGAAGCTCCCGCCTTGCGGTGGTCACAGCGCTGTGGCAACCGCAGCGCAGCATGGAGGACTAGGCGTGAGGCGGGGAACTCGGTTTGCGGGCGCGGCAGTGTTAGTTTGCACCCTTTCGGCAATCTCGGAAGCGGGGCAGGCGCAATCCGCCGATGCGCAAAAGGGGCCAGTCAGCGGATTGCCGCTGCCGCGCTTCGTCAGTCTGAAATCGGATGAAGTGAACTTGCGCTCCGGGCCGGGCAAGGACTATCCCACCCAGTGGGTTTTTCGTCGCGCCGGCCTGCCGGTGGAGATTATCAAAGAATACGAAAGCTGGCGGGAAGTGCGCGACGCAGAGGGAGTGACGGGCTGGGTAAGCCAGACTCTCCTTTCGGGCCGGCGCACCGCGCAGGTGTTGCCGTGGGATGTCAAGCCTGGGACCGCGCCGCCCAAACTCGAGTTGAAGGCGGACGACAGCGAACGGGCGACGGCGACCGCGCTTGTCGAGGCCGGTGTCATTGCCAATCTGCAGAGCTGCGATAGCCGCTGGTGTTTTGTAACGGTCGAAATCTTCAAGGGCTATGTCGCCCAGAGCAAGCTCTGGGGCATTTATCCCGGCGAGATTATCAAGTAGCGGACCGGAGACGGCAGCTTACTTTTTCTTGTCGGCCACGAGGCGCACGACCACATCGATGTGTGAAATGCGCATTCCGGGCGGCGGCTCGGGTAAGCCATCGACGCGAATCTGCTCGCCGGAGATGTCGATGAGTTCGCCGCGTTCCTCGATGAAGAAATGATTGTGGTTTGAAACGTTGGTGTCGAAAAAGGCCTTCGAGCCATCGATGGCGAGTTCGCGCAGCAGACCGGCACCCGTGAACTGGTGCAACGTGTTGTAGACGGTGGCTAGCGACACCTGCTCGCCCACGCCTATGACCTCACCGTGCAGCATTTCCGCGGAAACGTGGCGATCGCCCTGCGAGAACAGCAATTCGGCCAGCAACACCCGTTGCCGCGTCGGCCGCAAACCGGCAATCCGGAGGCGTTCGACAATCGGAGTGGTGCTGATATCGGCTTCTTTTTCCACAACTCTCCCGCACTTGGTTCAAAGGCCAAGTTTACACTCGAAAGCGGCCGAAGGCGGGCGGCAACAAGGATCGTAGCACGCCCGAGCCTACCCGGTGTCCTCTTAGTATAGATGTGTCGCCACCCGGCTGCAACTGTGGGTCGACCCGGGTTGTCAAGGACGCGGCATCGGGTCCGGCAGACCCACCGTGCTTGACCTTGACCCCGTTTCCCGTTTGAACGGCTGGAGATTAATAAAAGGAAAACCGTGGGCGATGCCCGAACGGGGCCCGTTGACGAGAAGGGGGCATTGCAGAAATGGCCGAACGCCAGGCGAGCTACGAATTCGAAGACCTGCTGGCGTGCGGCCGGGGCGAACTCTTCGGACCCGGCAACGCTCAGTTGCCGCTGCCACCCATGTTGATGTTCGACCGCATTTCGCACATCGGCGAGGAGGGCGGATCGCACGGTAAGGGGCATGTTGTCGCCGAGTTGAAAGTGGCGGGCAGCGACCGGCTCAATTGGTTTTTCGATTGCCACTTCCAGGGTGACCCGGTGATGCCGGGATGCCTGGGTCTTGACGCGCTCTGGCAGCTCACGGGGTTTTATCTGGGCTGGTTGGGTTTGACCGGCCGGGGCCGCGCCGCCGGCGTGGGCGAAGTCAATTTCAAGAAGGAAATTACCCCGCAAACCAAGCATGTGCAGTACGTCGTCAACGTCAAGCGGGTCATCAACACGCGCAAACTCAAGCTGGCGGAAGCCGAAGGCGAATTGATTGCCGATGGCGAAGTCATCTACACCGCCCGGAACCTGCGGGTTCTGCTCAAGGCCAGCGAGAGCTAGCCGGTTGCCAGCGGGACCAACCTGCGCGACAAGCGCTGCCAGACTAGTCGACAACAACCAGGGGTATTGAGCGCATGCGGCGCGTGGTCGTCACCGGGATGGGTATCGTCTCCTCGATCGGGAACAACACCCAGGAGGTGGTGGCGAACCTGCGCGAGGCCAAATCCGGTATTTCGCGGGCAGAGACGTACGCCGAGCTTGGCTTCAAGTGTCAGGTTCACGGGGCGCCGGTCCTCGACTGGGAAGGGTTGGTGCCGCGCAAGCCGAAGCGCTTTATGAATGCCGGCGTGGCGTGGAACTATATCGCGATGGATCAAGCTATTCGCGATGCCGGGCTGGACGCGGGTGATGTCGTTCACGAGCGGACCGGCATTATTGTTGGCTCCGGCGGACCGTCGACACGCGCCATTGTTGAAGCAGCGGAAACGACGCTGAAATCCGGCGGCCCGAAAAAAATCGGTCCGTTTGAAGTGCCCAAGGCCATGTGTTCGGGGCCGTCTGCGGCGCTCGCGACCGCGTTTCAGATCAAGGGCGTCAACTATTCGATTTCGTCGGCCTGCGCGACGAGCGCGCACTGCATCGGAAACGCCGCCGAACTCATTCAATGGGGCAAGCAAGACATCATCTTCGCGGGCGGCTGCGAAGAACTCGATTGGACGCTGTCGAACCTGTTCGATGCCATGGGCGCGATGTCCACCCGCTACAATGCTACGCCCGAGAAAGCCTCGCGGGCTTACGACAAAAATCGCGACGGCTTCGTGATCGCCGGCGGCGCCGGTGTAGTGGTCCTTGAAGAACTGGACCATGCGAAAGCCCGCGGTGCGAAAATCTATGGCGAAGTTGCCGGTTACGGCGCCACGTCCGACGGATTTGACATGGTGGCACCGTCCGGCGAAGGCGCCGCGCGGTGCATGAAACTCGCCTTGAAGGGCTTGGACGGCAAGGGCGTTCCCACCGTCGATTACATCAATCCGCACGGCACCGGCACCCCGGTCGGTGACGAGCGCGAAATCGCAGCGATCCGCGACGTTTTTGGCGCCAACATCCCCCACATCGCGGCGACGAAGGCCCTCTCGGGCCATTCGCTTGGCGCTATCGGTGTGCAGGAAGCGATTTTCTGCCTGCTCATGATGAAAAACGGCTTTATCTGCGAAAGCGCGAATATCGAAGAGATTGATCCGGCCTTCGCCGATGTGCCGATCGCGCGCAAACGTATCGACGATATTGCACTTAACTGTGTGATGTCGAACAGCTTCGGATTTGGTGGAACAAATGCAACTCTCGTGTTCCGCCGGCATGATGGTTAAAGACGCGACCCTCTAACGGCAGTTCGGGGGCGGGACGACGATGTCCCGCGCCCGATTGTCCGAAGGTCGTGCCGATGAAACTCTACAAGCAAGGCGCCGGCTGGTTCGAGATCCGCGGCCGCGCGCCAGGCGCCAAAACGAGGCCTCCCATGTCCGACATCGACCTCACCAAGCCGCAGCCGCTGATGGCTGGCAAGCGCGGACTGATCATGGGCGTCGCCAACGACCGGTCGATCGCGTGGGGCATCGCGCGCATCCTGGCCGGGCAGGGCGCGGAACTCGCTTTCACCTACCAGGGTGGCGCTTTCGGGCGCCGGGCGGTGCCGCTGGCGGAAAGTCTGGGGTCGAAGCTGATCGAGGAATGCAACGTCCTCGACCTGGAAAGCGTCGACCGCGTTTTCAATCGCATCAAGACCGAGTGGGGCGGCCTCGATTTCGTCGTCCACGCACTCGCCTTTTCCGATCCTCGCGAACTGTCAGGACGCTATGCGGATACGACGCGCGAGAACTTCACCAATACGATGGTGATTTCGTGCTTCTCATTCACCGAGATCGCCAAGCGAGCGGCGGATGTGATGCCGAATGGCGGTTCACTCATTACGCTTACCTATGGCGGCGCGACGCGGTGGGTCCCCTCGTACAACGTGATGGGCGTCGCCAAAGCCGCATTGGAAGCCTCCGTCCGCTACCTCGCGGCCGACCTCGGTCCCCAGGGTATTCGCGTGAACGCCGTGTCGGCAGGTCCAATGCGGACGCTTTCGGGCGCCGGAGTTAGCGACGCGCGCGTGATTTTCAATTATCAGAAAGAAAATTCGCCGCTGCGGCGCACGCCAACGCTAGATGAAGTCGGGGGTTCGGCACTCTACCTGCTGTCGCCGATGTCTGGAGCCGTGACGGGTGAAGTGCACTTCGTCGACTGCGGCTATAATACCGTGTCGATGCCGACGCTGGAACAGTTGAAGGCGGCCGAGCAGGAGCAGTCGGTCGCCGCCAAGGGCCGCACACCGGGTGAAGCGGCAGAATAGCGCCCAGTCAACGAGCGGCGCTGCCTTGACGGCGCCACGCCGACCAGCGCATTCAGTCGGCCATGATTGGGGTGTTCGATTCCGGGCTGGGTGGACTGACGGTGCTGAAGGCGCTCGTTTCGCGCTTTCCTGCGGCATCCTTCACGTATTACGGCGACCATAAAAACGTGCCGTACGGCAACCGGTCGTCGGCTGAGATCGTGGACCTGACGCGGGCGGCAACGGAAGCGCTGTTTGAACGCGGGGCACGTCTCGTCGTGCTCGGGTGCAATACGGCGACGGCGGTCGCCGCACGGCAGTTGCAGCAGGGCTGGCTGCCAGGGTCGGCTTGGAAGGCTCAGGGCCACAACGTTCTCGGCATCGTCGCGCCGACCGTGGAAGCAGCGACGCAGACGCCGTGGTCGGTCACAACCCCGCAATATCCGCAAAAGAATCTGACCGATACGATTGCCGTATTCGGAACGACGCGCACGGTCATGGCCGGTGTTTATCCCGAAGAGATCCGCAAGCGGACACCGAAGGTGACGGTGGTGCAGCAGATCTGTTCGAACCTTGCCGGCGCCATTGAGGAGGCGGCACCGGAAGCGGACCTGGACCGACTCGTCGCTGACGGCATTGCGGGTGTCATGGCCCAAACGGGTGGAAAAGCGCCCGATCGCGCGATCCTCGGCTGCACCCATTTTCCACTGGTGGAGCATCTGTTCCGGCGGCACCTGCCGGCGGCAACGCGCATACTTTCACAGCCGGAAATTGTTGCGGATAGCTTGGAGGACTACCTTCAACGCCACCCACACTTCGTTGCTGGGGATGGCGGAGCGTTGCAGCTTTTGACCTCTGCGTCGGACGCGGCGCTGATCAGCAAGCGCGCGCGCGTGTTCTGGCCGGACGCCCCGGCATTCGCGTGCGCCTAGCCAGATTTCGGACTATCGGTCGCGATAGATTTTTGCCGCACCTGCGCCCAATGCCGACGGCTGCGCGCGCCAAGGCACGTCCGCGACCTGATCGATCTGCGGCACGGCTTCCATGACCTTCACGACGGTGCCAACATTGACCAGTGCGGCTAGATGGACGACGTGGTCGTTCATCATGCGAAAGCAGCCGGACGAGGCCGCGTAGCCGATCGTTTTGGGGTCGTTGGTGCCGTGAATGCGGTACAGGGTATTGCCAAGAAAGAGTGCTTTGACGCCCAGCGGATTTTTAATGCCGCCATACATCCGCTCCGGCAGGCGCGGGTCGCGCTGGCGCATTTCGGGGGGTGGAATCCAGTCCGGCCAATCCGCGACACGGCTGATCGTTTCAGTGCCGGTCCAGGTGAACCCGTCGCGGCCGACAGAGATCGGATATTCGTAAGCCTCGTCCTGATCAAGTACGAGGTACAGACGACGCTTGGAATTGTCGACGAGGATCGTGCCGGGTTTTTCGCCTGAATAAAATGGGACGATCGGCGGCGCGTGACCAACAATCATAGGCCGGCCGCCACCTTCCATGAGTGCCGGAAAGGGATCGCCCGGTCCGGGGCCAAAGCCGAAAAAGTTACCACCACCGCCATAGTTGTTGGTTTTTGGAGCAGACTGAGGCGCACGGCGTGCGTCGCCTGGCCACGAAGGGTCGTCGTCCCAGCCACCAAACAGATTCAACGATTGAGCACTCGCCGGGTCAGCGGCAAGAACGCAAACGCCGATCAGCGCAAGGCATAGTTGGGACAAGCGACGCATGACACCGATACCAATTCCGGACCTCAGGTTCAGCTGGCGAGCTCGTCCAAAGCTTGGGCATCAAGCAGAATGAGCCCACCACTCTCGGCGCGCACGACCAAGCCACGATCGAAGAGATCGGTCAGGGCGCGGGCGAGAGCCTCCACATCGAGGTCAAGAAATGCGGCGACATCGCCCGCGTTCAAGAACTCTTCAATAAGGTCGGGGTTCCGGCCTTCGCGCTTGTTCATGTGATGCATCGAAGCCAGAAAGGCTGCGACGCGGCGGACCGGCAGTTCATTGCTGTCAGGGACGAGTTCGCGGCGGCGAGCGGCGAATTCCCGCTCGGTGGACAGCGCTTGCCGGTCGCGCGCCTCGGGCGAAGCGTTGCAAAGTTCTGCGACTGCGCTCAACGGAAACACCGTGAGACGGCTGGCGACGACGGCCATGGCGCTATGAATATGGCGCTCCAGGAAGCCCAGCCCTATCAGGGTGCCCGGAAACACCATTTCCAGCACACGAGGCGGACCGCTGGACCGGCGAGCCGTAATACACAGGATGCCGGATTCCAGCCGATAAACGCTGTCCTTCAGGTCACCTTCACGAAAGAGAATTGCCCCGCGCTCCAAGGCTACTTCGTTGCCATCAACAACGGTAGCCGCCTGCAGGCTTCGGGCGATCGGCACGACAAAAGGTTCGCAAACGTGGGCAATGTCGACAGCGTTCGCTGACGTCGTATCCGAAGGGGCTAAATCCATCGCAGGGGTACTCACAACAACTTACGATCACATCAAAACGTCACGACCGTCGATTGTTGCCTATTAGCATCTTTTTTAGTTATTAAAAAGTGAGAACTTCACTTTGTGATTGACAACCCCTGAATTGTCGTTTTTTGCATTGCGTCAAACTATGACTTTTGTGTGGTGATTCATTGTCTTATGCTTAAACTGAACGCGTCGTATTTCAGTGAGCGATGGGCGCAAAGTGCGGGCTGGATTGACGATTATCGCACTCGCCTTCGAGGCGGTCTTAGTTCTGGGAGAGATAGTAGCGATTGACCCATCCGCGTGTATTGCGAAACTGAATCTCGCACCACAGGGCAATGCAGCCGCCGATCATCCGAACACCGCGACCGTTTGGAGGAATGACGCCGACGATCGCATAATCTTCGGATGGTCCGCTGCGCATATTCAAGACATCATCCTCGCCGACACCATAGACGCTGAAAGAAACCGGCAGAGACGCGGTCGGTAATCGCGCCTTATCATTCGGTTCCGGATAGGAATGGGCCGGCGGCGATGGCGGCATAGTGGCGGACGCCGAGACCACTTTCTTAAGCGGGGCAGCCTGCGGTTTCGCAGCGGCCTTCTTGAGACGCTTTGCGGCGGGCGCTATTTCTGCCGCTTGCGCGGTTGCAATTCCAAATTGCGATTGTAGGGCGTGGGATAAGCCAAGGCCGACGAAAAAGAGACTTCGGTCGGTGGGCGCTTCGTCTGGAATGTTAAGTTGTTCAGCGGCCGACTTCTGGCGGACAACAAGTCTGGGAGGAGATTTCAAAACCGGGACGCGTAGTTCGTCTCGCGTGGATGGCGCCAGGCTCGCCAGCTCGGTGCGCAGCGACGGCTTGGCCGTTGGCACCGCAAGAGTGCCTGCTTCAGCAACCACGGCGGCCGGACGCTCGACGATTGTGGCGGTTCCCTTTTTGCCGTCGTCAGTGCGCCAGTGGACGCGCTTGTCGTTCATATGGATCGACAGGCACTGCTCTTCGGCGTCAAACCAGCGAAACCATTTGTAGCAAAGGCGGTCGCCTTTTACCCACCAGCGGCCGCGGTCGTTCTGGGCACCCAGTACGGAAGCGAGGCTCCCGGCGTTGCCGGTCATGAGGCCGTCCCCGGTGAATTGGATCGGTATCGTTGTGCCCAGCGGCGTATCGAGTTCGATGCGCGAACCGGTAAACGTCTCCTTGATGTCGCTGCCGCCGAGCTTCGTCGGTTCAGCCGCAAGTGCGGCTGGTACGAGCAGGACAGAGATGGCCAGGATGCGGCGCAGCAAAGAAACACCTTAATTCATTGTCGGGCGGATCGACCAGAAGATTGATCGCACACAAGTGTGGCGGAAGCTCGAATGTCCGCCACCCAGGTTGCCGGTTCGTTACGAAATCGAGCTTGCCAATATACAAACTTAAGCCTACGGCGAGGTTAACAAAGCATTGAAAGTCAGTGATCCCGTAATCAGGAAACTGATTTTCCCCAGAAGCGAAGAATTTGTTTTTGATCAAATCGTCGCGTGACAACCACGGATAAGCCTTCACGACAAATCTTGATGGAGGGCAAAGTGCTGCTCAAAGCTGCCATTCGGCTGATGCTGTTATTCACGGTTTTCACACATGTCTTCGTGCCGGCAGCCTATGCCCAGGACGAGGCAGCGAAGACATTCAGCACTGAACAACTTGATCAAATGCTGGCTCCGGTTGCGCTCTATCCAGATGAGCTGCTGGCCAACGTGCTGATGGCAGCGACCTATCCGCTCGATGTCGTGCAGGCGGCTCGGTGGCGCAAAGAAGCAGCCAACAAAAAACTGACGGGAGACGCGCTGGCCAAGGCGCTTGAGCCAAAGGCATGGGATCCGAGCGTCAAGGCCCTCACGCAGTTTCCCGAAGTCATCGAGACGATGAGTGACAAGCTCGACTGGACGCAAAGCCTCGGAGACGCGTTCCTGGCACAGGAAGACGATGTTTTCGCGCGCGTACAATTCCTGCGGCAGAAAGCGGAAGCGGCGGGTAACCTGAAGAGCAACAAGCAGCAGACCGTCAAGAGAGAGACCAACACCGAAACGCGAACGGAATACATCGTCATCCAGCCGGCTAGCCCGCAGTATGTCTATGTGCCCGTGTATCAGCCCACGGTTGTCTATGGGCCGTGGTGGTATCCGGCCTATCCGCCGTATTATTGGAACTATTATCCGGGTGCGACTTTCGTCAACGGTCTGTACTGGGGCGCTGGATTTGCTGTCGCCAATCAGATCTGGGGCTGGAACAATTTCAATTGGCGCGGCGGCCATATCGATATCGACGTGAACCGATACAACAACATCAACATCAATCGTCCGCCGATCAACAACAACCGCTGGGAACACAACGCGGCGCATCGCGGGGCCGTGCCCTATCGCGACAAGACCACGCGCGAGAAGTACGCGAAGAACGACAAACTGCGCGACAAGAACAAAGACTTCAGCGGCTTCGACAAGGGTGGGCTCGACAAAGGTGGGCTCGACAAGACTCGCGATGTCGACCGGGTGAAGGACAAGCTTGGCGACGGTGGCGGGGACAAATTCAAGGACAAAGCCGGCGGCATTTCGGGAGATAATTTCAAAGATAAGGCCGGCGATCGAACGGGCGACAAGCTCAAGGATAAAGGCGGGGACCGCGTCGGCGACAAGGCCAGGGACAAGTCCATCGATCGGCCGGCCACCAAAGATCTCAAGGCGAAGGCACCTACGCGCGCCCCTCCGAAGGTTGCATCGAAACCTGCAGCGAAGGCGCTCGACGTCAAGCCAAAGGCGCAGGTTCAAAAGCACGCTGACCGTGGCGGCGCGAGCCGTGCTGCCGCGCGGTCGCATCCGCAAGCCAGAGCGGGCGGCGGCGGAGGTGGCGCCAAACGTGGTGGTGGGGGTGGCGGACGAAGGCGGTGAGCGGTCTTGGCCGCACGCCTTAGCCGTCGTCGTTGTCCCAACAAATATCGGAGCTCAAACAATGCGCCGCACATTTGCCCACCCACTGAGAGCCATCTTGACCGCAGCCGTCATCGGTTCGGCCATTGTCTCGCCCGCCGCTGCGCAAAAGGCGGCAGCTTTCGCTTCGCCCGAGGAGGCAATGACAGCACTGGTCGAGGCAATCAAATCCACGGACGCGAAAGACGCGATCGTGAAAGTTCTAGGAAAAGCCGGCGGTGACATCGCTGCCTCGGGCGATCCGGTTCAGGATGAAGCACGGCGCGCGCGGTTCCTGTCGTCCTTCGATGAGGCCCATGCCCTCAAACCGGATAGTGAGAGCAAGACCACGCTCCTGGTCGGCAAGGACGAGTACCCGTTCCCGATCCCGATCGTGCAAATTGCGGGCAAGTGGCAGTGGGACACTGCGGCCGGTCTCGACCAAATTCTCACGCGTCGTATCGGCGACAATGAGTTGTCGGCGATCGAGGTGATGCGCACATTCGTTGCAGCCCAGCTCGAATATGCCGAACGTCCGCGCGATGGAACTAGCATTCAGTATGCCAGGCGACTGATGAGCAGGGAGGGTCGCAAAGACGGGCTCTTCTGGCCAACCACGGAGGAAGAACCGGAAAGCCCGATCGGGCCGCTTATCGCCAAGGCGCAGTTCGAGGGCTACCAGACCAAGGCCTCGCGCGAGGGTGGCGAAGCGGGGTACCATGGCTACGTCTATCGCATTCTTTACCGCCAGGGGAAAAACGCCACCGGTGGAGCGCGCGACTACATCGTCAACGACCGCATGATCGGCGGGTTCGGTCTCATCGCCACGCCGTCGGATTACGGCAACTCCGGCGTCATGACATTCATCGTCAATCAGGATGGAGTCGTGTTCGAGAAGGACTTGGGGCCCGACAGCAGCCGCGCTGCGCAGCGCATTCGAACATTTGATCCGGATCAGACCTGGAAAAAAACATCGACGGAATGAGGGGTTAGCCCGTTGACGGTTGCGCAATAGCAACGTCAATCGCGCCACAATTAAACGCGTCTATTATATTCTACTCCGGTGGAATATACGCCAATGGAGCACGGGGGGTTTTTTATTGGCTGTCATTCGCGGATTGCGCATCGTCGCTTTCGTTCTGCTCTTGCTGCCGGTCGCAGGTTGCGCGTACCGGCCTGGCAGTGAAGTTCTGACGCCAATTGCCAACGTACCCATGTCGACGGACAAAGTGCGCATTCTTGTGGCCACAACGCGCGAGCGGGGCAGCCAACAGGATCCCAACGCTTTCACCGCCGAGCGTGCGAAAAACTTGAATTTTGCCGCGCTTACGATTTCCATTCCGACGCAGCACGTTGTCGGCAATATCGAATGGCCGGATACGACGCCGCCTGATCCTGCGCGGCACTTTATTACAACCGAACGCGACTTCCTCGATACCGACGGATTCCTCAATCAGATCCGGGCGCGGGCCCGCAAGGGCGGTCCCGAAGCCAACGACGTGCTGGTTTTCGTCCATGGCTACAACACGCTTTACGAGGAAGCCGTGTACTGGCTGGCGCAGATCGTTCACGATTCCGGTTTCAAGGGGACGGCGGTGTTGTTTGCCTGGCCGTCGCGCGGTAAGGCCCCGCTCTACCTTGCCGACCGTGAGGCCAGCACCTATTCGCGAGACTACTTTGAGCAGGCTTTGCTGAAGATGTCGAAGTTGCCTGAGGTCAAAGAGATCAACATCCTCGCCCACAGCATGGGCAATTGGCTCGCGGTTGAGACGATGCGACAGGCCAAGATGAATGGGCATGGCGACTTCAACGGCAAGCTGGCAGATGTGATCCTCGCGTCACCCGATCTCGACGTCAACGTGTTCCGCACCCAGCTTGATGTCATTGGCAAGCTGCCACGGCCCATGACGATCCTTGTATCGGGCGATGACAAGGCGCTGGAGCTTTCGACCATGCTTGCGGGCGACGTCGATCGGGCCGGCCGCGTGACGGCGAACGACGCACGCGCAATTGCCGCTGCGGAGCGATATAATTTGAGGGTCGTGGATTTGACCGGGGTTGATGACGGCAAAGGCAATCATCACAGCAAATATTCGAAATCCGCTGCGGTCATCGAAGCGATCGGCAAGGGTTTGAAGGGTGCTCCGTCGGGCCCGCAGACGGAAGTCGGTGTTGTGACAGCCGTGACGAGTGCGGGCGAGAACCTCATGAAGGTTCCGGCGGCCATCATTCCACCAGCCGCCGCATCGCAATAGCGGTGGAGCAAACAGCTCTGGAACCGGTCCGTTCCAGAGCTCTGCCACAGCGCGGATCAGGTATTCGTGCGCAGGCGCATGGGATCGTAGAACGGCATCAGCACGACAGTGGCCGGATAGGTTTTGCCGTCTTCCTCGATTTCGAGCGCGGTGCCGAGCGCCGTCGAGCCCTTCTCAATCTGCGCCATGGCGAGCGATTTCATCAGGTGCTGACTGTACACGGTGGAGGTGACGACGCCGACGTCGCGGCCACCAGTTTTGACCCTCGCGCCCGGCGTGATGGCGGCGGTGTGCCAGACGTCAAGGCCGGTGATGACAGACCGCTCCTTGCCCTTGCTCGCCGCCAACGCGGCTTTGCCAACGAAATCGGGCTTCGACAAATCAACGGTCCAGTCAGCCTTCACCTCCCACGGCGTCGTATCCGGGTGGGGCATATCGAAGGGAAAGAACAAAAGTCCGCCTTCGACACGGACGGTGTCAAGGCAGGTCCATGAGGTCGGCATGATGCCGTACGGCTTGCCGGCCTCGAGGATCGCATCCCACAGGAACACGGCGTCCTCGCGCTTGCAGAAAACTTCGTAGCCACGCTCGCCCGAATAACCGCCACGGGCGAGACGGATGTCCTTGCCGAAAAGCGTCGTGGGCGCGTGCTTGAAATAGCTGAGCTCTGCAATTTTCAACGGCGTGTGCGGCGCCAGGATTTCGCGCGAAACGGGACCTTGAATCGAGAGCACGTGCGTATCATCGGGCTCGATGGTGACGTCGTACTTGGGCGCGAGTGCCTTCAACGCCGCCGCCGTTGTGCCGCTGCCGTGCGAGATTCGATAGGCATTCGGTTCCAGGACATAGACGAGCACGTCATCGATGATGCCGCCGTTCTCGTTGACAATATTCGAGATGTGGCTGTCGCCAGGGGCCGCTTTCGCAACGTCGGACGTCAGCGCGTAGTTGAGAAGGTCGAGGGCGCCGGGGCCCTTGACCATGAGAAGGTTGAGGGCGGTGACTTCGATCATACCGGCCTTCGTGCGTGTGATCGCCGTCTCGACGTAAGGATCCGAGGCATAGTTCTGCGCGATTGCCATGTCGTTCCAGGCCGTCGACATGTCGGAACCGAGGGCCGTATGCCGGTCATAGAGTGCCGTGACGCGCGGAAAAGCCGCCATTGTTTTACTCCCGTGGGTTGGATCGAGGACTTGTCTAGGATCGGACCCGCGTCTTTTCGGGGTCGTAGAAGGGGAAGCGAACGACGGTGGCATCCAGGCGCTTCAGGTGGCCATCGAGTTTTCCAACAGCCAGCGTTTGACCGATGGCGCAGTGGGCGACATCGACACGCGCGAGGGCGATGGTCTTCTTCAAGACTGGCGAACGCATGCCGCTGGTGATGACGCCAACTTCGGCGCGACCGGCGTAGATCTTGTCGCCGTGGACGGCTGTTTCATTACCCTTGATCTCAAGACCGACTAGCTTTCGCGAAGGCGTTGCGCGGCGGCGTTCGAGTGCCGCCTTGCCGATGTAATCCTCTTCCTTCTTGGTCGGCACGGTAAAGCCGATGCCCGCCTCGAACGGATCGGTGGTGCTGTCGAACTCGTAGCCGCCGAAAGCTAGGCCGGCTTCGATGCGGACCATATCGAGCGCGTCAAAGCCGAAGGGGCGGATACCGTGCTCTTGGCCCGACGCCATGATTGCGTCCCAAACGGCCGGGGCATCTTTGGGGTGACAGAAGATTTCGTAGCCAAGTTCGCCGGTGTAGCCGGTGCGCGAGACGATGACCGGGATACCGTCGAAGCCACCGATGCGCCCGATGGTGAAACGGAAGACGCCCAATTCATCGAGCGTCGCACGTCCGCCGGGCGTCCATATCAAGGGGCGCAGCGTGTCGCGCGATTTTGGACCCTGGACGGCGATGTTATGGATGTCGTTCGACGCCGACTTCAGGTGTACGTTGGCGCCGCTTTTGGCCGCCTGCTCGCGCAGCCAGAGAAGGCTCGCATCGTCGCCGCCGATCCAACGGAAATTGTTCTGGCAGAGGCGGAACAGTGTTCCGTCGTCGATCATGCCGCCGTGTTCGTAACACAGCGCGGTATAGAAAATCTGGCCGACCGCGAGTTTGCGAATGTCACGCGGGAAAACGGATTGCAGGAAGGTTTCCGCGTCCGGACCGACGATCTCGAGTTTGCGCAAGGGCGAGAGGTCCATGACCACGACCTTCTCGCGGCAAGCCCAATACTCTTCGATGGGACCGGCTGCGGTGAAGCGGTGCGGGACCCAGTAGCCGCGATATTCACCAAAGGCGCGCGTGAGCGCGGAGGTACGCGGGTGGAAGCCTGTTTCCTTCGTCATCTGCAGCGGAGCGTCGGGGGTCATGCGGTATCCAATCGCGCGCTTGAAGGTGGCGGTCTTGGGGTAGACGCGCACCTGTATCTCGGAGAGTTCCCAGCCGTTCGCAGGATCGATGTCGTCAGGGCAGGACGTGGCGCCGCAGACGAGATTTGATAGGGCGCGCATCAGCACGTAGTCGCCTGGCTTGGACCAAGGCTCGTCGAACCAGATCTGATTGAGATGATCAACGTTGGTGTTGTAGAAATAGTTGATCGCCGGCCAGCCGCGGCGGGCGTCGATGCCGTAGGGCGCCATGGTCACGTTGAGGTTGTCAGAGCAATTGGCGTGACCGAAGTAACCGGCGTCTTCGTAGGTTCGCGCGGTGCAGGCCAGCCCGAACGTGTCATGGCGGCCGACGGTATCCTGCACGACTTCAACAAGCGGATTGCGATCGCGATCATAGAACCGCGAGGCGAGGCCGGGCTTGGGATAGGCGAGCCCGGACATCGTTCGCGTCGTGGTGCTATCGAGGCCGAGTGGACGGCCATTGTCCAATGCGCGGCGCTCAAAGGCGAGGAAGTCGGAGCATTGCCGGCCTGCGATATCGACGATCTGGATGTACTCGCCTTCGTGGACTTCAAAGCCGATGGACGAGGCCACGTTGATGCGCAGATCGAGGCGCGGTTCGGCCAGCGGATCGGGCGGCTGGCGCAGTTGGGCCGGCAAAACATTGGCGCGCGTGACGAGAACCAGCGTGTCGGTCGCGGGGGTTTGTTCCCAGACGAGGCCACCGGCCGCCGGTGCGCCAATGACGAGCACGACGGGGCGCTCTGCAACGAGGCTGACGCCTTCGCCAGCGGGCGTGCCGTCATTGAAAATCGTGGCAGCCGTGGCACGGCCAATATCGATGCCGCGGCGAAAGAGGCCGAAGCGGACACGGGCCGCGTCTTCGCGGTCGGAGGCGAGGATTGCCTCCAGAGCTTTGCTGCGCGCTTTGCCTTTGAGGCCGAGGGCCGCAAGATCGGGCTTGCCGCCTTTGCCAAAGGCCAGCAACTCAACCGGCTGACCGCCTTCGATGGACACGATATCGACGCGGTCGTCGCGGTCGAGTGCAATCACCGCCGAGCCGCCGCCGGCGACCGTGTAGCGCTCGACACCGGCTGCGAGAGCCGGTTTACCCGGAACGACAATTTCCGGGCTGAGGGGCGTGATGACCGCGGGAGGTGACATGACCTTACGCGACCTTGGTTTCGGCGGTGCCGGGCTGATTGAGGAAGGCCTGCATGCTGTCGTCGAGCGCCTGCATCCATGGTGTGTGATGGACGGGGGCGACATTTCCCGTCAGCGTGGAAGGATAGCTGCGATCCCGATAGGTCAGGATGTTCTCGCTCTTGTGATGTTCCCACTCCTTGAAGAGGCGGGCGACCATGTCGACGTCGAGGCGGGGATAGTCGGTCGGAGCGATCAGTTCGCGCACGTATTCGGTTTGGAAGTCGATCGCTTCAAACGCGTCCGCCAGCGCTTCCTCGCGCTGAATCCAGGCGTTGATATCCTTCGCCTGCTCCTCAAAGCCCGGCAACTTGATGCGGCCGAGGATGACGTCGCGGGCATACCAGGCCTGCGCATCGAACATGTTGAAGGTGTAGTACTGGTCCTGGGCACCGAGATAGATGAACTTGTTGTTCGGCCACCAGAAGATGCCCTTGTACAGAGACGGCGGGTAGAGCCGGTTGCGCGACTTGAGACGGAGGCTGTCTTCAAGGAACGGATAGTGGTGCAGGTAGCCGGTGCAGAGCACGATCGCATCGACTTCTTTTGAGGTGCCGTCCTTGAAGTAGGCGGTCTTGCCTTCGACCTTCAATAGGAGGGGCACTTCCGTCATCGACTCGGGCCACTTGAACCCCATCGGCCGCGTGCGGTGGCTGAAGGTGACCGACTTGGCGCCGTACTTGTGGCACTGAATGCCGATGTCTTCCGAGGAGTAGCTGGAGCCGATGCAGAGCACGTTTTTGCCGGCGAACTCGTCGGCCGAGCGGAAGTCGTGTGCGTGCATCACGCGGCCGGGAAACTGGGCGAGGCCGGGGAAGTCGGGGATGTTGGGTGTCGAGAAGTGGCCGCTTGAGCAAATGACCCAATCAAACTCGGACGACGTGACCGCGTCGTCGTTCAGGTCTTTGACGGTGACGGTGAACTTCTGCGTCTTGTCGTTATACGTCACCATCCGCACAGGCGTGCGGAACTTCATGTATTTGCGCACGCCGCTCTTCTCGACGCGACCCTTGATGTAGTCGTGCAGTACGGCGCGTGGCGGATAAGACGGGATGGGGCGGCCGAAGTGCTCTTCGAAAGAGTAGTCGGCAAACTCAAGGCATTCCTTGGGACCGTTCGACCACAAGTAACGATACATGCTGCCGTGCACGGGTTCGCCGAATTCATCAGTGCCGGTGCGCCACGTGTAGTTCCAGATACCACCCCACTCTTCCTGCTTTTCATAGCAAACAAGTTCGGGAATTTCGGCGCCTTTCTGGCGGGCGCTTTCGAACGCGCGCAATGCGGCCATGCCGCTCGGACCTGCACCGATAATGGCGATACGCTGTTTCATGTGCTCACGTCCTTCTGATCATGACATTCAGAATCGGTATTCGATGGCCTATTCGGGCCAGCATCCCTTCGATGTCGGCGCACCGTCGTCGTACTTGGCGAGCCATTCGATGGTGGTCTGGCGAAAGCGGGTGGTGCCTTTATAGTCGGCAATGACATCCGGGAGAGACTTCAGGACGCGGTGCAGGCGGCGACCCCACTTCGGGACCGTGACGAGCTCATCCATTTTGATCAGGTAAGCGCGGATTGAAAAGACGATGGCGTTGGAGCGCGGCAGCCTCCACAGCCCTTGCAGTTCGACGCGGAGATGGACTTTGTTGCCGACGTTTTCCGTCGTGACGGTGGTGCGATCCGTGCCCCACTTGTGATAGTTCTCCGGGCTGGTATCGAGCCGTGGATTGATGGTCATCGTCCAGTTGAGGCGGCGGACCGGCTTCTCAAGCTGAAGATTGAGAAGGAATTTCAGTGCGCGATCGAAAATCCCGGCTTCGTGCGCCATCGGCACCGGCGCATGCCACTCCTTGAAGCTCATGCCGACATCGAAATCGAGCGACCAGTCGGCTTGTGACGTGACGATGCCTGAATCCATCCACAAATCACCGTCGCGCTGATCCAAGAGGCAGAAGTCGCCCTGGCACTGACGGGTGATGTATTCCATGGGGCGGTAGGGAAGGGTTGCGACATCGCCGAACACGAAGGCCTGATCAATGCCCATCGGGCGATTGATCCAGTGCCAATTGTCGCCGTCGCGGGTCAAAGAAAAGTGCTCGGGATAGTCGCGCGCCATGGACGTCATCAGCAATTCGACGAGATCCCATTCGGCCGTCAACATATGCGGCAGCGACTGGCAGCGCAGCGGATCTTCCCGGAGGACGAGCGCGCGGTCGTGCATGTCGGAGAGATAATGTTCGTCAATATCGATCGGGAATTCGTAGACCGATCCCTTCGGGCCAGGCACATGCGGCTCGATGTTGACGGTGTACATGTAGCGGTCTTCGGCGAACGGAAACGGGAATCGCCGGACCGCTTCCGGGCTGTTTGAGAACGTGAAGTCGTCGCGAAACGTCTCGTTCTTGAAGACAAGGCCCATACCGAAAGTGCTCCCGCTCTAGAGGTCGAGCACCAGACGGCCGCCGGCCGTCTGAAGACGCGACACGCATATCATGATTTTCTGGCCCGACGCTTTCTCGGCGTCAGTCAGGAAATGATCGTTGTGCTCAATGGCACCGCTGCACGAGACAACGGCGGTTTCGCATTGGCCGCAGGCACCGCCGCGGCAGAGATAGGGCGGTTCGAGACCGGCCTGCTCAACAGCTTCCAGAATGCTCTGGGTAGGCTTGACCTGGATGCTGCGGCCGGCTTTCGCGAGTTCGATGGTGAAGGGCTTTCCGGCCGGGGGCGCGGCGAAGCGCTCGTAGTGCACGTTTTCGTCAGGCCAGCCTGCTTCGCGCGCTTGCTTCAAAACCCAGTCGATCATCCCCGATGGTCCGCAGACGTAGAGGTGTGTTCCGAGCGGCTGGTTGTCGAGCAGACGATCGAGCGGGATCTTTTGCTGCGCTTCATCGAAGTACGTATTGATGCGGCGGCCGTAGCGATTGGCGAGCTGGCTCCAGTAGGCGCCGCCTGCTTTGGACCGCATGCCGTAATGCAGTTCGAACGGCAGTTCCTCGCGCTCGAGCTGCTCCATCATGGCAATGAACGGCGTGATGCCGATGCCGCCGGCGATCAGAAGGTGGCGGCGCGCACGGCGGTCGACGGGAAACAGGTTCATCGGCGCGCTGATGGCGAGTTCGCTGCCCTCATGCAGCTTGTCGTGGACGAAAATCGAACCGCCACGGCTATCGACGGTTTTCAAGACGCTGATCTGATAGCTGCTGTCGTCGAACGGCGAGCCCATGAGCGAGTACGGATTGCGCAGGACACGGTCGCCATCGTGCATGGTGAGGACCGTGTGGGCGCCGCCGGAGAAGATCGGCAATGTTTCGCGACCGATGGGCACGAGGCGCAGGCGGCGGATGCCGTCCGCGACCGCTTCGGTTTCCGCAACGCGGACGCGGAATTCCTCAACGCTCATGGGAAGATCTCCTCGGGAGCGGGGGCTTCGCCGGGGACTTCGGCATCGATGCAGACGCCCTGGAAGGCGCCCAGACGGCGCGAGTAGTGATCGCGCACAAGAAGGTTCAAACCGCAGTGGCGGCAGATGACAGGACTGGAGGTCACATCGTCGGTGAAGCCCTTGCAGTGCACGCATTGCACGCGGCGTTTTGCCGAGCCGCGATGTTCCATGTGAATCGATTTGTGATCGATGCCGGCGTCCAGCGCTTCTTGCAGCGCGAGGCCCATGAAGGGTTCAGTGCCCGTGCAATACAGTCGCGTGCCCATGGTCGCGGTTTGCAGAACGCCTTTGAGGCGAAACATGGTGGTGGCCGGCGTCGGGAACGTCCACAACGCTTTCGGCGCCAGCGCGGTCAATTGTTTTTCATAGTCTTTGCCGGCTGACGAAGCGGGGCAAAAGAGAATGGTGGTTTTGGAGAAGAACCCGGACGGCGCTGTGGGAGCCATCTCAAGAATGGCCAAGGCTCCTTCGCCTTCGGCCACGATCAAGTTGTGTTTGGCATGGCCGTCAGGCACCAAGCCCTTGTAAACCGGGCGGCTCGGCATTCCTGGACTTAGCATCGCGCTCCCTCGGCTTCGTACGTCGCAAGTCAAGGACAATGCTTCGCTGGATGCGGCAGAAGAATGGAACGCCGGGCTGACGCTAGCCCGCAGCAGTTCGAAGTTCGCCCGTTGCTCACCAGTGAAGTTTTATTCTCTGCACTATATGCAAAGCGCGTAGTGAGCGCAACTGCTTCACGTCAGTTTGGCTGTGGTTGAATGAACGAAGGGCCGTGCGACGACGCACACGGCCCTACATTTCAAAACTCAAATTAAGCCGGCGGTGGAAGCTGGAAATAATAGTGTGACGTGACGACCACCGCGGCCCCGAGAATGAGCGTCAAATACGGAATGACGCCTGCTTTCCGCTCACCGAGATCCTGTCCCGTCAAATTCAATTCGGCCAGCATTTCAGGCGGGAACTGGCCTTTGTCCTGAATGTAGTGGCGGAAGAAGAATACCGGAATAATCAGCGCGGCGAATCCCAGACCGTACCAAAGCACATTCGGGTTGCCCCACACTTTGGCTCCGGCCCCCATGAAGACCAGGTTCACAAAACCTAGCAACGCATTGAAGCCGACAAGCACCGTCGGCGCGCGGAATGGACGCGGGATGTCGGGGCTGTCGATGCGGTGGATCCACGTCGCCTGCAGGTTGAGAAAAATGAAGATGATGTAGCCGACGTTCGAGATGGCGAGGATCAGGTAGTAGGCGGTCGCATCCGATGCAGCGAACGTGAGCAGACCGAGATTGAAGACGAGGTCGGTCCACATGGCGCGGGTCGGCGCACCGTGCTCATTCACGTGGCTCAAATATTTTGGCAGCCAACCATCGACGGAACCCTGGTAGAGCGTGCGTGAGGAACCCGCCATGGCCATCATGATGGCCAGGACCAGCGCCAGGATCATCATCATCTCGAGAAGATGGGTGACGTAGACGTTGCCGCCGCCGACCATCTCGCCCATCGCCGCGGCGACGCCGGTGCCGTCAACGATGCCGGGCTTGGTCATGCCTTCCAGGCCCAAATAGCCCTGAAAAGCCGCCGCAACCAATGTGTAGAGCGCAACGGAAACGATGCCGGCCCAGAAGATAGCTTTGATCGTATCGGTCGCCGGGTTCTTGAACTCACGGGTGTAGCAGACGGCCGTTTCGAACGCGTAGGTCGACCAAGCGGCGATGAACAGCGCGCCGAAGACGTATGTCCATCCGGGGTTGTTCCATTCGCCGGTGGGCGGAACGATCGGAGAAAAATTGTCGTAGTTGATGCCGCCGTTAAAGAACGGAACGACACCAACAATCGTCATCGGGATCAGGACGAGAAGCCCGATGTATTGCTGCACGCGAGCGGTCCCCAGGACGCCACGATGCTGGATCGCAAACGTCACAAGCATAAGGACGGCGCCGATGAAAAACGTGGCGCCAACTTCGATGTTGGCGAGACCGAAGAACGAGAACTGGAGCAACTTGAACGAGCGGATCCAGGGTGTGGCAGCTTCGCTCAGTGCTGCTGCTGCGAGCGTGGCCGCCTCTTCGCTCGATTTCCCGGCGATCGTCGCAGCGTTGGCCGCGTCCTTGAGCCAAGCCTGCACGTCGGGGCTTTCAAGCCCGAAGGTCGGAATAGGGGCAAGGGCGTTGAGGATATAGCCGGCGGCAATCGCGCAGCCGAGGGAGAGTACAGGTGTCCAGGCAAACCAATTACACCAGACGGATAAGGGCGCGATGACTTTGCTGTAGCGCAACCAAGCGGCCGCTCCATAAACCGCGGCGCCCCCGGATTTGCTGTGAAAAAGGCCGGCAATTTCCGCGTAGCTGAATGCCTGCAGAAATCCCATGATTACAGAAATGAACCAGACGAGAAATGCGACTTTCCCCGCTGTTGCTCCCATTCCCCCAATGGAAATAAGAACAAGAGCGGGCACACCGCTCGCAATCCAGAAGGCGCCCCGCCAATCGATGGTACGCAGAAGCGTCTTCTCGCCGGTGCCCGCTTCGGCACCTACCGTCGTTACTGTCATGTTCGGCGTCTCCCCTAGCCGCTCGCTTTGCGCGAGCATTTTTGCTGTCGCGTCGGCGGTTGGCCTTCGAACACTCCCCCCGCACCAACGTGCGGCGAAAGGATGCATGGGGATTCTACGTTGTCAAAATGTTTTCTTCTCAGGAAAGCCCTGGGCTGACGTCGGTGGCAAAAAAACGAGGCCCCGGGCGTCCGCTCCCGAGGCCTCGCTTGTCGCGCCCGCCGGCTGGGGTGCCTCTCCCCGGCAGGTGCGGAACTTCGTCGACGTGTTACTCAGCCGGGCTCGCGGTGAACGAGCCGATGATGTCCTTGTGGTGCCTTGATTCCATCACGAGCTGACGCACGATGAAGAGGACGAAGAAGGCCGCGATAAAACCGGCGAAGGCATATTCGGCACCGTGGAAGGGATAGACCGCGGTGAGTTCCGGGATCTTCGCGAGGCTGGTGACACCCGTATTCATGGTGTTCTCCTGTTGCTTGATTGTTCGGGATTAGATCTTGCTTTCCTTGCGCTGCAGAGCTTCGAAGGCGGCTTCCGCGCCCGAAATGTTCGGGTAGGTGGTGGAAGAAACTTCGCCATCAAGGCCCGTGAGTTCGACGCGGGGGTCGACGCGCAGGAGACCGGCTGCCTTCAGAATTCCGCCCAGGATGTATCCCGGAATGAAACCGAAACCGATGCAGAAGATGAGCGAAACGATTGTGTTGCCCATCGGAGTGATGATCGGGAGGCCTTCCGCGTTGGTACCGAACCAGCCAGCGCCTTCCGACAGCGCGACTAGCGTGCCGGCGGACGGATAGATTGCGGGATAGCCCCACAATGCGAAGCCGGCCGCGATGCCGCCGAAGAGACCGCAATAGCCGTGCACTGCGACTGCACCGACCGCGTCGTCGAGTTTGAATTTCTCTTCGACCCAGTTGTGCATCTTGTAGGCCATGGCGGTGCCGACCGAGGCAATCGCGAGTGCGACGGCCGGGTGGTAGAGATCGTTACCGGCCGATGCCGAGATAAGGCCGGTGAGACCACCCGAGAACGTCCAGTAGGCATTGCCGCCGGAGACGATGTACGCTGTCATCATGCCGCCGAAGAGCGAGAGCAGGAAGTTCATCGTGACGCCGGAGAGCGTGATCGGAACGCCGTAGATGTTGGTGGCGGTCCAGTAGGCGGGCTGACCTTCGGCTGCGACATTGGCAATCGGAATGTGGCAGGCGGCGTAGAAGCCAAAGAAGCCAATGTAGATCATGAACAGGCCGACGGTGACCATCCACGGATTGTGAGCCGGGATTTCACGCGGCGTGCCGTCAGGACCGAACTTTCCGATACGCGGACCGAGGTGGAGAAGGATGCCCAGGGCTGCAAAGCCGGCGACGCCGTGCAGAACGGCGGAGCAGTATTGATCGTGGAAGCCGAAGTATTGCGTCATCCAGCCGTTGCCTGACCAGCCCCACGCGGCAGGAATGACCCACGCCACGGCACCGACCCAGACGGCAATGATGAAGAAGCCGGTCGTCTTAGAGCGCTCGATGATGGAACCCGAAACGATCGACGCCGCGGTCATACCAAAGAGCGCGAAGGCGCCCCAGAATACGCCGGAGATCCGGTCGGAGAGGTTGGGTGCAAGCTTCTCGGACCAGGGTTCGAAGCCGGTCGCGAAGCTGACTTCCGAAGTGGCTACAGGCCAACCCTGCGGAGCGATGTAGAGCCACATTCCGAACAGGAAGAAGGCCAGTCCAACGACAGGAATGGCCATCGCGTTTTTAAGAAGGGTGTGCTGCACGTTTTTTGTGCGGGCGACGCCCACTTCGTACATGCAGAAACCAACGTGGATGAAGAACATCAGAACGATGGTTATGAAGAAGTAGAATTCCGTAAAAAGCGTCGTTAGTGCAGTGGCTTGATCGGTCATACGCAGTCTCCCCTGCTGGCCGGTATTCAGGATCGTTTCCCCATCCGCGGCTCCCCCAGAGCCTTGGTTGCGAACGCGCCTCGTTTCCTATAGGGCAACCTTTGTGCCAGTCATGAAACCGACGGGCCGGTGTGGCGCGGGCAAAATCAGAAGTCTCGACAGTCGTTGACGAAAATCGTGTTCAGCGCCGGCCGGCGGCAACGCCAGCGTTCAGGCAGCCGAAACGAAACACATCAGTTGTTTGCGAAGAAGACGGGCGATTGCCTGGGAGATGAGCAGCGTAACGCGACTCGGTTGCCGAAGCGGGACGTCACGCGAAGCCGTTCGACTCTAGGCCAATCCAAGATTTGATTGAGCCCTGCGGGCGAGTGCCCGGAGCAGCCGGTCGGCAACTATCCCTATGAAGGCAATCGCGATGCCCGCGGTGATCCCGCGGCCCGCATCGGCCTTGGCCAAGGCGATGAAGACTTCCTGGCCGAGATCGCGGGTGCCGATCATGGCGCAGATGATGATCATGCTTAGCGCCAACAGGACCGTCTGATTGATACCAAGCATGATTTCGGGTAGCGCGAGCGGCAATTGAACCCGCCAGAACGTCTGCCGCGGCGTGCAGCCGGAGACTTTTGCCGCCTCGATCAGGGAGACGGGGATCTGGCGGATGCCATGGTTGGTGTAGCGGATGGCCGGCACGATGGCGAAAAGAACGGTGGCGATCAGAGCCGTGACGTCGCCGACGCGGAACAGCATGACCACGGGAATGATGAAACAGAACGAAGGCAGGGTCTGCAGCGTATCGAGGATCGGCGTGATGAAGGCCTGGAAGCGGTCGCTTCGCGCGGCATAAAGGCCGATCGGCACGCCGATGAGGAGAGAGATGGCTGTCGCAACGCCGCACAGATAAAGCGTCGCCATGCTTTTCTCCCACAAGCCGGTGACGGCGCAGAAGAGCGTCAACGGCAGCACGACGAGTACGAGACGGAGCCCGCCGAGGGTGTACCCCGCAAGGCTGAGAAGCGTGACGGCGGCGAGCCACGGGAAGCCTTCGAGGAAGTTACGCACCGGGTTCAAGACCCACACGATCAGCGAGGTGCGGAAGGCATCGATGGCATCGAAGTAATTGACGTTGATCCAGTCGATCGCCGCCTTCCACATCGGACCGGTTGATACTGTCCAAGCCTTGGGCAGCGACCCCAGCGGCGGGAAAGCCAGACTGAGGAGCGTGGTAACGACCAAGACAAGAAGTGCGAACGACAGGTACGGATGGTTCTGCCAGACGGGCGCGCCCGGGATCGCGGCGGCTGGGCGATACGTTGCCGCGGCCTGGCTTAACCGGTCGAGCACAATGGCGATGACGACAATCGCAAGGCCGGCTTCCATGCCAGGACCGATCTTGAGCGCACGCAACGCCAGGAGCACGTCGTACCCCAGACCGCCGGCACCGATCATCGATGCGATGATCACCATATTGAGCGCCAGCATGATGACCTGATTGACGCCGACCATCAGCAACGGACGTCCCGACGGCAGCAGAACGCGATAGAGTTTCTGGCGCGGCGAACATCCGACCATCGAGCCTAGATCATCAATCTCGGCGGGAACGCGTTGCAAAGCGAGGGTGGTGGCGCGAACCATTGGCGGGATGGAGAAGATCGCAGTCGCGATGACGGCCGCAACGGGATTCGTGCCAAACAACAGCAGCATCGGGAGCAAGTAGGCGAACGTCGGCACCGTTTGCATGAAGTCGAGCGCCGGGCTGATGACAAACGCATCGACGCCGGGACGGCGAAATCCGACGATACCGATCGCCACACCAATCAGAATGCAAAGCGGGACCGCAACGACGATCAACGACAGGGTCAGCATGGTGCTGTCCCACTGGCCGAAGATCGCGACGTAGAGCATGCAGCCGGCGGCAAGGCTGGCAAGCCGGGCGCCGCCGAGCGCGTATCCGGCGATCGTAAATGCGGCGACAATCCCGACCCATGATACGCGAGGGATCATCCAAGCGTCGGGGCCGCTGCCAATCTTCCAGCCTTTGGCCAGAAGGCCTGTGACGAAGCCGAGCGGCACGCTGAGCACATCCGTGATGCCGCGTGTCAACCACGAGAAGTACGTCTTGAGGAAATTCATCACGGCCGACATGGCGTCGGCGAACGGCACCACCGCCCAGGACGGATACTTCACCGCCCATGGCAATGCATCTGGGAACACAAAAAGCAAAACAGTACCGAGCAGCGCGGCGGCCCAGGCGAGAGCATGGAAAGAAACGGGCTCCGATACCATGCCTTCGATACTGAGGGCACGGCTCATGGCAGTCGTCCGTCGGACTCGCGATCGGATACTCCGGCGAGAAGATCGATAACATCCTCAAAAGCAATTTCGCCGACCACAACACCGCTTTCGTCGGCGACGCCAAATGGCTTCTTGGCGCGCACAATTGCGGGCGCAAAGGAGGCGATTTTGTCGGTCGATCGAACGATGCCGCCATAATTCTCCGGCGAGTGGGCGACCGGCTTCATGAGACGGCTCGCGGACATAACCTTGGCGCGTGGAACATCGCGCGTGAAGTCGGCGACGTAGGGCGTGGCCGGTTCGATCACGAGATCTTCGGGCGTGCCGACCTGAATGACCTCACCGTCTTTCATGATCGCGATGCGGTCACCGAGGCGGATCGCTTCGTCGATATCGTGGGTGATGAAAACGACGGTCTTCTTCAAAACGCTCTGCAAACGCGCAATCTCGGCCTGCATTTCGCGGCGGATCAGCGGATCGAGCGCGGAGAACGGTTCGTCGAGGAACCAGACTTCAGGGCGTACGGCGAGACTGCGGGCAATGCCGACCCGCTGCTGCTGGCCGCCCGATAATTCGCGAGGGAAGAAATTCTCGCGGCCTGTCAGCGAGACCAGTTCGATCACCTCGCGCGCCCGGCTTTCGCGTTCTGCTCTCGGGGCGCCCTGGACGGATAACGGAAAAGCGACGTTCTCCAGAACTGTCAGATGTGGCAACAGGGCGAAGTTCTGAAAAACCATTCCCATCTTGTGGCGGCGGATCTCGATCAGTTCCGTGTCCGTCGCCTGCAAAAGGTCCTTGCCATCCAGAAGGACCTGCCCAGCCGTCGGTTCAACGAGACGCGACAGGCAGCGCACGAGCGTCGACTTGCCCGAACCCGACAGGCCCATGACGATGAACGTCTCGCCCTCGCGGACCTTCAGGTTTACGTTTTTGACGGCGACGACGACGTTGGCTGCCGCGATATCTTCGGGGGATGCCGCCGCCCCTTTCGACCTCAGAAAAGAACGTGCATTCTCGCCATAGATTTTCCAGAGGCTTTCGCACGCGATTTTCACGGGGCGCTGGTCGACGGCCGCTGCGGCGCTAAGCGTTTTCAGTGACGGAATGCTCATGCCGATCTCATGCCATCTCCGCCCATTTTCCGGGAATACCGGTTGCCCACCGGGCAACCGGCCAAGGCGAGTGTCCTCACCGTCGGGCTACTTCACCCATTCCTTCCACTTGGCTTCGTTGGCCGCGATCCAGGCGTCGGCAACTTCTTCCATTGTCTTGTTTTCGAGATCGACCTGACCGGCAAGCTTGTTCAGCTCTTGTGTATCGATGCTGTAATTTTTGGCGAGCTTATGGGCGACCGGCCACTTATCTTTCATGCCGGCCCAAGAGTACTTCCAGATTTCGCCGGTGGGCTTGCCGCAGTCGTAAGCCTGATCGGGATTTACGCCCCATTTGGGGTCCGTGTAGCACTCCTTGGTGTGCTTGGGGAATTCGACCCATTCGCCCTTGTATTTCGCATTGGCCCAATGCGGCGAATAGATCCACAGCATCATCGGCGCTTTACGCTGATAGGCGCTGTCGAGTTCGGCAAACATGGCGCCGTCCGTGCCGGCGTGGATGACCGTGAACGGCAACCCCAGGGAGACGACGCGCTCGTCGTCGAAACCTTCCCAGGTGACAGGAGCGCCGAGGTAGCGGCCCTTCGGTGCCGTTTCAGGCGTTGCGAAGGCTGCCGCGCACTTGGGGTCCTTCAACGCCTCCCAGTTGGGAAGACCGGGGCATTTTTCTTTCATGTAGAGCGGGTACCACCACTCTTCCTTGGCCTTCGGGCCGAGCGGTCCGAGACGCTCCGTTTTGCCGGTGGCGTCGGAAGCTTTCATCGCCTCGCCGGCTGTCGTGTCCCAGTATTCAACGCCGAGCGTCAGGTCGCCGGTCGTCAAGCCGGTGGTGATGCTGGAGAGGTAGTCAGCGGTGGTATATTCGACGTTGTAGCCGAGCTTTGAGAGAATCCCGCCGATGATCTTGGCGTTGAGATTGACACTCGTCCAATCGAAGAGCGCGATCTTGATCGGATCAGGCGATTCCGGAACGGCGGCGCGGGCGGGGAGCGAAAGTAAGGCTGCGGATACGGCAAGACCGGCGCCGGCAGCGAGCCGGCGACTGGTGAGAAGACGATGCATCCAACCCTCCAACTGATGGAACTTTGCAGTCATCAGAAGTGGCGGACGTCACCTCTGACCGCACAGTGATACGGGAAACCACGTAGAGTCAATTGGCTCCTCTGCCCGCGCATCCAGCATGATGCTGCCCTGGCGGGCAGTCAACATCGAGGATGGGCGGCGGGAGAAGCGATCAACGTGCTGCTGCTTGGCGATCCCGGCAGGTCTCGAACCTGCGACCTACAGTTTAGGAAACTGTCGCTCTATCCAGCTGAGCTACGGGACCGGACCGTTACGGCCGAGCGTCTTATACCAGAGGCTCGGCTGACACGCATCTCTGCGCCAAGCATTGGGGCGTCAGGGCGTGGCCTGGACAAGCTTGCCGGTGAACAGCACCGGCCCGGTCGGCGAGCCGGTCGGCGAGCCGCCCAGGGGTTCCAGACTGACGGCGAACGACGCGTTCATGAAGAGGTCCATCTCGGGACCTGACTGCATGGGCATCTTTTTCATTTCGCCTGGCCTGTCGACCATGCCGAGGGACTTGGGTCCTGACATTTTGTCGGAGACCATCCAAACCTGATAGGTCTTGTTGCTCTGTTTGGGTGGGTTCACGGCGGTGATGACCGCCATGTTGGTTCCTGTGTCAAGCGTGAGCAGGAACCCCGTCATGTTGCTGCCGGTATCAAGCACGGCAACGTATTGCCTGGCGTCCTTGCGCTCGAAATTTTCCCGATAACCGAGTATGCCGACCAGCGACGCGGCAATTGCAGATACGCCAACGAACGCATTGCGCCAGCGCGCGGCGCGACGGGCCAATTTCTGTTCGCGGGCCTTCAGCGACACGACATGCTGGGACAGCCCGATCTGGGCGCGGATTTTATTGTACAGGTTCGCAGACGGCGCGACCGGTGCAACGGTTTCCACCAGCGGTCCGAGACGGCGTTCCCAAGCCGCGATCGCGCGGTCGAGCGGGCGTTCGGCGATCCGGCGTTCGGTCACGGCCACGCGCTCCTCACGCGTCAGCGTGCCCAGCACGTACTCGGCAGCAAGGCCATCAATGTCGTCGAGCTCAGTCATTGCTCGAGGCAACCTTTCAATTGAGCGAGGCTCCGGTGGAGCCAGGTTTTGATCGTTCCTTCCGGGCGGTCGAAACGCTTTGCAAGAGCTTCCCGGCTCATGCCGTCGAGGTAGGCGAGGCGAACAATTTCTTTCTTCTCGGACTCTAAACCGTCGAGACAACGCAAGAGCCGTTTAACATCCTCGGCCCTTTCCAGGCCCGCGATGGGATGTTCATCGTCACTTTCGATATTTTCCAATTCACTTTCATCGCCAGTCGGACGGTTAACGCGGCGGCGCGCTTCATCCAGCGCGCGATTGCGGACGATGGTTGCCATCCAGGTCACGGGTGAGGCGATATCTGAGTTGTAATCTCCCGCCCGCTCCCAAACTTTGAAAAAAGCCTCCTGCAAAACTTCCTCGGCAATCTCGCGACTTCTGAGGATACGTAAGGCTACGCCGAGAAGTTTCGAAGCCGTTGCTTGATAAAGCTCCGCGAACGCCGCCTCGTCACCGTTGGCGACTCCAGACAGCAGGACTTCGAGATTCTGGGCGCGCGAGGGCATTGGTTCTCATTGTTTGCGGATCGAGCGAGGGTACCGGCCAGTGTTAGACCGGCAGGGCGCGCTGTGTCGAGAGCGGGGGCGTTGCTTTCGAACCGAAGCTGCCGTTAAGTCCCGGATATTGTTACCAGCGGGCTTTTTCGGGAGACGGCATTGCCATCATTCTTGCCGCCGGCGTGGTTGACGCCCATCCTGCTCCTTACGCTGTCAAACGTGTTCATGACACTCGCGTGGTATGGCCACTTGAAGTTCAAATCGGCGCCGCTGGTGACGGTCATCCTCGTTAGCTGGGGGATAGCGTTCGTCGAATACTGCTTTGCGGTGCCGGCCAATAGGATCGGACACGGAACATATTCGGCGGCAGAGCTTAAAACCATCCAGGAAGTGATCACGCTGATCGTGTTCGCAATTTTCTCCATGGTGGTTTTGAAGGAGGCGCTCACGGTGAACCATCTCATCGGGTTCACATTGATCGTCGCGGGCGCGTTCTTCGTATTCAAGGCACCGCTCTAGACGCCACTCCAGAAATCCAATGCCCCGCTCACGAACACCCGCCGCAGGCCCAACCCTCATCGCCGTTCTGGGCGATCAGCTCAGCCTGAACCTGTCCAGCCTGCAGATTGCCGACAGGTCTCGCGATGTCGTCGTGATGGCCGAGGTCGCGGATGAGGCGTCGTACGTTCGCCACCATAAAAAGAAAATTGCGTTTCTGTTTTCCGCGATGCGCCATTTCGCTGCCGAGCTGCAGGCCAGTGGCTGGCAAGTGCGGTATGTGCGCCTCGACGACAAAACCAACGGCGGAAGTCTGACGAGCGAAGTTGCGCGGATGGCCCGCCAGTTAAAGGCCACTGGTGTAGTGGTGACTGAGCCCGGCGAGTGGCGCGTGCGGGAAATGATCGGCACCTGGGAAAGCGCCACCGGGCTCCCGGTGCGGATCGTGCCGGATGACCGGTTTATTGCTTCACGCGACGAATTCGCGTCCTGGGCTGAGGGGCGCAAATCTTTGCGAATGGAATATTTCTATCGCGAGATGCGGCGCAAAACCGGTCTTCTGAGGGATGGCGACGAGCCGGAAGGCGGGCGCTGGAACTTTGATTCCGAGAATCGCAAACCTGCGAAATCCGATCTTTTTATTCCGGAGCCGTTACGGTTTGCGCCCGATGCCATCACGCGAGACGTTTTGGATTTGGTATCTGAACGGTTCAGCAATCATTTCGGGGATCTAGAGCCGTTCTGGTTTGCGGTGACGCGGCACGACGCGGAGAAACAGCTCCGGCATTTCCTGAAAACGGGTCTGGCGCAGTTTGGCGATTACCAGGACGCGATGCTTTTGTCGGAGCCGTTTCTGTATCACTCCATCCTATCGCTCTACATCAATTGCGGATTGATTGATCCGCTCGATCTATGCCGGCGGGTCGAGACGGAATATCGCGAAGGCCGGGCGCCACTGAATGCCGCCGAGGGGTTTATCCGGCAGATCATCGGTTGGCGCGAGTACGTGCGCGGGATCTATTGGCTGAAGATGCCCGCTTACGTCAATGGAAACTACCTCAGCGCGACGCGACCGTTGCCGGATTTCTACTGGACCGGTGAGACGGACATGGCCTGCCTCAAGGCTGCTATCGGGCAGACGAAGACAGAGGCGTACGCGCATCACATCCAGCGCCTGATGGTGACGGGCAATTTTGCACTGTTGTGCGGGTTTGATCCCAAACAAGTTCACGAATGGTATCTGGCGGTCTATGCCGATGCCTACGAATGGGTCGAGTTACCCAACACGGTCGGCATGAGTCTTTTTGCGGACGGAGGACTGTTGGGCTCAAAACCCTATGCGGCCAGCGGGAATTACATCAATAAAATGTCGGACTACTGCGGCACCTGCCGCTACGACGTGAAGAAGCGGACGGGTGCGGGCGCCTGCCCGTTCAATGCGCTTTACTGGGATTTTCTCGACCGCAATGCGGACAAGCTCGCCGGCAATCCGCGCATGACACAGATGTATGCCACGTGGCGGCGGATGGCGAAGTCGGACCAGGATGCGGTGCGGCGGGACGCGCGGACGTTTCTCGATGCCCTCACGCCCTGGACGGCTTGACGCCGCCGTCCGGCCGGCTTGTGTTTTTGCGGCAGCGATCGGAGCAGTAGAGTACTTCCTCCCAGACACGGGCCCACGCCTTGCGCCAAACGAACGGACGGCAGCACGTGACGCAGACTTTCGTCGGCAGATCGGATTTCTTGCGCATCTTTGCCATGGTGCATCATATACGCGCTCCGGATCATGAGGCCCCGTTGCAATGACGCCGTTCGAACTCGCCTTCACACGCATTGATGCCGCCAATGCTGAAGACCCAAACACGATCATCGTCGAGGGCCGGTCCCGCGCAGCGGAGCTCGTCTATTCAGAGCGCATGAGTGCGATGCTGGCGCGCGTGGCGCCCGACGCACCGGACGCCTTGCAACTCGCGGCGCGGGCGCAGCATCTGCGGCGATGGACGATCCCGCGCGATAGCTACGCGATGGATCGCGCGGGCTACCACCGCTGGCGGGGAGAACTCAAGCGGCGCCATGCGGAATGGGCGACGGAGATCCTGTCAGAGTGCGGAATCGATGCTGAAACGACTGCAAAGGTGGCGAGCCTCATCCGCAAAGAGAACCTCAAGACCGACTTTTTATCGCAGACGCTGGAAGACGTTGCGTGTCTCGTCTTTCTGCAGCATTACGCGGCCGATTTTGCAGCAAAGCACGACCATGAAAAGATGATCGGCATCGTTCAAAAGACATGGAAGAAGATGTCGGACGAAGGCCAGCAGGCAGCGCTTGCTCTGCCGCTCGATGCGGGCGTTCACGCCCTGGTCAAGGAGGCGCTGGCGGTCGCTCGGCAACAGGCACGGCAGCGGGTTTCCCGGCACGATCTCGCCGTTATTCTCGCAGCGCACGGAGATCGGGGCGGTGAAGATCCAAATGCCAGCCTGCGCCGTCATTGTTCGGCACTGGCGACCGAGGGCGGTTATCACAGCGTGGCCGCCGGTATCCTGCGGGGCGAGCCATCCCTAGAGGACAGCGTGCTGACGGCCATCGCGTCGGGGGCCAAGAGCATCGCGGTCTACCCGATGTTCATGGCCGAGGGGTACTTTACGAGCAAAGTGCTGGTGCAGCGGTTGGCGGCGCTCGAAATTGCCATCGATGTGCATGTGATGCCGCCGCTCGGTGCCGATCCGCGCATGTCGGCTCTCATGTTGGCGCAAGCCATCGCAACCGCAGATGCCAGCGGAACCGAACCGGCCGCGGCGCGACTTTTAATCGTCGGACATGGTTCGAAACTTGGGCCGGCGTCGGCGGACGCGACGCGTGCGGTCGCGGCTGAGATTGCAAAGGAGCGGCGTTTCGCACGTGTCGAATCCGCGTTTCTGGAGGAAGCGGAGTTTCTATCGGACGCCTTGCAGCGCGCGCTGCATACGCCGACGGTCGTACTTGGTTTCTTTTCCGGCGATGGGCTGCACGCGGCGGACGATGTTCCCGAAGCCATCGCGACCACAGCCGCTTGCGCAATCTATGCCGGTTCGATCGGGCGATCCCCGCGGGTGGTGGACCTGATTAGGTCAAGCATCGACGCAGAGTTCATTGCTGGTCCTTGAGTGGAAAGTGCATTGTCGGCGGTTACCGCTCATTCATCTTTCTACTCTAGGTTGTTATATTGCAATCCTAGGTAAGAGCTGGCAGCCATGTTGCAGTCGCGCATTTCACGCTTCACACCGTCGTCGCTCTTCATGCTCGAAATTCAGGCGGAGGCTGGCGAAGGCCAAAGCCGGCTTTTCGAACATCTCGTTTCTGAAGTGCACGCCGTTGGCGTCGACATCGCCGTGGCAACGACCGCGGTCAATACCTTGAACGACTGGCGCATACCCATCGATCCTGCCGATGTCGCGCGGTTTGCTCCAAACAGTTCCACGTTGCGCGCGCTCCTGCCGGTGCTTGAGAGCCACCATGCCCTGGATGGGCAAACGACGGCCGAACTCCATTCCTTCATTGCCGACGTCGACGCCGCACGCGCAATTCTCGACAACTATCTTGACGACTGCGATGTGATCTCGGCGGGCCGCGCCGGTCTCGTCCATGCGCGACTGCTCCGCATGCAATGGAAGGCGACCTCATTTAACGCAAAGCGGTTCATACTCGAACTGGAGCGCAATGGCGCACCGTTGCCCGAACTGTATCAACAGAACACGCGCATCCTATCGGCGTTGCTAACCGGGGCGGGCAATGGCCTGAAACCATGCCTGAACGAAAGCGGCCGGCTTTATGTCCCGCCATTGCCGCAACGGCGGCGCGCGCCGCGGAGATCGGTGCTGCAAAATTGTATCGTGCATGGCCCGGCGTCTTCGCAGACCGGCTTTATTCGAGACGCATCTGCCGGCGGATTGGGGCTTGGCCGAATTTCCGGATTGAGGCGCCGCGATCGGGTGCGCATTGAACTGGCCAGCGGCCGCCTACTGCATGGCACCGTTGCGTGGATCACGGGGAGTTCCGCCGGCGTCAGTTTTGATGTTTCGCTTGCGCCCAGCGACAGCCTCATCGCGCTTTGACCGCCGACGAATGGCGATCTCTCAGGTGGAGGGCCACGAGATGGCGGGAAGGGTGCTCAGGAGTTCGGCATGAGAAGGTGCCTCGGTGCGTCCCGATTGAACGTCAGCAAGAACCACGTGTGCGGCCGCCCACACGTCATCGCGCCACAGGGTGTAGGCTTTTGCCTCGG
>LNFM01000258.1_pt1 | contig 171843 bp, 168 predicted proteins | sample 596031 | NCBI WGS metagenome assembly LNFM01 (sample SAMN04254537, study PRJNA301005) | activated carbon metagenome | isolation source: dual media filters at the Ann Arbor, Michigan drinking water treatment plant | place: USA: Ann Arbor | reverse complement strand
TACGCACCGGGGACTGTCAACGAACAAGACAGCCTGCACGCTGCCGGCGCTGAGCCACGGGAGTGAAAGACCTCCTCGCGCCAAGCCGGTAGAAAAAGATCATGGGGCGCGATGGATCGCGTCTAATTCGCGCTGTTCACGCAGCGCACTAACGAGACGAGACCCATCGCGTCCCGCTCTCCACTTTTTCCGGCGAAAGCCCACAAGGATGGCGCGCGCCTGTCCCCAAAAACAAAAAACGCCGCGGCTCATTCGCCGCGGCGCTTCTGTCACTTCAGACTAGTTCGATTACATCGCCGAGAGGCGCAGCATCCGCCGGAGCTCGTCCGGATGGCTGGTGCGGCGCTTCTTGGCTTGACTCGGCTGATAGGCCAGACGCGCATGGTCAGCGCAGTACGGGCCGCCGCTCGAGCCACGGCCGCAGAACGCGAAGGCCGGGTCGGTCGGATCGCCGATCGGATATTTGCACATGCTCTCATTGAGCGTCAGCACGCTGGCGGTCTTGCCGTCTTCGAACCGGACCGGTTCGAGTTCCGGAATGACCACCGAAGGCAGGCTCGACGGCATCCGCAGGCGCGGCGCGGTCGGGCCGACGATGCGCGGACGGGCCTGCCGGACCGGGCGCTTGGCCGGCCGCGAAGGCGTCGCCCGTCCAGCCAGGCCCAGACGGTGGACCTTGCCGATGACGGCGTTGCGGGTGACCCCGCCCAGTTGTTTCGCAATTTGGCTGGCGGACAAGCCTTCAGCCCATAGCTTGCGCAGCGTAGCTACGCGATCTTCAGTCCACATGATCAAGCCCCCTTGGCCCGTGGCCCCGCCCGTATCTGACGGGGACAAGGCACACTCGCTCCTTTGGCGAACGAAAGTCAATCTGTTGCGGTCGAGTCATTGGGGATACACCATATGATGTAGAGATATCCCCAATTCGGTAATGTTTTCCTAACAGGCAACTCAAGGGCTGCTCCTCAGGCTCGACGCACATTATCTGTGCTGCAACCAGCGCTTAGCCCGCCGGGTATGGTTAACGGGCGCTTACAACCGTTAAGATTTTATGAAAGGCCCGTTCTCGTTATGGACACCCAAGTCGCGCCGCCGCAGCTCACCTCCCGCCGCTACGGAGCTGTGAATTGGCTGGGGCTGAAGACGCTCACCGAGCGCGAGATCAAACGCTTCCTGAAAGTCGGCATGCAGACGGTGTTCGCACCGCTCGTGCAGACGCTGCTGTTCATGATGGTGTTTGGCCTCGTGCTGCGCGGCGGCCCCTGGCCGGGCACGGAGCGCGCGTACGCCGACGGCCTCGCGGCCGGCCTCGTCATGATGTCGATCCTCTCGAACGCATTTCAGAACGCGTCGTCGTCGATCGTCATCGCCAAGGTGCAAGGCAATTCGGTCGACTTCCTGATGCCACCGCTGTCCGCGTTCGAACTCACGGTGGCGTTCATCGTCGGCGCCGCTGCGCGCGGAATCTTAGTCGGCGCTGCGAGTTTGCTCGCGGTGTCATGGCTCGCCAACATCACGCCGGCTGAGCCGCTCGCGGCTTTGTACTATGGCGTTGTCGCCTCGATCATGTTCGGCGCCGTCGGTTTAATCGGCGGCATCTGGGCCGACAAGTTCGATCACATCGCTGCCGTGACCAACTTCATCGTCGTGCCGCTGACATTTCTCTCCGGCACCTTCTATTCCACCGACATTCTGCCCGAGCCGTTCCGCACGCTCTCGCACTACAATCCGGTGTTCTTCCTGATCGACGGATTCCGCTACGGCTTCATCGGCTCGCACGACGCGCCGCTCATCCCCGGCGCGCTGATCTCACTTGGCATCACCGCCGCGCTCTGCTGGGCCTGCTGGGCGCTGTTGAAGAGCGGGTATCGGCTCAGGAGCTGAGAGTTGTATGCGTTGGTTCTCATACCCCTGGCAGGTTGGCTCACTGGCCTTTTGATCAGCCTGCATTCAAACAAATTGGGAGGGAAAACACTAATCGTCTCATTGGTTGTCGCGATCAGCGCGTTCTTTCTGACAAGCACAAACAACGATCACCAATGGGGCGCCTGGGCTTATCTTTCAGCAGTTGGGGCCATCTCTGGCGTCATCGGCCCGATGTGCTTTGCCGGCGATAAAGAGCTCGGCATCGGCGCATCCGTGATACTAGGTCCTTGCCTCGTATTTGGAGCGATGACCCTGCTTTTTTCGGCTGGTTGCGTCTGGTCCGGTCAATGCCTCTAACTAAGCGTCTTCGCTAACAACGGCAAAAACACATCCATGCGATAATCCACGCCGGAATGGTCGTCGTCGTATTCTTCGTAAGCGTGCGGAATATTCGCGGCCTTCAGCTTGTTCGCGAAACGCCGCATCCCAAAATGAATCCGGAATTGGTCTGACCAACCGCAATCCATGTAGACGAGCTTCAGCTTACGGAGATTTTCGCCCAGCGCATCGAACATCACGACCGGATCGTTCTTCATCCAATTATTCCAGCGCTCAGGAATCAGTTCGCCGGTGCGCGGATCCATCGGCAGCCGCATGTTGCGGAACTGCGTGGGATCCGGATCGTAGAAAGCCGCCTGCCCCAGATCCATCAGGATCATGCGATCCTTGTCCTTCATCTTCGGCTTGGCTTCGACGTGCTTGATCCATTTCTCGATCGAATAGTCGAACGGCCGCAGCGCATCGCAATCATCGTACAAAGTCGGGATGAAGAGCGTGTCGAAACCCATGTCGCCGGAATTGATGGCGATAGCGCTCCAGACGTCGCTGCGATTCATGCCGTGCCACGCGGCCCCATAGCCGCCGGAGGATTTGCCGAACACGCCGCGCCGCCCAGCGCCACCGCAGGCGAACTTCGCTTCTATGAAAGGAACGATCTCGTCACAGACATAATCGCCGTACCGGCCGGAGCCTTCGCTGTTCAGATATTGGTTGCCGTAGAGCTTGGTGAAGCAATCCGGGAACGCCACCACCGCGCGCGCCATACCCTCAGAGGCCAGCCGATCCAACCTTTCCGGCACGTTCTCGGCGTCTGGCTTCCAACTGGTGTGCCCGAGCCCCGAGCCCCAATAGCCGGTGAGATCGACCAGCAGCGGCAGCGGCTCAGCTGGTGTCCACCCCGGCGGGGTCCAGACATGCAGTTCGCGCTCCGTCGGATCGCCGAGTGAATTGCCCTTCAGGACCTCGGATTGATGGATCAGGCGATGCAGTTCGCCGCGCGGAATGGAATGGTCTCGTCTCATGAAAAGGTGATGATACGCTGCGCTTGACCTTGCAAGCGGCGCGGATCAAAACCCCGCCTTCCCCAAAGACCGAGAACCCATATGTCCGCTGCAGAAAGCCATATCCTTCCCGTCTATTCGCCGCCGGAGCAAAGCTTCGTGCGCGGCGAAGGCTGCTGGATCTGGGACGATAAGGGCGACAAATATCTCGACTGCATCGCCGGCATCGCCGTGAACGCTCTGGGTCACGCGCCGCCCGTGCTGGTGAAGGCGTTGACCGAGCAAGCCGGCAAGCTCTGGCACACGTCGAACATGTTCAAGGTGAAAGGCCAGGAAGAACTCGCCGCCAAGTACGTCCGCGATTCATTCGCCGACGTCGTGTTCTTCACCAACTCCGGCACCGAAGCGATCGAGGGCGCGCTGAAAACGGCGCGCAAGTATCACAGCGCCAACGGCCACCCGGAAAAGATCGACGTCATCGGCTTCCAAGGGTCATTCCATGGCCGCTCGTACGCGGCTGTAAACGCGTCAGGGAATGCAAACTACATTGATGGCTTCGGCCCGCGCCTGCCGGGCTACATTCAAGCGCCGTACGGCGATCTCGAAGCTCTGAAAAAGCTCGTCGGCCCGACGACGGCGGCTTTCATCATTGAGCCGGTGCAAGGCGAAGGCGGTGTGCGCGCTGTGCCGGACGATTTCCTGCGCGCGCTGCGCAAGCTCGCCGACGACAACGGCGCGCTGCTGATCTTCGACGAAGTGCAATCGGGCGCCAGCCGTACCGGCAAAATCTGGGCGCACCAATGGAGCGGCGTCGCGCCGGATATCATGGCTGTGGCCAAGGGCGTCGGCGGCGGCTTCCCGATGGGCGCGTTCCTCGCGACCAAGGAAGCGGCCAAAGGCATGGTGCGCGGCGTTCATGGCACCACCTTCGGCGGCAACCCGCTGGCGATGGCAGTCGGCAACGCCTGCTACGATGAAATCTCAAAGCCGGAATTCCTCGAGCGCGTGAACACAGTGTCGAACCACCTGACGCAAGCGCTCGAAGGTCTGAAGGATCGCCATCCTGACCTCGTCGTCGCCGTCACCGGCAAAGGCCTGATGCGCGGCCTCAAACTCAAGATCGATCCGAAGACGATTCAGGGCAAATTGCGCGACCGCAAAGTGCTCGTCGGCGTCGCCGGCGACAACGTGTTGCGGATGGCGCCGCCGCTGGTGATCAGCGAAGAGGAAATTCGTCACGCAGTGGACGCGATCGACGCGGTGCTCGCAGCGCAAATGGCGGAAGCCGGGGCGTGATCCCAGACGTCCGCCACTTCCTGGATATTTCGTCGCTCAGCACCGAAGAGCTGCGCGCGATTTTGGATGAAGCGCACGCGCGCAAAGCGGCGCGCCTCGATTGGCCGAAGGCTAAGCGCGACGAAGATGCGCCGCTCGACGGCTACGCGCTGGCGATGATCTTCCAGAAGAACTCGACGCGTACGCGCGTCTCGTTCGAGATCGGCATGCATCAGCTCGGCGGCACGTCGATTGTGCTGAACGCCAACGACACGCAACTCGGCCGCGGCGAGACGGTGGAGGACACCGCGCGCGTGCTCTCACGCATGGTCGACGCCGTGATGATCCGCGCCAATTCGCATCAGGACGTGGTCGACTTCTCCGCGGCGAGCGACGTGCCGGTGATCAACGGCCTCACCGATCTCTCGCACCCGTGCCAGATCATCGCCGATATCGTGACCATCGAGGAACGCATGGGCGATATCGCGGGCAAAACCATCGCTTGGCTGGGTGACGGCAATAACGTCTGCACCTCGTTCGTCCACGCCGCCGAGAAACTCGATTTCAAGCTGCGTATCGCGACACCCGCGGCCTATGCAGCGCGTGGTCAAGAGATCGCGGCAGCTAAGGCGGCTAGCGCCGATGTTGAGGTTGGTACGGATGCGCGCGCTGCTATTGCTGGCGCCGATGTCGTCGTCACGGACACCTGGGTGTCGATGGGCGACACCGATAAAGACGCGCGCATGGCGGCGTTTCCGCCATTTTCTGTGAATGAGCAGATGATGCAGTTGGCGTCGAAGGATGCGCTGTTCCTGCATTGCTTACCGGCACACCGCGGCGAAGAAGTCACCGACGCGGTGATGGACGGCCCGCAATCGGGCGTGTGGGATGAAGCGGAGAACCGCATTCATGCGCAAAAAGCAGTGCTGCTCTGGTGCTTAGGCAAGCTTTAGCGGATGGGGTTTGGCGAACCCGCCCTCGCTCCCCATCTGATGCGCGCACATGACGGACCCGACTGACACATCCTCGGCCACCGACGACATCGTCGCCGCCTTCCGGCTTGATAAAGCCCCTGTGCGGGGCCGCACCGTGCGCATCGGCGCCGAAGCGCTCGACCCTATTCTGCGGCGCCACGATTATCCTCGCCCCGTGGCGATGCTGCTGGGAGAAGCGCTGGCGCTCGCAGCGTTGGTTGGATCGCTGCTCAAAGCCGAAGGCAGACTTGTCGTGCAAGCGCAGGGCGAAGGGCCTGTGACGCTGCTCGTCGCCGAGTACAGCGTCGGCGGCGGCTTGCGAGGTTACGCGCGGCTCGCTGAGGGCGCTGCGGAAGCGCTTGAAGCTAATCGGATGCCGCCGGCTGCATTGCTCGGCGTTGGCACACTGGTGCTGACGCTCGATCAGGGCGACAACAAGACATCGTACCAAGGCGTGGTGCCACTCGATGGCGCAACATTGGCCGCGTGTGCTGAAAGCTATTTCAGGGTCAGCGAACAAACCGATACCTGCATCAAGCTTGCCGTCGGGCAGTTGTTCGCGGGCGATGAACCACCGCTATGGCGTGCAGGCGGCATTCTTCTCCAACGGATCGCAGGCGACGACGCGCGGGGCGATACAGGCGAAGACTGGAACCGTGCATCGATCCTATTTGCGACGCTGCGCGACGAAGAACTGGTTGACCCCGAACTCCCTGCCGATCGGTTGCTCTATCGCCTCTTCCACGAGGAAGGCGCGCGCATGGATACGCCCGCGGCGCTCGAAGATCGTTGCACCTGCAACGAGGAGCGCCTAACCGGCGTGATGCGCCAATTTCCTGCAGAGGAACTGCGCGATCTCGTTGAAGACGATGGAAAAATTCACGCACGCTGTCAGTTCTGCGCGCGTGAATATTCGATCGAGCCGCTGCAGATTGGAGCCTAAACGGGGCCTTGTGCGTTGATGCGCCAAAGGAGCCCATCAATGCGTGCATTCGCGCCATTCTTGATCGCTGCTGTTGTTTTCACTGGCGCCGCGCAAGGCCAAGAGCCGGCGTCGCAAACCTTGGTCCAGCGCGGCCAATCGCTCGTCGCAGCGAACTGCAGTTCGTGTCATGCAATCGGCGGGCGCGAGTCCAACGCCACGCGGACAGCGCCCGCATTTCGCACAATTGCGCAGATCTATCCCGTCGCGCATCTCGAAGAGGCGCTTGCTGAAGGGCTGAGCGTTGGCGCTGGCCATGAGCACGAGGCGCTTCAAGCGGGTGAGGTGCGCGCGATCGTCGCTTACCTCGAAACCATTCAGACGGAGCAGACGCCGCAACAGCGTCGAGCGCCCCCGGCTGTCGGCTAAAGCTTACGCGTCCACGTCCAGCGCGTAGCCGGCGCTGCGCACGGTGCGGATGGGGTCATTCTCGTCACCGACCATCAGCGCTTTGCGCAGCCGGCCGATATGCACGTCCACTGTGCGCGCCTCGACATACACATCCGAACCCCAAACTGCATCAAGCAATTGTTCGCGGCTGAACACGCGGCCAGGATGCTGCATCAAGTGATCCAGAATGCGGAACTCGGTGGGACCCAGATGCACTTCACGCGATCCACGCTTCACGCGATGAGACACGCGGTCCATGACGATGTCGCCAGCAATAATCTGATCTTCAGCCAAACCAGGCCGGATGCGCCGCATCACAGCGCGCAACCGCGCCAATAATTCGCTCATCGAGAACGGCTTGGTGATGTAATCATCAGCGCCGATGTCGAGACCGCGGATACGATCCCCCTCTTCAGTGCGGGCGGTGAGCATTACGATGGGTGTGTTGCGGGTTTCTTGGCGCGCGCGTAGCCGGCGGCACACTTCGATGCCGGGCGCTTTCGGCAGCATCCAGTCCAGCACAACAAGATCAGGCGGCGTTTCTTCCGCGGCAAGCAGCGCTTCTTCACCATCTGTGGCGATGGAAACGCGGTAGCCTTCCTTCTCTAGATTGTATTTGAGGAGGTCCGCCAAAGCCGCCTCATCCTCTACCACCAGCACGTGCGGCGCCTTGGCCATCGCGTGAATCCTTAGTCAGATGCCTCCGCAGCGGCCCGCGGCCGTTGCGTCGCGATTTCCTCACCCGTGACCAGGAAGTGGATGTACTCGGCAATGTTAGTGCCGTGATCGCCGATCCGTTCCAGATTCTTGGCGACAAAAAGCAAGTGCGCGCACGAAGAGATCATGCGCGGATCTTCGATCATGTAGGTCAGCAATTCGCGAAACAGCGAATTATAGTGCGCGTCGATGTTGTCGTCGGCGTTCCAGACGTTGACTGCGGCCTGCACGTCGCGATTGGCGTAAGCGTTCAACACTTGGTTCAAATGCGAGGCGGCGATCTTGCCCATGCGCTCAACAGAGCGCGTCAGCTGGATCGGCTCTGCCTGGTTCAAAATCAAAGTGCGCTTGGCGATGTTTTTGGCCAAGTCACCTACGCGCTCAAGTTCGCCCGCGATGCGCCATGCGGTTAGGACAACGCGCAGATCGCCAGCCATCGGCTGGCGCAGCGCGAACAATTTGATCGCGCGCTTTTCCACGTCCCGCTGAGCCTGATCGATCTTCGAGTCACGCTGGATCACAGCTTGCGCCAGCTCGGTATCGCGGCGCGCGACCGCCGAAAGGCTGTCGTTCACAGCGATTTCGGCCAAGCCCCCCATGCGCGCAACCTCTTGGGTCAGCGCGTCGAGCTCTTCCGTGAACGCTTTGACGGTATGCTCAGCCATTATCGCCCGATCTCCGCGGCGCGGCCGATTAGCCGAACCTGCCCGTGATATAGTCTTGCGTACGCGTATCGCGAGGGTTGGTGAAGATTTCCTCGGTCGCGCCGGTTTCCACCAATTTGCCGAGGTGGAAGAAGGCGGTCTTTTGCGAGACGCGCGCCGCTTGCGCCATCGAGTGCGTGACGATGACGATGCAATAATTCTCGCGCATTTCGTCGATCAGCTCTTCGATGCGCGCGGTTGCGATCGGGTCGAGCGCCGAGCACGGCTCGTCCATCAGGATGATGTCCGGGTTCACCGCCACGGTGCGGGCAATAACGAGGCGCTGTTGTTGGCCGCCCGAGAGGCTGGTGCCTGGATTGGCGAGGCGATCTTTCACCTCTTCCCACAGACCGGCGCGGCGCAGCGATTGCTCGACGATGCCGTCCATGTCGGTCTTGGACTTGGCCATGCCGTGAATGCGCGGGCCGTAGGCCACGTTGTCGTAAATCGACTTAGGAAACGGATTCGGCTTTTGGAAAACCATGCCGACGCGGGTGCGCAGCACAACCGGATCGACATTCTTGGCGTAAGCATCCTTGCCTTCGATCTGCAGCGAACCGGTGACCCGGGCGCTGTCGATCAGATCGTTCATGCGGTTGAAACAGCGCAAGAAAGTGGTCTTGCCGCAGCCCGACGGGCCGATGAAGGCGGTGACGGCGCGGTCAGGGATGTCGATCGAAACATCGAACAGCGCCTGCTTGTCGCCGTAAAAGACGTTGACGTCACGGGCGCTGATCTTGGTCGGGGCGCCGACGATGGAGCCGCCAGAAGCGCGCACGACGGGGGCGATCATGCTGGTCGGGCTCGAAGTGCCGCGATCTGCGCCGGTTGAGGCGAATTCCATTCTAGACCCCTTCCAGCGGCCGTCCGGGAGCGCGGACTCAACCACTCTATACGTCCCCAGCTCTTATGCCGGTTTCGTGACAGTGATGTGAAACGAGCCCTGCGCAAGCTCAGGCCTCCCCTGCCGATTCCACATATGCGGTGAACGCGGAGCCGCGTCCCGGCTGGCTTTCTACGAGGAACCCGCCGCGGTGGCGATTTATGATGTGCTTGACGATGGCGAGCCCAAGGCCGGTGCCGCCCCGTTCGTTACCAAGCTCGCGCTCGACTCGGAAGAACCGCTCCGCCAGGCGCGGCAGGAAGTGCGCCTCGATGCCGGGGCCGCCGTCTTCGACCCGGATAAAGGCGTAGGACAGGTTGGCCGCCGCAGTCGGGGTGAGCATGGCGACCCGGCTGGCCTGCTCCCAGCGCCGGCCGGCGCTGGCGGCGGTTTCTTCCCGGTCGCCGCCCTCAGCGACCTCCACCACGACTTCGCCGCCGGCGGGCGTATATTTGGAAGCGTTGTCAATCAGGTTCTGGACCACCTGGGCGAGTTGGAAACGCTCACCGACCACCATCACCGGGCTGGCAGGCGCGATCAGCCGAACGCGCACATTCCGCTCAGTCGAAACCGGCGCCAGCGCGTCGATCACCTCGCGCGCAACATCGGCAAGGTCTGCGCGGTCGGACGGCGGCACGTGCTCATCGAGTTCGATACGCGAGAGCGAAAGCAGGTCATCAATGAGCCGCCGCATCCGATCGGCTTGCACCTGCATCATCGCTAGGAATCTGTCACGATCTTGCGCGCTGTCACGCGCGGGACCAGCCAAAGTTTCAATCAGCAACGTGAGTGATGCGAGCGGCGTGCGCAGCTCATGGCTGGCATTCGCGAGAAAGTCAGCGCGCATGCGCTCTGTGCTAATTCTGGCGGTTTGATCATGAAAAACCAGCATTGCGGCACGCGCTTGCCCCCAGTTGACCGGGGCCACGTAGCACCGCGTGTGACGCTCCACCTGCGCCGTTGTTTCGTATTCAACCGCGCGCGTCTCGCCTTCGCGCACTGCCGCTTGCACGGCTTCGAGCACATCGGGATGGCGCAAGATCGACGTTAGAAATTGGCCGCGGGCCTCGAACTGCATCTCGCGCCGTGCGGCCGCGTTCGATCCTACAATACGCCCCTCCGCGTCGATCAGCAGCGCTGGATCGGGCAGCGCTTCAATCAACGGCGCAAGCTCGCCAAGCCCCAACGCCGCGGCGGCGCCTCCGGCATTCGGCGTAATGACGAAGCGGCGCGCCTCGCGCACCGCCCAGTAACAAGCAGCGCCCGCAAGCATAGTCAGCAATGCCGCCTGTAAGCTGGTGGCCACCGCAATGAGCGCCGCAAAGACCGCCAAAGCGACCCCCACCCACGCCGCGAGCGGCACACGGTCAAGGCGCCAGCGCGCTGCGTTGAATTGGGGCGTCGCCATGCCGACCGGGCTTAGGCCGCGGCGCGAGAGTCGCGCAACGGGGATAGGAAGCTGAAGTGTCGCAAATGACGGTTACAGGCCGTCCTTGGGACCAGAACACAGTCATTGAGCGTAAAATTCGGTCGTTTCGTCGTGACTGGTCGCCAGCCGCATCCAAACAGCGAGGCGCCGGCATCCAGTCTCATAGAAGGGGACATGCGCCCAGCTGAAGGCCAACCAAACCTTATCGATTTTCAATATCCATTTATTGACTTTCGAGAGGGTGGTGGGTAGAGCGGGTGCTGCGAGGGAACATGGCTTACGGGGTGCGTCTGTTGATCGGCTTGGGCCTTGCGGCCGCAGCCGGGTCGTGTGCGGGGCGTAACTTGCCGCCGGAGCCGGATAGCTACGTCGCGGCGGACGCGATTGGCGCCGAGCGCGCTGCTGAACTAGCTGCTTCCCCAGCGGCAACATGGCTTGATGACCTCAACGCACCCGAGATGTCGGTTCTGGCTCGCGAGGCGCTTGCGGGTAGCCCTGACCTTCAGGCTGTCGAAGCGCGCTATCGCGCCTCGCGCTGGCGCGCGCGCGGATCGTTCGGCGGCAATCTTTTGCCGAGCCTAAGTGTGGGCGCCGATGCGACGCGGACCGAAACGCCCACAGCCACGGACGAACGCATCCGCACCGAGTTCATGACTTCGAGCGTCGTCGCCAGCTGGGAGATCGATCTCTGGGGGCGCCTCACCTCTCGCGCGCTTGCAGCGGACTCAAGCGCAGACGCAGCGCGCCAAGATTTAGGCGATGCGCGGCTCTCGGTGGCCGGCCAAGCCTCGATCGCTTGGGTTGATCTCATTGAAGCACAGCAATTGCTGACGCTGGCGCAGGAAGATTTGCAGACGCGCGAACGCGCGCTCGATCTAACGCAGCGCCGTTATGATGCCGGTATTGCAACGTCACTGGCGTTGCGCACCGCGCGCAGCCAAGTGGCGTCGGCGCGCGCGTTTCAAGCACAGGCGCAAGACGCGTTGCTGATCGCATCGCGCCGCTTGCAGGAAATCATGGGCCGCTATCCAGACGGCACGTTGCGCGCTGAAGGCGCGCTCCCGGAACTGACGCCGCTTGCCGCCGCTGGCGCGCCGGCTGATTTGCTTGAACGTCGCCCGGATGTGCGCGCCGCCGAACATCGCCTACGCGCCGCCGGCTTCCGCATTCATGAAGCGCGCGCGGCGATGCTGCCGCGTCTGACGCTCCGCGCCACCGCCGGCGCCACCGACACAGGGCCAAATCCGGCCCTGAACAATATTGATGACAGCGCCAACATGATCTCGAACATCGTCGCCGGCATCACCATGCCGATCTTCAACGGCGGCGCCCTGCTCTCTGAGTCGCGCGCCACCGTGAATGACCGGCGCGCTGCTGCTGCGGATTATGTGCGCACCTCAATCGCCGCTTGGCGCGAAGTCGAAGCCACGATCAGCGCCGATCAGAGCTTTGAAGTCCGCGAAGCGCAATTTGAGATCGCCGCCAACGAAGCGCGCGAAGCACAAGAATTGGCTGAGCGCGAATACGCGCGCGGCGTAGCAACTTTGTTTGAACTCATCGACGCCTACACGCGCCGCATCGATGCCGAGCGTGGCTTTATCGCTGCACGCGCCGCCCGCGTCTCAAACCGTATCACCTATCACGTCGCACTTGGCGGCGGCGCCCGTACGGGCGGCATCGACGAAGATCTGGAAATCGCGCCATGAACAAGATGGACATCAACATGACCTCGCAATCCGCTGATGAGGCCGAACCGAAGCGCGGCTTCGTTCATGTCGTAGGCCGCTTGCTCGCCTTCGCGGCGCCATTCGTTGTCATCCTCGGCGGCATTGCGCTGTTCGCCGTTATGCTGGCGACAGGCCCGAAGCCAGAGGAAAAAGCCGACGACGCCCATCCTCCGGCTGTCCAGTTTGCTGTCGCCCACGCGCGGCCGACGACGATCGCAGTCAGCCTCCAAGGCGAAGCGCGCCCACGTAACGAGGCCTCGCTGGCGGCGCAGGTCACAGGCCGCATCGTTTGGGCAAGCCCGAAATTCGCCGATGGCGGCGCCTTCAACGAGGGCGAAGTCATGGCGCGCATCGACGACGCCGATTATCGCCTCGCGGTCGTGCGTGCGCGTAGTCAAGTTGCACAGGCGCAAGAAGGCGTCGCGCGCGAGGAAGCAGAGTCGGAATTGGCTCGGCAAGATTGGCAAGCGCTGGGCCGCGGCGAGCCGCCGCCGCTGGCGTTGCGTGAACCACAATTGGCGCAAGCGCGTGCGGCGTTAGCCGCAGCGGAAGCGGCTTTGCGTTCAGCGGAACTTGATCTGGCGCGCGCCTCAATCCGCGCGCCCTTCACTGGCCGGGTCCGCGAGCGACGCGCCAATGTCGGTGACTACGTTGGACCCGGCACGACCGTCGCTGTGATGTTCGCAACCGAGACGATGGAAATTCGCATTCCGCTGACCGACGCTGAGCTCACCGCCATGCGCGTCCCGCTTGGCTTCGCCGCTTCGACGGCGAACCCCGGCCCGGCCGCGCACGTCAGCCACATGATGGGCGGACGCTTGGTCACGTGGGAGGGACGCCTCGTCCGCACCGACGCTGCCATGGATGCGCGGACGCGCCTTGTCTACGGCATTATCGAAGTCCGCGACCCATTCAACGCGCGCAACGCCGCTCCGCTTGCGCCTGGGATGTTTGTGTCGGTGCGCCTCGAAGGCTCGGCTTTGGAGACGCTCGTGGCGGCGCCGCGCAGTGCGCTCAAGCGCAACGAGTTCGTGTACGTGGTGCTGCCCGACAACACGATCGAAGTGCGCCAAGTGCGCGCTGCGCAGACCACGGCCGATGAAGTGCTTTTCCGCGAAGGTCTCGCCGACGGCGAACGTGTTGTCGTCTCGGTGCTGACTTCGCCCGTGCCCGGCATGGCCGTGACGCCAATCGATCGCGAAGGCGGCACTGCAGCTACGCCCGCCGCCGCACCACCCGCGCAGCCGCAAGGCAGCCCGGACATTCGAGACTAATTCTTGAGGGCGGACGGCGCGTCCGCCCCGGAGACGAAGCATGTTGAAGGGTTTAGTTGATTGGTGGGGCCGCAACCCGGTTGCCGGCAACCTGCTGATGCTGTTCTGCGTCATCGCGGGCATCTTCTCGTTCAACCGAATGGAGAAGGAATTCTGGCCGCCGGGCGCAGACAATTCCGTTTACGTGCAAGTGAGCTGGCCCGGCGCCAGCCCCGAGGACATCGAGAGCCAGATCGTCGTGCGCGTCGAAGAAGCGACGGCCGATCTCAACGGCGTGGATTGGGTGCGCTCGCGTTCGGGCGAAGGTTTCGGCTGGATTAGCATTCAATCTGAATCCGGCGCCGACATCGACGCAATGACCGCTGAAGTGCGCTCGCGCGTGGAATCCATCAGCGGCCTCCCGCCGGCGATGGATCCGATCCGCGTGTCGCGCCAAGTCGGCCGTAATGCGTCCTTCATCATCGGCCTGCACGGCAACATCGATGAGCGCACTTTGCGCGACACGGCCGAACGGCTGCGCGATCAGCTCTCTCTCGTCGAAGGCGGCGCCAACACGGAAGTGTGGGGCGCACGCTCACCGGAAGTTTCGATCGAAGTCTCGGAAGCGTCGCTGCAGGCGTTTGGGCTGACGTTCGACGACGTTGCGCGGGCCGTGCGCGTAAGTTCACTCAACGCCGGCGCCGGCGCCGTGCGCACCGATGACGGCAACTTCCAACTGCAAGCCCGCAATCTCGCTGACACTGAGCTCGATTTCGAGAACATCATCATCCGGCAAACGCCCGATGGTGGAACGGTACGCGTGGCCGACGTCGCCACCGTCATTGACGGCTTCCAGGACATCAATTCGTATTCACGCATGAACGGCGAACCGTCGATCTTGGTGGCGCTGCAAACAGCAGACACGTTCAACATCTGGAACACGGCGCGCGAGACCCACGAACTCCTGGATGAATTTCGCAACACGCTTCCAGCTGGACTTCAGCTAACGATCATTCAGGACGAGTCGCAGGACTACAACGCGCTGATGGGCATTCTTTTCCAGAATGCCATGCAGGGCTTTGTTCTCATCTTTGTGCTTCTGCTCCTGACGCTGCACCCGAAGGTCGCGTTCTGGTCGACGCTGGGCGTCATGACCGCGTTCGCGGGATCGTTCTTCATCTTGCCCTACGTGGGCGTGTCATTGAACTTTATGAGCGTGTTCGGCTTCCTGCTGGTGCTGGGCATTATGGTCGATGACGCCATCATTGTCGGCGAGGCGATCTACGAGAGAGCCGAAAAGGGCCATAGCGGCGTCGACGCATCGATTCTGGCGACGCAAATGGTGTTGAAGCCACTGGTTGCGTCCGTGTTCGTCACGATGATCGCGTTCAGCCCGATGATGCTGTTCTCGGGCGAAGTGCGGCAATTCACGTCGGCGATTTCGATCGTCGTCATCTCGACCTTGGTGTTCTCACTCATCGAGAGTCTCATCATTCTGCCGGCGCACTTGGCGCACGTGACCAAGCCGAACCCGCAGGGTAACGGCCTGGGTTCACGACTGATGCGCCTGCAGCAGCGCTGCGCGCATTCGGTTCTGTGGGTGGCGAATAACCTGCACGCACCTTTGGTGCGCGCGGCCGTGAAGGTGCGCTACCTGACTTGGGCCACGTTCCTGGTCATCTTCATCCTGGCGATTGGCCTTATGGTTTCGGGTCGGGTGAAGCAGACCTTTATGCCTGAAGTCGAAGGCGACTTCATGATCGCCAACATAACGCTGCCGCAGACGACTCCCTTCTCGCGCATGGAGCAAGTGGCCGCGCAGCTCGACGCCGCGCGCCGCGCGCTTGAGGACGAGACAACCGAGTTCGCCACGGAAGATCCGAACACCGGCGTCATGTCACGCGGCGCGGTGCGCTCGTGGAGCCAGTTCATCAACGAGAACTCGATCCAGGCTTATGTCGGATTGACCGCGCCGGAAACGCGGCCGGGGTTGCGCTCGCGCGAGATCACGGAGCGTCTCGAAGAATTGCTCGGCGAAGTGCCCGATGCTGACCAAGTGAGCTTCTCGCTTTCTGGTTCAGGCTCGCCCAGCATCGACATCGCGCTCATCAGCGAAAATGGAGAAGATCTTCAGATCGCGGTTGATGAACTGAAGTCGCGCTTGCTGCAGTTCGAAGGCGTCACCAGCGTGCGTGACAGCCAAGACGCAGCTAATGAAGAACTGCGCTTCCAGCTCCTGCCGGGCGCTGAACAACTAGGCATCACGCTCTCCGATATTACCCGGCAGGTCCGCCAGGCCTATTTCGGTGAAGAAGCGCAGCGTCTGCCACGCGACGGCGACGATGTGCGCGTCTATGTCCGCTATCCGCGCGACGACCGCCGCACGCTGGAAAGCCTTGGCTCATTCCGCATTCGCACAAGCGACGGTCGCGAGGTGCCGCTCGCGGCGGTGGCGACGTGGGAGTTTGCACCAGGCGTCACCGGCCTCGATCGCCGCCAACGCCAAAGCTCGATCCTGGTCACGGCCGATCTGATCAACGCCGAGGCGCGCGCCGACATCATGCGCACGCTGGACGAAGAGTTCTGGCCGCAATTCGAGGCGAGCTACAGCACGGTTACACGGCGCGCGATTGGTGAAGCTGAAGGCCAACAGGAGTTCATGAACGAATTCCTGATGCTGATGGGGCTCGCCTTCCTGGGCATCTACTTCTTGCTCGCAGTCACGTTCCGCTCCTACGCGCAGCCGGTGATGATCTTGTGCGTCATCCCGTTTGCAATGGTTGGCGCGCTGCTCGGACACATGCTCTTTGGAACGAGCTTTGCGCTCTTCTCCTGGCTAGGTGTCATCGCGGCCATCGGCGTTGTCGTGAACGACAACGTGGTGCTCGTGGATCGCTGCAACCAGATCCGCGGCTACTTTGCACTCCGGCGCAAAGGATCAGGCACGCCCCTCTCTGAGGACAGCACGTGGCAGACGCACGACATCACGCTGCCGAACGGACAAGTGGTGGAATATATCGGCATCGCCCCTGACCTTGAGCCGCACGAGGAGTTCATCATCCAGGGCGCTGCGTCTGGGTTCCAGCGCGGGCCGATCGAGCTGAAGACCTCGGACGATATGCGCCACGACGCGACGGAATATCGCGAACAGGCCGCGGAGCTTGAGGCGATGGGCTTCCAGGTCATGCGCGTGAAGGCGGAAGTTGGTATCACAGAGGCCTCGATCTCGCGGTTCCGTCAGATCTTCCTGACCTCGGTCACGGAATTTGTCGGCACCTCGCCGATGATCCTGGAGAACGCTGCCATCGTGCAATTCCTGAAGCCAATGGTGCTCAGCCTGGCCTTCGGCGTGCTCATCTGCATGCCGGCGACCTTGATCCTGACGCCTGCCTTCTACATGATCGGCATCGACATCAAACGGGTCACCACCGGCCTGTTTGGCTTTTACGGCAGATTATACGGGGGCCGTCGCAAACTGGCCGCGGCGGAATAAATCCAAGGCATTCGGAGGACGACTATGATTACGCTTTCACGCCGCGCCATGGGCGCGTCGACGCTGGCCCTTTTGGCGGGCTGCGCGACGGGCACGAGCGGCGGCACGGCCAACGGCCGCGGCGCACCGGCCATCGGCTCGTTCGGCGTCGATCTCGCCGGCCGCAACCTCGCTGTTCGCCCAGGCGATGACTTCTTCCAGTACGCCAATGGCACGTGGGCCAGCACCACGGAAATCCCGTCCGATCGCACCCGCTGGGGCACGTTCGATATTCTGCGCGAGAAAGCCGACAACGATCAGCGCGTGATCATTGAAGAAGTCGCGCTTGCTGGCGGCGCACCGGGTTCGAACCAAAAGAAAATCGCCGACTATTACAACGCCTATCTCGACCAAGCCGCGATCGACGCGCGCGGCCTCGAGCCTCTGCAGGCGGAACTCGCGCAGATCGCTGCGATCCAAAACCACGAACAAGCGATCCGCGTAATCGCCTCTCCTGGCATTTCGGTCACCTCGCCGATCGCGATGTATGTCGGCCTCGATGAGCGCAACCCGAACCGCTACATCACCAACATGACGCACGCGGGCCTCGGCCTACCCGAGCGTGAATATTATCGCCGCACTGATGGCGTCTTCCCGGGCCTGCGTGAATCGTATGTCGCGCACATCGGGCGCACGCTCGGCCTCGTCGGCCAAAGCGACCCAGCCGCAAAAGCAACCGCGGTCATGGCGTTTGAAACGCAGATCGCTGAACGCCATTGGCCGCGCGCCGATCGCCGCGATCGTTCGCGTACTTACAATCTGAAAACCCGCGCTGAAATTCGCGCCTTGGCGCCGAACTTCCCGTGGGATGCGGCGTTCGACGCCTCTGGCATGGGCGCAGTGCAGGAAGTCGTTATCGCCGAGCTATCGGCCATGGGCCCGCTCGCCGAACTCTTCATGGCGACGCCGGTTTCGACGATCAAATCCTACCTCACCTACCATTTGGTGCGGAATAATTCGTCGGTTCTGCCAAGCAACATCGACGCGGAAATTTTCGAGTTTCACGGCAAGACGCTGAGCGGTCAGCCGGAACAGCGCGAGCGTTGGAAGCGCGCAGTCAGCGCAGTGAATGGTTCGCTCGGTGAAGCGGTCGGCCAAATCTACGTGCAGCGCCACTTCCCGCCCGCTGCGAAAGCGCAAATGCTTGAACTGGTCGAGAATATGCGCACGGCTTATGGCCAGCGCATCGACCAGCTGTCGTGGATGTCCGCCGAAACCAAAGTCGCGGCGCGCGAGAAGCTCGCGACCTTCCGTCCGAAGATCGGCTATCCGGATCGCTGGCGCGATTATTCGGCGCTTGAAGTCCGCACCGGCGATGCGTTCGGCAACGCCAAGCGCGCGCAAATCTTCGACTGGAACGAGAGCATCGACCGCCTTGGCCGCCCGACCGACAAGGACGAGTGGTTCATGACGCCGCAAACGGTGAACGCCTATTACAATCCGGTGTTCAACGAGATCGTCTTCCCGGCCGCGATCCTGCAGCCGCCGTTCTTCGATCCGAACGCCGATCCGGCCGTGAACTACGGCGCGATCGGCGGCGTCATCGGCCACGAAATGGGCCACGGCTTCGATGACCAAGGCGCGAAGTCCGACGCACAGGGCGTGCTCCGCGATTGGTGGAATGCGCAAGACGTGGCGCGCTTCGAAGAAGTCACCGGCCGCTTGGCGGCGCAATATGCTGAGTTCGAACCGCTACCGGGCCTGCCGCTCAACGGCCGCCTAACGCTTGGCGAAAACATCGGCGACAATGGCGGCCTGCAGGTTGCCTATCACGCCTACACGATCTCGCGCGGCGGTCGCGAAGCGGAAGTCATCGACGGCGTCACCGGCGATCAGCGCTTCTTCCTCGGCTGGGCGCAGGTGTGGCGTTCGCTGATGCGCGAAGAAGCGATGCGCAACCAAGTGCTGAACGGCCCGCACTCGCCGGGCATCTACCGCGCCAACGGCCCGGTGCGGAACATGGATGCTTGGTACGCCGCGTTCGACGTGACGGCGGAGGACGATCTCTATCTGCCGCCGGATCAGCGCGTCACGATCTGGTAAGCGTTAAAGCTTGAAACGATGAAGGGGAGCGCTGCGAGGCGCTCCCCTTTTTCATTCTGGATACTTCTTCGCCATCGCCTTCCAGCTCTTGGCGGCGAGCTGGTGCAGAACGGCTTCATCGACATCGGCCAGCTTGTTGATGTAGAGACAGCTGCGGCCTGTCTTGTGCTTGCCGAGTTTTTTCATCAGCGGCTCGTTCTCGTAGCCGTCCATCATGTAGAGCACGAGATTGGCCTTGCGCGGGCTGAAGCCGATGCGCGGCCACTTGCCGGTAGCGCCGTCGTATTCGCCATAGCCGATGATCGTCGGACCCCACATCGCTGGCTTTTCGCCAGTGATTTTGCGCAGCATTTTGTCGACGGTCTTCGCGTCCTTGCGGCGCGTTTCGTCTTCGACGGCGGCAATAAGGGCGGGGACTGAGGCTTTGGTTTTCTGTGTTTTTGGTTCAGCCATAATCCTCACCCTTCACATCAAAGTTTGCTCAGCAAAACACCAGCAACGCACCCGTCCGGATCGAATGTTCGGCGAAGCCGTGGAGCTTCGCGCACAACATCGCGGCGATTGGATGCTCCTCCCACGGCGCGCGAGGCATTGGCTTAGGCTTAAACAAGCTCCATCCCTTACGGGCCGCACCTTGCGTTTCCCGGATCGCCGCAGAGAAACGCTCACTTTCGTAGTCGGCCAGAAGATCATTTGGCAGTTCGAGCGTGGCTGCTACGCGGGCGCACTCGCGCCTCAGCGCATAACTTGATCCAACCCAACCATAGGCTTGATCGTCAGAGATGATCACGCGAGCAAAGTCCTGCGGCACGTAAAAGCCTTCAGCATCGCTGTGCATAATCAGGTGGTCGAACAGGCGCGTCGATGCTTTAGCAAACGTCCCGGGCTCTGCGCCGTTATTCTCGTCCACGAACTCAGCGCTGTATCGCGTGTAGAGCGGATCGTGCATCGCCTGCTCGTCCGGCGCTAACGGCGGAGGCAAGCTGCCGTTGAACTGAAGGTGCGCTGCACAGCGTCGCAAATTGTGGAGCCCGGAATAGCCATACGTGCTTGTCGAATGGACAGCACTCTGGGCGGGCTCCGCGTGCGCGGCCAAACCAACTTTCGCCAGCACACCGTCAAGTTTCTTGAGGTCTTCGCGAAACCATTCCGCGCCCTCGTCGTCATTGACGATCAAATCGGCTAGCATGCCGACTTCGAGCGCTAGCCCCATGCCTCAGAGCCCCTTCACGATCTCGTCCGTCATTTTCTTCGCATCACCCAGCAACATCATGGTGTTGTCGCGGTAGAAGAGTTCGTTATCAACGCCGGCATAGCCGACACCGCCCATGCTGCGCTTCACGAACAGCACCGTTTTCGCCTTCTCGACGTCGAGGATCGGCATGCCGAAGATCGGGCTTTGCGGATCGGTCTTCGCGAGCGGATTGGTGACATCGTTCGCGCCAATGACGTAGGCGACGTCGCACTGGCTGAACTCATTGTTGATGTCTTCGAGTTCGAACACTTCATCATACGGCACATTGGCTTCGGCCAGCAGCACGTTCATGTGGCCGGGCATGCGGCCCGCGACGGGGTGGATGGCGTATTTCACGTCAACGCCCTCCTTCTTCAGCATGTCGGCCATTTCGCGCACGCTATGTTGCGCTTGTGCGCTCGCCATGCCGTAGCCCGGCACGATGATGACCTTGGAGGCGTTCTTCATGATGAAAGCTGCGTCGTCGGCGCTGCCAGCTTTGTAGGAGCGCTGGATCCCCGTGGCCGCGGCGGTCGCGCCATCAGCGGCGCCGAAGCCGCCAAGGATGACGCTGATGAAGCTGCGGTTCATCGCTTTGCACATGATGTAGCTGAGGATGGCGCCTGACGAGCCGACGAGAGCGCCAGTGATGATGAGCGCGACGTTCTCCAGCGTAAAGCCGAGCGCAGCCGCGGCCCAACCGGAATACGAATTCAGCATCGAGACGACGACGGGCATGTCGGCGCCGCCGATCGGAATGATGAGCAGCACGCCAATCAACAGGGACAAACCTGCGATCGCCCAGAAGTGCCAGGCCGTGCGGCCGCCATCCTGGATGGTCATCACTACGAGCGCGACGATCGCAACGGCGATGGCGATGTTGATGAGGTGCCGCGCCGGCAGCATGATCGGCGCGCCCGACATATTGCCATTAAGCTTCGCGAACGCGATCACAGAGCCGGTGAACGTGATCGCGCCGATTGCGGTGCCGAGCGCGAGTTCAATCAGCGAACTCATCTTGATGCCGCCGTCTGCGGTGGCAATGTGGAAGCTCTCCGGCGCATAAAACGCAGCGGCAGCAACCGCGACGGCCGCGAGGCCTACCAGCGAGTGAAACGCCGCCACGAGCTGCGGCATCGCCGTCATCTTGATCGAGCGCGCGATCAGCGCACCGATACCGCCGCCAATCACGACGGCGCCAACAATAATCATCAGGGTGGTTGTGTCGGGCGAGACCAGCCACAAAGTCGTGGCGATGGCGATGGCCATGCCAAGCATGCCGAAATTATTGCCTTGGCGGCTCGTTTCGGGACTGGAGAGCCCGCGCAGCGCCAGGATGAACAGCACCCCGGATACGAGATAAAGCAGCGCAGCGAGATCAGCGTTCATGTCAGCCCCTGGGTCCGTACCGGCGCCAACGCGACCAGCCGGAAAGTATTGTCACCGCAGGCGCGGCGAAGAAGACGAGTGCGGCAAGCCAAGTGGGCCAATCCCAAATCTCGGTCGCGCCAAGAAAAGCAAGCACGTTGCCGATGATCGGCACGAAAGCGAGTACCGCGCCCACAATAGTGGACGGCAGCGCTGGCCACTCGAACGTCAGCTGCACCCATTCGATCACCACGAACACTTGCAGCACGCAGAGCGCCAGCCAAGCGATCGCGATCACGCAGCCGAGGCCTGCGCATCCCGCCACCTGGATCTGGAAGCGCCCGATATCTTCGCGCGCCCGCGTGCGGTCAAACGTGTGTGGCGCGACCGCGGGTTCTTCGCGGAGATTGGAGAGCGCGCGCTGCGCCGCAGCGCGCAACTCATCATCGTTGACGGCGCCCTCTTCGCGCACCTCGTTGACCTGCGCTTCGAAGGCTTCGACCGTCACCTGCATCGCCGCGATCGCACGCGGCACAGCGCCGCCGGATGCACGCCAGCCTTCGACAAAGCGGCGCATGAACGCCTCGGCGGAAAGCCGGCCGTCCAGATAAGCTTCGATGAGGGCCCGCCACTCCGCCGCGTTCATCGTTCCATTCCGGGATGAGGTGATTTTCGACTTCTGCCGAAAGTCACTTCTTCTCTTTCTTTTTGTACATCGCCAGCATGCGCTGCGTGACCAGGAAGCCGCCGAAGATATTCACCGCCGCAAGCCCCGCGGCTAGCCCGCCGGCGCCCTTGGCAATCCAGCCATTCTCAACATTCGCGTTTGCCGCAGCCGCGATCAACGCGCCGACGATAATCACGGACGAGATCGCGTTGGTGACGGCCATCAGCGGCGTATGCAGCGCCGGCGTTACTGACCAGACGACGTAATAGCCAACGAAGATCGCCAGCACGAAAATCGCCAAATAGAAAACGAACGGATCGACCATGCTCTTAGCTCCCGAACCGTTCGCGGCACTGCGTCGCTGCAGCACGCCGATCCGCCGATGATTGCTCTAGCCAATGACTGCGCGCGGCGCTGGCGGCGTAGCGGCCAGTCATGCCTTCGACCCCTTCCATCGTGTTGAGTTGCGTAAGCAGGCGGCCCAGCACGTCGGCCCATTCACCGGAGGCGCCGCGTGGATAGGTCAGCACATTGAGGTTGGCATGCGCGGCAATCGCACCCGCGCACATCGTGACGGCGCTAATCGACGGCCCATCTTGCGCATAAGCGGCCGGCGTCGACAGCGCGGCAGCGAAGAGCACCGCGGCGGAGGCTTTCCGTATCGTGCCCATCATCGCGCGTCTCCTTCTTGAATTAATTTGTGTCGTAGGTTGCGTCCGCACGCACGACCAGACCGGCAGCATCCATCTCGTGCGTCTCTGCAGCGCGTTCACCGCGATGATTCCGATAAATCAGGGTGTGGCCTCGCGCACCGACCAGCAGCGCCTCCGGCGAAAACGTGAGCTGCGGCGCACGTTCCAGCGCGCGCTCGAAATACGCACGCAGCATGGCTTTGCCATGAATGACGCCGTCATGTGAGAAACCGAGCGCGGCGATATAGGGCGACGAGAACTCGATGTCGTCCGCATAAAGCGCAACGATCGCCTCGATGTCGCGCGCATTCCATGCGGCGTAGTATTTTTCGGCGAACTCGTCGTCGTTCATGCAGCGCTCGCTGGAGCCAAGGATGGATGGATGATCGCCCCCGCCTTGGTGAGCATGGCGCCCTTGATGATCTCGTCGTCCCAAGCCGGCGAGAACGCCTTGCTGTCTTTGTCGGTAAGCAACGGCAGCAACGCGAGCAGGTTCTTCGCGTAGAGCGAAGATGAATCCGCCGGCAGGCGGGCCGGCAGGTTGGTGAAGCCCATGATCTTCACGTTGCCGAACTCTACCAGTTCATCAGGCTTCGAGAGCGGGCAGTTGCCGCCCTGCGCGACAGCGAGATCGATAATCACGGAGCCCGGACGCATCGATTTCGCTTGTGCTTCCGTCACCAGCACCGGCGCCGGTCGACCCGGAATGAGCGCCGTGGTGATGACGATGTCTTGCTTGGCCAAGTGCTCTGTGACCAGCGCAGCTTGCTTGGCCTGATACTCAGCACTCATCGGTTTGGCATAGCCCGCAGTGGTTTCTGCCTGTTTGAACTCTTCATCTTCGACAGCGACGAATTTGGCGCCAAGCGAAGCCACCTGCTCTTTCGTCGCCGGGCGCACGTCGGTGGCGGTGACGACAGCGCCAAGACGGCGCGCAGTGGCGATGGCTTGCAGGCCGGCGACGCCGACGCCCATCACGAACACGCGCGCGGCGGCAACAGTGCCGGCGGCGGTCATCATCATTGGGAACGCACGGCCATAGAGCGCGGCGCCCTCGATGACCGCGCGATAGCCGGCGAGATTCGCTTGGCTGGACAGCGCGTCCATCGCTTGAGCGCGGCTAATGCGCGGGATGAATTCCATGGCCAGTGCGTCGACCTTGGCCTTGGCCAATGCGTCAATGACGGCTTTGTCGCCATAGGGTTCGAGCAGCGAGGCGAAGCCTACGCCAGCTTTCATTGCGCCAATTTCGGCATCGGTCGGGCGACGCACTTTGACGACGAGATCGGCGCTGCCGATGCCGCCATCGGCGCTCACTTCGGCGCCCGCATCTTTGTAATATTGATCCGGCACGCTCGCGCCCACGCCGGCGCCCGCCGCGACCGTGACCGTGTGACCTAGACCAATTATCTTCTTCACCGTGTCGGGCGTCGCCGCGACACGCGTTTCACCGGGAGCGCTTTCCTTTAGGACCGCGATCCGCAACGGCTCAGCCCATCACACTAGTGAGAGCAGGAACGATAAGGCCGCCTAGGCCCAGCAGCACCCACATGGCGACTTGCGCGGCCCAGTAGACACTGGAGAGACGAAACAGGAAACCCGCGACAATGCCGATCACGACAAACGCGATCCAGCCGGCCCACCAGCCGGTGCCAATGGCGAAGGCCAAAGTCAGCAGCGCGATCGCCTGGACGACCAGCGTGCCGCCCCAAACCGAGGTGAGCAGGAAACCATGGAAGGTATCCTTCTGGTCCTGGATTTCCATGTGCCCGCGTGCGCCGTCAGTCTGCGCCATTCCAAATCTCCTCGCTGGTGAGCGGGGTTTAGACCGCGTTGCCCGGGCGAACAAGCGGGCCTTGCGTCGCGGCGCTTACGATCTTGGGCGGCGACTAACTGGAAGAAAGCTGACCTGATCGCCCTCGAAACGGGCGGCAGTCAGGATGCCGGACGCATAGGCGCCAGTATCGACCGCGATCCGGCGGCTATCGGCGTAAGGCTGATCGACGGGGGTGTGGCCGTGGACGACCCGGTGCGAGAACGGGCGCTTGGACGCGATGAAGGCGCCCCGGGCCCAGAACAGGTCCTCATCGGTCTGCTCTTCAAGCCGGCGGCCGGCATCGACGCCAGCGTGAACGAAAGCATAGTCGCCGAGTTCGACGTAGCGCTCGAGTCCCTGAAGGAATTCGTAGTGCCCGGCAGGCAGGCATGCCCTCAGGTGTTGAGCAACGCCAATCCAGTCATGCTCCTCAGCGCCGACGGGCGGCGGAGGTTGCACGCCATAGGAGAGCAGCGTTTCAGCACCGCCCTGAAGGAGCCAGGCGCGATGGGCCATTGGGTCATCGAGAAACCCGAGCATGGACTGCTCGTGATTGCCCTTGAGGTAGCGACCGTGGCAGCCGAAGGGCCGGCCCGCGACCAGGAGCTCAATGACGCCCTTGCTGTCAGGACCGCGGTCAACGTAGTCACCCAGGAAGATGACCAGGGGCGGGCCGCCGGCGCGCGTGTCCTCGCTCGCGCGTGCTTCGAGCATGGCGATCATGTCAGCCAGCAAATCCGCGCGGCCATGAATGTCGCCAATGGCGAATCCTACCCGGTCCGCGGGAAAATACGCGGCGGGCGGCGCGGGACGCTCGAACATCCGCAGCAATTCCATGCGTTTGGTGTAACGCCCGGCGTCCAGAGGTGGCAATGCAGTTCCCTTTACCGCAACAGTGCGGCGCGGAGCAGAACTTGCAGCGCGGCGGGTGAAGAGGCAGGCCGAATAGTATGAACGCGACCGCCGCGGCGCCGCGAGTGTCCGTGATCATGGCCAATTTGAACGGCGCGGCCCACATCGCCGCCGCCGTTCGCTCCGTGCTGCGCCAAACTGAAACTGCGCTCGAACTCATCATCAGCGATGACGGCTCGGCCGATGATAGCCTGGCGCGCGCTCGTGCGGCGGCCGCCGGCGACCCGCGCCTCGTCATTCTCACCAGCGAAACAGCACGGACCGGCCCTGCCGCGGCGCGCAATCGGGCGCTAGCCAAGGCGCGCGGACTTTGGGTCGCCATCGTGGATAATGACGACGCCATTCACCCGGAACGGCTGGAGCGGCTGATCAATGCAGCCGAGGCGGACGGCGCTGATATCGCCGCCGACGATCTGCTTACCTTCTATGACTCTATCGAAAAGCCGCCGCACGCTCATCTGCGCGGAGCGCTCGTGGCGCGGCCGCATTGGATCGACGCCGCCGCCTACGAGCGCAGCAATCGCCTGCTCGGCGCGGGGCCGGCGCTTGGCTATCTGAAGCCGGTGTTCCGCCGAGCGTTGGACGCGCATTACGACGAGACGCTCAGGATCGGAGAGGATTCAGAACTGATCCTACGCCTCCTGATCGGCGGCGCGAAATTCAGGCTCTATCCTGATCTTGGCTATTTCTACCGCAAGCACGACGCGTCGATCTCGCATCGGCTTGATCTGGCGGCGATTGAGGCGCTGGACGCGGCGCACGCCAAACTCGAAGCCGGCGCGGCCCCCGATTTGCTGCGTGAACTGCGCGCAGGCGCAGCGGCGCGGGCGGATGCGGCGACGTTCACCAAGCTGATCGCGGCGCTGAAGGCGCGCGATCTCGGCGGCGCCGTTAGCCACGCGCTGGCCCGGCCCCTCGCTCTAATTTTGCTGAAAGACCCAATCCGGGCACGGCTCTCCAAGCCTGCGCGGCGGCGCGCCGCCATCCAGCCGCGCGTCACGCTGATCTCCCGCCAGCGCATTGTCGGCGCCACGAATGGCAGCTCGGCCTATGTGTTGGCCTTGGCCAGCGCGCTGAAAAACGCCGGCTATGCTGTGGATTACCTGGGCGCTTCGCCGAAGATTTTCGGACGTTGGGCGGCGCTGAAACTGCGGCCCGAACTGGCCGTGTTCGACCGTTATCTCGTCCATGGCGGCGCGCGGCTCGGCAATGTCGTCATTGCGCGCGATCCGAAGGTATGGATCGCCTCGGCGCTCGCCGTTGCGGATCGGCTGTTGAGCAAAGTTGGTATTTCAGGGCTCAGCCAGCCGGCGGAGTACGCCCAAGGCGCCGTCGCCAACCGCGCCGATCAGCTCTGGATCGCCCGCAACGCCGCCCCGAACGCGCAAGCCGTGCTCTGCGACTACGCGTTCACCGCCACGCTCGCGCCCTACGCACTTTCGCCGAACGCCCGGTCAGCCATCATCATGCACGATCTCATGTCGGCGCGCGTTGCAGACGCGGCCGAGACCAACACGGTAAAGATCAGCGCCGCCGATGAATTCCGGATGCTCGACTTGGCGGACGCGGTGATCGCCATTCAGCATGAGGAAGCCGCCAAAGTCCGTGCGGCGCTGCCGAAGCGCCTTGTGTTGACGGCGCCACACTCGACCGAACCGGTCCTCGCGCCGCAGCCGGGGGAAGACGACCTCCTCTTCTTCGTCGGCAGCAACACTGCGCCAAACATTGTCGGCCTGGAGTGGTTCCTACGGAAAATCTGGCCCGCGATCCGCGCCAAAAGACCCGCCGCGCGGTTGAAAGTTGCAGGCTCAGTAGCGCGCGGGATTGGCGCCGTCCCGGACGGCGTAACCATGTTGGGGGTCGTCGGTGATCTTGCGCCGCTCTACGCCGAAGCCGGCGTGGTTATCTCGCCGCTCTTCACTGGCTCCGGGCTGAAGATCAAACTGATCGAAGCGCTGGCCGCCGGCAAAGCCGTGGTTGGCACTTCGGTGACGGCGCAGGGTGTGGAAGGCCAGGTCGCTGGCGCAATGGCGCTCGAAGACGATGCGGCGCGCTTCGCCGACGCATGCGTCATCTTACTCGGCGAACATGAACGGCGCGCCGCGCTCGCCGCCGCGGCGCTCGGCTGCGCCAACACGCATTTTTCCGCCGCTGCCTGCTTCCGCAACCTTACTGCCTTTGTCCGCGGCGATGACGCCGCACCGGACCAAAAATCCTTGCGCAAAGTGTCGTCACAGTCCCAATAGGCGCGAAATTCTCCCTAGCGCCGCAAAAGCTTGGAGACGCCGCTTAGCTTCGTCAAAAGACCGGTATTCCGCGGTTTTCGGTCGGCGCAGGACGCGCGCGCATTAAGCATAACGCGGCAGGGAAATTGCGACGCGGGGCGCAACTTTCGCGCGGGAGTTCTGTGATGCCGATTTCGGACAATGTTCGCCTGGGCGAGGGTGTGATGATCCATCACCCGCAACTCGTGAACTTGTACGGCTGCTCGGTCGGTGCAGGTTCGCGCGTCGGCGCCTTCGTCGAAATCCAGAAAAACGCGCATATCGGCGAGCGCTGCAAGATTTCTTCGCACACCTTCATATGCGAGGGCGTGACGGTGGAAGACGAAGTCTTCGTCGGCCACGGCGTCATGTTCATCAACGATATCTTCCCGCAAGCGGCGAACGAGGATGGCTCGGCGCAGTCGGAAGCCGATTGGTCGGTCGTTGAGACGCGCATAAAGAAACGCGCCTCGATCGGCTCCAACGCGACGATCATGGGCGGGATCACGATCGGCCAGAGCGCGCTCATCGGCGCCGGCGCGGTGGTGACAAAGGATGTGCCGGATTTCGCGATTGTCGCTGGCGTGCCAGCGAAGGTCGTCGGCGATGTGCGGGAAAAACGGAAATAAACAGCGCACCGAATAGGTGCGCAAACAGAGTTAAAGCGGGACGGTCAGAATGATCAGAATTGGTGTCATCGGCTACGGTTATTGGGGGCCGAACCTCGTCCGTAACTTCGCGGAGCTGAAAGGCGCCGAGTTGGCGGCTGTGGCCGACCTAGACCCGAAGAAGCTCGAACTGGTCAACAAGCGCTTCCCCGCCGTGAAGACGACCACCGACTTCCAGGAAATGCTGCGCGATCCGACGATCGACGCGATCGCGATCGCGACGCCGGTGTCGACGCACTTCGAACTCGGCATGGCGGCGCTAAAGGCTGGCAAGCACGTCTGGCTCGAAAAGCCGATGACGGAAACGTCTCTGCAGGCGCGTCAGTTGGTGGAAACGGCTGAGAAAAAGAAGCTCGTCCTCCACGTCGACCACACCTTTATCTACACGGGCGCCGTGAAGAAGATGAAGGATCTCGTCGCCGCCGATGAGCTGGGCAAGATCCTTTACTATGATTCAACCCGCGTGAACCTCGGCCTCTTCCAGCGCGACGTGTCGGTGATCTCCGATCTCGCGGTGCACGATTTTTCGATCCTGGATTATTTGCTCGGCGAACAGCCGACGGCGGTTTCGGCTGGCGGCATCAACCACTTCCCGGGCACGCCGGAAAACCTCGCCTACATCACGATGTTCTACGACTCGGGCGCGATCGCGCACGTGAACTGCTCGTGGCTCGCCCCGGTGAAGGTGCGCACTGTTCTCGTCGGCGGCACCAAGAAGATGTTCGTCTATGACGATCTGCAGCCGTCCGAGAAGCTGAAGATCTACGACAAGGGCGTCTCGTTCACCGACGATCCGGCGAAGATCTACCAAATGCGCGTCGGCTATCGGACGGGCGATATGTGGGCGCCCAAGCTGGACGAGTCCGAAGCACTGCGCGCTGCCGCAAACGATTTCGTCGAAGCCATCGGCGCCAAGAAGCAAACCCTGTGCGACGGCCGCCTCGGCCTGCGCGTCATCCAAATCATCGAAGCCGCGACCTCCTCCATGAAGGCGCGCGGTGAAACCATCCATCTTCCCCGTGCGGAGAAAGTGCTGTGAGCGTCCCTTTCGTTGACCTGAAGTCGCAATACCTCTCGATCAAGCCGGAGGTGGATGCAGCGATCCAGCACATCCTCGACAACACCCAATTCGTGCTCGGCGCCGAAGTCGCCGCGTTCGAAAAGGAATTTGCTGAGTATTGCGGCGCTAAGCACTGCATGGGTGTCAACAACGGCACCAGCGCGCTGCATCTCGCCATGCTCGCCGCCGATATCGGCGCGGGCGATGAAGTGATCACAACGCCGTTCACGTTTGTCGCATCGGTTGCGGCAATTTGGTACTCGGGCGCCAAGCCCGTGTTCGTGGACATCGATCCGGCGACGTATCTGATCGATCCGGCCAAGATCGAAGCGGCAATCACGCCGAAGACCAAAGCGATCCTGCCGGTTCACCTCTACGGCCAGTCCTGCGACATGGACGCGATCATGGCGATCGCCAAAAAGCACAACTTGATCGTCATCGAAGACGCTTGCCAGGCGCACGGTTCGGAATGGAACGGCAAGCGCGTCGGCGGCATCGGCGACATGGCGGCGTTCAGCTTCTATCCGGGCAAGAATTTGGGCGCGTACGGCGAAGGCGGCGCGACCACGACCAACAATGACGAGTATGCACGCAAAATCCGCATGCTGCGCGATTGGGGCGCCGAGAAGAAGTACATGCACGTGCTCAAAGGCTACAACATGCGCCTGGAGGGCATGCAGGGCGCCATCCTGCGCGTGAAGCTGAAGTATCTCGAGAAGTGGACGGAAGCGCGCCGCGAAGCCGCGAAGCGCTACGACGCCCTCTTTGCTGGCACCGGCGTTGCGACGCCGTTCGTGCAAGACAAGTCGCGCCATGTCTATCACATCTACTCGACGCGCACGACCAAGCGCCAAGAGTGGCAAGATGCGATGGCCGCGAAGGGCATCCAATCCGGCATTCACTACCCGATCGCGATCCACAATCTGCCGGCCTACGAAGACCTCGGCTACAAGAACGGCGATTTCCCGCACGCGGAAAAGGCGGCGGCTGAACAGCTTTCGCTGCCGATGTTTCCAGAGCTGACCGCTGAAATGCAGGCCGAAGTCGCGGCGGCGGTTATCGAACTGCACAAGAAGGATGCGGGGATCGCCCGATGAACGTCGAAGGCGCGAAAATCCTCGTCACCGGTGGCTGCGGCCTGATCGGTTCGACGACGATCGACCTCTTGTTGCGCGAAGACGTGGCGAAGATCGTGATCTTCGACAACCTCGTCCGCGGCTCAATGCACAATGTCGCCGAGATCCTGAAGGATCGGCGCGTTGAGCTGATCAAGGGCGATATCCGCGATGTCGAGGCGACGCGTCGCGTCAGCGAAGGCATGGATGCTGTCATCCACATGGCGGCGATCCGCATCACGGCGTGCGCTGAGCATCCGCGTGAAGCGCTGGAAGTAATGTGCGACGGCACCTTCAACGTGGTGGAAGCGGCGCACCTCGCCGGCGTCAAGCGCATCGTGGCGGCCTCGTCTGCCTCGGTTTACGGCTTGGCCGATAGCTTCCCGACGACCGAGAAGGATCACCCGTATAACAACCGCACCTGGTACGGCGCATCGAAGGTGATGCTCGAAGGCCTGCTGCGTTCGTTCAACGACATGTACGGCACCGAGTATTGCGCGTTCCGGTACTTCAACGTCTATGGCCCGCGCATGGACATCCATGGCAAGTACACCGAAGTGCTGATCCGCTGGATGGAACGCATCGAAGCCGGCCAGCCGCCGCTGATCCTGGGCGACGGCAAGACGACATCGCCGCCGCGAACGTCGCGGGCCTGCGGTCCGACGTTTCGGATGAAGTGTTCAACGTCGCCAGCGGCGTCGAGACCGATCTGAACGAACTGGCGGAAGCGCTGATGCGCGTCATGGGCAAGAAACTGCAGCCGGAATACGGGCCGGAGCGTAAAGTGAACGCCGTTCCGCGGCGCTTGGCCTCGATTGAGAAGACCAAGCGCATGCTGGGCTGGTCGCCGAAAGTCGATCTCGATGAGGGCCTGGAGCGCCTGGTGACATGGTGGCGCGCCAACAAGGAGCACGTGGCCTGATGATCCCGCTGATGAAGCCGCTGATGGATGAGCGCGAAGCGCAAGCGGCTTCGCGCGTGATCCTGTCCGGCTGGGTGACTCAGGGCCCGGAGGTTGCGGCGTTCGAACGCGAGTTCGCCGAATTCGTCGGCGCGCCGCACGCGACGGCGGTTTCGAACTGCACGACGGCGCTGCACCTGGCGTTGCTCGCGGTTGGCGTAGGCGCCGGCGATGAAGTCATCACCGTCTCGCACTCCTATGTCGCGACGGCGAACTCGATCAAATATTGCAACGCCGAGCCGGTCTTCGTGGATGTCGAACTCGAAACCTACAATATGGACCCAGCCAAGATCGAGGCCGCAATCACGCCGAAAACCAAGGCGATCCTCTGCGTCCACCAGATCGGCATGCCGTGCGATGTGGATGCGATCGTCGCCATCGGCAAGAAGCACAACCTGCCGGTCATCGAAGACGCCGCGTGCGCCATCGGTTCGGAAATCCAGATCGACGGCCAGTGGGAGCGCATCGGTGCGCCGCGCGGCGACATCGCGGCGTTCAGCTTCCATCCGCGCAAAATCGTCTCGACCGGCGATGGCGGCATGCTGACGACGCGCAATCCGGTTTACGACAAGCAATTCAAGCTGCTGCGCCAACACGCCATGAGCGTGCCCGACACGGTGCGGCACGGCTCAAACCAAGTCATCTTCGAAACCCACCCGGTACTCGGCTACAATTACCGGATGACGGACATTCAAGCTGCGGTCGGCCGCGAGCAATTGAAGCGCGTTCCGGAAATCCTGGAAACGCGCCGCCGCTTGGCCGCGCGATACAACGAGCTTCTGCAGAACAATCTCGGCATCGAAACCCCAATCGAACCGGCGAACAAGCGCTCGAACTGGCAGAGCTATTCAGTGACGCTGCCGGAGCGCTGCGATCAGCGCGCTGTGATGCAATCCATGCTCGATGCAGGCGTCGCATCGCGCCGCGGCATCATGTGCGCGCACCGCGAAGATCTTTACAAGAACGGCTGGGACCTGCCGAACTCCGAGTTCGCGCAAGATCGTCGCCTGATCCTGCCGCTCTATCATTCGATGACCGATGAAGAGCAGATCACCGTCCTTGAAGCGCTGAAGAAAGCCTGCGCCTGATGAGCGCTGAGGCGCACCCCGCGCCGACGACTGCGCCGCAGATCGTCGAAATCCGCCCCGACCGCGGATGGCTCGACCTCGATCTCGGGGCCGTGTGGCGATATCGCGAACTCCTCGTCGTGCTGATGATGCGCGACATTCAGGTGCTCTATAAGCAAGCGTTGCTCGGCGCTGCGTGGGCGATCCTGCAGCCTGTGTTCGCGGTGGTGATCTTCACCATCGTGTTCGGCTACTTCGCGCGCATGCCGTCGGAAGGCATTCCCTACCCGATCTTCGCTTTCGCCGGCGTGCTGCCTTGGACGTACTTTGCTGAAGCCGTGCGCCGTTCGGGCACCGGCCTGGTGACCGATTCCGAACTGGTGCGGAAAGTCTATTTTCCGCGCCTGATCATGCCGCTGGCGAACGTGATCTCGCCGCTGCTTGATTTCTGCATCGCGTTTGTGGTGCTGCTTATCCTGATGGCGTTCTACGGCATCGCGCCGAGCTGGAAGATGGCGCTGGTGCCGTTCTTGATGGCGATCGCGGCGCTGCTGGCGCTTTCGATTGGCCTGTGGCTGGCGCCGATCAATGTGCGCTTCCGCGACATCAAGCACACGCTGCCGTTCATCATCCAAATCTGGATGTACGCCTCGCCGATCGTCTATCCGCTCTCGATGGTGCCAGAACAATGGCAGGGCCTCTATTCGCTGAACCCAATGGTCGGCGTCATCGAAGGCTTCCGCTGGGCGGTGTTCGACCAAGGCGCGCCGAACTTCCAAGCGCTTGGCGTTAGCGCCATCGTCATCGTGTTTCTGCTCGCGGGAGGGCTCGTCTTCTTCCGCCGCATGGAACGCACGTTCGCGGACGTGATCTGATGGACGATTTCGCCATCTCCGCACAAGGCGTCGGCAAACGCTATCGCCGGCTCGCCCGCTCCGAGCGGCATGACAGCGTGCGCGATGTGATCGCTGCCGGCGTCCGGAACATGTTTGCGTCGAAGCAGCTGCGCGATGAGCGGAATGTACGCAACACGTTCTGGGCGCTCAAAGACGCAAGCTTCGAGATCAAGCGCGGCGAGAACGTCGGCATAATCGGCCTCAACGGCGCCGGCAAATCGACGCTGCTCAAACTGCTCTCGCGTATCACCGTGCCGACGACCGGCTCGATCCGGATCAAGGGTCGCCTGGGCGCCTTGCTCGAAGTCGGCACAGGCTTTCATGCCGAACTGACGGGCCGCGAAAACGTCTTCCTCTACGGCTCGATTCTCGGCATGAGCCGAAAGGAAGTCGAAGCCAAGTTCGACGCGATTATCGACTTCTCAGAGATCGGCGAGTTCATCGACACGCCGGTGAAGCGCTATTCGAGCGGCATGTACGTGCGCCTCGCATTCGCGGTCGCCGCGCACCTCGATCCGGACATTCTCTTGCTTGATGAAGTGCTGGCGGTGGGTGACTTCGCGTTCCAACGCAAGTGCATGAACTTCGCCAAACAGCTTCAGCACAAGGGCGCCACGATCCTGTTCGTTTCGCACAACATGTTCTCAATCAAGACAATGTGCCAACGCGTGATCTGCCTGAAAAAGGGTCAGGTGGTGTTTGACGGGCCGACGACCGAGGGCCTGAAAATGTACGAGGCCGACAGCCGCTTGGCCGACGTGCCCTGGTTTGATGAACCCGAAGGCGGACGCCGCATCACCTTCTCTGACGTGCAATTCCTCAACGCTAAAGGCGAGGAAGCATCCGTGTTCGATTACGGCGAGCGCATGAAGGTGCGGCTGCGCTATCAAACCCAAGGTCGTGTTGAGCGCGCGGACATCCGCATCGGATTCGATCGCGACGACGACACCCACTGCATGACGTTCTCGACGCTCACGGATAAAGCGCCGATGCCCTATATCGAAGGCGAAGGCGTGGTTGAGCTGACAACGCCACCGCTGAAACTGGTTTCGGATCTCTACACCTGCAATGTCGTCGTGCGGGATGCGAATGGCCACATGCTGGCTGGCCAGATCGGTGGGCGCTTCCATGTACGTCACCCGGATTTCTCGGCCAGCGTTTGGGGCGTCTTCCACGAAACCGGCGAGTGGCGGATCGAAGCGGTCGAGGTGGCGCGGCTTAACGAGGTGAAAGATGGCGTCGGTTGAGGCCTCCGCCCCGCCGTCAATGACGGATAAGGATCGCCGCCTGGCGGAACGCTTCGCCGAATACGAAATCTACGTCGAGAAGGCGCAAGATTTCCTGGCGCAAGGCGATCTGCAAACTGCCGCCGCCTATTGCGCCATCGCCTCACACGTGGCGACGCAGAACCATTGCGGCATCTTCTGGAGTCCGCGCGCCGAAAAAGTTTTAAACGAAATCGGCCGCCGGCTTGAGCCTGAAGCGCCGCCTCGCCCGCGTCCGACCGAAATCAAGCGTATCCTGCAGGTGTGCACGCAGGTGTCCGCCGTGGGCGGTCATACCAAGATGCTGTGCCAATGGGTGCGCGCTGATCAGGACCGCGAACACACATTGGTGCTAACCGAGCATCGCGGCCCGACGCCGAAAGTCGTGCATGACGTGTTCAAAGCCAGCGGCGGGCGCGAAGTCGAAAAGCTCAACCACCGCCCAAGCAATCAGATCGACTGGGCGCTGCGTCTGCGCGAGATCGCCAAGGATTTCGACCTCGTTATACTGCACACACATTGCGAGGACATCGTCCCGCTGATCGCGTTCGCCGATCCGAGCAAACATCCGCCAGTTCTAGTCCTAAATCACGCCGATCACCTCTTCTGGTTCGGCCCAAGCGTTGCGCACCTCAACATTAATCTGCGCGACGCGGCGCAAGACATCTCCATCAACCGCCGCGGCATCGCCGCCGAACGCAACATGCTGATGCCGACTTTGGCAGAGGGGATTGTGCGGACCCGCTCACGCGAAGAAGCCAAGCGTGAACTTGGCATCGATCCCGACATCGTGCTGATGGTCTCCGCCGCGCGGCGCGCCAAGTATCGCACTATGGGCGGCGTCACCTATGCCGACATTCACGCCGACGTGCTGAAGCAGCACGAAAACACCATGCTGATCACGGTCGGCGCGGGCGAACATGAGGACTGGGCGCCGGTGCAAAGTGCGGTGAACGGGCGCCTCCGGTCGATCGCGGAAACGCCGAACCCGAAAATCTACTTCGAAGCGGCGGATATTTACGTCGACTCGTTCCCGTTTGTTTCCTCCACCTCGCTCATGGAAGCAGCGGGTTACGGCACGCCGTTGGTGACGATCTTCACGTATCCTCATGAAGCACGCATTTTCGGCATCAATCACGTCGCTCTCGTCGGCAACGTCATGCAAGCGACGTCGTTCGACCAGTATCGCGGCATGCTCAGCCAATTGATCGCCGAACCGGCGCTTCGCGAGCGGCTTGGCACGGAGGCGCGCGCCGCCGTGCAACGTGAGCATAACCTGCCCGGCTGGCTGCGTTGGATGGAAGCGGTGTACGCGCGCGCGCTCGAATTGCCGCTGCTCGACAACCGCCCCATGCTCGAAGCGATCGATCACCCACACTTCGGCGAGCCGGATACGCGCCACGAAGATATCTTCGGCGGCACATGGCCGACGATACGTGTCGTCATGAGCTATATGGGCATGATGCCGGCGCGCCAACATTGGGCGCACTGGAAGCAAGTACGCCGCGACGGCGGCTTCAAGAGCAACGCGGAAGCTGCGAGTTACCTCGTTCCGGAATGGCTGAAACGCTACGTTAAAGATGGCGTGTTGAAGCTGCCGGAAGAAGTCACCTTCAGCGGCTAACCGAAATGAATGACGCAGTCAGCGCAGCGCCCCCGCGCGAGCACGCCATGCAGGAAGAGCGCATCGCGCAAAACTTTGCGGCGTTCGAACGCTATCTGGCGCGCGCGCAAGACTATCTCACGCACGGCGAACTCGATGCAGCCGCCGTGCACTGTGCCGTCGCTTCGCATATCCCCGTGCAAAATCACGCCGGCATTTTCTGGAGCCCGCGCGCGGAAAAAGTGCTCGCCGAAATTGGTGGACGCTTACCATTTGCGTCAGAGCCGATCCGAGTGAAGGAGTATCGCCGCGTCCTACAAGTTGGCACGCAAATGGCGGCTGTCGGCGGCCTCACCAAAATGCTCGGCCAGTGGGTGGCAGCAGATAGCGGACGCGAACATTCGCTCGTGCTCACACAGCAGCATGGACCAGTACCGCAATTCGTCACCGATAGCTTCGGCGGTCGCGTCACCTATCTCAACCGCAGCCCCGGAGGCTTTATCGCCTGGGCCGCGCGATTGCGTGAACTTGCGCGCGGCTACGATCTCGTCATTCTGCACACGCACTGCGAGGATGTGATCCCGCTGATCGCGTTCGCGCAGCCCGGCAAACACGCGCCGGTTTTGGTACTCAACCACGCTGACCATTTGTTCTGGTACGGCTCCAGCATCTCACACCTGACAATCAGCTTGCGGGGCGCAGCGCTCGATCTGGGCATCGCCCGCCGAGGTCTCTCCCCCGAACGCAGCATATTGATGCCCACCTTGTCCGAAGCCGTCGTTCGCACCCGCTCGCGTGAAGAGGCCAAGCGCGAACTGGGCATCGATCCAGCGACGACCCTGCTTGTATCGGCCGCACGCAAGCTAAAATACAAAACGATGCACGGCGTAACCTTCGCCGACATCCACGCGCCGCTGCTGGAAAAGCATCCGGATGCGATGCTCCTAGTCGTTGGCGCCGATGAGCCCGCCGATTGGGCGCCGGTGCGCGCGCGCTTTGGCGATCGTATCCGCTCAACGCCGGAACTTCCGAACCCGAAAATCTATTTCGAAGCCGCGGATATCTACGTCGACTCTTATCCATTCGTGTCCTCGACATCACTGATGGAAGCCGCCGGCTACGGCGCGCCCTCGGTGACGATCTTCACGTACCCGCACGAGACGCGCATCTTTGGCATCAACCACGTCGCGCTCGTCGGCAACACGCTGCAGGCAACTTCGTTCGAACAATATCGCGAGATGCTGAGCGATCTAATCGCCGATCCAGAAAAGCGTGAGCTGCTAGGCGAAAAGGCGCGCGAGGCCGTCGCGCGCGAACACAACATGCCGGGGTGGCAGCGTTGGCTGGAGACGGTTTACACACGGGCTTCCGAATTGGACGCGCTCGACAATCGCGCCATGCTTCAAGAAGTCGAAGCGCCCAGTTTCGGTGAGCCCGACTGGCGGCACGAAGATATCTTCGGCGGCAACTGGCCGATCGAGCAATTCCTGAAGAGCTATATGGGCGTACTGCCGCTGCGCCAGCGCATCGCACATTGGCGTGAACTAAAGGCAATTGGTGCGTTCACCAGCCGCGCCAGCGAACTCAACCACACGCTTCTGCCGGAATGGATTAAGCGCGCCCTCAAAGGCTAGCGCGAAAGCAGCACACGAGCAGCAGCGACCGGGTAATTGCGCGGCGGCGTCAGCGCCAAGGCTTCGGCCAACATACCTTTGCGCACCAGGCGCGCTGCGGTGACGGTGACGTACCAATCTATTTCTTTGCGATTCTTCGCAGACATGGCCGCAGCGTGCGGCAGCGCCGAACGTATGAAGGCGCAATCCGTAGCATCCGGCTCGTACGGCCGATAGCGCGAGAGTTCCATGAGCTTCGCGGCGGCGGCAACACGCAAATGATCTGCTTCGTCCGCTTCAAGATCGCGAGCGGCGACCGCGCACATCTTCTCCAAGCTCATTGCCGCGCGCAGCGAAGCATGGAGTTCACGCGGGAAAGGAACATCACGTCGCCCCGCGCGCCGGCGCAGTGCGGAGAGCGCGCCAAGCTGAGAGCCCACCGCCATGACACGGCCGTTTATGATCGAACTTGAAATGCTAGCCGTGTGCACACGATATTTGCCGAACACCTCCGGCAGATTGACCAGCGCACCACGTTCGGCGAGCCGCCAGAATAGATCGCTATCTTCAGAATTCGGCACATGGCGATAACCACCGACTGCAACGACGTCTGCGCGACGAGCCATGAACGTCGAATGGACGATATAAGGCTCAAGCGCCGGCGCCTGCGCTGGATCGGCTAGACCTGGATCACCCTGCTGCGTCATGCCGGCAATTTTCGCGCCGCTTTCGTCGACATGTTCAACCTCGCCGCCCAAACCAACGCAATTCGGGTGCGATTCGAGGTAGGCCAGCTGTCGCGTCTGCATCCAGGCATGCAACGAATTCAGCATCGCAGGCGGCAAGTGCGTCATTGCGAGCCTCGACGATTCCGTCGTTGTCTTTGCGCAGAACTACAACGCGCGCGTCCTCGGCTGCTAACGCAGCCAGGATCGCGGGGGTATCGTCTGTTGATCCGTCATCAACGACGATAATGCGGATGCCGCGAAGCGTTTGCGCGCGCAGGCTGTCAATCGCTTCGCGCAGCGTCGACGCGGCATTATAGGCCGGCATCATGACATCGACACGCGCAGGCATGATCAGTGCGCGCTAACGACAGGTGGCGGCGGGTGATCGCGGCGCGGCGTCAGCGAAGCCAGAAGAGCTTTGCGCAAAGGCTTCGGCGCAACCAAGTGATACGCAGCGCGCATCGGGAATGTGCGCATCGCGCCCCAGATCGCGCGCCAAATTTCGGTGCGAGGATGACCATCCTCAGCGCGCTCGGTCGCAGCCTCTACGAAGTACTCGTAATACTGCCACATCACATTGCGGTAGGCGCCCAGCAGACCTTTGAACGAGCCGAACACTCGCTGTTCTGGAAGAGCGTGCCGGAAGAACACACGTCGGCCAAAGCCAAGGCGGCGCAGGCGCAGCGCGTCGTAGGAGCCCGGCGGCCGTTGCCGGAAGTAAACGCCCGGACCCGGCATATAGACGAGCTTGCGCCGGCGCGCGACGCGCAGCTGCCAATCCCAATCCTGATCGCCGAGCAAACTTTCATCGAAATAGCCGACGGCGTCGCGCACCGCCGCGCGCACGACAGTGGCGCCGATCTGCGGATAGTAACCGCTCAGCATCGACTGAACCAGCTCATCGCCATCGCGCGGCGCACGAATTGGCCAGGGCTCATCGAGCGGGCGAAGCGCATCATCGACGGCGATGACTTGCGTCATCACACCCTCGATCTCCGGCTGCTCCTCAAGCATGGCGAGATGCGGCCGGATGTGGCCTTCAAGCCAAACATCGTCATCGTCCAAAAATGCGATGTATTCGCCAGTCGCGTTGCAAAGCCCGGCGTTGCGAGCAGCGCCCGCGCCTGCCTCCACAACCGGGATGTAGATCGCTGCGAACTCGCCCGCCACCTCCCGGCTGCGCGGATCGGACCCGTTATCGCCGACAAGGATCTCAAAGGTTAAGTCCGGCCCTTCAAGTGCGCGTATGCTCGCAAGCGCTTGCCGCAAATACTCCGGACGGTCGCGCGTAGGCACGACCACCGAGACTCGATGGCTTGGCACGGTATTCATGTGTGCCCAAATCCTTGGACCTGTGCGGCAGCCCGCACAAGCCGGAACACCAGTCACGCGTGAACGAAAGTCGCGAACGTCATAAGCATATGCATCGTGGCGTCGGCGCCGCGCGACGCACGCGGCAGGATCGCGCCAAGGAATGCAATGCGCAAGCGTCGCCACTTAAAGAGATGGTAAACGGTTCGTAACGGAAATACCTGCGCGGCGCACCAGATCGCTTGCAAAGCCTGCCACCGTTCACCACGCGCCGAAGCCCGCACAGCGCAATCGACGAAGTAGCGATAGAAGTGCTTAAGCGTGCCGTAGTGCGCGCGCCAAATCTCGGCCGGTGAACGCCAAATCTCCCATTCGGGGATGGCGTGGCGGAAGAAGACTTTGCGGTCGTATCGGCTGCGGTCGAGTTGGAGTTGATCGCAACTGCCGAGCGTACGCCCCCGGAAAAGCACGCTTTGCGTTTGCACCACAGCGAGCTTACGCCGACGCGCAAAACGCAGCAGCCAATCCAGGTCTTCGCCGCCGATCAGTTTTTCATCGAATACGCCGACTTCTTCGAGCGCGCTTGCGCGTACCACGACAGACCCAATCTGCGGGAAATACCCGCTCAACATTTTCCGGATCAACTCGTCGCCTTCGCCAGGCGGGCTTGCGGGCCAAGGCTCGCTGATCGGACGCATGAGGTGATCGGCGCTGACAACTTGACCGATCACGGCATCAATTTCGGGCCGACGGTCGAGCAGCGCCAAATGCTCGCGCAGGTGCGAGGCAAACCAGCGATCGTCATCATCAAGGAACGCGATGTACTGCCCGGTCGCTGCGTACATCGCGGCATTGCGGGCGACGCTAGCGCCAGTGCCGCGCTCGGCGCGCACGTGAAGTGCGCCATATTTCTCCGCCAGAGCGATATTCTGCGGCGTATTGCCGTTGTCGCCGATCACGATCTCTAGATCGAACTCCGGCCCTTCCAACGCACGGATGCTTTCCAGCGCTTCGCGGAGAAAATGCGGGCGATCGCGCGTTGGCACAATTACCGAGACAACCGGCCGAAGCTTTGCCTTGGCCGCCGGCGTCACCGCATGAACCTCCCTGTTCAGTACGTCCACGTCCACTCCTCCCAGCGGTCATAGGCGCCGCGTAGCATGGCCTTGAAAATCCGGTCGTCATCAAAGTGCGTGACGAACGTACGCGGGATGGTGCCGGGGGGGCGGGTCTCTTCGGCTTGCGCGTAGATCGTGGAGTAGCCCACGGCGCGCGCAGCTTGATCTGCGGCTTCGTTCCAGTTCTGCGACTGGCCGAAGGGGATGGCAAAAGCTTCGGGCGCAAAGCCCAGGCGTTGCTCGATCGTCGTACGTGAAAGCTCGAACTCTTCCTTGGCGCGCTCGACATCGATCTCGCCGAAATCGCGGTGCGTGGCCGAATGGCTGCCGAGCTCGACGCCGTCGGCGGCCATGCGTTCAAGCTCGCGCCAGCCGAGGACCGCGGTCTTCTGCCAATCGAGCTTCTGCTCCGACCATTCGGAGACGACGAACACCGAGTACGGGATCGAATGCTCGCGCAAAATTGGATCGGCCTGGGTGAGCACGCTCGTCAGCGCATCATCGAAGCTGACCGCAAGATCCATGGGTCCACCGCCCGTGCGCGCGATCTCAGCTGGCGCGACGAAGCGATAGCCCTGCTCCAGCGCGAGTTCGATCTGGCGACGGAAGCGAGCCGGCTCAACGTCATTCACGCCGAACTCGGGTTGCCCGACGGAATGATAGCACAGAATGCGGCCACGCTCGCGCGACCGGCGAAACGGCGTCACAGTCGCCAGCGCGTGGCGTTCACCGTACATGCGCGCAGCCTCAAGGTGCTGCCGACGCAATCCGGTGCTTTGAACGAGCTTTTTAACGGCCTGTTTCACCACAACCCCTGCCCAAGTGATGACCTCAAAATCAGCGCTCGGTCCAGCCCGTTCTCACGTGGGACTACACTAAATTTGAGGTTGAGGCGGTCAATCCCCGCTCGAGACAACTGACCGGCGATGCTTGCCAGAAAGGCGCCGCCTCAGGGGCTTATCATAGGCGACATGCAGCACCGCGGCGACGGCGACGGCTGCAGCTGCTGCAATCAAAACGTTGGCTGCACCTGGGAGCGTAAGCGACGCGCGCTCCAGTCCCAGCTGGAGCCAGCCCCAAAGCGGTACATGCAGGATATAGACGCCGTAGGACACCATTCCGGCGAACGTACTCGCCTGCAAAATCAACCCTTTTGCGCGAGTGTTGGCGCAAGCCGCCACGAGGAGGGGAAAAACAACCAATGCTGCGGCGAGGTCGACGATCGCACGCCACACACCCTCACCTGGGATCATGAATACGCCCGCGAGCAGTGGGTACGCCGCCCAAACGGGTAACGCAGGCACGCGCTCATGCGCACGCACAAGATAGAGCCAGACGCCGGTGAAAAACCCAAACGTCACGCGCGGAAAGCCAGCGACAAAGTTCGACCAGGCGAAACCGCCGTCCAACTGGCCAAATCCGAACGCCGTCGGTACCAGTAGCGCACCGCCGATCGCCATAAACGTGAGGCAGAGCCTCGGCGTCAGCCAACGCGCGACGAGCGCGAACACTGCATTGATGAAAAGCTCGAAGAACAACGACCACGCCGGGCCATTCAGCGGGAATGGTGCATTGGGCCAGATCGAGAATACCGGCGGGCACGGCAGCATAAACGCCGCGAACGCAAGCGACGTGGCGACCTGCGCGGACGAAGCCTCCCCCCACCCCTTTACCGCGTAGAGAAGCGCCAGCGCGGCGCCAGCTAACGTGCCGACGATATAAAGTGGATAAAGTCGAACGATGCGAACGCGCATGAATTCGCCGAACGACATCTTATCTTTGAGGCGCTGCGCATAGACGTGAGCAAGCACAAAACCGCTCAAAACAAAGAAGAAATCGACGGCGAGATACCGGCCAGGTAGCAAAGCCGTCATGAAATCTGACGGGACGTGATCGGCAATCACAGCAAGCGCCGCCAGGCCGCGCATACCGTCCAGTATGGCGAAGCGCTGCCTCTCCGCGATCTCGGTGCTAACCATGCTGACCCCGCGCGCCGCGCGCAAATACGCTCCGCACAATCGCGTTATCTCGAAACGGACTTCTCCCTTGAGCCGAGATATTCGCGCTAGCGTGTAACTGTCATTTCAGTGCGGCAAAAGCATTGCATACCGTGCCGAGAATATTGGGCGCTGGCGTTTCAGCCTCGCCAGAAACGAGCGAGGCCATCATTAACCCTTCGAGCTCCCCGCGGCGCGCTCCCGCCACGCTTGGCTTTGGCACGAGCTTCCTTCCAGGCACCCTGGCGCGGAGCGAGGCCCTTGCCCTGTTGAGCGCCGCCTATGACAGCGGCATCCGACACTTCGACGTCGCGCCGCTCTACGGATGGGGGGCGGCCGAAGAGTTGTTTGGCGCTTTCGCGGCAGGCAAGAATGACCTCACGATTGTTACCAAAGCTGGGATTGCCGCTCCCTCGAAAATCGAGCGGTTGATAGCCAAGACGCCGGGTTTGCCGGCGGCGCGTGCCAAATTTGGCCAGTTCAATCCTGGTCAGGTGAGCCGCAGCCTTGAAGGCAGCCTATCGCGCCTCCGTGTCGAGCGGGTTGAGGCGCTGTTGCTCCATGAGGCAACCGCCGCTCTGGTGACGGATAAACTGGTCGCCGAGCTTCAAACGCTCAAGCAGAGCGGAAAGACCCAGCGACTTGGGCTCGCGACATCAGCAGCTCACACGCGCGAAGTGCAAGCCCGTTTTCCGGACGTCTTCGAAATCGTGCAGGTCCCTATTGCAGAACTAAACGACCTTGGCCCCAATGACAGCTTTCTGGTTCTTCACTCGGTGCTGGGGCGACGGCTGAAGACCTTGGCCGATCATGCCTCCCGCGACCCCGAACTGGCCGACGATCTCGCGCAGCACCTGTTGCGGGCTGCGTTGGCGCAAACACATGGGGGCGTCGTGCTGTTTTCATCGACCCGGCCGGCGCACATCAGGCACAACGCCCAGTTAACGGCAGCAGAGCCCGAATTGCTCGCGCGAATTGAGCAGGCGCTTGCAGATGTCCCACACCTGCAAAGTGCAACGCGCTAGCGCGTCCTACTCGCCTGATGCACACTAGCGCCATGGTGCGGGCCATATTCATAGCGATGGGGTTGACACTTCTTCTGTGCGGAATGGCGCGCGCGCAAACGCCGCCCGACGCATTCCTTGAGAATTTCGAAGAACTGGACGAAAGCCGCTGGCGGATCGCCGATGGCTGGTCGAACGGTTCGTGGACAGCCAATGATTGGCGGCGTTCCCAGATCAGGCGTGTTGCACATGGCATCGAGATCACGCTCGCGCGCTCGCGCGGCGGTCAAAAGCGCTATTCATCAGGCGAATTGCAAAGCGAAGAGATCTATCGTTACGGGTATTTCGAAACGCGTTTGCAGGCGCCGCGCGGCTCCGGTCTAGTCACTGGCTTCTTCACATACACACGCCCGGGCGAAGAGAACACCTGGGACGAGATCGACATCGAAATTCTCGGCCGTGACACACGCTCGATCCAATTTACCTATTTTCGTCACGGCCAACGTCACATCACAACTTTGCCGCTAGGCTTCGACGCCGCCGATGGAATGCACACATACGGCTTCGAATGGACGCCCCGCGCGCTGCGCTGGTACGTGGACGGACGCTTGCTGCATCAGGAAACCGGGACCAACGGCCCGCTGCCGCAATCACCACAACGCCTCTACTTGCACCTGTGGAACAGCGAAACATTGACTGATTGGCTGGGGCCGATCTTGCCGTGGCAAGGGCCATGGCGGCTCAACGTCTCGTGCATCGCTTACGCGCCGCGCTATGACGGCCAATCCCTCTGCGTTGAATAAAACGATGGCCGCCGGCAACGCTACCGCGATCATCATCGCCGCCTACAATGCCGAGGCGACGCTGGCGCACGCAGTGCATTCAGCCTTGGCGGAGCCAGAAACCGCGGAGATTTGCATCGCCGACGATGCATCGACAGACCGCACGCTCGCGATTGCTCAAGAACTCGCATCGACGGATGCACGCATCAAAATAATCCCGCTTGCGTCCAATGGCGGTCCCTCCATCGCGCGCAACGCAGCGCTCGCCGCAACGCGTTCGCCGTGGATCACAATTCTAGACGCCGATGATTACTTGCTTCCGGGACGGCTTAGTAGGCTGCATGCCATCGCGAACGACGCCGATTTCATTGGAGACGCGTTAATCCGGACGCCCACTGGCGTTAAGCCTGCCTGGCGCCCCCGCTCGCTCGTGCCCAACGCGTTGACGCTTACCGACTTTTTGCTCGGCAATCTTGGCGATGCAAAGGGCGCACTCGATCTTGGATTTCTGAAGCCGCTGATGCGGCGAAGCTTCCTTGATACGCACGCGATTAAGTACCGCACAGAGATGCGGCTCGGCGAAGATTACGAACTTTACGCCCGGGCGCTCGCCCTTGGCGCGCGCTTTGTCGTGTGCGGCGAAGCCGGTTATGTCTCCGTCGAGCGCCAAGGGTCTCTCAGCAAGGATCACTCAGAGACAGACTTGCAGCGCCTGCGCGATTGCGACGACGCGATCGCGCAGCTGCGCCCACTTTCGTCCGCCGAGAGCACTGCCCTCAAACGTCATTGGGCCAGCGTCGATCGGCGGCTGCAGTGGCGGCGCCTCATCAGCGCGGTGAAGACGCGAGATCCGGCCTCTGCGCTCTCGACGTTCCGATCACCCGACGCGGCGCTCTATCTGTGTGGCAAGTTGGCTGAGCAGGCTTGGCTCCGGAGCACAGGGCGCGGGCCGCGGGCCTTATCCACAGAGGCGGCGCGTTAAGCAAAGACGGGAAATTTGTCGCGCGTCTGCGCGCGGTCCGACCTTTGCGGCGCTTGTTGCATGGCGTAAGACGTCCCGGAGGTCGCCCGCATATGTCTTCGCCAATTTGGCACAATCGCCGCACGCTTTTGATCGGTCTGGCCGGCGCCGGATTGGTGAGCGCCTGCGGCACCGTAGCCAGCACGCCCGCCGATAGCTTCGCACAACCGACCGAGTATCGCTTGGGCCCGGGCGATCAGCTGCGGGTGACCGTGTTCAACGAGGCGGAACTGACCGGCCAGTACGTCGTCGGCTCACAAGGCACGATTTCCTACCCGTTGGTCGGCACGATCGAGGCGTCTGGCCTCACCGTTGCTGAATTCAGCGAGCGGCTGCAGACGGCGCTCAGCGAATTCATCCGCCAACCGAACGTCAGCGTGGAAGTCGCAAACTACCGTCCGTTCTTCATCCTGGGCGAAGTGCAGCGGCCAGGAACCTATCCCTACTCGGCCAGCCTGACGGTGCTGAACGCTGTCGCGACCGCCGGCGGATTCACCTATCGCGCGAATCGTGGCCGCGTCTTCATTCGCCACGCCAATGAATCCGAAGAGCGTTCCTATCCGCTGTCGATCGCGACGCCGGTTATGCCGGGCGACACGATCCGCATTGGCGAGCGCCTCTTCTAAGCGCAGCAAACGCGCATCACGCGAAAACGCGCTGCAATCGACACAATAGTGCGGCGCAAAGCATGCATAAAGCTCGTGCGGAGACGACATCGCCCGGGCTGCTGTGCTAGGTTGACGCCGTTTCCTAAAGGCGTTTTTTGCGCGCTGGGAACGGGACTTCGTGCGCCATGAATAAGATGAACAACGAGCCGCTTCCGGGCGCTAACGGCTACAACGCCTCCGCGCCGCAAGGCTTAGCGGAACTCTTCGGCGTAACCGCCGCGATGCAAATGCTGCGTCGCCGGTTCCTGATCATGGGGCTTGTCGGCCTCACGGTCGCCGCCGCCGCGTTCACCTTCTTGATGCTGCAAACGCCGTCTTACACGGCGACATCGCTGCTCATTATCAACCCACGTACCGAGCGCGTTCTGGATTCGGAAGCCGTCGTCGGCTCGTTGCCGCTGCAATCGTCAGCGATCGACTCCGAAATCGAATTGCTTCGCTCGCCCGCGCTGATGAACGAACTCGCGGCCGCACTCGGCCTGCAGAGCCAGCGCACCGGCGGCGAGACACTTTCCACCGACGATATCGCCGAGAGCCTCGCTGGCGCGATCACGGTAAACCGTCGCGGCATGACGTACGTGATCGAGATCACGGCCCGCTCCACCGATGCGCAGCGCGCCCAGCTCATCGCCAACACCTACGCCGACGTCTACATCGCCAGCCAAGTGAATGCGCGTGTCGACACCGCCCAGCGCGCCAATTCCTGGCTCTCACGCCGCCTCGCCGAACTGCGCGACGACGTGCAAGCCAAGGAAAGCGCCGCCGAGACGTTCCGCGTGCAGTCGGGGCTCATGTCGGCGCAAGGCTCCACGCTGCAAGAGCAGCAGATCACCAACGTGCAAAGCTCCGTGCTGCAAGCGCAGGCCGATCTGGCCGAGCGCGAAGCGCGCTTCCGCCAAATCCAGGAACTCCGCCAGTCGGGCGCGCCGCTCGAAAGCATCGGCAATGCGCTGAACTCGGAAACCATCCGCAACCTGCGTGAGCGCGAGGCCGATATCGCCCGCCGCCAGTCGGATCTCGAAAACCGTTACCTGCCGACGCACCCGGCCGTCCAAGCGATCCGCGCCGAGCGCGGCGACATCGAAGTGCAGATCCAACGCGAAATTCAGCGCATCTCCGTGAACCTCGGCAACGAAGTCTCGGTCGCCCGCGCGCGCCTCGCTACGCTGCAGCAATCCATGCGCGACGCCACCGGCGATCTCTCGAGCAATTCGGGATCTAGCGTGCGTCTGCGCGAATTGGAACGTGAGGCAGCAGCAAGCCGCGAAGTCTATGAGAGCTACCTGCAGCGCTACCAAGAAATCGCCGATCAGGATCAGCTTAACACCTCGGATGCGCGCCTTCTGGCCTACGCGTCGAGGCCGAATGCACCCTCGTCGCCGAAGCTGCGCATTTCGCTCGCGCTCGCGATCGCGATTGGCTTGTTGCTTGGCATCGGCGCTGGCGTGATCTCGGAAATCCTCGATCAATCGGTGAAGAACGCCGACGATCTGGAATCGAAGGTCGGCTATCCAGCCATCGCCTCGATCCCAACGATCTCGAAGCGCATGATGCGCCAAATGCCGCCGGCGGAGCGACATCCCTCCGGCTACCTTGTCGGCAGGCCGATGTCAGCGTTTACTGAAGCGCTGCGCGTGCTGCGGACGGTGATCGTGTACTCAAAGCTCGACTTCTCCGTGAAGGTCGTCGCCATCACGTCGGCGCTGCCGGACGAAGGCAAGACTACGATCTCGATGTGCCTCGCACGCGTCGCCGCCATGTCGGGCCAACGCGTCTGCGTCGTCGACTGCGATTTGCGCAAACAATCCATCAACGATGTCATCGATATCGAAACCGATGTCGGCATTCTGCAAGTTCTGGCCGGCGAAGCGCCGTGGCGCTCGGCGATCGTGCGCGATCCGAACTCGGACGCACACGTGCTCCCGGTCGCGACCTCAGGCTTTACGCCGCGCGACGTGTTCGGCTCGGAAGCCATGGAGCGCCTCGTCGGTGAGCTTCGCGCGCACTACGACCTGGTCATCCTAGACTGCGCGCCGATCCTCGCCGTCGCTGAAACCCGTATCCTGGTGAAGCAAGCCGACACGACCGTGCTGGTCGCGCGCGCTGGCCGCTCAGCCATCGGCGCGGTGCGCTCGGCCGTGGCGCAAACCGAGGGCGCTGGCGGCAAAGTGCTCGGCATCGCTCTGAACTGCGTCCTGCCGCACTGGCAGAGCTACGCCGACAGCCTCTACTTCTATCAATCGAAATCGTACTACAGCGTCTCCTGACGCCGCTTCACGGCATCGAGCATCGCTTCAGCCACGCGCTCGCCAATGGCGGGTGCGTGTGCGTTTGAAACATAGGCGTGCCCACGCCGCGCTAGCATGCGCTTTAGCGTTGAGCGCCCCCAAAGCTTCAGCGCCGCACGCAAAACCCCCACTGCATCTGCCACGACAAGCAGATCGCGGTTGGCGCGCACAGCGAGCCCCTCGCACGCCTTCGGCGTCGCCACTACCGGGCAGCCAAGCGCCATACCGTCGAGTACTTTGAGCTTCACGCCGCTGCCGCCAACCACAGGCGCAAGGAAAATTCCGGCGCCGCTCAAGACAGCAAGATCATCGACGCGCCCAAGGAAACAAAAGCGGCGCGCGTCCATCTCCGCCGCTAGCTCCGGCGCATGATCCCCCACGGCTTCGATCACCGCGCTTTCGGGCCACTCGCCTGCGGCTTCCAAATCTTTCACTGCCGCAGCCAGCGCACGTAGCATGACGATATTCTCGCCATAGCGCATGTTGCCGAGGAAAATTAGCCGTTCGCCAATTGTCTCTGGCAGGGGTCGCGCGGCAATCAGCGGCGGGGCCGCCATGACGTTCGGCGCGTCGAACGATGCCGCCTCAACTGGCGACGTGAAGAGCACTAGATCGACATGGCGCACCAAGTCGCGCTCGTACGCCGCGCAGCGCCGAGACTCTGCGCGCAAGATAGGCCGCGCAAACGCACGTGCGATCGGCGCGAGCGGGCCGACGCGGCGCGTGAGAAAGCCCATGACTTCGTAATCTTTGCCCGCCGCTTGTGCGTAGCGCGTCGAGAGAAGATCGTCGTAGTCGACGATCCGCGCGCACGTCGGCACGATGTCCGCGGCCAACGGCGCGAGCCGCAGCATGTCGACATAAACCGCCGCTGCCCCGCTCTCCTGCGCTAAATGCGCGACCGCCGCGCGCGCAGACGCGCTGTGGTACAGCCACGTCTGCATCGGCAACGCGCCCAGCCGCACCATATTCAGCGCCGCTGCGAGCGGACTGGCGAGCGGCAAAAAGGTTATGCCTTCATCGTGCGCAGCGCCGGTGGGCGCTCCAAACACCACCAATCGCGGCTCAAACGCCAGCTTCGCTTGCGCGATCCGCTGACGCAGCATCGACGCGCGCCCGCTGTTCTCGGCATACGGGTGCCGGCTCAGCAGCATCAGGAGCGCAGGCTTGGTCATGCCTGCACACGCGCCGCTTCGAAAACGACCTTCAACTCATCTTTTGGCTGCAGAAACACGTCGCTTGAAGTTGACGCGAGACGGGCACGCGCTTGTGCGAGCTGCGTATGGTCCAGCCTTTCGATGAACGCTGGCAGCGTCTCCTCTAAGGGCTCGGCCAATGTGAAACCAACGCCATGCGCGTCGATCCAGCGCCCCGTCTCACTATCCGACGGCGCAATTGGTGGTGCGCAATAATACCCGCCCTCATAGAGGCGGTTCGGCAGCAACCACTTCGAGTTCGCGCCTGGATCGTGGAAATCACCCGCCCACACCAAATCCACGTCAGCATAAATAGAAGCGAGATCGCCCGGCCAAGCATAACGGCCGCCGAAGCTCACATTTGTGCGGCCCGCAAGCTCTGCCTCGAAATTTCCAAGCTCGGTTCGCGCGGGCGCGCCGCGGAGCGAGAGTTCTACGCGCTCTGGAAACCGATCCGCAAACGACAGCAGCAAGCGTAGACTGCGGCGGCAACGCAAATTGCCGAACCAGCCAATGCGGATCGGGCCCGAGCGTGCGACCGGCGTAATGGGCCGCGCACCATAATCGAACCCCCAAGGCAGACGATTCTCAATGAGCAACGTCCTGGCACGGCCGGCCTGGCGCTTGTCGAAGTATTCGCGCGCAAAGGCAGGCGAGCTGATGACCACCGCACTGGTATCGGCGAGCAAGCGCCGCTCGATCCCACGCATCACTGTGCCGAGCGGATCATCGCGGGTCATGAAGCGATGCACGTCAAGGCACTCATAGACGAGCGCCGCGCGCGAGCCACTCATGCCGCGCCCCCAATGCGCAAGCGCCAGCATATCAAGATTGCGCGCGTAGAGGACATCTGCCCGCGCCAGCGCCTCGCGGTGCGCGCGCAGGATTGGCCTTGCGCCAAACAACGCGCCTATGCGCTGGGCGAAGGCCGCATCGCTAGTTTCGCCCAGGTCAACGTTTGGCCACGCCGTTGCCCCCGCCGGACCGCGACGCATGGTGAACGCACGGACTGCAGCTCCGGCGTGCCCGAACGCCTGAATCCGGCGTTGAACCGCCGGATCGTGAGCGTCGTGTCCAAAGAAAATCAACTCTGCCAAGCGCGCCTACCAGGGGGTCAAGGGCCCCGAGTCTCGGCCTCGCGCAAGGGCTTACGCCGGAAAAGCCTCAGGCGTTGCTGCGCTTACGCGCAACGACGCGTTCTGCGCCGGCAGCAGCGCGCGCCTTCGCCAACTTCAAGCCTGGCTTCCAAAGTTCGCCGCGGTCCCGCATCGAGCGCGGCGCATCCCACAGGATCAGCGCATCGGTGGTGAGCGACCAGGCCAGCGTATAGGCCTTATACTGGCTCGCCTCTTCCTCATCAGCGTCCACCACGGCGCTGACGCCGATCACGCCGGGGCGTGCGCTCAGATAATAGCGCTTCGCCGTCTTCAGCGGCTCAAGCTCCTCGCGCGACAGCGGCGACGGACCAACCAGCGCCATATCGCCGGCAATCACGTTAAACAACTGTGGCAGACGTTCTAACGCACGACGCCACTTCGCCTGAGGGTCCTCGGCTTGGACCGCAATTGCGGTCAAGTCGTTGGCAGGCGCCTCATCCGGCTCACCAGGAAGACGCAAACGCTCAATCTGCGCCGACGGCGGATCGATGCGAAGCTTGAAGCACTTAAAGATCCGTCCGCCATACCCAATGCGCTCATGCGCCAGGAACACCGGCGCGGAGTGACGCAATTTGGAAACCAGGGCGGCGACCGACAGAATGACCAGCCACACCGGCGCACTAATCAGGGTGAGCGTGAGATCAACTGCACGCTTGGACCATCCGCCAAGAACTGCATCGTAAGAAACCACGGGCGCACTTGCGAGATCACGCCGGAGCGCGGCCTCGAATGCATTATTGGTTTCCGCATTCTGCGAACCTTGCTGGTCAGCCGACCCGCGAGGCAATTGGATGAGCATTTGCGATCCTAGGGGCTTAGCTATGGGAGATTAAGTACAGCCGTTGAAAGTGCAATCGCCAACAACCTGCGCGCCGCTAATATTTGTGAGCCGCCGCTAGCGGGCCACAGAAAGACGCACTTGCAGCGAGAAATGCCGGCCACGCATCTCCTGCTTGTGGATAAAATCGCGGCGCACGAAACATTGTCCTCGCCGCGACGTTGAGCGGGCGGCTGAGGCTGGGGATTGCGCTTCGGCTCGCACCATCGCAGACAGCATTTGGGGCGGGGAGCGCGAGACGAGTGACGGCACCACTGACAGGCGACCGGACAAGGTACGAGCCCGGAACGCTTGGAGCCGCCACGTTGCGCACCAGCCGGCCTTCCCCCTCCCTCCTCGGCTTTCGCTTGCGCCGCGCCGTGGTACGCCAAGTACTGCCTGTTATTCTCATTACACTCGCGATCGGCGGCATCGGCGTCTTGTACGACGTGTCCGGCGGGGTGCGGCCGCTTCCGGCCAGCCTGTTTTGGGGACCGCTTGGGTTAGCAGTCGGCCTCGGCTTTGCGCTGATCGCTGAAATCGGAAGAAACACGGTCACTTCGCTCTCTAGCTTCGGAAAACATCGTGGCTACGCGATCCTGGGCGCGGCACCCGAGCTTCTGCCGCGCACTCTGCGCCAGCTCCCTCCCGACAAACGCTCGCCGGCCGGCTGCGTCACGTTCCAGCCGGCCTCCCCGTTCGCGACCGCCTTCCGCGACCTCCAGGGCGCTCTGCCAGATGGCGGGGTCGTCTCTTTCATCGCCGCCTTCCAGGACGACGGCGCAACGACGGCAGCGCTCTGCACCGCGCTCAGCGCCGCCCAGCAGGACCGGCGCGTGATCGCGCTCGACTGCGACCTCCGCCGCCGAGCGCTGAGCCGTTCGCTCGATGCCGACGTCGAAGACGGCATCCTGCGGGCTTGCGAAAATCCGGAACGTTGGCGCGACTACCTTTGCGAAGAAGAGGAAACCGGGCTCCACTTCATCCCGGCAGAGCGCGGCTTTAATCCGTGGCGAACTTTGACGGGTTCGCCAGGCTTTGCTGCCCTGCTCGAAGAATTGAGCACTGCCTACGATCTGATCGTTTTGGATTGCCCGCCCGCCCTCAGCAGCGCTGAAGGCCCCATCGTCGCCACCTTCGCTCGCACGTGTGTCGTGGTGACCGCCTGGGACCGCACCCGGATCAGCGCCGTGCGCAATGCGATGCGGACGCTGCAGCGCAGGCAAAACTTGAACACGGGCGTTTACGTCAATCGTGTGCCGCCGGCGTTCCGGTTTGGGCGGTTGCGGCCGGACTAGACCCGCTGCGCGCCGCAAGCATGCCATCCGGCGCCAATGCGCCGCCAATCGAAATCGCCAGCTGCGGAAATACCGGCGCAAGGTTGCCCCGGAATTCTCCCGCATGCGCCCAGTCGGGTGTCGCCGGTCGCGGCTGCACGCGCGGGGTGGAGCGCACTGCCTTCTTACGGATGAGATCTTGAATGAACGGCGCAGCCGCGCCGCCCCCGACTGCAACCGCCTGCACTTCCGTTCGGCCGCGCGCGTCAGCATCGTCACGCACCACCGCAAGCGCGTGCGCATAGGCCTCAGACAAACCCTTATAGAATAGGCGAAAGTCCGCGTCCTTTTCGATATCGCGCATGGCGATCGATATCTGCTTGCCCTTGATCCGCAGCGTCGCACGCCCGTCAGCGAACAGAGTTTCTTTGATGTCGCGCATCTGGCGCATCAACACATTCCAAAGCTCGCTTCTGTCGGCAGTGCTGCGCGCCCAGGAGGCGCTATCGAGTACGCGGTTGGCGATCACCTGATCAATGAAGTCGCCCGCTTGTTTCAGCGTGACGCGTGCTTCCGGCAGTTCCATCGTGCGCGGCCCTAAGCGCGCCAGCGCGGCGATATCTGTGGTGCCAGCGCCCATGTCGACCACGATGAAATGCGACCCTGCATCTTCTAACCCGATCGACGTGTAGGCGGCCGCCGCAGTCGCTTCGAAGATGAGCCCCATCTCGAAGGGTTGCGCCTGCGCTTGCGCCTTTGGCAGAGCCCTCTCGATCAGCGAAAGCGGCAATCCCTCCGGGGCCAGCAGCGCCTCGCCCACCGCTTCGCGAAAGGCGTCGGCCTCACCAAAAAGGCGCACGATGCTGTCGTGCATGCCCGCACTATCGCCACTGCGCCACGCTGGCGCGGCATAGCGATAGCTGATGCTCGAAACATCGGTGAGCAGCGGATCATCCGCGCTCGCTTGCTCCACCGCCTCGAGCAAATACGCCAGATAAAGCACGATCAAATCGCGCATCTGAAACATGCGGTGCGGATCGACTGAAAGCGGCGCGTTTGTATTCAGCGCACGATCCAAATCGCTCACACTGAGCAATGTTTTGAACGATTTTAGCGCCATGCGCTTTTTGTTGGCGGGCACATTCGCAGCTGCGAGCGCGGCGCGGCCAAGCAAGACATGGCTGTCATCAACGAACACCGCGCTGTCGAGCAAGAAGGCGTTTCCGCCCGGTTCGTGGCCGCCGACCATCAACGGACGCACTTGGCTCGGCTCAAAGTGGCTCCACGCCCCCAAAGGCGCCGCCGCCGCCTTCGAATAAGCGGTGCCAAAGTCGATGCAGAGCGTCCAATCGCTCATGGCCGCCTCTTACGGAGGCGCCGAACGCGGATGGGGCAGAGCACTTCAGCGCCACGCGAGACGCCGCGGGCCGCAATCCGAACGGTCTTGGGCGCGCGACCACCCGCGTCATCCAGCACTTGGCGCGCCGGATCGTAAGGCGCGCGCGCGCCGAGCTCACCTTGGCGGCTTAGGCCGCGCTTGCGAGCGGCGCGTGACAGTGACTGCGCCAGCATCGCCATAGCGTCGTCGCGAGCCGCCTCGTCCGAAGCCGTCTGAGCTTCGTCGAGATCGGCCAAGGCCTCCGCTAAGGCCGCGTCCGCCTCAGCCCATGCTGCCTCCGCCAGTGCTCCGGCAAGCGAAACGGCAGGCGCCGCACGTTTCCGCGCGGCGCCCTTTTTTCGTCTCCCCTTCTCAGGGGTTTTTGCTCTGGATTTCCCAGCCGCGGGCATTGGCGTTCCCAAGCTCATCAGTTTGCAGCTTAGCGCCTCCGCCGCCGGAGCCTAGAGGCGCAGGCTGACGCCCAGCGAGAGCGTGTTCACCTCATAGTCCCGGTACGCGGCAGCGCCTGACGATTCAACTTCGTCGCGGCGATAACGCGCTTCGAGGGCCACCCGACGGTTGAGCAGGTAATCCGCGCCGATCTCGGCATAGCTGAACTCATCCTCGCGATCGATTACATCATACTCGCGCTGGCCAGCTTGTAGCGAGGCCGTGAGGATCACGTTGCGCAGCAATTCGTGGTCCACGCGCGCGCCGTAGCGTGTTTCGACATACGGCAGCCCGGTTGCGCCGCCGACGACATCTTCGGCGTTGCGGTCAGCATTGAAGGTGAGCGTCGTCAGACGCGTGACGTACCATTCGAGTTCGCCGGCGACAGCCAGGCCATCAGTCGTGCCAAGCGCATCATAGTCGCGCTCGAACTGGCCGACAGTGAGTTCGCCGCGCATCAGATCGGTCAAGTTGAAGGTGACGCCGGCCATGTAGGTCTGGCCTTCCGAGTTCAGCACTGGTGCGTTGTCGTAGTCGCGCTCATCGTGCGTCGCTTGGAAAACAACGCCAAGGCGCGGCGTGACTTCAGCTTCCAAGCGCCCGCGCAGCACGGTTTCGTCGTTGTCGCGGAAGTCCTGCAAACCCTCGAAATCGTACTCGCTTTGCGCTGCTTCTGCGCTGATGCGGAAGCGATTGAAGGTGTGCGCAACCGCAACAGACATGTCGTTGCGATCGTACTCGACCGGGTCAGGCGTCAGCGGCGAGTCCGGATCGGTGCGCGGTTCAACTTCGTGCGCAAAGCCGAGCACGCCGGTAACGCTCGTCGAGCTGCCAACATCCAGGCGGCCCACGCCGCGGATGAAGTGCGTGTCGGCATCTTCGCTCGAAAAATCTGCGTGACTCTTGAACGCCGCGCCGCCTTCAACCGAAAGCGCGTGACGTGACCAGCCTGAAGCGAGGCGCGCCCACGGACGAACCGTGTAGATCATGTCGTCATCTTCAGCGCCTGAGGGCTCGGCGAAAAGGTTGTCGGTGCTGGCGACGCCGAGGTTCAGTTCGGCGTTCAGATTGAAGCCGCCAAGGCGCGTGCCGAGCGGATCATATTCAGGGCGCGGACGATCGCGGACAGACACGCTGTCTTCCACCTCCTGGGCGGCGACTTGAAGCGGCGCAAACGCGATCAGCGATGCGGCGAAAACGGAAAGGACGCGATGGAAGCGCAAAATGAATCCCCCTGCACAGGCCGGCGCCGCTTGGCTGGCCAAGCGCGATCGGCGCGATTGGGCGCACCGTCCTCCGGAGTTCATCATGAAAGCAACATGTTGCACTTGCGGCGGGAATGTCTTCACGGAGCCACCCGCGTGCTTTGACAAGATCATTTTGGGCTCTCCCAGACGGCTGCCGCTCGAGCAGCGCGTTCAAAAGGGAGGCTAGGCGGGCGAAGTTAAAAAGACGGGACCGGACTGTGACGCACAATCCACAGCTATTTGGCGCTGGATTATTGTCCGCCAGCCGTTGCGACGCGGACCATGTCGACGCCGAACGTGCCGACAGCCCAAATAAGCATCCAAAAAACAGAGCAGTAGACCAGAAGCCCCGACACAACGAGCCATTTCGGCGCGCGCGTGCTGCGACGAACCTCTTGCGCCTCGGGGCTAGCCGGCGAGGCGCTGGGCGCCATTTCAGGGTGCTGGCGGCGAAGAGCCCCCAAGGCCAACTCCAATACAATTCGCCGGTACGGCGTTACGACCACCCATAACGACTCTAATCAGGCGATTGTTCCAAACAAGTTTCCAAAGCAGCCCCTCACCAATGGAGCGACTGGGATTGCAATGCACAACGGACGCATGCCAAACGTTACCAAGCCATTAGCGGAGGAAATGGCGGGGGTCTTGGACTGATGGCGAACCAGATGATCGAGACGGGCTCCGCGGTTCGGATCCCTTTTCGAGGCCGGCAGAATGCAGGCGAACGCTACAGAGCGGCCGAAGCGCGGATCGCGCATCGGATCACCGATCGTCGTTTGATCCGCAAGGTTCGCGCAGCGAATGGACGCCTAAAAAGGACCTTCGATTTCGCAGTTGCAGCAACGGCCCTCCTCTTCCTCGCACCAGCGTTTCTGACCATCGCTTTGCTGATTCGCCTGACTGACAAGGGCGCGATTTTCTATCGTCACACCCGAGTCGGCCGCCAAGGCGAACGCTTCGAGTGCCTCAAGTTCCGCACTATGGCGACGGATAGCGAGGAGCGCTTGGCGCACATCCTTCTGACCGATCCGCACGCTGCTGCTGAATGGCAGGAAGGCCAGAAGCTGCGCAACGATCCGCGTATCACCAAGATCGGCGCCTTCCTCCGCAAGACCAGCCTCGATGAATTGCCGCAACTCTGGAATGTGCTGCGCGGCGACATGAGCATCATCGGCCCGCGTCCGATCACGCGCGCTGAACTCAATCGCTATGGCCGCGATCGCCGTTACTACCTGCTCGTTCGCCCGGGCATCACTGGCCTCTGGCAAGTCAGCGGCCGGTCGAGCACCGGCTATGAGCGCCGCATTCGCTTTGACCGCGAGTATCTCGAAGAATGGTCATGGCTCGGTGAGTTCTGGATCTTGCTGATGACGATCCCGGCCGTTCTCAAAACCGAAGACGCCTGCTGACCTAGCCTTTGAATGGCGCTCGCGCGCCTATTCACCGCCAGCGGTATAAGCCTTCTCACCCGGTCGCGGCTCACGGCGCTGGATAGGCTTAAACACGCCCGTACCCGTAAGCAGCGTCCGATCGGCGACCCATATACGACCGCGGACGATATAGAGATCATCTTCGCGCGAGAGCACTTCGCTCGCGCCTTCAACCCAGTCGCCGGTATGCGCGCTGGACAGGAAGTCGATCGTCAACCGCACGGTCACCCAATACGAGGAGGTTTCGACCGAGACGACGTGGCCCCAAGCCATATCGGCAAAGCTCATCAGCATGCCGCCGTGCGCGTTTTTCATGCCATTCGTGTGCTGCTCCTCCACACGGAAGGCCATGCGATAGGAATCGCCCTCCACGCGCCGATAGAGCGGCCCAATCTGCCGTACAAACCCGCGCCGCCAGTCGAGCGCCGTGTAGCCCTCAGGGATTTCAAACGCCGCCGGAGCGGCGATATCGTCGGACATCAGTGTCTCCGCGTCGCCGCGTACACATTACTGACGCGAACTCAAAAAAGCGAAGGGCGCAGCCGCCGCATGCGACCGCGCCCCTCACCGAGAGTCGCCCAAGGCCCGAACCAATAAACTCTATTCGAACGCGAGGTCTTCGCTGTCGAGGTCAAAGTCCTCGACGAAAACTTCTTCCGCAACCGGCGCCGATTTCCGCGCTCCTGTAGTACGCGGCATGCCGTTGACCATATCGCTGCGCACGTCGAAACGAGCAGCGCGGATCGCCGGGTGAAAGCCCACGTTTTGCAGTGCGATCATAACGTGCTGGCCACGCTCGCGCCAATACGCCTCAATCTTGGCCTTCAGCGCCAAGGCGCCATCGCGCGAGCAGAAATCATACTCGCCTCGGCTAGCAGCGCCCCCAGCGCCGCTTACCCAATCCTCACCGGTATCGGCAGCAAAATGAAGCGCGAGATTGTCCACTCTGAGGTCCCTTCGCCCGCTGAGACACAGCTTAGGGCCCAGTAGTGATGACAAAAGTTCGCGCACGCGAATATTGCACAGAAGTCGTGGTCGAAGACCTAGGCGTAGCGTCACCCGATTGGGGAATGCAGACATAGGTCGCGACCTATGTCGTGCGACCTAGGCCCGCACGAAGCACCTGCACAACGCGCGTTCCACGTGGTCTTTTCCTTCCCATGGCGCCCGCCAAACCCCTGATCCTGGTCCTAGAGGACGACGCAGCGTGTGCCGAGGGATTGAGCATGGTCCTGGCCGATTGGGGCGCCGAGGTCGTGCACGCGGTGAACGCCGACAAGATTAGCGGTGTGGTAGGATCGCGCTTGCCGGAAATCAGGTACATTATTGCCGATTACAATCTCGGGTCGGGTCCGGACGGTGTAACACTGGTCCAAAGGCTCATGCAGCTAAACCCGCACGTGCGCGTTCTGGTGCTGTCTGGATCGTTTCATGGACGCGCCCTCGAAGCGGCGGTTCGGATCGGGCTCGACGTGATGCAGAAGCCGGCTAACCCGCAGGCTATTCTCGCATGGCTGGAGCAGACGTAGACGGAGCGCGACGTGACCACCCCAGAGTCCGAGCCGCCTTCACGTTCACTTCCCCGCAATCGCTCTGATCGGCTCATCGCCATCGCGATGGGCGTGCTGGCGCTTTGTGCGGTCGTGGTCGTCATCGGCCTCGTTAGCGTAGACGGAGCGCATCAGAACGTGATGCGCGAAGTTCAACGCACGCGGGACGCACGCTTGGCGGCGTACGGCTTAATGCAAGCCTCGATCGACGCCGAAACCGGCCAACGCGGTTATCTACTGACCAATGATCGCGATTTTCTGGAGCCGTATGATCGCGGGCGTGTGTCTGCGGACCAGCAGCTCGCGCGCCTCGCTCAGCTTAGCCTTGATCAGCCTGAACTGCGCGCACGATACGAGCGGGTCGACGCGCTAACGCGCACCGCGCTGGAAACACTTAGCGAAGTGCTCGCCGCCCAGCGCGCCGGTCAGCTAAGCGAGCGCGAGTTCCGCGCATCGCTCGTCCGCTCAAAGGAGAACATGGATGAAGCGCGCACCGAAGTCAGCGCGCTGCTGCAACAGGTCGAAGGCCTCATTGATCGGCAACGCGCCGAAGAGCAGCGGCTGCGGGATGGGCTTTTGCTAATCGGCGGCTTACTCGCTGCACTGGCGATTATCTCTATATCCGTCACTCTCGCAATGTTACGCTCGGAGCAACAGAGTTGGCAGACCGCTTACGCCGCCTCTGAGGAAGCACTTCGGCGCGCCGCCGCATCGGACTTGGCTAAGAGCCGTTTTCTCGCTGTCGCCAGTCATGACATGCGCCAACCCTTGCACGCACTAGCGTTGTATCTCTCTGCCCTAGAACGGCGCGTACAGACAGACGAAACGCGCGGTATCGTTGCCAAGATGGACCGCGCCGTCCAATCGATGATCGGCATGTTCAGCAGCCTGCTGGATCTCGCGCGCCTTCAAGCTGGCGTGGTCACGCCGGACCCGGCTGACACGCCACTCCAGGGCATCCTGGACGCAGTGATCGCGGAACACACCCCCAACAAAGTTGAAGCGGCCACCACGCCGCTGATTGTTCAAACAGACGCAAGACTTCTGTCGCGATTGCTTTCCCACCTCGTCGCAAACGCGATCCAGCATGGCGGCGGCATCGCGCGGATCAGCGCACGCGCCGAGAACGGTGTAGTAATCATCACCGTTTCGGATGACGGCCCAGGTATCGCACCAGAAGATCAGGAGCGTGTTTTCGAGGAATTCGAACGTCTCGACGCCAGCAGCGATGGATTGGGCCTTGGCCTGCCGGTGGTGCGCAGGCTTGCTGAACTCCTCGGCATTTCACTCACAGTCGACTCCGCAAAAGGAAAAGGTGCGCGGTTCACCTTGCGCGTTCCCAAGCCGCTTTCAGCGAGGTCAAGAACTGCGCCCGCCCCGATACGAGCTGATGCGCTTAACGGCGTGCCTGTGCTGGTGATGGACGATGACGCGCTCGCGCGAGAAGCAATCACCGGCCTCCTCTCCGATCTGGGCGCTGAAGTACGCGCATTCGCGGATGGCGAAGCGGCAGAGGCGGCGCTGCAGAACGGATACATCCCGCGCTTGCTCGTTTTGGATTTGCGCATTCGCGGCGAGCTACAGGGGCTCGACATCGCTACGCGCTTGCGCGCCAAGCTCGATCCAGCGCCGCGCACAATTATGGTGACGGGAGATACCGGGCCCGAGACGCTCGATGCCTTGCGCCGCTCCGGTCACATTTGGCTAATCAAACCAGTCGACCCTGACGATCTCAGGGCCGCCGCACTGGCGCAACTCCGCGCCGCTTAAGCTGCTATACTTTCAGCCTTGCGATCGCTTCGGCGCGCGTCCTTACGCCGAGCGCGCGATAGATCGCTGCAAGATGAATCTTCACAGTGCCCTCTGCGATGTCGAGCGTGCGCGCAATCTCTTTGCTCGCTTGCCCCTTCAACAATTCGTTGAGAACCTCTTTTTGCCGAAGCGTGAGCTTGCTCTCGCCCTGGGCGGCGGAGTTGCCAGCCGCAACTGGATCGCCCGGATCGCGCCGCCCAATGGTCGCCGGTACGTAGATGCGGCCATCGAGAACGGATCGCAACGCCGCAGCGATCTCGGCGGCGGAGAGAGATTTTGGAATATAGCCGTGCACGCCAGCGCTTAAAGCCGCGAGAATTTCGGCACGCTCTTCCCACGCCGAAACGACGACGATCTTTGCATTTGGGAAGCCATCGCGCAGCGCGGCCAATGCTTCTGCGCCCGACATCCCCGGCATCCTGAGGTCGACCAGAACCAGGTCGCCTGCGCCTTCGTCGGTCAAGATTTCGATGGCTTGATCGAAAGTCTCGGCTTCGCGGACATCTTCCACGCCGAGGGCATCGACAAGTAATTGCTTTAAACCGCTGCGAAACAGCTCATGATCGTCTGCAATCAGCGCCCTAAGGGCCATAGCTTACTTCCGTTGCAATCCCGCGCGCGCGCGGTACGCATCTCCATCATGAGCATGCGACGATTTCAGCGGAGGCTCAACAGTAGAGTTGAGCTGGCGCACGCCGTGATTGCGTACTAGGGCGCACCCCGAGCTTGCGCGGCAGGTGATTCCGCGGCGAACGATACCGGGGTCTCGCGCGCCCGTACCTGGCGCATAGTGTCGATACGCGATCGCTCGATCATGAAGAGTTCCAGCGCCCGGCCCTCCAGATTGCGGCCAGTTGCGACACGCAGCGTCATTGGGTTCATCTGCCGGCCGCGCAGCATCACCTCATAATGGAGGTGCGGGCCGGTCGAGCGGCCCGTGGTGCCGACATAGCCAATAACCTGCCCCTGGCTCACCCGCGCGCCTGCACGAATGCCGCGAGCAAAGCGCGACATGTGCGCATAAGCCGTCTCATAGCCATTGGCATGACGGATGCGGACGTAATTGCCGAACGCGCCGAATGGGCCAACCCGCATGACGGTGCCCTCACCTGCTGCGAGGATCGGTGTCCCAGTCGGCGCGGCAAAGTCAGTGCCGCGGTGCATGCGCGAGTAACCGAGGATCGGGTGGCGGCGCATGCCAAAGCCGGATGAAAGGCGCGCGCCGTTGATCGGCGTTTTCATCAGGAAGCGGCGAGCGCTTCTGCCATCAGCATCGTACCAGTCTTGGCGGGAGTCGCCGGGCGCCAAGAAGGAATAGAAGGCGCGCGACCCGCGCCCGGACTCGAGCGAGACGAACAACATATTGCCGGTGCGGACCGTATTGCCCTCGTCGTCGTAATAACGCTCGAAGACGATCTCGAAATTGTCGCCTGGGCGAACGTCGCGCTGGAAGTCGACGTCATACGCGAACGCATCCGCGAGCGCAGCGACCTCACGGTCGGTCGCGCCAAGTTCGAGCGCGCTGGCGTAGAGGCTCGTCTCCACCGGTGCAGCAATGCGAGCGATCTCGAACGTCACCGGCATTAACACTTCGCGCGCGGCGAAATCTCCGGCCGTGGTGCGGTTCGCCGTCACCGATGCGCCAGGCTCAGAACGGAATGCGACGCCCGTTAAGCGCGCGTTACCGGAGCGGCGATCGAAAAAGAGACTGACGGGCTGGCCCGGTCGAAGCCGGCGCGGATTGTAAACATCCGCGATCGACGCGAGAGCGGCATTGGTCTCGGTGCTGCTCGCGCCGGCGCGGACCAGCAAACCCGCTAAAGTTTCGCCATTTCCGACGCGAAGTTCCCGCTCTTCATGCGCCAGGTAAACTTCCGTAAACGCCAGGTGCTCAGCCCGACGCGCGGCTTCTTCGCGCACCGCTGCAGTTTCCGCAGCAGCAGCCTCCGCGGCGCCCGAGAAAAGCCCAGCGTTCCAGGCAAGACCAAGGCCCACCACGGCGGCCCCGGCCATCAGGCCGAACGCCGTCAAACCTTTCCTGGCTTTCATGAGCCGTTGAGCGAATTCTGCTCTCAATCTCGTGCTCCGCTGCCTGTCAGGCGAAAAAAACTAGGCCCGACAAGCATTTTCAGCTGTTTGGTTATCTAGCCGGAAACTGAAGTGACGTCATTCCTTCGTCTCGGCGCTGCCCTCTGGCGGGTAGAACCGAACCAGCAAGGACCACGCCAAGCGATGGATTATGGCACATAGGTCTAACCAGGCCGTTGCGAGTCAAGACCAGGCGCCCCTCACGCCTGACGAACCGCCGCCGCCCCGCCGATTTTTAATCGGTTGGGTGACAGCGGTGGCCGCCCTTGGCGTGTCCACGTCCCTGGTCGGTCTCGGGCTATGGTTTACGCGCCTGCCGCTGGCGGACTTTATGATTGGCGCCGCTCTATCAGAGCGCGGGGTCGAAGCAGATTTTCAAGTCGACAGTCTAGATTTCGGCGGCGTCACCCTAACCAATGTTCGCTTTGGCGCGATCGAAGCGCCCGACGCTGCAATCCAACTCGTCGAAGCGAGTTGGCGCTGGAACGGGTTAATGCCGGAACTCGACGCCGTCCGGCTGACTGAACCGATGGTGCGCTTGCGTTTGACGCCGCGCGGCGAGGTCAGCGCCGGAACGCTCGATCGCTTGGGCGGCGGGCCGCGCGGCCGCCAGCGCCTCTCCATTCCAGAGATCAATTTCGAGATCGTCGACGGTAATCTTTTCGTGGAGGCGCCGTTCGGTGAGGTGCAGGGCGACATGCGCGCATCCGGCCGCATCGGAGAAGACTTCAGCGCCGTCGCGCGTATCGCTGAAACATCGCGCACCGCCGACAACTACACGCTTGAGCGCGGCCAAGGCGAACTCGTCATCACATCGCGTGAAAACGAAGACGTCACGGTGCGGTTCTCCGCGTCCATGGCTGGCGTGAAGTGGTCCGGCGCAGAGGCTGCCGACGGTCGCCTACTCGTCCTTGCGCGCACTCCAGTAAATCTGGAGCACATTGATCTTCAAATTGCATGGCGCATTGGCGCCATAGACTCTCAAAGTGTCGACGGCAGCATTCTCGAAGGCGCCTTTGGCGTTGAGGCGCTGATGCGCGACGACGCCTTGGAACTAGCCGCTTGGGAGGCGCAAGGCCGCGTCAGTGCTGTTTCGCTTGCTGTTGCTGATCTTCGCATGCAGCGCCCACGCTTCACTGCCAACGCCGAAGGCTCTGGCCGTCAGGGTCGCGCCCGCTGGACACTTGGCGGCGATCGCTTCGAAGGCCTGACGCTTATCTCTCAACAACCCGCCGCTTCGGGCCGCCTAACACTTGGCGAAGATGGAGCGTTGAGCGGCGATGCGCTCGTTACCTTGGCGCGGTCCGCACTAAATGCCGATGCGCAAGCAGATATGCGGCGGGCTTTGCCCGAGTTGAACGGCACACCCATTGGTCCGACGTTCGCACAGGCGCGCGTCGCACTTGATCGCGCCGCAGACAGCTTCACGCTGACCGCCCCACTGTTGGTAGCCGCGACGAACGGAAATCTACGCATCACGCTTGATGCGCCGGCTGAAGCGCGGGCGGCCACGGGCGCTCGACTGCGGCTCGGGCCTCTTCGTCAAGACGCGCCCGCCATGGTGGTGCAATGGCCGGGTCCAACTGCGCAGGGCAGTGTCGCGCTCGAACTGTCCGGCGGCGGCGCGCCAAGCGTTTCGCTGCTGCTCGACACCGTCACGTCTTCGGAGGAAGCGCCGTTCGAAGCAGATGGGACGCTGACGCTAGCCGATTGGCGCGCGGGCAACGCCAGCATATCGGCTGCTGAGCTCGGCATCACCATTTCAGCGCAAGCGAATGGCGGCCGTATTGATTTGCGCGGCCCGGCCTTGATCAGCGGCCCCGTTGGCGATGGTGAAATCCGCGATCTCACACCGACGCTTAATCTAGGCATTCACTGGGGCGAGGGTTGGCGCGTTACGCCCAACAGCGGATGCCTTCCAGTACGCATGGGCGGGCTCGATGTTGCGGGACTTTCCTTTGCAAACGGCGCATTTTCTCTGTGTCCGCTGGACGGTGCGTTGATGGCTGCGGATGCGCGAAACAATTTGTCCGGCGGCTTCTCCATCCAACAATTGGCGTTGAACGGCCAAATGGCGGGCCCTGATGGCCAGCCGGCGCGCGTCGCCGCTTCAAATGTGATTGGACGCTTTGGAGGGCGCACCGGCGACATCGCGCTTGCGCTCGTCGCGGATCGCCCAAGCATCGGCATCGACATGGCCGACGATCGCACACTCACCGTCGCGCTCCAGCGCATCACCGCCAATGCACGCATCGCCGACACTTGGCGCGTCGATGGCGCGTTCGAACAAGGCGCACTAAGCGATCCGACCTTGCCGGGTTCGGTCTCCACCATCGAAGGCGGTTGGACCGCAGCGCCCGAAGACGGCAAGCCGGTGATCCGCGTCACTGCGGCGGAAGCCGTCCTGACTGCAAACCGCCCCGCCACGGATAACGAGCGCCCGCTATTTAATCCGCTGCGACTCGTCGATGTCGATGCGGTGCTGCGTGAAGGCGTGGTCGACGCCAGCGGCGCCATTCTCCTAGACGGGGAAGAGCGGCGCCAACTCGCCAACTTCACTGCACGCCACGTTATCAACGAAGGCGCCGGCACGGCGCGCATACTCGCCGCCGACCTCACCTTCGGCCCAGACCTGCAACCATATGACATTACCGAGCGAACGCGCGGCTTAGTCGACAACGTAACGGGCGGCGCAGACGTGACGGGCGATATTGTTTGGACACGCGAAGCCATTACCAGCACCGGGCGCGTCCTGTTGCGCAACGTGTCGCTCGCGACCTCGACGATCCCAATTGTAGAGACCGTCAACGGCGAAATCTATTTCGACGACTTGTTTGCGCTGACCACACCGCCCGGCCAACAAGTCCACGTCGGCGTGCTCAATCCTGGCGTCGAAGTCAGCAACGGGCGCGTGCGCTTCCAGTTGCTCACCGATCAGCGCGTATCGATCGAAAACGCTGAGTTCGATTTTGCGTCTGGCGTTCTTGAGATGCGACCGACGACAATCACGCTTGGCGCCGATGAAACACGCTTCGAGCTTCAGCTCCGCGACGTCGATGCATCGAGCTTACTTTCAACCCTGAATGTCCCGGATCTGCAGGCGACCGGCCGTCTTGAAGGCTCGTTTCCCCTCATTCTCACGCGCCGCAGCGCGTTTGTCGAAGGCGGCGTCGTACGCGCGCAAGGCGAAGGCGGCACCATCTCCTACACCGGCCCGGCCGGCCAAGACGCCACCGGCGTCTCACGCATCGCCTTCGATGCGCTGCGCAGCTTCAGGTACGATACCCTGTCTCTCACGCTGGACGGCGATCTCAACGGCGATGTGATCTCTTCTATCGAGTTCAGCGGCCGCAACACCGGCCGGCCCGTCGATCTCGGCCCAATCGCCCCCGTCCCAGGGCTCGGCAGCGTCACCGTGCGCGGCGTTCCCTTCGAATTCAACGTTCGGGTTTCGGCGCCCTTCCGCCGCTTGGCGCAAACGGCGGCAACAATCACCGATCCCGGCTCCCTCATCGAACAGGGCCGGAACGGAGGTCCAGAGGAGACTGTTGACCAGGACGACCCAAGCTCAGAATAAGTCTGGGCTTCAGAGGCCATTCAGCTCACCGCCGGTAAGACGGCAGCACGGAGTTTCACATGCGCACGCAGGCACTGCTGCTTTCGAGCCTAGGCGCGGCCGTCGCCATCGCGGGCTGCATTCCGGTGCAGATCCAGGCGCCGGATGAGCCAATCGAGATCAATCTCAACGTCAATATTCGCCAGGAAGTGATCGTGCGCCTCGAACGCGACGCCCAAGAACTCCTGGAAAACAATACCGACCTGTTCGGAGGCTCGACCCCATGATCCGCGTACTTGCAGCAACTCTGTTGACCGCCGCCACCCTCGCGTTCGCTGCGCCAGCCATGGCGCAGGACGCCGCCCTCAACCAAGCGCGCGGCGCGGGCCTCATCGGCGAGCAAGCCGATGGCTATCTTGGCTTTGTGCCGGGCGCGAACATCTCCGCTGACCTGCGCGGGCGGGTTGAGCAGAACAACATCCAGCGACGGCAGCTGTACACACGGCGCGCAACCGAGCGCGGCGCATCCGTCAACGAGATGGCGGCGGCAGTGGCCTGCGAAGTGTTCGAGCGCCGTATCGCGGTGGGCGAGCGCTATCGCGACGCCAACGGTCAATGGCGCCAGCGCACGGCGTCCGCGCCGGTGGTGATCCCCGCCTTCTGTAGCTAACGGAGAGCGGCAAGCGGCGTTGACGCGCGACCTTCTGGCCGCTGGCGGCGCACGCCGCCCCGCCCCATCTTGCACGTATGAAAGCCTTCCTGCTCACGCTCACGCTGGGCGGCCTGCTCGCAGTCGTCACGTTCGGCACGCTGACCGGCTGGGACGGCTCGGCGATGAGCATCCATGGCTGGATCGCGTTAACCTTAGGCACGGTGCTCTCGCTCGCTGTCGGCGGCGGCTTGATGGCGCTGGTGTTTTACTCAGCCCGCAAGGGCTATGACGACCGCATCGAGATCGATACCTCGCACGACGACTGAGCCTTTATGGTCTCGCTGAGCATAATGTGCTAGGCTCCACGCGATGGCCTCCCGCAGATCGTCCGCCAAGAGCTTTGACTCCCTTTACGCGCATGGCTTCGTGCGCGTGGCGGCGTGCGCGCCGGTGGTGCAGCCTGCCGATCCCGCTGCCAATGCGGACGCGATCCTGAAATTCTGGCGCGACGCGGATGCTGAAAAAGCGGCCCTGCTGCTAACGCCGGAGCTTTCGCTCAGCGGCTACGCTATCGATGATCTCCTGCTGCAAGATACGCTGTTGAACGCCGTCGAAGCGGCGATCGCGAAACTTGTCGCGGCCAGCGAGGATCTCTTCCCAATCCTGGTCGTCGGCGCGCCGATCCGCTCGCGCACGTCTGTGTTCAACTGCGCCGTCGTGATCCATCGCGGCGCCATCCTCGGCGTCGTGCCGAAGAGCTTCCTGCCGAACTATCGCGAGTTCTACGAGAAGCGCTATTTCAGCGTCGCGAGCGATACCGAGGACGATCTCATCCAGATCGCAGGCGAGTGGGTAGATTTCGGCGCCAAGGTCGTCTTCACCGCAACAGACCACGCCGACTTCGCCTTTCACGTCGAGATTTGCGAAGACTTCTGGGCCCCGCAACCGCCATCGACAGTCGGCGCGCTTGCCGGCGCCAACGTCCTGCTTAATCTCTCCGCGTCCAACATCGTCATCGGCAAAGCCGAGGACCGCGCCGTGCTCTGCGACAGCCAATCGCGCCGCGCCATCGCAGCTTACGTGTTCGCCGCCGCTGGTTATGGCGAAAGCACCACCGACCTCGCTTGGGACGGCCAAGTCATCGCTTACGAGATGGGCGAGAAACTGGCCGAAGGCGAACGCTTCGCACGCGAGCCCAAGCTAGTAACCGCCGACATTGACGTCGGCCGTGTCGCGCAAGAGCGTCGCCGCGTCGGCACCTTCCACGACGCAGCCGCCCGCGCCAAAGACGAACTCACCAAATGGCGCCACATCAGCTTTGACCTCGGCACGCCAGAAGGCGTGCCGCTGAAGCGAAAGCTCGATCGCTTCCCGTTCGTTCCAGATGATCTCAGCAAGCGCGACCGCGATTGCTTCGAAGCCTACAACATCCAAGTCTCGGGCCTCGCCAAGCGCATCGAAGCAACGAGGACGAAGCGCGTCGTCATCGGCGTATCCGGCGGCATCGACTCAACGCACGCGCTGATCGTCATCGCGCGTGCCTTCGACCTGCTCGGCCTGCCGCGCAAAAACATTATCGGCGTCACCATGCCGGGCTTCGCCACCAGCGACGCCACCAAGTCCAACGCCTGGGCGTTGATGAACGCGCTCGGCATTGATGCGCGCGAAGTTTCTATCGAACCGCTCGCCCAGCGCATGCTGGAAGATTTGAACCACCCCGCGGCGCGCGGTGAGCCGGTGTACGATGTCGCCTACGAAAACGTGCAGGCCGGCCTGCGCACCGATTACCTTTTCCGCTTGGCCAACACCGAGGGCGGCTTCGTCGTCGGCACCGGCGACCTCTCCGAACTCGCACTCGGCTGGTGCACGTATGGCGTCGGCGATCACATGAGTCACTACAACGTCAATGGCGGCGCGCCGAAGACGTTGATCCAACACCTCATCCGCTGGGTCGCCGATAAGCAAATCTTCGACGCTGGCGTTTCGCAAACATTGATCAGCGTGCTCGAAGGCGAGATCAGCCCCGAACTCATCCCCGGCGATGCACCGCAAAGCACGCAAGCGGTCGTCGGACCCTACGAGCTGCAGGACTTCAACCTCTTCTGGTTCACGCGCTACGGCATGACGCCGAGCAAAATCCTCTATCTCGCTTGGAACGCGTGGCGCGAGAAATACGACTACGCCACGCTGAAGCATTGGCTTGAAGTGTTCCTCACCCGCTTCTTCGCCAACCAGTACAAACGCAGCGCCGTGCCGAACGGCCCGAAGATCGTTTCCGGCGGCGCGCTTTCCCCGCGCGGCGATTGGCGCATGCCAAGCGACGCCAGCGCCGCCGCTTGGCTTGCGGACTTAAAGCAAAACACGCCTGACAAGCTGGACTAGCGCGTGCCCGCATGCTTCAAGCGGGGCACATGCTAAAACTCGAAGATCTGATCTCGCTCGCGCTCGAAGCTGGGCGTGAAATTAATGCTGTGCGCGCGGCGGGGTTTGATGCGCAAACCAAACTCGATGGCTCCCTCGTCACCATCGCCGATCAGCGCGCCGAAGCAATCATAGAAGCGGGCTTACAGCGCCTTGCGCCGGGCGTACCGATGATCGGTGAGGAATCCTGCGCCGAAGGCCGCATCCCAGAATGCGGCGCGCGCTGGTTCTGCGTCGATCCACTCGACGGCACCAAAGGCTTCGCCGCCGGCGGCGATCAGTTCACGGTCAACATCGCGCTGATTGAAAATGGTGCTCCCACGGTTGGTGTTGTGTACGCGCCAGCGACCGGTGAACTTTACGCAGCTGAGCCGGGCCGCGCGCTCGCCGGCCAGTGCGATCCCGCTACCGCCGTGCTCCGCGCGCCGCTGCATGCGATCCGCACTACCGAAAAGCCAGCACAATGGCGCATCATCGCATCGGAAAACTCCGGCCGCGACGCGCGTACTGCAGCGTTCGTGAGCACGCTCAATGGCGCCCCCGCGCACGCAAGCTCATCGATCAAGTTCTGCAAGGTCGCGGAAGGCGCAGCCGATCTTTATCCGCGCTTCGGTGAAGTGTGCGAGTGGGATGCCGCCGCGGGCCACGCCATTCTCACTGCAGCCGGCGGAAACATCATGCGCCTCGACGGCGCGCCGCTTACCTACGGTGATCGCGCCGGCAACTTCTTGGTGAAGGGCTTCATCGCCTATTCCAATGAAGCGGCGAAACAAGCGGCGCTCAGCGCGCTAGTTTAGGTGCGCGATCAGCCGGCGCATGAACGCAGCGCCTTCTTCGATCTGGCTTAGCTCGATCCACTCGTCCGGCTGATGCGCCTGCTCAATTGAGCCCGGCCCGCAAATCACCGCCGGCAATCCTGCACGCTGAAACAGCCCCGCCTCTGCGGCATAGGCCACCGCGCGCGTCTCATTATCGCCCGTCAGCGCACGGGCGAGCACTTCAGCTTCGCTGTTCTGCGAGATCGCCAGCCCCGGCGTCAGCGAGCGCCGCGTCACCTTCACACCGCCCTCGGGCGCGCGCGCTTTGATCTCCGCATCGAGCTTCGCCGCGGCCTCGCGAAAGCGTGCTTCGATCGCATCCCCCTGCGCTTGCTCGGGCGAGCGCAAGTCCCAGACGAACTCGCACCGCCGCGCCAGAATGTTCGCAGCGGTACCGCCCTCGACACGTCCAATCGTCAGCGTCGGCCCCGGCGGCGAGAAATGCGCATGGCTCATGCCGCGCCCTTCCTCCGCCATCTTAGCGACCAGCCCCATCAGCTTAAGCGCTTCCATCACGGCGGAGACGCCCGCATCCGGCAAACTTGAATGCGCCTCGCGCCCCGTTACTTCGACCAAGAACGAGCGAACTCCCTTATGCGCGGAAACAACCTTCATCAAAGTCGGCTCACCGACGATCACAGCCGCCGGCTTTTCAGGCAGCGCCGCAAGCTCTGCGATCATCGACGGCGCGCCGAGGCAGCCGATCTCTTCATCATAGGAGAACGCCAAGATCACTGGCCGCTTCATCGCCGCGGCTTGCATCTGATCCACGTGCGCGAGCGCCAGTGCGATGAAGCTCTTCATGTCGGACGTGCCGCGCCCGTAGAGCTTGCCGCCGCGCTCGCTCAGCACCCACGGATCACTCGACCACGGTTGGCCATCGACCGGCACGACATCAGTGTGCCCCGACAGCACCACGCCGCCAGCCACGTTCGGGCCAATCACCGCATAGAGGTTGGCCTTGCTTCCATCGGCATTTGCCACCCGCCGCGAAGCCACGCCGCGCGCACGTAGAAATTCCTCCACCCACTCAATGAGCGCGAGGTTCGAATTTCTGGACGTCGTATCGAAAGCGATCAGACGCGCGAGAATATCGAGCGTCTGATCGATCTTAGACATCCGCCTCAGCCCGGATCACCAACCGGCTCACCGCCCGGCTCTTGGAACGCCAGCAGCACAATGCGGAAACGAAGTGCTGCATTCGGCGGGATCGGGCCGCGGCCCGACGGGCCATAGCCCAGCGAACCCGGGAACGTCGCAATCACTTCATCGCCGGGACGCATGTGCGTGATCGCTTCAGAGAAGCCGGGCACTACCGCCTGCAGCGGAAAATCCACCGGCTCACCGCGCGCGAAAGAAGAATCGAACACTTCGCCGCCGTCCACGAAGCTGCCTTCGTAGTGCACGAGCACAGTGGAGGCCATCGACGGCTGCGCCAATGTTTGATTTGCGCCGCGGCGTGTGAACTTCAATTCGAGGCCCGACGGCAAGGTTTGCGGCTGTTCGTCCACTTCGCTTCCAATCTCATTCAGTGCGTTGGTGATCGCATCGGCGCGCTCCGTATCGGCGCGTTCGATCTCGCGCTCCACGCCGCTTTTTTCATTGGTGTTGCAAGCGCCCAGCGAGAGCACGGCGACCGCAGCCAGGATCAATCTCTTCATCGGTAAAGCGCTTCCGTTTGTTCAATGGTCCAAGGTTCAGCTTCCGCCGCGCGTTCCCACTCCTGGAACGCCGCGTCGGCAAAAATGGTGGCGCAGTACGCCTGCGCAAACTCGGGAGCCTCGACCGCATATGTCCGCAGCCGTGTGGCGATTGGCGCGAACATGGCGTCGGCGATCGAGCGCTGACCGAACAGAAAGTCGCCCTCGTCGCCGAAGCGCGCGCGCAGGCCGCCCCAGAGTTCAAACAGGCGCGTCATATCCGTATGCGTATCCGCTGGCCATTGCGGCGCGCGTTCGAGCCTGCGCCGGATGTTGCACGACATATCGCGCCGGATCGCCGCAAAGCCCGCGTGCATCTCAGCCGATGCCGCGCGCGCTTCTGCTCGCACGATCGGATCAGCCGGCCACAGCGACGGCGTCTGCTCGGCCGCCCATTCGCAAATCGCGATGCTTTCGTGGATCACCGCATCGCCGACGTGCAGCGCCGGCACCCGCCCGCTTGGCGATACCGCGCGCACTTCCTTGATCTCGGAGCGGCCATAGCCTTCTCCGCCGAGCGGGATGATGTGTTCTTGAAAGCCGATGCCGCCCCATTTCAGCGCCAACCAAGGACGCATCGACCAGGACGAATAATTCTTGTTGCCGATATGGAGGACGGGCGCGGCCATGGCGGGCTTGTTTCAGAGCCGAGCCGGGAGATCAAGTGACGGCGCCGGTAGCTTCCCCGGACCGGCTTCGCGGGCTAGGCTACCCGGAGCTTTTCTGGGGCCCCCATGCGCATTCTGGCGGCGATCGCGACAGTGGCGGCCTGCGTAACGGTGAGCTTTGCCGCAGCGCCCCAGGCGCCGGCGCGCTTTGATCCACGCGCCTATTTCCACCAGGTAGAGCCGCCAAAACCCACCGCGGGCGTTACCCCGGTCGGCAATGATTCCTGCGCCTTCGCGCGCAACAACGATTGCGACGAGCCAGCGATCGGCTCCGGCCTGTGCCCCGCCAACTCCGACAATACCGACTGCCAGCGCCTCCGCCGCGATATCGAGGACGATTCCTGCCAGTGGGCGAATGACGGCGAATGCGACGAGCTGCGCCTCGGCACCGGCGCCTGCATCCAAGCCACGGACGCTACCGATTGCGCCGCCATGAGCTGGTTGCGCAATCTAACCGACACCTGCGCCACCTCGTTCAATGACATCTGCGAAGAGCCAGGTATTGGCAACGGCGCCTGCGCCGCACGAACGGATCGCTCCGATTGCCACACGCGCGAGCGTCCAATGGGCATTATCGATCATTTCTACGGCCGCGATGATCGTGTCCGTGTCGATGCAGGCGAAGCTCCCTGGCGCTTCATGGGCCGCTTCGTCAGCGCCGCCGGCCAGCGCTGCACCGCGACGCTCATCGCCAGCAACGTCATCGCCACAGCCGCGCATTGCATCGTTAGCGACAATGGCGTTCACGCCGCCGGCGTCTTCACACCATCAGGCAACGGCCAGAGCGCCCGCGCCACCGCCTATTTAATTAGCCCTGCTTTCAACTTCTATCGCTTCGCCACGACCAGCGAGCTCGACGGCCACGATTGGGCGCTCCTGCGGCTCGATCGCCCGCTCGGCGATACGCTTGGCCACGCCGAAGTGCGTCGCTTCACGACACGAGAGCGCTCAGCGCCGCGCGGCGTGAACTTGCTCCAGGCCGGCTATTCCTGGGACACGGGCGGCGACTTGCTCTCGGCCCACATCGATTGCCATCCAATTCAGATCTACGATGACGCCACCTTCGCACATGCCTGCGACACCACTTTGGGCGATTCAGGCTCGGCTTTCCTGATCCGAGACGGCCGGCGCTTTCAACTTGTCGGGGTCGACTCGAAATACCGCCCATCGCCAGGCGCGACGCCGAAATCGATCGGCGTCAGCGCCGCCGCATTTGACCGCTCCGTCGCGGATTTCGCCGCCGGCCGGACCGGGCTCCCCGCCACGCGCTAGGCCCAGTCCTTGCTTCGCCAGATGAGCGAGTTGAGCAAGGCGGATTTCGTGCGTTTCGAAACGATACATCCCAAGGAATTGGGCCAAGCTGACATTGAAAAATGGCGCAGCCATCAGCGCGCCGGAACGTTCAGCCCCTATCTCACGCCGGACTGGGCCCAACTCATCGGCGCCGCACGCGCCGACGCACGCGTTGTCATCGTTAATGACGGTGAAGGCTATTTCGGCGCGCAGCGGCTCTCACGCTTCAGCGCCATGGGCCTCGGCGCACCGATCAGCGACTATCAAGGCCTCGTGGGCCGCGAACGCCTCGAGATCGCGCCAGCACGACTTTGCCGCGCCCTCAATGTCGGCCGCATCGACCTTACGCACGTTCCCACCGGTGCAACGCCGTTCAAAGCAGCGGGCGCGGAAGGCTCATGGATCGCTGAAACGCAAAGCAGCAGCGAACTCTATGAGGCAGCGCTGCGCACGCGGCGCGCAGAATTCGTACGCCAGACCGACAAAAAAGCCCGCAAGCTTGAGCGCGAGCGCGGTCAGGTCGAGTTCCGTGCGCAAAGCTCTGAGCGCGCTGACTTTCAGACGCTGGTCAGCTGGAAGAACACGCAGCTCCAGCGCACCGGCCAGCCCGAAATCTGGGCGGCGCCATGGGTGCGTCAAACGCTTGATCGCTGCTTCGCTGCCCGCGAACCTAGCTTCGGCGGCGCCTTGTTCACGCTGAGCGTGGACGGCGCCATGGCCGCCGGCGCGTTTTGCTTGCGCAGCGGCAGCGTCCTTCACTTCTGGATCGTCGCGCACGACAGCGCCTTTGACGCCTATTCTCCCGGCGTCCAGTTGGCGCGGCGCATCATTGGCTGGGCCGCCGACCATGGAGTCACCGAGGTCGACTTTGGCCCGGGCGACTACCAATACAAACGCCAACTCTCGACCACGCAGCGCATGCTGGAATGGGGCGTTGTCGCTGGCGCATCCTTTTCTGGTGCCGTGCGCCGGGGCGCACATGGATTGCGTTCCCAGATCGAGAAGGCGCCGCAACCCAAGCTCGCCGCCCTACCCGGCAAAGCGATGCGTCGGCTCGACCTGATGCGCGCGCTTGGCGCCTGATCATTGAACCAGCGCGCGACGCCCGATAGGGTCCGCCACGTCAATGTCAGATCGCCGCCCATCCCAGCCCGTCACGATTGAGGACGTCCGCGCCGCAGCGCTCCGCTTGGAGGGCCGCATCGACCGAACGCCGATGCACCATTCGCGCACGCTCTCGAAAGCGACGGGTATCGACGTCTGGGTGAAATACGAAAACCAGCAGCTGACCGGCGCCTTCAAAGAGCGCGGCGCTCTGAACCGCCTGCTCCAACTCAACGAAAGCGAACGCACGCGCGGCGTGATCGCAGCATCGGCCGGCAATCACGCGCAAGCATTGGCGCATCATGCTCAGGTGCTGGGCGTGCCGGCCACTATCGTCATGCCGCGCGCGACACCGCATGTGAAAGTCGAACAGACCCGGTCACGCGGCGCCACGATTGTGCTGGAGGGTGACACGTTTGACGATGCGTACGCACACGCCATCAAGCTGCGCGACGAGCAGAACCTCGTATTCGTACATCCGTTCGACGATGCAGCGGTGATCGCAGGCCAAGGCACTGCAGCACTTGAGATGCTCGAATCTGCGCCTGACCTCGATATTCTCGTGATCCCGATCGGTGGCGGCGGCTTGATCTCCGGCATGGCGATCGCCGCAAAGGCGGTAAAGCCCGAGATACGCATCATCGGCGTTGAATCGTCCATGTATCCCTCGTTCGAGAGCCGCACGCGCAACGAAAAATGCACTACTGGCGGCCAGACAATCGCCGAAGGCATCGCCGTGAAAGCAGTTGGCGAATTGCCGTTCGCGCTGGCGGCATCCTTGATCGACGAAATCATCCTGATCGACGAGCCGGGCTTCGAACAAGCGATCGCGCTTTATGTCACCGCTGAAAAAACCGTCGCGGAGGGCGCTGGCGCGGCCACCCTGGCCGCGCTCCTGGTCGCGCCGGAGAAGTTCGCCGGCAAGAAGGTCGGCATCGTTCTTTCTGGCGGCAATATCGACACGCGCGTCCTGGCTTCAGTGCTTGAGCGCTCGCTCGTTCGCGAGGGCCGCATCGCCATTCTGCGCTTCATCGGAGACGACCGCCCCGGCATCCTCGCCACCGTCACGCGGATCATCGGCGACAAGGGCGGAAATATCCTCGAGGTCGAGCATCACCGCATGACGCTTCAGGCGCCCATCAAGGGCGTCGAGTTCGACATCAAGATCGAAACCCGCGACGCCCAGCACACCGCCGAGATCATCGCCGCGCTTCAAGATGCTGGGTACGAGGCGCGCTGCCTCTAGGCGTTAGGCGGCGATAACCGTCTCGGCCGGATCGTGCTCCGCCACGAAGTGCCCGGGCGCAACTTCAATCCATTGCGGTCGGTATTGTGTAGCATCCGGATTATCCACGATGCGTGACTTCAAGAACCGCAGCGGCGCACGCGTATCGAGCGGGCTCGGCAAATCGCCGACGAGGCGCACGCGCGGCTTGTTGCGTGCGATGTCCGGATCGGGCGTTGGCGCGGCAGCAAGCAGCGCGCGCGTGTATGGATGGCGCGGATCGCGCAGGATCACTTCTGCCGGCCCGTATTCGACCGAGCGGCCGAGATAGAGGACCAGCACATTGTGCGAAATCTCGCGGACGACTGCGAGATCGTGGCTGATGAACAGGAAGCTCGTATTATATTCGCGCTGCAGGTCAGCGAGCAGCCGAAGAATTTGCGCCTGGATTGAAACGTCGAGCGCTGACACCGCCTCATCGCAAACGACGAGCTTCGGCTTCAGGATCATCGCCCGCGCAACGCCCACGCGCTGGTTCTGCCCGCCCGAAAGCTCATGCGGATAGCGGTTGATCAAATCGGGATCGAGCCCGACTTGTTTCATCATTTCTTTCACGCGCACTTCGCGTTCAGCACGCGACAGCGCAGGCTCGAACGCAAGCAAAGGCTCACCGATCGATGCGCCAAGCGTCATGCGCGGATCAAGGCTGGCGAGCGGGTCCTGGAAGACGATCTGCAAATCGCGGCGTGATTGACGGATGGCCTCACGCTCGCTCGGCAACAGGTTGCGGCCGAGGAACGTCACTTCGCCGGCATTGCGCGGCAGGAGCTGCACCACAGCGCGGGCCAGAGTGGACTTACCGCACCCGCTTTCGCCCACGATCCCAAGCGTCTCGCCAGCTTGCAGCGTGAAGCTTACACCATCGACGGCGCGCAACGGTTTCGTTGTGCCAAACAGCGAGCCGTCCTTGATTTTCACCGGGAACGTGACGCGCACATCGTCCACCTTCAAAATTGGTGGGCCAGCTTCTGGCTGCGGCAGCGCAACATTGCGATCGCCGTCGATGCGCGGCACTGCTTTCAGCAACATCTGCGTATATTCGGCCTTCGGCGAGGCGTAAATTTCATCGACGGTGCCGGTTTCCACCACTTCGCCGCGCCGCATCACAGCAACGCGCTGCGCCATGCGGGCAATGACGCCCATGTCGTGCGTGATCAGCGCAACTGCGGCCCCAGTGTCTTTGCGCAAATCTTCGATCAGATCGAGCACTTGCGCTTGCACCGTTGCGTCGAGCGCCGTTGTCGGCTCGTCCGCCACGAGCAGCGCGGGTTCCGACATCATCGCCATGCCGATCATCACGCGCTGGCGCATGCCGCCGGAGAGTTCGTGCGGGTATTGCGAAAGCCGGCGCGCCGCTTCCGGGATACGCACGCGCTCCAGCCATTCGACTGCACGTTGTCGCGCTGCATCACCTTTGACCTGGAAGTGATGCTCCAGAACTTCGCTCATTTGCGTTTCAATGGTCAGGTGCGGCGTCAGCGCCGTCAGCGGATCCTGAAACACGAAGGCGACATGGCGGCCGCGGAACTTGTCCATCTCGCGCCGCGGCAAGCCGAGCACTTCACGGCCCTGGAATTTCACCGAGCCCGAAACACGGGCGTTTGGTGAGGTGAGGCCAAAGGCGGACAGGAATGTCTGGCTCTTGCCCGAGCCGCTTTCCCCTACGATGCCCAGGCATTCGCCCTTGTCGATCTTGAAGGATACCCCCTTCACAGCCTCCACATCGCCGTCCGGCGTGTCGAAGGTGACGACGAGATTGGAAATTTCGAGAACGGTTTCAGTCATGGGCGCGGAGACTAGCCGCGACGATTCAGATGTCCAATCCCGGTAGCGGTCTGGTTCCGCCTATGGGACAAAAGCCGCGACGGAGCGACCCATGGCCCAGATGAATTACCTCACCCAGTGCACCTTCGATTTCGGCGCCCTGGCGCAATTGCCCAAAGTGCTGAAGGCGCATAGCGTCACGAAGCCCTTCGTGGTCACCGACCCTGGCCTCAAGGCCAACGGCCTCCTCGACACCCTGCTCGCCGCCCTGGCCGAGCCGCCGGCTGGCGTATTCACCGATACGCCCGCTAACCCGACCGAGAGCGCCTCCGAACAGGCCGCCGCTGCGTATCGCGCCTCGGGCGCTGACGGGATCATCGCCTTTGGCGGCGGTTCCTCGATGGACCTGGCCAAGGCCATGGGCCTCATGGTCACGCACGAGGGCCCGTTCGAGCGCCTCGGCGGCTCGCAGCGCGGCATGCGCCACATCACCAAAATCCCGCCGCTGATCGCGGTGCCGACCACCGCCGGCACCGGCAGCGAAGTTTCGCCGGGCGCCGTTGTCATTCTCAATAACGGCCGCAAAGAAACGTTCGTCTCGGCTTTCCTCGTCCCGGTCGCCGCCGTTTGCGATCCTGAGCTCACGATGGGTCTGCCTCCTTTTCTCACTGCCGCCACAGGCATGGACGCGATGACCCACTGCATCGAAGCGGTGCTGACCCCGGTCGTGCACCCGCCGGCCGAAGCGATCGGCCTCGATGGCGCCGAGCGCATCAACACCTGGATCGAACGCGCCGTGAAAGACGGCTCGGACCGTGATGCGCGCTGGCACATGATGATGGGCTCTTTCCAAGGCGCGCTTGCGTTCGCCAAAGGCCTCGGCGCCGTGCACGGGCTTTCGCACGCGCTTGGCCGCATCCATGAATTGAAGCTGCATCACGGCACGCTCAACGCTGTGATCCTCCCGCACTCGCTGGCGATGATCGGTGATGCGCAACCTGAGAAATTCGCCCGCCTGCGCCGCGCGCTCGGCCTCGGCCCCAATGGCGATCTGGCGCAGGCAATCCGCGATCTCAACGCCCGCATCGGCCTGCCCGCCTCGCTGAGCGCCATGGGCGTCACCGAAGCGCATTGGCCGTCGACGCGCGATTATGCCGTGAGCGACCTCGCCACCTTAAGCAACGCCATCCCGTTCGACGGCGAAAAATACGACGAACTGTTCAAGCGCGCGCTCTAACGTCGAAAGACAAAAAGCCCTGGTGCAAACCGGGGCTTTTTTGCAGGACGAAACCGACAAGCACGCCAATCTCGCCGCTTACGTCGAACGCTGCACCGCGCGCGCCGCGTGCCAACGTGCGCTTGCGGCACAATTGGGAGATTTCAAAGCGGCGGCCTAAGGCTTCCGTGAAAAGCCGGCGTCAGAGTGCGACGCCGGCCTTTTCCAACACGCGCCGCGCCGGATCGAGCAGCGCGCCATATTTTTCCCAGCGCCCCACCGCCGTATTGTACATCGGCGCCCGCACCTGCGCCGCACTGGGGGTGCCGACGCCAGCGGCGTTGCGGTGAAACGCCAGCACACCGTCATTCCAGACGAGACCACAGAATGCGGTAAGCTTGCGGCTCATCTCTTCCTGCGCCGCCACCAATTCCTCGTACTGAACGACCATGAAGCGCTCAGCCGGCAGCACGCTCTGCCAATGCCGCACCACGCGATCAAACTGAACGTACTTATGCGCCGCTGTCTCCAGATCGTAGACGTAATCGTAGTAGCGATCGTCCAGCGGGAAGAGCTGCTTGTAATTCGAGAGCACGCTATCGAGCGGATGCCGGCGCACGACGATGACGCGCGCATTCGGCAGCGCGCGCAGGATAGACGCGGCGAGCAGATAATTGCTTGGCGCCTTATCGATAAAGCGCGTCGTCGACCCCGAGAGCGGGCGCGTGCTTTCGATATAGAGCTTACCCAAGCGCGCGTAATCTACAGCGTCAGCGCGCGCAAACGTATCGGGGTCAAGCGTCGGCCGCGTCGCGGAGCCAGAGAGCTTCTTGTTCAGCAACGCAAAATTGCCGATCTCCCCAAGCGACTTCACATCCGCATGGCTGGATAGAATGCGATCCACCAAGGTTGTGCCCGAACGCGGCAGGCCCGACACAAAGATCGGCTCTTCGTTTGAAAAGCCGCCACCCGGCGCATACGCGACTTTCATCGCCCCTTGCGCGAGCTCTTCTTCCAAGGCGCGATTATAAGGGCTCACCGCTTTGCGCTTTTGCTTGCCGCGCGTCAGCCACGCGATCGACGCTTTAACGTCGCCGAGATCTTCGTACGTCTTCGCCAACGCATGCCCGAGATGCGCCGTGCGCCAGCCATCTTCATCCGGCCCAGCGAATTGCGCTTCCATCAGCGCGATCTGATTGCGCTCCGGCGTCTGCTTCTGCAGCCGCACCAAAGCCTCGCGCGCCTTAAAATAGTCCGGCGCGGCGCCAACCGCCTGCTCATAAGCTTTGATCGCCTGCTCAAACTTGCCGGAATATTCCTGCGCCAAGCCAAGCTCGAAGAGGATCGCCGCCTGACCGGGCTGCAGCACATTGGTGCGCGCAAACGCTTGCGCCGCGGCCGCGTAGTCACCGAGCAATCTGTACGCCACGCCAGCGCCGAACAGCGCGCGCGGATCGTTCGGGCTTTCCGCTTTGGCGCGATCCGCCAGCGCGCGCATAGCGCCAAAGCGCTGAACGATTTGCGCGAGCTCGTTTTCGTTGATCATCGAAGCTGTTTCAGAAGCCGGTCTTCTTCCGCTTTTCGATCGAGGAGATGTGCATGTCCGCTGCCTCGTACGTGGCCACGGCCTGGCAGCTGCGGCACGCCAGTGTTTGCGGCGCCTTGATCTCTACCGGCTTGCCTTCGAACACCGGCTCATCGACCACGCGGAAGTGCTTGCTGCAGGATTTGCACTGCACGAACAGATACGACTTTCCGGGGACAGGTCTGGTCATGATGGGCTCCGTTTGAGCCGACTTTAGCCGAGCCTAGCCGCCAGCGCATCCGCTGCGTGCCGTTGGCGAGCCCCGTTCGCGCCACAAACGAAAAAGGGCCGCCCCAAAGGAGCGGCCCTGATCTTAAAGCGCTAGCCGTGGCTTAGGCGCGGAGCTTGGTCAGCACTTCCGTCGCCACGGCGCGCGGCACTTCTTCGTAATGGCTGAATTCCATCACGTACGAAGCGCGGCCCTGCGAGAACGAGCGAAGCGTGTTGACGTAGCCGAACATGTTCGCCAGCGGGACCATCGCATTGATGATCGTCGCGTTGCCGCGCATGTCTTGGCCCTGGATCATGCCGCGACGTGAGTTCAAATCGCCGATCACCGAGCCGACATATTCTTCCGGGCTCGTGACTTCGACCTTCATCACCGGCTCGAGCAGACGCGGATCGCCCTTTTCCTTCAGTTCGCGGAACGCAGCTTGCGCCGCGATCTGAAACGTCAGGACGTTGGAGTCGACGTCGTGATACTTGCCGTCGATCAGGCGGGCGGTGACATCGATGACCGGGAAGCCGGCGAGCAGGCCGTTTTCCTTGGCCATGTTGAGGCCCTTCTCAACGCCCGGCACATATTCGCGCGGGACGTTGCCACCGACGATCTTGTTTTCGAACTTGAAGCCCGAACCCGGTTCGCCAGGCTCGAACTCGATCTTCACTTCGGCGAACTGGCCCGAACCGCCGGTCTGCTTCTTGTGCGTGTAGAGAATGGTCGCGGCGCGGCCAAGCTTCTCACGATACGCAACTTGCGGCGCGCCGACGTTAGCTTCGACTTTGTAGGTACGGCGCAGGATATCGATTTTGATGTCCAAGTGCAGTTCGCCCATCCCTTTGAGGATGGTTTGGCCGCTTTCCTGGTCAGTCGAAACGCGGAACGACGGATCTTCGTTCGCGAGCTTCGCCAGCGCGACGCCGAGCTTTTCCTGATCGGCTTTCGACTTCGGCTCGACGGCCACTTCGATAACCGGCTCCGGGAATTCCATGCGCTCGAGGATCACCGGCTTGTTCGGATCGCAGAGCGTGTCGCCGGTGCGGACTTCCTTGAGGCCAGCAAGCGCGACGATATCGCCAGCGAAAGCTTCCTTGATGTCTTCGCGGTTGTTGGCGTGCATCAGCAGCATGCGGCCGGCGCGCTCTTTCTTGTCGCGGGTCGAGTTCAGCAGCGCATCGCCAGCGTTCAGCACGCCGGAATAGATGCGGCAGAACGTAATCGTGCCCACGAACGGGTCGTCCATGATCTTGAACGCCAACAGCGCCAGCGGCTCAGAGTCGCTCGACGGACGCGTCAGTTCTTTTTCCGGGTCGTCCATGTCGACGCCCTTGATCGCCGGGCGGTCGAGCGGGTTCGGCAGATAATCGACAACCGCATCGAGCAGCGGCTGCACGCCCTTGTTCTTGAACGCCGAGCCCAAAAGCATCGGATACCAAGCCGCCTTCAGCACCGCGAGGCGGATCAGGCGCTTCAGCGTCGGCGTGTCCGGCTCGTTACCATCGAGGTAAGCGGCCATAACGTCGTCGTCCATTTCGACGGCGGCTTCGACCAGAGCGGCGCGATACTCGACCGCCTTCTCTTTCAGATCGTCCGGAATTTCGACGATGTCGAACTTCGCGCCGAGGGTTTCATCCTTCCAGATGATCGCATTCATCTCGACGAGATCGACGAGGCCCTTGAAGCCCGACTCGATGCCGATCGGCAGCTGCAGCGGCACCGGGCGCGCGCCGAGGCGCTTCTTGATGTCGTCGACGCACATGTAAAAGTCGGCGCCGGTCTTATCCATCTTGTTGGCGAAGATGATGCGCGGAACCTTGTACTTGTCGCCTTGGCGCCAAACGGTTTCGGTCTGCGGCTCAACGCCTTGGTTGCCGTCGAGCACGACGACAGCGCCGTCGAGCACGCGCAGCGAGCGCTCAACTTCAATGGTGAAGTCGACGTGGCCGGGCGTGTCGATGATGTTGAGGCGCTTGTCCTGCCAGAACGTCGTCGTCGCAGCCGACGTGATGGTGATGCCGCGCTCTTGCTCTTGTTCCATCCAGTCCATCGTGGCCGCGCCATCGTGGACTTCGCCGATCTTGTGCGACTTGCCGCTGTAGAACAGAATCCGCTCGGTCGTCGTGGTCTTGCCCGCATCGATGTGGGCCATGATGCCGAAGTTGCGGTAGTCTTCGATTTTGTACTGACGAGGCATGACAATTCTGTCCGTGTGTTTGGACCACCCGGCGCCTGGACGATGCCGGGTCTAAGACCGGCGTCGAAAGCGCCGGCGATCCGTTTGGATTACCAGCGGTAGTGTGAGAACGCGCGGTTGGCTTCGGCCATCCGGTGCGTGTCTTCGCGCTTCTTCACCGCGTTGCCGCGGTTGTTGGCGGCGTCTTGGATTTCACCAGCCAGACGCTCTTGCATCGTGTTTTCGTTGCGCGCGCGGGCGGCGCCCACGAGCCAACGGATCGCCAGCGCCTGGCGGCGCTCCGGGCGAACTTCAACCGGCACCTGGTAGGTGGCGCCGCCGACGCGGCGTGAGCGCACTTCGATGGCCGGCGCGACGTTCTGCAACGCATCATGGAACGCTTCGATCGACGGGCGCTTCAGCTTCTGCTCGACGGTCTCGAGCGCGCCATAGACGATCTGCTCGGCAGCGGACTTCTTACCTTCGTACATGACGTAGTTCATGAACTTCGTCAGAACGAGATCACCATAAACGGGATCGGGCAGAACTTGACGCGGCTCGGCGCGGTGACGGCGGGACATCTCTTCTCTTCCTTACTTCGGTCGTTTCGCGCCATAGAGCGAGCGGCGCTTGCGGCGATCCTTGACGCCTTGCGTATCGAGCACACCGCGCAGGATGTGATAGCGAACGCCCGGCAAATCCTTCACGCGGCCGCCGCGAATGAGCACAACCGAGTGCTCCTGCAGATTGTGGCCTTCGCCCGGGATGTAGCACACGGCTTCGATGCCGGTGGTGAGGCGCACCTTGGCGACCTTCCGAAGCGCCGAGTTCGGCTTCTTCGGCGTCGTCGTATAGACGCGGGTGCAAACGCCCCGGCGTTGCGGCGACGCCTTCAGCGCCGGCGACTTATTGCGGTTCGCTAGCGGCTTCCGCGGCTTGCGGATCAGCTGGTTGATCGTCGGCATTCGCCTCTTCCGTTCCGTTCGTTCAAACTCAAACAGCGCGCCAAGCGGTCCTTGCGGGATCCGCGTTTGGCGCGCCAAATTCATGGCCAATCGGCGGGGCGGCGCTTTGAGCTGGCCGCAGCCGTTCCGAATGAGGGCGGACAAATACGAGCGCGAGCCCCCAAGGTCAAGCCAGGGCGATGCGGCAAGGAGGCCTGTTTTCGCCCCTCCGCGTGATCTAACCCGTCGGATTCCGGGGATCGAGCGGCAACCCCTCGGCCTGGCGGCGCTTGAGGAGCCGCAACCACCCGTGCAGGGCCTCGCAATCCAGCCCGTGCATCATCAGCCGAAAGCCCGCCTGCATGGTCGAAAGCGGGACCAAGGGGTGGCCGTTTTTGATGAAAGAGAGGTGGTAGTCGGTTCCCAGGATCTTGCCGATATAGATCGCCACCGGCTCATCCAGCTGCAGCGAGTTCGAGGCCCGAATGAAATCCGACCGGGGCAGCATCAGCGCATAAAGAGGCGTGTAGACCTCAACCGCCGTCTGCACGTCGACGAAATTGAGCCAGCCCTTCTTGGTCGGCGGAATATCGAACGGGCCGTCGGTGATCATCGAGAAATCCGGCCGCTCGATCGGCATCAGGTCTCGCCCCTGATCGCGCAGGCTCTTGTTCAACTGGATGATGAAATTGAACACGTTGAGATCGTGCTGGAGGAAAACGTTGTCCTCCAAATCCTTCAACGTCCGCGGCCTGAGCGGCACCGTCTCGACGCTCACCGGCCCAGCATTGGCTTTGATAAACGCCAGCAGTTCAGTGCCGACATGGAAGTGGCGGCGAATGAGCAAATTCGCATCGGGTGAGCCGAACGTGCGCAGGCCCCAATGAATGGTCTTATGCAATAGACCGTTCAAATTGGGATGATGCGGAGAAATCCCGCGCACCAATTTCACCAGCAGAAAGAACGTAAACACGAACGGCCGGATGATGTTGAACATCCAGCGCCGCGACCACGAAGCCGAGCCGCGCAACAGCGCGCCCTTCGCATCCGGGTCGATCGGCAAACTCTGATCCAGCGCCAGCGCCAGCCACGGATCGGGATCGCGCGGATCGTAATTGCTGGTGCTGAGATCGGCGAGCGTCACTGCAGGATTTCCTCGATCTGCAACGCATAGAGCCGCGCCGTCACCTCAGCCGTGCGCACGATACGTTTCGCCGCCGCCTCATCCGGCAACACCATCGCCAACATCGATTTGAACTCTTCAATGTGCTCCACATCGTTTTCGCCGTGATAGAGCAGAAACCGCACCGCCTCGTCCGGCAGCGCCAGCGTCTCCTTTACGCGCCGCCCCCATTCCTGCGCTTTGATCGAGCCCAAGCCTTCTATGATCCACATCGCGCCCAAAAGCCCAAACGGATTAGCTTGCGACGCCTGGTGATACATCCACGCCGAAAGCGCTTCCGAGCCAATATTTTTCTCACCGCTTTGGATCACCGAAAGCTCGCCGCCGCTCGCCACGTAATCAGCTTCGAGCAAACGAAAATCGCGATGCTCCGTCACCGCGTGCCGCATCAGCAACGAACGCAATTCCAAATGCTGATCATCAATGTTCGACGCCGCGCGCGACATCCACAGCGCGCCCTCTTTCACCTGCTGACGCAGCTGCACCAGAAACGCGTGATAGTCCGCCAGCTCAAACCGCCCGCGCGTCAGCTTGCGGATCAGCGGCGTCTGCTCCAGCCGCCCCTCAAACTCGGTGAACACGATCGTGAGTTTGCGCAGCGTGTCAGCGACGTCGCTCATACCGCCTCCAGCATCATGAAACCCACCAGCGCGCGCCCGCTCTCGGGCACCACGCACAAAATCTTCTGCCCCGGTTTCACCTGCCCGCTGCGCATCAGCCGATCCAGCATCAGCCAGATCGACGCCGAGCCAACGTTGCCGACTTCACGCAGCACCGAGAACCACTTCTCTTGCGGGATCATGCCGGCCGTATCCTCAAGCAGCGACACGATCTCCGCGCGCAGCGACTTTGCCGAGTAATGCACCAGGCAGTGATCAACATCCGCCGGCACGATGCGGCCCTGATCCACCTTCTCCAGATAGACGCCAACCCACGCCCGGATCACGCGCTTCAGCAACTCAAAATCCTGCAGCAACGCGATCGCGCCGGCTTCATGCGCCGCGCGCGGGCCAGCTTTCGCCCAGAACGCCAACGGATCGGTGCGATCCTCCACGGTCGCGCCCGCCCACATGCACGGATCGTAGCGATCGGCGAGCGAGATGATGTCAATGAAGTTGATCTTCAGCGCGCCGGGCCGCGGCTTGGCTTCGATCACCACACCGCCGGCGCCATCGGAGAGCGTAAAGCGCAGGAAGTCCGCCTCGGCGCGGATGCGGCCCTTGGCGTCCACGAGCGCCGTGCCCTCATAAAAGCTCGGCCGAAACCAGCGCGACGAGAACTCGCCCGCACAGGCCGCCGTCACATCGTGTTCGCCGGCGCGCACATTGAGCCACGCCGCCTTCGCCGCCATCAGCGACGAGCCGCACACCGACTGGAAGCTCGCAATCTCCATCGGCCCGCCGCCGAGTTCCGCATGCACCTGCGCTGCGTGCCCCGGCGCGAGCAAATCGCCCTGCGTCGTCGCCGCCGCCAGCATGCCGAGATCGCGCGGCGCTAGCCCCGCCCGCTCCAAAGCGGCGCCCACCGCCAGCGCGCACATTTGCGCGTTCGAGTGTGAGACGCTCCCATCCGGCGCCATCGCATAGTGCCGGCTCTCGACGCCATTCCAGCGCAGCGCCTTCTTACCGAAAAGGCTGTCGCGCCCAGCGACGCGGCCGAGATGCTCTTCCATCTGGTCGTTGCTGACCGGCGCGCCCGGCAAGAACGCCCCCGTGCCCGTGATGTAGCCGTCTCGAAGCTCGCTCATGCGGCGCAACCCTACATCAGGCCGTGGCGCAAACTAGGCCGCCGCGTGGCGGACGGGGCCAACAAGCGCCATCCGCCACCCCAAAAAGAAAGCGGCGGGACCGTGAGGACCCGCCGCCATAGTCTTTAGTCTTTGCGTTTCCGCGTAACGACTAGAACCGATAACGGCCCGAGATCGCCAGCGTACGGCCCAGAACACGGTAGTTTTGCACGTCCGTGTTGGCTTGACCGAAGAGGCCGTCCGCAGTTTGCGGCGGATAATCGTCGAGCAGGTTGTCGACGTTGGCCGTGAGCGTGAAGTTGTCCGTCATCGCCCAACGCGCCGAAACGTCGATGTAGCTGCTTTCCGGGTTAAACGTATTCGCCCAGTTGAAGCTGTACGTCTCAGGCGAGTACGACCAGCGCGCGAACAGCGTCCAGTCACCAACGCTATAGGTGGCCGAGAGCACCGACTTGAAGTCCGGCAGAGCGCCACCGATGCCGGCGGACGAACCACCCGCGAACTCGTTACCGTTGATCTGGTAGGAGTCGAGGATCGAGTACAGTTCGTTGATGGTCAGTTGGCCCGGGCCGAGCGGCAGCGACCATTCAAGCTGAATGTCGACGCCTTCCGACGAGAGCGAACCTTGGTTGCCCAAGCTGGTGTTGACGAAGTCGATCTGACCCGTGCCGGTGTTACGAACGACGTTGGCGCAAGAGGCCAAGTTGCCGTTGACGTAGCAGTCGTTGATGAAGAACTGCGCACCAAACGCCGCGATCACGTCCGTGATCTCGATGTTGTAGTAATCGACCGAAGCGCGCAGATCGCCAACCGGGAACCAATCCGGCGTGAACACCACACCATAGGTCAACGATTCGGCGGTTTCCGGCGCCAGGTTCGGGTTACCGAACGCGAAGGCTTGCACCTGCGAGTTGTTGGCTACGAAGCCCGGGTAGTTGCCCAACGGCACGCCTTGGCCAACGCAGAACGCTTGCGTGACGCCAGTGACGTCCGGCGCACCGTTCGAGTTCGCGTCGCGGCAAGGATCGGTAAAGGACGGGAAGCCTTGGTCACCCGATTGGAACAGTTCGATGACGCTCGGCGCACGAGTCGCTTCGTTCTGCATGACGCGGAAACGGAGCCACTCGACCGGCGCCCACTCGCCGCCGATCTTGTACGCGTCGATGTTGCCAACGGACGAGTAGTTCGAACGACGATAGCCGGCCTCGATGCCGAGGTAGTGAGCGAACGGCGCTTCGCTGACGAGCGGGACCGCAACTTCCGTGTACAATTCGTACACGTCAACCGAGCCTTCGGCGTCTTGAATGGCGTTGAAGCCGTAGATGTTGCCGGTGCGCTGTTGGTCGTCAACGAACTTACCAGCGTACGAGTCACGATATTCGAAACCGAACACCGCGGCGATCGGACCAGCCGGAAGCTCGAACAGGTCGCCACGAACATAGCCGGTGACCCGGTTTTCTTCGATGGTGTTGTTCTCGAACGTGGTGACGCGCAGGAATGACGCTTGTGCGTCGCTGAGCGAGTTCTCACCGAAGATGTCCAGCGTTTGGCAGTTCGGCAACGCAGCCGTGCCAAGGTTGGTGCTGACGTCATCGATCGTGCCCAGGATCGTATCCGGGCCAGCCGACAGAGCTTGGCAACCCGACAGACCTTGGTTGAAGGCCGTGCGGTTCACTGAGTTGATGGCGCGGTTGTTGAAGTTCACCTGGCCGTACGAAGCAGCGAGGTTCCAATCCCAGTTCTCGCCCAACGAGCCTTCGAGGCTGGCGAGGAAGAACATGGCATTGTTCTCGTAATACCCGTTACGGGTGCCGACCTCGCTCGTGCGGCGGTTAGCCGTGAACGGAGCGTACGGCGTCGGACGCGACATCAGCGCAGCCCAGAGATCCGGGTGATCTGCTTGGATCATGTTGCGCATGTTGTCGGTCAGACGAACCGTCAGGCCAGTTGCCGGCGTCGGCGCGAGCTGAACTTCAGTGCGGCTGTTGGTGTAGTTGATCAAGATGTTCAGGCGAACATCGTTCTCGAAGTCGTAGTGACCCGTGGTCGTCAGCGCGAGGCGTTCAGCCGGAATGATCAGGAAGTTGTCCGGCGCGAAATTATAGCGCGCAGAGCCCTGAAGCCCCTGGTTCCGCAGCGGGATCGCGCAGAGACCACCGCCGTTAGACGGCATCAAATTGCCGTTCACGTCGAACGTCAAGCTGCCGCCGTTGACAGCAGCCCCACCGACGCCGTCGCAATTGGTATCGGTGAAACCGGCGCTGAAGTTGGAGTTGCCAACGAGCGGCTGGTTGACCGAAAGGTTCGTGAACGGGTTACCGGCGTTGTTAACAACCGTCCCGTAAGGGTTGGTGCCGGAACCACCCGAGTTGGCAAGAATACCTGAGTGCGTGGCGCGAGCAGCAGCGCTATCGCAGATCGAGTAGGTGTAGCCGCCGCCCGCAACCGGGTCATAGCAGATCGCGCCAGAAGTGCGCGAATAGTCATACTCGCTTTGCAGGACGCTTGCGCGGTCGTAGTACGAAGCATAGGCCGTCAGGTTGCCGCGGCCGTTGGCGAAGTTGCCGCCGACGAGGCCGTTGATTTCGAATTCGGCGGCGTTGCCGGTTTCGAGTTCCTGGCCGAACGTCATCGTGACTTCGGCGCCTTCATAGTCGTCCTTCAGCACGAAGTTGACGACGCCCGCCATAGCGTCCGAACCGTACACGGCGGATGCACCGCCGGTGACGACTTCGATACGCGAAATCAGCGAGGCCGGGATCGTGTTCAAATCGACAACGCCCGTGGTGGACGAGGCCGGAACGCGTTCGCCGTTGATCAGAACCAGCGTGCGTTGCGGGCCGAGGCCGCGAAGGTCGACGGTGGCGAAATCTTCGCCGCCCGCGTTGTTCGACGTACGGGTGTTGCCCGGAACGATCTGCGGGAGTTCGTTCAGGAGCGAGTCCGTGGTCAGCGTCGCCGTCAGTTCGAGCTGCTCAGAACCGACCGTCGTGACCGGGCTGATGGCTTCGAAATCTTGGCGCGCGAGACGCGTGCCGGTAACAACAATCGCGTCTTCGCTATCATCTTCAGCATCCTGCGCGTACGCTGGCGTGCCGGTCAGCGCGGCGGCCGCAGCTGCGAGCACCGAGGCGCCCGTCAGCAGAGACTTACGCTGTCCATTCTGCGTCTTTTTATTCGACATAAGTTGAACCCCCTAAGAGCGCCGGGACATCGCCGGGTTTGGCGGCCGCCCCACATTCTCTTCCGAGCGACCATCGCCCGAATTCGCCTTGCGAAAGTTGTCTTGCGTCCCCCCAGGGACGGCTGAGCCGAAGCTCAGCGTCGACTCCCGCCATGCTGCGGCAACGCTAACGACACATTTTAACCAAGGTCAATTTCGGATCGCTGGTTTGCGTCAAAACAAATGGGGAACAGATGTTGGGCGGAAACAGGTGTGTCATTTACGCGGCACTGCGACCTCACCTCCAGGTTGGTCACTTCGTGGTCACAGCCTGGCCAACCCTTTCATTTCGCGATAGAAACCACCCTTGTGGGACGCTCCCGTCGCGTAAAACGCCGGCACAACCACATAATTTCCGGCGCCTCATCGCGGGGCGCCGTCGCCCGCTCAAGCGGCGCCGCCTCTGAGCCTGCGCCGCTGGCGCCAGCCTGTCGCACCCCCTATTTCTGTCCCCTATGGCCCGCTCCCGCTCCTCCCCGCCCGGCGTTTCGGAAGCGCCCGCCACATTTGCCGCCGCCCAGGCGATCTGGACTCCGCACCGCCCGCAGCGGGCGTGGGAGAAGCTCGAAGGCGGCAAGCGCTTCAAATTAGTCAGTGACTACGAACCCGCCGGCGACCAACCGACGGCGATCGCCGAACTTGTCGCCGGCATCGAGAAGCGCGAGCAGGACCAAGTGCTGCTCGGCGTCACCGGCTCGGGCAAGACCTTCACGATGGCACAAGTCATCGAGCGAACGCAGCGCCCGGCCCTCATCCTCGCGCCGAACAAAACCCTGGCCGCCCAGCTCTATGGCGAGTTCAAGCAATTCTTTCCCGAAAACGCGGTCGAGTATTTCGTATCGTACTACGATTACTACCAGCCAGAGGCGTACGTGCCGCGCACGGACACCTACATCGAAAAAGAATCCAACATTAACGAGCAGATCGACCGCATGCGCCACGCCGCCACGCGCTCGATCCTCGAACGCGACGACGTCATCATTGTAGCGAGCGTTTCGTGCATCTACGGCATCGGCTCCGTCGAAACCTATACGTCGATGACCTTCACCGTGAAGGTCGGCGACGAGTTCGGCAGCCAAGAACTGATCCGCAATCTCGTCGGCACCCAATACAAGCGCAACGAAGCCGCCTTCGCGCGCGGCATGTTCCGCGTCCGCGGCGACACCATCGAACTCTTCCCCGCGCACTTGGAAGACCGCGCCTGGCGCTTCAGCTTCTTCGGCGACCAAGTCGAGAGCATCGACGAGTTCGATCCCCTCACCGGCCGCAAGTGCGCGTCGCTGCCGGCGGTGAAGGTCTACGCCAACTCGCACTACGTCACGCCGAAGATGACGCTGCAACAAGCCGTCGAGCAGATCAAACTTGAGCTCGACGATCGCCTCGCCTGGTTCAAGTCCGAGGGCAAGCTCCTCGAAGCCCAGCGCATCGAGCAGCGCGTCAATTTCGACATGGAGATGATGCTCGCCACCGGCTCCTGCGCCGGCATCGAGAATTACAGCCGCTACCTCACCGGCCGCCGCCCCGGCGAGCCGCCGCCGACCATGTTCGAATATCTCCCCGACAACGCCCTCGTCTTCACCGACGAAAGCCACGTCACCGTTCCGCAAATCGGCGCGATGTACAAAGGCGACTTCAGCCGCAAATCGACGCTCAGCGAATACGGCTTCCGCCTGCCCTCGTGCATGGACAACCGCCCGCTCAAATTCGACGAGTGGGATCGCATGCGCCCGGAGACCATCCACGTCTCCGCCACGCCCGGCCCGTGGGAGCTCGATCGCACCGGCGGCGTCTTCGCCGAACAAGTCATCCGCCCCACCGGCCTCATCGATCCGCCGGTCGAAGTGCGCCCCGTACAAGCGCACGGCCACAGCCAAGTCGATGACGTCATCGCCGAAGTGAAGGAAGTCGCCAAACGCGGCTATCGCAGCCTCGTCACCGTGCTGACCAAGCGCATGGCCGAGGACCTCACCGAATACATGCACGAGCAAGGCGTGCGCGTGCGCTACATGCACTCCGACATCGACACCGTCGAGCGCATCGAAATCATCCGCGACCTCCGCCTCGGCACGTTCGACGTGCTGGTCGGCATCAACCTCCTCCGCGAAGGTCTCGACATTCCCGAATGCGGCCTCGTCGCCATTCTCGACGCCGACAAGGAAGGCTTCCTGCGCAGCGAAACCTCGCTTGTGCAAACCATCGGCCGCGCCGCCCGCAACGTCGACGGCAAAGTCATCCTCTACGCCGACCGCATCACCGGCTCGATGGAACGCGCCATGGCCGAAACCTCGCGCCGGCGTGAGAAGCAGCACGCCTTCAATCTCGCCAACAACATCACGCCGCAATCGATCAAGTCGCACATCAAGGACATCCTCGATAGCGTCTACGAAAAAGACAGCCTCACCATCGACCCCCGCGATCCCATGGCCTTCAAACGCGGCGCCGGCGGCGACAAACGCAGCCGCGGCGGCGGTGAAGACACGACACCGTTCATCGGCCACAACATCAAAAGCTACATCGCCGATCTCGAAAAACAGATGAAAGACGCCGCCGCGGACCTGGAGTTCGAAACGGCCGCCAGACTGCGCGACGAGATCAAGCGCCTGCAGGAAACGGAACTCTTCATCGCCGACGATCCGCTAGCAAGGCAGAGCGACGTAAACGCCAGCGTCAACGCATCGATGCGCGAAAGCGCCGGCAAAGCGCCGAGCACGCCGAAGGCGCGGAATGCGTATCGGGGAAGACGGAGGAAGGGGAGCTAGTACTTGTTCTTGATGGAAGCTTGCTCGACTATCATCTTCGCCCGTTCGGCGGCTATGACGAAATCACCCAAGCGCTCGCCGCCACCAACACCAGCTGAGACGCCCTCACACCACTGAAAGCGAAACGCTGCCACGGCGGCGCGCTTTGTGCTGCGCGCTAGCGCGGCGGCGCGTTCGGATAAAAATCCACCACATCGCCGAGCGCTTCGCGCAACGGGCCGAGATACGGCTCATAGGGCTTCCAGCTATCGAGCCCTTTTGCGCTGATCGGCTGGCGCACCTGTTCCGAACTCGCCGTCTTCACTGCGCGCTGCGTCTCATGCGGCGAAAGGCAAGCGTCTTCGAAAGGCAGTCCGCAATATTCAAGCAAAGCGCGGATGTGCGGCTCAGGATCATTGACCAGCTCTTCGTGGATCACCCGATGCACCCGCCCCGGTAAAACCTCATCGTAATGCTGCATCAGCCGCACATAATTTCGAAAATAGGCGCCGAGCTCGCTCATCTCATAGGTGTAATGCTGCCCCATCGCAAAATGCTGTTTGAAACATGACCAGCCGCACGCCATCGGGTGGCGCCGGGCGTCGATGATTTTCGCATTCGGCAAGATCAAATGGATGAGCCCGATGTGCCGAAAATCGTTCGGCATCTTGTTAATGAACAAAGGCCGCCCAAGTTTTCGCTGAACCCGCGTGGTTCTAAGATACGTTTCGCCAAGCGCTTTGCGTTGATCGGCGCTGAGCCCCGGCAATTTATCGACATACGGATCGGCATCGCGAGCGCCGCCCAATTCGGAAACGATGGCGTTGACGTCGCCCAATTCCATCGTGCCCTCGACCATCGAGTGCGACGCCAGAATTTGCTCCAGCAATGTCGATCCGGCCCGCGGCAAGCCAACGATAAAAATCGGATCTTGCGCCTCGCATCCACCGGAACGCTCCGCGAAAAATTCCTTGGTCAGCGTTTTTTCCGTCGCCTCGACCAGCGAGCTTAGCCAAGCCGGATCATATTCGATGCTGCTCCGATAAAGCGCCGCCCCTTCGCTATAGCGCCCCAAAGCCGCCTCGACCCGTTTTGAATCTTCGTGCGCTTTGCCCAGCGCATAGAGCAAATTCACCCGATCATTCGTCGAAAGATCGGCGCGCTCCAATTGCGCTTCCATTTGCTTTAGATCGTCGTCGCTGAATTTGAACGTCTTCAAATTCGCCAAACTAAACCAAGCCACCCCAAGCTTCGGATCCAGCACCACGCTCCGGCGATACGCCTCAACCCCGTCTTCGAAGCGTCCCTCAGTTTTCAGCACGTGCCCGTAGCTCATCCAAGTCCCGGCATGGCGCGGCGAGTCTTTCAGCAGCTTCTCATAAACTTGGAGCGCTTTCTCATTCTCGCCAAGCGCCACCAAAATCGCCGCTTTCAGCCGGCGCGAACCTTCGTTGCGCGGATCAAGACGCAGCAATTTTTCCGCTTCCGCATCGGCCTCCTCAAGCCGCCCCAGCCCCATCAGCAATTGCCCCAAGGCATGGCGCGCATACCCAAACCCGGGCGCCAAATCCAAAGCGCGGCGTAAACTTAGCTCCGCGTCCTTGCTGTTTCCCACGCGCGCCTGCGCCTCCGAAAGCAAACGGATCGCGACAATATCGTCCGGCCAACGCTGAAGATGCCCGCGCAAAAGAGCTTCAGCTTTCGCCGCATCATTTCCCTGCAGCGCCGCCTCCGCGGCTCGCAGATTCGGCTCCGGCGGAAATGCGCCGTATTGCGCATAAGCATCCTGAGCGCCCTTAGCGTCACCGGCGCTTTTCAACTGATCGCCGAGTTCGCGCCAAATCGTCGGATGCCGCGGATTGAGTTCAGCCGCGCGCTTAAGCGCCAGCGACGCCGGCAAAGCTTGGCCCTGCTCACCGAGGATAATGCCAAGCTGCCGTTGTGCGCCAAACCATTGTGGACGTGCCTCAACTTGCTGGCGCGCGAATTTCAGCGCCTCAACGAGATCGCCCTTCTTGCGAAGCGCCTCGCTCAACACCAATTGCGCATCATCATTGCGCGGATCGGCCCGCAGAGCCGCACGCAAAAGCGTCTCCGCCTTGGCCGCATCCGCGCTCAGCAGCTTCAGCGCTTCGGCGACCAGCGCATGGGCGGCGGCGCTCATCTCTTAGCGATTTCTTCGGCGCGCGACAGCCACGGCTCCAGCTTCGGCATCACCGCCATGATCTCCGCCTCACGCCCGCGCCACTTCCCGTCTTCGGGAGGAGAAACGGTGTGCCTCGCCAACGGCAAACCATCGGCCCCAAGCTTGCGATCAAATTCCAAGTCCATCGCCGCGCACAGACGTTGCACCTCAGCATCTGGATCGGCGATCAGCGCGTCGTATCGCGCCACGGTCCAGCGCTCTTTTGGAATTTCGCCGAGGTCCTTGAGCAGAATTTCTGTCGTGGCGCTCCATTGCGCCGCCACGATTTCGTTCAGGGGCAACGATCCCAGCTCTTTCCATCCAGGCGTCAGCAACAACGACCAAGCGCGTTTTCCGGTCCAGCCAGGCAGATTCGGGTAGGTGCGGAAGCGGCCGGACTCCCAAGCCTCCATCATCGAGGCCAGCACTTCGCGCGGATCGCGATAGAGATAAATGAATCGCGCCTCTGGAAATGCAGCGCGCAGAAGCGGAATGCGCAGCGCGTTCTTCGGCGTTTTCTCCAGCATGCGGATACGGCCCTCGCCCGGCGGGCGATTGTCGCGGTCGCGCAGCATTTCGAGGAAGCGCCCCCGCAAAGTCGTAACCGGACCAGGCAGCGCGTGCTCACGACCGAGCCGGTTTGATGCAAACTTTTGCGCGGCCAGATTATAGGCCGGCACGCCTTCAACGATGTTGTGGCTTTCGCCGCCAACTGTGTAGAGGTTCGGCGCCTGAAGCAGCGTTTCAAACAACAGCGACGAACCCGAGCGCGGCGGGTTCACGATAAAGATCGGCCGATCGAACTTCGGATCAGGCTCGCTCGGCAAAGTCAGCGCGACACGGCCGGGACCAGTTGGCGCCGGGCCATCCGGATCTTCACGCAGTTCGCCGATTGCAAAATTGCGCGGCGTATCGGCGAGCGCGCTCGAAAGCACGAGATACGAAAGCGGACTCATGAACGAGGCGCGGTTGCGAAGACGGATCGTGTGGGCCTGCGCGGCTTTGAGCTCTTCGGTGAAGATGTTCAGCGCCTTGCGATAGCGCGGCCAGCCGTCGCGAGATTCGCCGTAGATCGCCCAGAGGGCGCGCCATTTATGCAGGAAGTGCACCACTGCCTGGCGCACCGGCATGATCGCTTGCTGGCCGGGCTCGGCCTCGTTGAGCAAGAAGGTGATGTGATCGCTGACTTCCCACGGCGACATGACCGTCGGCGTGTTCAGGGTCTCGAAATCCAGCGCATCGATGCTGGTGTTCGCCGGCTCGATCTTAGTCGCGGACCAATTCGGCGGCTCCGGAAAGCTGAAGGCGCGGCCGCGCGCCGCCAGATCCCAAAAGCCCTCGCCGCCGACCGTATCGGCAACCAGGTGGATACGGTTGCGCTCATCGGCGTTCTCGACGCGATGGAGACTCCAGGTATCGAAGATCCAGCACTCGCCAGCCTTCATGTGAATGTTCTGATCGCCGCAATAAAATTGCACCGTCGGCTGCGTGATGATCGGCACGTGGACGCGCATGCGATCTCGCCAATAATAATTCACGTCGACGTGCGGGTTGACGTCAGCGTGAGGCCCAAGACGCATGAGGCGGGTACGGCCCCAAGCAGCGCCGAGACTGGCCAGCACATCGATCATGTACGGCGAACGCTTCAAATACTCCGTTGGCCGCATTGGGCCTTCGAAGCTTTCATCAGCCGGCGAGCCGTTCGCGGCGATCAAAGGCAGGAAGTCGTTGCCCTGAAATCCCTCGGGGTGCGGGCGCCACGCATCGTCGCCCAGCGCCTCGATCTCTTGGCGCAGTCGCTCAACATCGTACGCTACCGGCAATTGAATGAAGCGCGCGTTCAGTTTCATGGAGATCCTCAGCCCCGGATTACCCTGCGGCGCTTCGCTCTCGCAAGGCGAAATGCCTGTGAGGGGCTGGCTTGCCCTGCGGTGTTTCCCCAGCGAAGCGCGCAGCGGCCCAACAAAACGCGCGACGGAGCAAAACTCCGCCGCGCGTTGTCCAAACCGCCAGCGCCACGCTCCACGGGTAACGGAGAGGCCTGACGCAACGCCGTACGGCTTAGAAGCGGTACGCCACCGAGGTCGATACGACCCACGGATTGATATCGACTTCATCCGTCGCGTTGATGGCGCCCGAGATCGTCACATCGGTGTTGATCCAGATGCGGCGCACATCGAAGTTCACGCCCCAATGGTCGTCGAGGCGATAATCGAAGCCCGCCTGCAGCGCCGGGCCGACCGAGGCATCATATTCTACCGAAAGGCCGGCCGGCGGTTCGCTGTCGATGAAGGCGGTGTAGTTCACGCCAGCGCCGACATAGGGTTCGAACTGACCGAAATTGGTCCAGCGATATTTGAGCGTCACCGTCGGCGGAAAGTGAGTGACCTCGCCGAGATCGATGGCCCCCGAAGCCGCCGTCACTTCGTGCGTGGCGACACAGCAGAGCAATTCCGCCGAAACGTGATCGTTGAAGAAGTACTCGACTTGGAGCGACGGCACCCATTCGTCCGAAATATCGACGTCAATCGGATCGCCGCTTTCATCGGGCATCACGCCCGAGACACCGACCTTGATCTGGAAGTTGTCCAGCACCCCTGCTTGCGCCGGCGCGGCGAGCGCCAGAGCTGTGATTGCCGCGAACGCGGCCGCACCCATTTTGATCATTGCAAATCCCCTTGCGATCTGAGCAAGGAGAAGAATGACGCCGGCGTCACTTTTAATATTTGCGTTGGATCAAAAGACAGCAACGCCCGCGATGGACAAACCGTCGCGGGCGTTCGGCTTACCGGGCGTGAAGTGACTAGAGCGTCTTCGCCAGCGTTTCCAGCTGACGCGCGGTTTGGCCCCAGCCTTCATGGAAACCCATCTGCTCGTGTTGGGTCTTGGTTTCTTCGGTCCAGTGGCGGGCGACGGCGCGGTACTTTGTTTTGCCGTTGCCGAGATCTTCGAAGGTGATTTCCGCGACCATAAACGGGCCGGCTGGCTCGTACGTGTCGGGCGTAATTGCATCGGTAGTGACGATCTTTTTGTTCGGCACGATCTCAAGGTAGATGCCGGCGTTCGGGTATTCCTGACCCTCGGGCGACGCCATCACAAAGCTGCTGCGGCCGCCGGGGCGAAAATCGTTGTCGACGCTTTTGATGGTCCACGGCTTCGGCGCGAACCATTGCTGCAAGAGCTTCGGATCGGAATAGCAGCGGAAGAGCTTTGCTGCCGGCGCATCCATTGTGAGTTCGAGAACCAGTTCGTGCTTTTGTTCGGACATGTGAGCTTCTCCGTGTGTCTGCACATAGGACGAACCGGCTGGCCCAGTCCCGACACTCGATGATTACTTTTGAGCGGCGCCGGCAGCGATTTTATCGAGATAGTCGCGAATGGTCGCCGCCTCCGCCGGCGTATTCGCGAGCGCGATGGCGCGGTTGAAGGCTTCGCGCGCCTCGGCGTTTCGACCGAGCTGCATGAGGTAAGAACCGCGCGCGCCGTGAAAATAGAAATAGCCATCGAGCCGTTCGGTCAAAGGCGCGATGAGATCGAGTGCGGCTTGCGGACCGCTCAGTTTTGCAAGCGCAACGCTTCGGTTCAACGTCACTACCGGCGACGGGGCGCGCTGTTCGAGCGAAGCATAGAGCGCGTCAATGCCGGCCCAATCAGTTTCGTCGGGCGTTTCGGCGCGGGCGTGGAGGCCGGCGATGGCGGCTTGAATTTGATAGGCCCCGGGCTTGCGGGCACGGATGGCTTTATCGATGAGAGCCAGACCCTCTTGGATCAGCGGGCGCTTCCAGAGTTTGCGGTTCTGGTCTTCGAGCAGAATGGCGGCGCCTTCTGCATCGAAGCGGGCAGCTATGCGCGAATGCTGCAAGAGCATGAGCGCCAGCAATCCCATAATTTCGGGCTCGGCCGGATACATGCGCAACAACAGGCGCGCGAGGCGGATGGCTTCATCACAGAGCGCGGCGCGATCGCTGGCGGGATCGGCGGCGGAATAGCCTTCGTTGAACACCAGATAAATCATCGCCGCGACGGAGGCCAAACGCTCCGCGCGCTCGACAGCATCTGGCGCTTCGAACGGCACACCGGCGCCTGCCACTTTGGCTTTAGCGCGCGTGATGCGTTGCTCCATGGCGCTTTCGCCGACAAGGAAGGCGCGCGCGATCTGCGGAACGGTGAGTCCAGAGACGATGCGAAGCGCGAGTGCGACTTGTTGCGTGGCCGGCAGATCGGGGTGGCAGCAGATAAAGAGCAAGCGCAGCACGTCGTCGCGATAATCGGCCTCATCGAGGCGCTGCACGACTTCGGCTTCGACATCGCTGAGATCAGAGATCTGGTCTTCATCCGGCAGTGCGGTTTGCTTGGCGCGGCGGCGGGTGACGTCGATCGCGGCGTTGCGTCCGACCATGATCAGCCACGCGGCAGCGTCGCGCGGCGGGCCGTTCTGCGGCCAGTTCTTCAAAGCGCGTAGGCAAGCGTCCTGATAGGCTTCTTCGGCCAAATCCAGATCGCGGAAGTAGCGCAGCAACGCCGCCACCGCCTGGGGCCGCGCGGAGACAAGCGCCGCATCGATCCAGGCGAGATCCGTCACTTAACGCTGCTCAACCGGTGAGCCGGGATTGTAGAGCATGATCGGGCGCAGCTCGTAGGCGCCGCCGGGGTTAGCGGCGGTGAGTTCGCGGGCGAACGAAAGCCCCTCCTCCAGGTCATCGACTTCGATGATGTAGAAACCAAGCAGCTGCTCTTTGGTCTCGGCGTATGGCCCGTCGAGAACTTCGTTGTCCTTTTTCCGAAGCGTAGTGGCGGCGGAGGTCGGCAGCAGGCGCAGCGAGGGCTTCAGCTTGCCGGCCCTCTCCCACTTTTCGTGCACGACATTGAGCCGGCCCATGACGGCGTCGTCCTCCTCCTTGGTCCATGAGAAGACGGCGGCTTCGTCATTGTAGCAAAGGATGGCGTAGAGCATCGGATAGGGCCTCATATCGTAAGGACGAACGCTTACCGGCAGGGCCGACATGGCGCCCGCAAAATATGTCAGCTAAGGCAGCGCCGGTGACCTGGACGAAAACATATACCGGCGCGGAACCGCAGCGCGTCAACAAATGGCTGGCGAACGAGGGTGTCTGCTCGCGGCGCGAGGCTGAAGAGCTGATCGCTCACGGGCTGGTTTTCATCGACGGCGCGCGGGTGGATGACCCTGGGCGGAAGATCGAGCCGGGCCAGAGCATCAGTGTCAGCCAGGGCGAGCAGCGGCCGCCGATCAGCGTGGTCATCAACAAGCCGGTGGGGTTTGTTTCGGCGCAGCCAGAATATGACCAGGTACCGGCGGCGCGGCTGCTCACGCGCACTAACTTAATCGGGCCGCCACGCAATTTGCCGAACAAGCGCACGCGGCTCGCGCCGTTGGGGCGACTCGATCAGGATTCGCGCGGGCTGCTGCTGCTCAGCGAAGATGGCGTGCTGGCGAAAGCGCTGATCGGGGAAACTTCTCAGCTCGATAAGGATTATCTGGTTCGCGTCACCGGACGAATCACGGACAAAAAACTCGCCCTTCTCCGACACGGCCTTTCGCTCGACGGCCGCCAATTGAAGCCGGCGAAAATCGTTCCCGTCGAGCCGCAGCAATTGCGCTTCGTGCTCAACGAGGGCCGCAATCGTCAGATCAGGCGGATGTGCGAACTGGTTGATCTAGAAGTGGTGGACCTCTTCCGCACCCGCATTGGGCCGCTGGAACTTGGCGATCTGCCGGAAGGTAAGTGGCGGGCGATAAGCCCGGAAGAACGCGAGGCGCTAATCCGCGCCAGCAAGTGAGAAACGCATGAGCGCAGAACTAGCGGCACACGATCTCATAACGCGAGCGCTCACTGCCTCCCCTACGCCGGTGTTTGTCGACGACGCCGATTTGGAACAGGCCAAGGCAGGCGCCGACCTGTTGGTCGCTGCGAAGCTTGCAAAGTTTGCAGATGACGGCCGCACGGAAGTCTCGCTCACCAATGCGGGGCGCTATTGGGCGCTGCATGGCGGTTATCTGGGTTTTCTGCGGGAAGAGCCAATCGGCGGCGGAGGCGGACGTCAGCGCAATCCTGAATTGGAGGAAACACGGCTGACGCTGATGCGGCTGCGGCTCAACACGTTCTGGTGGAGCTTCGGCGTCTCTATCGCTGGCTTCGTTATTTCAATCATCTCGCTGATTGTCGCGCTGAGCCTCGGCGGCCGCCTCATAGGGATTTGATTGCGCTCAAGGCGCGCGCCCTGGCCGCCCCTAGCATGCCGGCCATGGGAGGCTTCGCGCATGCATTGGTTCGTCTGGTTCGTTGTCGGCTCGATGTCGACCTTTTTGGCCGTCCTGGCGCTCGCCGCGCTGGCTACGCGGGGCCGCTAAGCTCAGCGCGCCATCGTTGACGCAGCTCCTGCAAGAGCGCCGCATCGAACGCTTCTGGCGGCGCATGATTGAGCGCTTGCACGAAATCCGTAACGTCCGAGAGCGCATGGGCGCGTTCGAAGTTGGGGCCAGGGATGAGGCCGCGGCTAAACAGATATTCGTCTGAGCGGCCGGTGAGAATGTAGGCAGGCGCCCAGTTAAACCCGGCGGCTTTGGCGAGTTCGTTGGTGCAGTTGGAAAAGGCCGTGTTGTAATAGCGCGCGCGGGTTTCTAGCGATTCCGTGCGCTCAAGCAGGCGGCGCAACAGGAAACGTTTCTGTTCATCGCTGATCGCGACCGGATACACGAATGTTTCGTGATCAAGCATCACGGCGCGGCGGATAAGCAAATCGCGCGCGGTGCCCCACACATACGCAAGCTCGAACGCATTGAAGAGCCCGCGCAGCGCGGAATATTGTTCGTCCTGCTCGCGGCGTGCTTCGATTGTGAGGCCGAGTAAGCGATCGCCTTCAAACTCGAACAGCAGCAAAGTGTGCGCCGCGAGTTGGGACCCCGGTTGCGGCTCCAGCATGAACCAGACTTCGCGGAGCTCATCGATATTGTAGTCGCCCTCGATGTAGCGCTCTTCGGCGACGCCATCGCGCGTGTAGCGCCAGTCCGAAATCGGTGCGACGCTGAACGCCTGCTCTTGCATCTCCACGTATGCGGTGCGGCCTAAATAGGGATACCAGTCGCGGTCGAGCTGCGCGGCGCTTGTCATCTTGGCGGCGGAGCCGAGCACAAGGATCGCAACCATGCTGGCGATCGCCGGGCGCAAGGGATTGGCGCCGAACCAGGCTAAAAATCGCTTCAACGCCGCTCTCCCTAACGAACTCCCCATTATGGGCCGATTCCGCCCCGCGCATCGCCTTGTCAGCGCCGCAGAGCATCCCATCTTGCCTGCATGCCCTTTAGCGGGCGAAAAATCAGGAGACTCCCCATGGCGCTGCGCATTGGCGACAAAGCCCCGGACTTCGAAGCCGACACCACTAAAGGCCGTCTGAAGTTTCACGAATGGCTGGGCGATAGCTACGGGATCCTGTTTTCGCACCCGAAGGATTTCACGCCGGTCTGCACCACTGAGTTGGGCTACCTCGCCAAGCTCGAGCCTGAGTTCGCCAAGCGCAATGTGAAGGTGATCGGGCTTTCGGTCGATCCGGTCGAGAACCACGAACGCTGGCGCGCCGACATCAAGGAAGTCACCGGCGGCGACGTGCAATATCCGATGATCGGCGACCACGATCTCAATGTCGCAAAACTCTACGATATGCTGCCGGCGGAGACGACGGGCACCTCCGAAGGCCGCACCGCCGCGACCAACGCAACCGTGCGCGCGGTTTACATCATCGGCCCCGACAAGATCATCAAGGCGACGCTGACCTATCCGATGTCATCGGGCCGCAACTTCGATGAAGTGCTGCGTCTGGTGGATTCGATCCAGCTGACGGCAAAGCACAAAGTGGCGACGCCGGTGAACTGGAAGCAAGGTGAGGACGTGATCATCGTGCCTGCCGTTTCCGATGAAGATGCGAAGACTGCGTTCCCCAATGGCTGGACCACGGTGAAGCCATACCTGCGAGTCGTTCGCCAGCCCGGCTAAACGAGAACCGCTCCCGCGACAGGCGGGAGCGGTTGCACGCCGGGGCGGAAAGGTGGAGTCTCCCCTAAAAAGAGGGAGCGCCATGATTTTCGAGCAAATCGCCACCGGCGGTTGCCAATCGTACCTGATCGGCTGCGGCGATACCTGCGCGGCAGCGATCATCGATCCCGAAGTCCGCCAGATCGACCGCTACAAAGCGCTTGCGGCCCAGCATGGCGTCCGCATCCGCTACGTGATCGACACCCACACTCACGCCGATCATTTCAGCGCGACGAAACAACTCAGCAAACAACTCGGCATTCCGGCAGTCGCGCATCGGCTTTCGCCGGCGCCCTACCCTGATCTGCGCGTCGACGAGGGCGATGTGATCAAGGTCGGCAATATTCGGCTGACAGTGCTGCACACGCCGGGGCACACGCGCGACGCGATGTGCTTGGTAGCGAGTGATCGCGTGTTCACCGGCGATACGTTGCTGATCGGCGCGACGGGACGTACGGATTTGCCGAGCGGCGACCCGGATGAGCTTTACGACAGCTTGTTCAACAAATTGCTGAAGCTCGATCCAGGTCTCAAAGTTTATCCGGCGCATAACTACAAAGGCCATACTTGCTCGACGATTGAAGAAGAGCTCGCCTCCAATCCGCGTTTGCAAAAGCGAGATCGCGGCGAGTTCGTCGAGATGATGCGGACGCTTTCGCTGTCGATGCCCGAGCATTTGACCGAAGCGCTACGGGTCAACATGAGCGGCGGCGTCAGCGTCGGACAGATGCTTGCGGAAGCAGCGGCGGAAGTGCCGTTCATGTCGATGGATGAGGTGAAGGCGCGCGTAGCGGCCGGCGCCAATGATTTCGTCGTCCTCGACGTGCGCGAGAAAGATGCGTTCGAGGCGGGGCATATCCCCACTGCGCGTCACTTGCCGCGCGGTGTTCTAGAACTGCGCGTGAATGAAGCACTGCCGGATCCGACGGTGCGGATCGTGACCTATTGTGAGGTCGGCAAGATTTCGACTTTGGCGGCGGCGACTTTGCGCAAGCTCGGCTTCACGCGCGCCGTTGCGCTCGATGGCGGGATGAAGGCTTGGCGCGAAAAGGGCTTTCCGATGGAGATGACGAGCTAAGCCAACACGTCCTGCGCTGCCGGGTGGCGGCGGAAATACGCTACCGCGTAGGAGCAGCTGGCGCGCAGGCGCATGCCATGCTCACGCGCTTCGGCGACAACAGCGTCCATGAGCTTTTGCGCGTAACCACGGCCGCGCGCCTCTTCCGGCGTCTCGACATGCATGATGACGCGGACGCCAGCGATGTCGCGATAATCGGCGAACGAGAGGCCCTCAGGCGCCTCGAACTCGTAGCGATGCCGGGCTGTGTTGTCGTGAAAGCCATCCATGATCAGGACATGGGCTTCGGCTGCCACAATTCAATCTTGCGGCCTTCATTGTCCATGATGTGGGCGAACTTGCCGTTGGCTTCCTCTGGGAACAGCTTGACCGGCTCGACGCCCGCGGCTTTGGCGCGCGCCAGGATCGCGTCGAGATCATCGACCATCAGGTTAAACATGAATTCCTTATCAGACGGCTCGAAATAATCCGTGTCGTGTTTGAACGGGCTGAACACGGTTGCCGCGCCAGGATGAGCGGCGGCGTCCTGAGGCAAAAACAGCGCGCCGCCCCAATCCGTGAACTCAAGACCGAGCACACGGCCATACCACTCGCGCATCGCATCTCCGTCGCGCGATTTAAAGAACACGCCGCCAACGCCGAGGACCTTTGCCATGACCGCTTCTCCCGCTAAGCCCGTGGCGTGAACTATCGCCACGCCTTCCATGCCGGCAACCATGCCGACGTCCTGAAGCACGCCGTGCTGTTGTTCTGCCTGGATTCGCTGAAGCGCAAGGAGACGCCATTCGCGGTTCTGGATACCCATGCCGGGCGCGGGCTTTACGATCTGGCCGGCGATGAGGCGCAGCGCAGCCCGGAATGGCAGGATGGCGTCAGCCGGCTGTGGAGTTGGCCAGAGCCGCCGCCGCTGGTGGCGCGCTATCTCGATGCGGTGCGCAGCTTCAATCAGGATGGGGCGTTGCGCACCTATCCGGGGTCACCGGCTTTGGTGACAACACAGCTGCGCGCAGATGACGTGCTGATGGCGTGCGAGCTGCATCCGGAGGAGCATGCGGCGTTGCGCCGGTCGCTGCCGCGGCAAGCCAACGTGCAGGTGCATGCGCGCGATGGTTGGGAGGCGCTGAGCGCGCTTCTGCCGCCGCCACAACGGCGCGGACTAGTGTTGATCGATCCGCCATATGAAGCGCCGGATGAACTCAACATTTCCGCCCGCGCAATCGGCGGCGCGCTGAAGCGGTTTGGACACGGCACATATCTTTGGTGGCGGCCGTTGAAGGATGAGCGCCTGCTCACAGCCGCGGACGACGAAGTGCGCGCGCAAGGCGCGAAAGAGATTTTGCGCGCAGACTTGTGGACAGCATCGCCGACGCGCGAGGGCCGGCTGGTCGGTTCGAGTGTGGCGCTGATCAACCCGCCGTTTGGATTGAATGCTGCGTTGCAAGAAGCGTTGCCGTTTTTGGCGGAAGCGCTGACCAAAGGCCAAAGCGGCTGGCGGCTTTCACAAAATTAAAGGGCGCGGATTGCTCCGCGCCCTTCCCCCTTGCCACGAGCGTCGCACCGCTTAAGCGACGATCATCGCGGCTTGGCTCAAGGTCGCCCATGCCATCGGAAAGAACACGGTGGCGGCGGCGATCAGGCAATATAACTTGGTCATTTCGTGCTCCCTGGCTGGAGTTGGTGTCAATCGCGTTGCTGCGATGAGAGAAAGCTACTCACTGCAAAGTGAGTTCGCCGTGACAGGTGTCACGCAGCCAGCAGAGTCCGAAAATTCTAGCGCACGCCAGCGCCAACGACGGGTTGTGCTGTGACGCGCCCGGCCGGCGCACTGAGGCATTCGCCGCGCGTGATGGTCACGCGAGACGGAAATGTCGGCCGCTGAAATTGCACTGTGGTCAAGCCCCAGCGGCGCCAGGTGCGGCCTTCGGCATCGACGATACTGGCGGCGCATGCATCGCCTGCATCATCGGCTTCAACCCAATAGCCCTGATATCGAGTGCGACCTTCGTACTGGCCGCCGAGACCCACCACGAAAATTTGCCCGGGGCTTAAGCCTTGCTCCGCGCGGTAAGTCAGCACTGCCGTTGCGCCGACGTCGCGGTCATACACGAGTTGATTGCCGCTCGGCAGCGACCACACTTCATCAGCGGATGCAGTCGTGGGAAGCAACGCTGCGGCAACGCAAGCGGCGGCAATGCTGAGTGCGCGAATGTTCATGAAGCTCCTCCCGCCGTGATCGGCATGCGCACCTTATCCGCAAGCGACACTGCTTGTCACACGGCGCAAATACGACGACGATTGTGTGACGGGGCGGGCCATGACGTTCGAAGAGATTTTCGCATTTCTGCAGCAGTGGCAGATCGCTTTGCCGATCGTGCTGGCGGTGATGGCCGGCTTCTTCTTCGCCGGATATCGCTGGGCGGCGGTTTATGTCGGGCTGATGCCGCTGATCAATTGGTCGTTCGGCGCGGTGCCGACGGCTGCGATCCCAGAGGCGTTCGGCGGCGGCGCGTTTCAGCCGCTCGCGATCGTCACGGGTCTTGTGCTGGTGGTGCGCGACTTTGCCCAGCGCGAGATGAAGCACTGGGTCTGGGGCGCGATGATCACCGGGCTCATCCTCTCAATGCTGACCTCGTGGATCGTTGTCGTGTTCGCGAGCGCGGCGGCATTCCTGATCAGCGAGACGGTGGACTGGGCGGTCTACACATTCTCCAAGCGCCCGCTTTCGCAGCGCATCCTGCTGTCGAGCACGGTGTCGGCGCCGCTGGACCAGATGGTTTTCATTTGGCTGGCCTCGCAGATACCCAGCCAGGAGGGCATTTTCGCCTGGGGCACGATTTTGACTGGCATCGCGTCGAAGCTTTTAGGCGCTCTGGTTGTGTCACGGGTGATCGCGGCGCAGGAAAAACGGGCGCTGCAAAACGACATGAATCCCGCGTAAACCCTACGTTTGCCGCTTGCGCAGGGGAACCCTGTCGATCATAAGTCGTTTCGTGTAGCGCTGGCCGTGTTGGCCAGTGAAGGTGCGAAGTTCCGCAGAGTGCGGCAAAGTTTTTCAACCCCAACAAAGCAGAAATTCGCGGTGACGTGCGTGCGCTCTTGCGTGCGCGCGGCCGATGGCGTGCGCCTCGGCCTTTAATCAGGACAAGTGGAAATGAGTTTCGACGACGATTTCGGCGGCGGTGACGACGACACCAACGACAAGAAGAAAGAAAAGCGCGGCGGCCGGGGCCGCGAACGGGACAATGCGACGCCGGAATTCGGCGGTGGCGATAGCGGCGGCGGCAGCGGCGGCGGCTTTGGCGGCGGCGGTTATAGCGGCGGCGGCGGTGGTTACGGCGGTGGCGGCGGCGGATATCGCGGCGGCGGCGGTGGCGGTGGTGACCGCGGCGGCGGCGGCGGTGGCGGCTACGGCGGCGGCGGATATCGCGGCGGCGGTGGCGGCTTCGGCGGCGGCGGTGGTGATCGCGGCGGCGGCGGCGGCGGATATCGCGGCGGCGGCGGTGGCGGCGGCTACGGTGGCGGCGGTGGTGATCGCGGCGGCGGTGGCGGCGGCGGATATCGCGGCGGCGGTGGCGGCGGCGGCTATGGCGGCGGCGGCGGCGGTGGTGGCGGTGGCTATCGCGGCGGTGGCGGCGGCAGCGGCGGCGGCGGCGGTTTCCGCAGCGGCCCGCGTGAAGGCGGCGGTGGTTTCGGCGGTGGCGGCGATCGTCCCCCGCGCCAACCCTTGGGTGATCCGCAAGATGGCGTCGTGAAGTTCTTCAACGGCGCGCGCGGCTTCGGCTTCATCACGCCAGACGGCGGCGGCGCCGATGTGTTCGTGCACGTGAGTGCGGTCGAACGCGCCGGCCTGACGCAGCTGGTCGAAGGCCAAAAGGTCAACTTCCAAACCCTGCCCGACACCAAGGGCAAAGGTCCGAAAGCCGTGAACCTGAAGGTCAACGACTAAACGTCCGCGATAAGCGAACAAGCGAAGGCCCGCGGGGAGCAATCCTCGCGGGCCTTTTTGTTTGGCTGTGCCGGAGCGGCTATTCGATCGGGTAGTAGATTTCCGTGCGCTCGACCGGGTCGGTGCCATCGGCGCCTTCGGGCTGCGCAACCGCCGTGACGACTTCCCAGGCTTCCGCGCCGGGGCGCAGCGCGATGCGGTGCGCCTGGCGGTAAGCCTCAAGCCGCTGATACATCGCCGGCACTTGCGAGCGCCGGCCCACGAAAGTTGCGCGAAGTGCAGCGCCGCCGGGAGTTTGACCGACACGGGCGCCGACAAGCACTGGCGCGGGACCACTGTAAGGGTAGCCGACACTGAAGCGATAACGCCCGCCAACGCCATTGTCCTGCGGGAAAATGCGCACAAGCGTGGCGAGGTCGGCTTGGCCGCCGGCCGCAGTGATCGCCACCATTAGGGCGGCAATGCCCTGCTGCTCGGCGCGGGCGCGGTCATCGAATGTCGGCGCGGCGTTCGACAGGGTGACATCAACGAACATCACGTCCTGCGGAGCGACTGGCAGCGCGACAATGTCGTAGCCTTCGAAATCGTACGGCGGCAGCTGCTCGGCGCGATCCTTAAGACGCGCGAGGCCGCTATCGAGATCTTTCTCGATGGTGGACCGCATGATCAGGTTCATGTAGCGGCACGGAACGTTGATCCAGCCCTCGGCGCACACCGCTGAGACTGACCAAGCGACGGCCGTTTGGCCTTCGAGAGGCGCCAGTTCGACGTGAGAGTTCAGCGTCGCGCGCTCGCCGATCTCGATGATGCTCTCGACCGACTCATTCTCCATCGAGCGCACGATCGACATGCGGCCGGAACCGACTTCGCGCAGATTGGAGGACCAGCGCATGGTCTGGCCGGCGCCCGGTTCGGGCGAAATGGCGTACTCGGCATCCGGATCACGCGCGTTATAGGGAGACCACTCGCGCGCAATGTTGAGGTCATTGATCATGGCGAACACGGAGGCGCGCGGGCGCTCAACTTGCGTCGTGCGGGTCACGTCGAGTGCGTTCGGGAGCAGGAAACGGCCGACGCCATAGAGCGCACCCGTCACGAGCGCGATCACCAGCACCAGACCTAAAAACCACCTCATACGCCGTCCCCCGAAGGAAAGGCCTTATCATCGACGCGCAAGGCGCGCCATGAACGACCATGTGCGCTTGCATCGCGCACGCCGGCCTCGCGCCGCGCGCGAACCTTTACGATAAAATTCAACGCCACCACCCGGCCCCGGACGACAGCCTCCCCAGCTAGACTGGGTTAACATGAAGGAAGCGGCCGCGTCAGCACGCGGATGCAGCAATACCGTCAACCAGGCGACGGAACTCAGGTGCGCGTGCGGTCCCAGACATCGAATTCGTAAGCGATGCAGCGTTCCATCATCTCGCGCCAGACCGGCTCGGCGATCGACCAGGAGAGGCCGTGCTTCTCTGCTTCGGCCTTCACATTATCAAGCACTTGCTGGATGCGCGCTTCGTCACGGACGATATTGCGGTTCGGCTTGATGCGGGCGGCGGCGTCCATGTAGCCCTGGCGGCGGGTGATGAGCGCGACCAGCATCCGGTCGATCTCGTCCACGCCGGCGCGGACGTCTTTCATGGTTTCGCAGGCCAGCGGGTCTGGCGCTTCGAAGCGGGCTTTGAAAGCCGTGGGAGACGCATCATCCATGAACTGAACCTGGGCTTGGGCGCGTGGCGGGTCGATAAGGCATGCGGTCGCGGTTCATTCAACCCTTCCCGCCGGGCGGCCGCCGGAGACGACGCGGGCGGCGATCCAACAGGGTTCGGCGCTGCATGCGTAGAGCCAGAGCCGAACATGGTGCCGACCGGATTGCGCCGGTGTCAGTTGAACATAGGGGGTGTCATCGCGGGCGGCGTCGCGTTCGATAAAGCGGCCATCAGCGCCGTAAATCTCCATGTCGAGGTCGCTACAATCGTTATCGCATGCGCCGTAGACGCGATAATTCACGCCGGCTTCGAGATAGACCGACCACAGAAACGGCCGATCGAGTTCGAGCGCTTCGGTGAGATCCGGCACGGTCCGATCAGGCGCATAACCGAGCGCGGCATGGCGCTGCAGGCCGTGTTCAAGATAGCCCAAAGTCTGGCGGCGGTGATCGTCCTGCGCGGCAGCGCTGCCCGTGATCGCGGCTACCGCGAGCGCGACGCCGAGCAGAAATCCGCGCATCCAGCTCTCCCTTTCTGGGCACGGAAGAGGGCTAGAGCCAGGCGCCCCTGGGATCAAGCCGCGCGCGGCCCCATTTGCTACGCTACACTGACGATCCCCATGAGCGGCGCCGACAAACCCACCCTGCCCCCGCTGACCGAGCTGCCGGGCGAAGACGCACAGCGCCCTGAAATGAAGGGCGTGGAGGCGATCCGCGATGCGTGGACGCGGCTGCCGACGAAGCCAGGCGTCTACCGCATGCTCGGCGGCGATGGCGAGGTGCTCTACGTCGGCAAAGCCAAGAATCTGAAAAACCGCGTCGGGCAATACGCTCAAGGGCGCGCGCACACGAACGCTGTGTACCGGATGATCCATCAGACGGTGTCGCTCGAGGTGATCGTCACGGCGACGGAAACCGAAGCGCTGCTGCTCGAGACCAACATGATCAAGCGGCTGCGGCCGCGCTACAATGTGCTGATGCGGGATGACAAGAGCTTCCCGTACATCGCCATTCGCATGGATCACGACGCGCCGGCGCTGCAGAAACACCGCGGCGCAAAGAGCTTTAAAGGCAAGTTCTACGGACCGTTTGCAAGCGCCGGCGCGGTGAACCGCACGCTCAACACGCTGCAGAAAGCGTTTCTACTGCGCTCGTGTTCGGACTCGACGTACTCGGGACGGACGCGGCCGTGCATGCTTTATCAGATCAAGCGCTGTTCGGCGCCGTGCGTCGATCTGGTGAGCGGTGAAGAATACAAAGGGCTAGTCAAAGATTCCGTCGATTTCCTGGAAGGCCGTTCAGCGGCATTGCAGGATCGGCTCGCGGTGGAAATGCGCGAAGCTTCCGACCAGCTAGAGTTCGAACACGCGGCGCGGCTGCGCAACCGCATTCGCGCTTTGGCTTCGGTGCGCGCGTCGCAAGGGATCAATCCAAGCACGTTCGATGAAGCCGATGTGTTCGCGCTTCATTGCGAAGGCGGGCAAAGCTGCATCCAGGTGTTCTTCTTCCGCGCCGGTCAGAACTGGGGCAACCGCGCCTACTTCCCACGTCACGGCGCGGAGGAAACGCCAGAAGACATTCTCGCGGCCTTCATCGCGCAATTTTATGATGATCGCGAACCGCCGAAACTGGTGCTGACCAATGTCCAGCCGACGGACAGCGAATTGCTTGAAGAGGCGCTGTGCCTGCGGGCTGAGTGCAAGATCGAAATCCGCAAACCCGAGCGCGGCGAGAAGCGCGAGATTGTTGATGCCGCTTTGCTTAATGCGCGTGAAGCGTTGGGCCGGCGCATGGCGGAGACGGGCAGCGTCGCCAAACTGCTTGATGGCGTCGCAGAAGTCTTTGGCCTTTCACAGCGGCCGGAGCGGATCGAGGTTTACGACAACAGCCACATTCAAGGCACGAACGCGCTTGGCGCGATGATTGTCGCGGGGCCGGACGGGTTCGTGAAAAACCAGTACCGCAAGTTCAACATGAAGTCGGAAGAGTTTGGCGGCGACGACTTCGCGATGATGAAAGCGATGATCCGGCGCAGATTCGCGCGGATGTTGGCGGAGCGTGATTCCCCCTCCTCCCTCGCGGAGGAGGGGTTAGGGGTGGAGGGGCGCTCCGACGAGCCGCTGCCTGAGAGTTTGAACGCCCCTCACCCCCCGGCTCCACAAGGGAGAGGGGGAGAGATTGCCGACGGCGGCGTCGATTTCTCCAAGGAACGCGATGACGGCGAGCGCGAAACCAAGTTTGGCGCGTGGCCGGATCTGGTTTTGATCGATGGCGGCGACGGACAACTCAACGCGGCGCTTGAAGCGTTGGAGGAGCTTGGTTTGAAGAACCGCATCGTTATCGCGGGCATCGCCAAGGGCGTAGATCGCGACGCGGGGCGCGAGCGCTTCTTCATCCCGAACAAGCCGGCGTTCCGGCTCGACGAGAAAAGCCCTGTCCTCTACTACCTGCAACGGCTCCGCGACGAAGCGCACCGCTTCGCCATCGGCGCACATCGCGGCAAACGCAAAGCCGGCATCGCCAAGAACCCGCTCGACGAAATCGGCGGCATCGGCCCTGCCCGCAAGCGCGCGTTGCTCGACCGTTTCGGCTCAGCGCGCGGCGTTTCACGCGCGGCGTTGGCGGAACTGGAAGCAGTCGAGGGCGTGAACACAGAATTGGCGAAACGCATCTATGACTTCTTCAACGACAACAAACGCTGAGGCGTCCGGCAGCTTGCTGAAGAAGCTGCCGACAGTGCTGACGGTGTTTCGCATCGTCATGGGGCCGGTGGTTGCGGCGCTGGTGCTGTGGGGCGCGAGCGTGACGCACAGCGATCCGACGCTGGCGGGGCTCATCTACGCGCTGGGCTTCCTGCTGTTCGTGCTCGCGGCGGCCACCGATTGGCTCGATGGCTGGATCGCGCGCAAGTACGATGCGGTGACACCGCTCGGCGCCGCACTCGATCATTCGGCGGATAAGGTGCTGATCACCTGCATACTGGTGGCGCTCGCGTATGCGGCGCTGCCGATGCAGTTGGTTGTGGCGGCGGTGCTGATCTTGGGGCGGGACGTTGCCGTTGCCGGTTTGCGCGAAGGCATCGCGGCGCAAGGCAAAACGCTGCCAGTGAGCCAGCTCGGCAAATGGAAAGCAGCGGCTGAGATGGCGGGCGTCGCCGCGTTTCTGGCGTTCCAGACGGCGGCGATGCTGCAGCAATCGGCGGCGTTGGTTATTGGCTTATTCTGGGGCGCGCGCCTGCTCTTGTGGGCGGCGGCGGCATTGGCCTTAATCAGCGGCGCACAATATGTGGCGGCGCTCCTGCGGCGCCCTTAGTCGAGGCGGCCGAACTCGACCAAGTTCAGCAGGAAAATGGCGACGATGAAGACGCCGATGGCGATGAGCGCGGCCATGTGTTGCCTCAAGTGAATTGAAAACGTTGGTGGGCTGTAACTGATCCGCTGGCCGCGGGCCAGTGCGGGGTTGACGCAGAAAGATATTCAACCTATTAGTTGAATATGCAAACAGCAGCCCTCGACGCGACCATGCTGGCCCTCTCGGACCCAACCCGCCGGGCGATTCTGAACCGGCTCACCAGCGGCGAAGCGCGCGTGACCGAGATCGCGGCCCCGTTCGCGATGTCGCTCAACGCAGTCTCCAAGCACATCCAAATGCTGGAGCGCGCCGAATTGGTGCGCCGTCGCAAGTCCGGCCGCGAGCATTTCCTGTCGCTCAATCCCAAGCCCCTCGACGAAGCGGCAGAGTGGATCGAGCAACAACGCACATTCTGGAACAGCAGCCTCGACGCTCTCGAACGCGCCTTGGCTGAGCACAAAGACTGAAGGAGCAGATCATGGAGCTTGGCCGCTTTACCGCGCCGGACACATTTGTTCTCGAACGCCGCCTGAAGGCGCCGATTGAGCGCGTGTGGAGCTATTTTGTTGAAGGCGAGAAGCGCGCGCGCTGGTTCACCGGCGGCGATACGCTGAGCGCGAACGGACAAGCGTTCAGCATCCTCTTCGCGCATCACAACATTACCAATGAAAAGCCGCCCGAGCGCTGGAAGCAGATGGAAACGGGCGAGTTTCCGATGTCGGGCCGCGTACTCGCGTTCGATCCGCCGCGTCTGCTTGCGATCACGTGGGGCGATGGAGACGAGCACGTTTCCGAAGTGCGTTTCGAATTTAACGCCGTCGGCGACGAAACGGTGCTCACGCTCACCCACGCGAAGGTCGATACACTCGCCAATGTCAGAGATTTCGCGGGCGGTTGGACAGCGCATGTTGAAACGCTCAGTGCGCTTCTCGATGGACAATCAACAAACACATTCTGGGCCAGCGTCGTCGCCGCCCACGAAGCTTACGAAAACACGCATTAAAGGGGACACGGCGATGATCCAGAATACCGAACTGATTTCAGGCGATAGCGTGCGCATCGAGCGCGTTCTGGCGGCGCCGCGGGAGCGGATTTGGGAGCATCTCGTCGATCCGGTCAAACGCTCACGCTGGTTCTGCGCCGGCGACACGCTGCAGGATGTTGGCCAGAGTTTCGTGCTTGGCTTCAACCACACGCGCATCACGCCGGAGGAACGTCCTGGCTCGCCTCCGCGCGATCCGAATGAGCCCGACTTTGTCTCGCACGGCGAAGTGTTGGAGTTCGAGCCGCCGCGGCTGCTGAAATTCATGTGGGAGCAAAAGCCAGGAAAGCCATCGGAAGTGATGTTTGAGCTGACTCCAAATGGCGACGGCACGCTGATCGTGATCACGCACACCAAGCTGCCGGGCCGCGAGGACGTCGTGAACATTGGCGGCGGCTGGAACGCGCACCTCGACATTCTAGCTGACGAACTCGCCGCGCGTCCGCACGGGCCATTCTGGACAAATCTCGCCGCTTACGCGGAGGTGATGGAAGCGCGTGTGCCGAAGTGAGCGCGCCGAGTATCCGCGTCGAGCGCCGCCTTGCCGCTTCGGCGGAGCGCGTGTTCGATGCATGGCTCGAGCCGGTTTGGATCGGTCGGTTCATGTTCGGACCGCATCTGCGCGATGAGCAGGTGGTGAGTTTAGAGAACGAGCCGCGCGTGGGTGGCGTGTTTCATTATCGCGTCACGCGTGGCGGCACTGAGATCGATCACACTGGCACATACCGGGTGATCGATCGCCCGCGCCGGCTCGTGTTCACCTGGGGCGTTGATCAAGAGCAAGGCGATCGGAGCGTGGTGACAATCGCAATCGCGCCGGACGGCGATGGCTGCGTGCTGACGCTCACGCACGCAATGCATCCTGATTGGGCCGAGTATGCGGAGCGGACGCAAGCTGGATGGACGAAGATCGTCGGCGATTTGGCGGTGGCGCTGGCCTAGACTAACCCAATAAAACCCAATGCCACCGCGGCACACGCGGCCGCCGCCGCTATCTTCAATGCGACTAAGACTGTGTAAGTCACAGGTTGGTGAGAGAGTACGATTCGCGGACCGCCGAAAGCCGTCGATACACCAGAGCGCAATTCTGGCCAGACAAACCAAAACCCGCCCAGCGCGACCACGGCCGCCATTCCTCGCGCAAGGAACTCAATCACGCAGGCTGCACCAAGCTCAGCATGTTCAAATCCGGATCGTGAAACCAGGCGACCTTTGTGCCATCTGGCGCGCTCCAGATGCCTTTTGCGTCCTGCGGCAGAAATCCGAAGCGCGCGAACACGATGCCCTTGGCGGCGAGGCCATCGACCGATTTTTCCATATCGCTCACGTCAAACGCGAGGATGGCATAAGGCGCGGGCACGACCGCTGGCGTTTTAGAGACGCGTATCTTGAGGTTCTTTGTCGCGAACACGGCGGCGAACTGGTCCTCGTGCAGAAACTTCAGCCCCAGCGTCTCGCCGTAAAACGCTTTCGCGATCTCGGGCTTGGCAGTGCCGACTAGAACCGTTGCGGTGGATGATGCGAGCATGTGCGAACCTCCCTTGGCCTCACCCTAATCACCGAACGCCAAAGCCCAAAACAAAACCGCCGGCCTTTGGGGGGCCGGCGGTTTGTTGTTCTTATGCCCCTTGCGGCTGGGCCCCGCCCCATCCGGGGGAGCCCGTCGCGGGCGCTTCGTCCTCGTCGGTAACGGGAAGCGCCGGCGTCGGCGCCGAGGGCGTCGACGGGGTATCTTCTGGGCGATCTAGCTTTTCGCCGCGGAGCACGGCCGCGATCTCGTCGCCGCTCAGCGTCTCATATTCGAGCAGCGCTTCAGCGAGGCGCTTATGCTCTTCGGCCTTATCAGTGAGAATGCGCTTGGCTTCGTTGTAGCCGAGATCGACTAGGCGCTTCACTTCGGCATCGATCTTCTGCGCGGTGGCTTCGGCCACGTTCTGCGTGCGACCGACTTGCATGCCGAGGAAAACGTCGTCGCCATTGTCGCCGTAAGCGACAAAGCCGAGTTCGTCCGAATAGCCCCAGCGCGTCACCATCATCCGCGCGAGGCGCGTCGCAGCGGAGATGTCGGATGCGGCCCCAGACGTAACCTTGTCTTTGCCGAAGTGGAGTTCTTCAGCGACGCGGCCGCCCATCATGACCGCGAGACGCGAAGTCATTTGGGTGAAGTTCATCGAGTAGCGATCGCTTTCGGGCAGCTGCATCACCATGCCCAGCGCACGGCCGCGCGGGATGATCGTGGCTTTATGCACCGGATCGGATTCCGGCACTTCGATCGCAACGATGGCGTGGCCGGCTTCATGCCAAGCGGTCAGCTGCTTTTCGCTCTCGCTCATCACCATCGAGCGCCGCTCGGCGCCCATCATGACCTTGTCCTTCGCGTCCTCGAACTCCTTCGTCGTCACGACGCGCTTGCCGCGACGGGCCGCGAGCAAGGCCGCTTCGTTGACGAGATTGGCGAGATCAGCGCCGGAGAAGCCGGGCGTGCCGCGCGCGATGGTTTTGAGATCGACGCCCTGCGCCACCGGCACGTTGCGCGTGTGGACGCGGAGGATCTTTTCGCGGCCGCCCAAGTCCGGATTGCCGACCACGATCTGGCGATCGAAACGGCCCGGACGCAGAAGCGCGGGATCAAGAACATCAGGACGGTTGGTCGCCGCGATTAGGATGATGCCTTCATTGGCTTCAAAGCCGTCCATCTCGACGAGCAATTGGTTGAGCGTCTGTTCGCGCTCATCGTTGCCGCCGCCTAGGCCAGCGCCGCGGTGACGACCGACTGCGTCGATTTCGTCGATGAAGATGATGCATGGCGCATTCTTCTTCGCTTGCTCGAACATGTCGCGCACGCGGCTGGCGCCGACGCCGACGAACATTTCGACGAAGTCCGAACCGGAGATTGAGAAGAACGGCACGTTGGCTTCGCCGGCGATGGCGCGCGCGAGCAGCGTTTTACCAGTACCTGGCGGACCGACGAGCAGCGCGCCTTTCGGAATTTTGCCGCCAAGACGTTGGAACTTGCCTGGGTCCTTCAGGAACTCGACGATCTCGCCGAGTTCTTCCTTGGCTTCATCGATGCCGGCGACATCTTCGAACGTGATGCGGCCCTTGGCTTCAGTAAGCAGCTTCGCTTTCGAGCGACCAAAGCCCATGGCGCCGCCGCGACCGCCACCCTGCATCTGGCGCATGAAGAAGAACCAGGCGCCGATCAGCAGCAGCATCGGCAGGATCGCGAGCAAGAGATCGCCAATGTTAGGACCTTGCTTCGGGCGCTCTGTCTTCACTTCGACATTAGCTTGATCGAGGCGTTCGACCACGTTGGCCATCGTGCCCGACGGCAGATACGTGATGAAGCTGCTCTTGCCGTCTTTGGCGGTGCTGAGCAGTGAATCGCCCTGCGTGGAGACGGTGGAGATCTCGCCCGCTTCAACACGGTCAATCAGCTGCGAGTACGACATCTCTGTCGCGCCGCGCTGGTTGTTACCGCCCTGGAGGACGGTCACGAGCACAACGAGAATGAGGGCGACTGCGCCCCAAATCAGCAATGAACGGATTGGCATCAACCGACCTTCTGGCCACGCGCGCCGCACTTAGGCGCGAAAACATTTCATTCAGCAAGATAGGGACCGTAGCCCAGGCTGAACACCCCTTACTGCCATGAAGCGCGTCAAGGCGGGGTGAACGCCAAGCCACAAAGTTCAATGGGTTTTCGTGTCGTTAATGCGGCCCAAAAGGTGCTCTACACGGGACTGAAGCAGCCAATACGCGTCAGACGCCGCAACGGATTGCCGTTCAGCGCCGCGCGCGAGCACTGGCCCGCCGCCTTCGACGATGACAGCCCACCCAGGTTCCCTCATCGCGAGCGCGAGGCGCGCGTCCCAAACTGTCTCCTCCCCGACTGGCAGCGGCAGTGCCGGCGGCGGCTTTGCGCCGTCCGCCCGGCCCGCTAACGCGCCCGGATCACGGGTGATGCGAAAACCTCCCGGCGCCGGCCGCACCAGCGCGCCAGCGCGGGTAAACGGATGGGTGACGTCCTGCTTGAGAGCGACTTCTGCCACGCGTTGCTGAGCGCCTGCGGCGGCTAGCAGCACACTCAGTGCGCGCGCACGGATAGCCGGGCTGGCATCCCAGGCTTCGGAGTCGACGATCATGGCGTCGCCGTCGTAGCTGACGCGGCGTTGAATGAGATCGAACACTGCGTCATCGAGCGCTTGGGCGCGCGGGGCAAGACGTTCGGCCAAAGCAGCCAATCGCATTGGATCGAATAGCGCGGTGGCGAGCGCCTTGCGCGCACGGGCACGCGCAAAATCTGGATTTGCGTTCGCTGGATCTTCGATCCAATCAGCGCCGCGCAAGCGAAGCACCTCCCGCAACGCTTCACGCCTGGCACACAAGAGCGGGCGGGCGAGCCAGACGCCGCGCCCTTCGGGCCAAAGCGGCAAAGGTGTGAACGCCCGCATGCCGGCCAAGCCGCGCCATGAACTGCCGCGCGCGGCGCGAATTAGAACCGTCTCGGCTTGGTCGTCGCGCGTGTGGCCTGTGACGAGAACGGAAGAGCGAAGACGCCGGGCTACATTTCCGACGGCACGATAACGCTGTTCTCGCGCGGAAGCCTGCCCAGCTTTCACGCCCATCGGCCAACTCAATGTTGCGATTTCAGCGTGAACGCCCAGCGCCTCGGCAATCGACTGAGCACGAGCAGCATCCAAATGCGAGCCATCGCGTAGCGCATGATCGACGACGACGGCACGGAGACGCGCTGCACCCAATTGGTCGGCCAGCAGATGCAACAGCGCGACCGAATCGCCGCCGCCTGAGAGTGCAACGAGGATCGGCCCCTCGCCCGCGATCGCGTCGATGCGCTCGATCGTCAACCGATCGAGCATGGCTTTACGGCTTTAAGCGGCGCAGTTGGCGGCGCGGGCTTCGCGGGCGGCGAGATCGCGCACATTGCGCGGCGCGTTGGGATATTGGCGCGCCAGCGATGAGAAAGCGCTGCAGCCGCGGCGGGTGTCGCCCATGTTGACGAGCGCCATGCCGAGACGCACTTGCGCTTCCGCGGCGCGCGGCGCGTTGCGGTTAGCCTGCAAGTACTGGACGAAATTCGCAGCGGCATCGGTATGGTTATTGCGCGCCGCGAGCGTGAAGGCGAACCAGAAACGCGCATCGGCGGCGGTCTCCGCGTTCGGGAATTCCTCCAGGAAAGACGAAAGCGCCGCTTCCGCTTCGGCGAGTTGGCCGTTGTTCAGGAGTTGGCGCGCGCGGGTGTATTCGGCGCCGGCGTCGCGCGGGGCAGACGGCACTGGCGTGGCGGCTGGCATCGTGCCCAGGGTTCCGGTGGCGTTGCGCTGTGCGCCATTGAGCGTCGTAGGCGCGGGATTGGCGCCCTCCGTCGCGGGTAGGACGGTAGCGTCCGACGGCGGCGGCGTAGTGAGTTGCTGGTTCACGCCGGCGAGTTCGCCAACCATGCCGCGCAACCGTGTGATTTCGCGCTGCGCCTGATTGAGCTCGTACTGAACGCGCTCGTTCTCGGCGGTTTGCTCACGCAATTGCCGCTCAAGCTCCTCGATACGGTCCTGCCGCGCCTCAGCGCCGACAGGCACGTTTGGAGGCGGCAGCGAGGTTTGTGCCGAAGCCGTGGCTGCAAAAAAAAGCCCGGCCGCGGCGAAACACGCCGCGAGCCGGGTCCGTACTGGATGGTCCGAACGATGAAGCATGGCCGAAACCTTATCCCACGTCCGGGCTAAATTTGGGCGCTTACGAGACAGCGCCGCTAACGATCTGCGTGTGTGCGTTCCGGTTCACACTCCAGGCCTCTTCGTTCGAACGCGCATCGAGCGGACGCTCTTTGCCGTAGGACACGGTTTCGAGGCGGTTCGCGGCGACGCCGAGCGAGACCAGATAATCCTTCGCAGCGGCGGCGCGGCGCGCGCCGAGAGCGAGGTTGTATTCGCGGGTGCCGCGTTCGTCGGCATTGCCGGCGACGAGAACGCGGACGTTCTGGTAACGCTGCAGCCAGGCCGCCTGGCGCTCGAGCACCGAGCGAGCTTCCGGCGTCAGATCGAAGCGATCATAACCAAAGAAGACGCGGTCACCGACGGAGACGCGGAAGTCTTCAGCGGAGCCGGCAACCGGGCCACGCGGCTGTTCAACCGGCGGGGTCGTGTTGTTGGTCGGCGGGGTGGTTTCGGCAGGCGGGCGGCTGGCGCACGCGGCGAGTGCGGCAACGGCCGCGAGTGCAACTACAAACTTACGCATAAGGATAATTCTCCCCTAATCAGCGGCGCATTCGGCGAACACCGTACCCCCGGCTCAAGAATGCAAACCTTACCGACATGGTTCCTACCAAACAATCGTGTTCCGATCACGGCAAAAGCGGTGACCAGGCGGGGTCAGAAGCGTCAGTTTGCGTGGGAATCTGACGTAAATTCCGTCCAGTAAGGTCAACAGACCATAAACGCGCGCCGGTTCCGCGACCTTCGCGGAAGAACATAATCACTCGCCCATTAGGCGACCAAGTCGGCGCTTCGTCGAGATACGACTCGGTTAGAATGCGTTCACCAGAACCATCAGGACGCATCACGCCGATCGCGAAGCGGCCGCCACCTTCACGTGTAAAGGCGATGAGATCGCCGCGCGGCGACCACACCGGCGTCGAATAGCGTCCTTGGCCAAAGCTGACACGGCGCTGGCCCGAGCCATCAGAGTTCATCACGTAAAGCTGCGGAGAGCCGCCACGATCCGACGTGAAGACGATCTGGCTGCCATCAGGCGAATAGCTTGGGGACGTGTCGATCGCAGCGCTGTTGGTGAGCCGCTGCCGCGAGCGGCTACGCAAATCCATCGTGAAGATCTCGGAATTGCCGTTCATGTCGAGCGTAAAGACGATGCCCTGCCCGTTCGGCGAGAAGCGCGGCGAGAACGTCATGCCCGGGAAATCCCCCAGCACTTCGCGGCGATTAGTTTCGAGATTGTAGAGGAACACGCGCGGCGCGCCGGTCTCGAAGCTCATGTAAGTGATCATTTGCGTCGAGGGCGAGAAGCGCGGCGTCAGCACCATCGCGTCTGATCCAGTCAAGAAGAACGGGTTGGCGCCGTCCTGATCCATGATCATCAGTCGCTTCACGCGGTTCGTACGCGGGCCGCTTTCCGAGACGAAAACGATGCGCGTGTCGAAATAGCCGCGCTCGCCGGTGAGCTGTTCGTAGATGCGGTCGGAAATCTTGTGCGCGATGCGACGCCAATTGTCCGGCGTGGTCGTGTAGCTGAACCCGGTGAGCTGCTGTTCGGCAAACACGTCGTACAGGCGGAAATCAATGCGGATACGGCCATCGGAGAGCGGCGTGACTTGGCCCACCACGAGGCCTTGTGCGTCGATGATCTTCCAGTCGGCGAAGCGCGGCGGCACTTCCAGCGCCTGGATGCGCTCGATGAAGGCGCTAGATGCGATCGGGCGGAACAGCGCAGAGCGTTCGAGGTTAGCGCGAATGACGCCGGCGACGTCGCGCCCGACCTGCTGCGCGGGCGTGTTCGGCCCAAGGAAATCCACCACCGCAATCGGCATCGGGTTGAGGTGGCCCTCGGTGACGCTGACGCGCACCTGAGCGTGCGCCGGAGCGGCGAGAGCGGTCGCAATGATGACGGCGCAGGCCGTAAGAAAGTTCCGGATCATGGCTTCTGCTCTCTTCATTGTTCCAGCTCGAACGTGACTTCCTGGTCCCGCCAAAGATCATAGGCTTCGCCGACGATCGGGTCTTCCGGCAAACGGTCGATCGGATCGCAGGTGCGCACTGCGCGCAACGCACGGTTTACTGCCTCGGTCATCAACGGATCGAATGTGTAATTGGTGGGGCGAATGACGCGCGGCTGGCCGCTGAGACTGCCATCGCGGTTAAGCCGTATCGAAACGGTGACACTCAGGCGCTCCGGGTCTGGCAGGTCAGCAACCGAACGCCAGCACCGATTCAGCGCGGCGCTTGAGATCGAGGCGATGCGCGATTCCAGCGAGGCGGTTTCGGCGGTTCCGCGGCCCGCGCCGCGCTGGTTCCGATCCGCCGTATCGCCGCGCTCACGGCGCTGGCCAGGATCGCGCGAGCGATCGATGAAGTCGCTGGCGTCAGAGAGATCGAAATTATCGTTCTGCGGGCGCGGCGGCGGCCGCCTCGGCGGGGCCGTTGGCGATGGCGTTGGCGCTGTTTGCTCCGCGCTGATCGTGTCTTCCTCGGCGGCAGAGACCTCTTCGTCCGGCACATCCATGGCGAGCGCACGGACGTTGGTTTCCGCCGAGATGTCGACGATCTCGATTGGCACGATGGCGGCGCCTTGCGTTTCCAAACCGCCGCGCGCTTCCCACGCCAGCATTGTCATCAACACCGCGCCGACGTGACCAATAATGGAGACGACCAAGCCGGCCCGCATGGGATCATCGTCTCCCTGCCGCAGGGCGGTCTTCGTCGGTGTCAGTGACGAGCTGCAGTTTGCGGAAGCCTGCCGAACTCACGCTCGCCAAGACTTCGGCCATTGTGTCCCACGAGGTACGCGCGTCGCCGCGAATGTAGATTGCGCGATCGTAGCCTTCGTTGGAAATGGCGCGCAGCCGCGGCACGAGCTCTGCGAGCGTAACTTGCGTTTCCTGCAGATAAATCACGCCATCACTCTGAATGGTGATTGAGAGCGGATCGGTTTCGGCGGCCGACTGCTTCGCTTCGGTGCGCGGCAGCTCAATCGGGATCGAGACGGTCAGCAGCGGCGCGGTGACCATGAACACGATCAGCAGAACGAGCATCACGTCCACGAACGGCGTGACGTTGATTTCGGACAGACGGCCGCGCCGCGCCGAACGGCGCCCGCGCCTGCCGCCCCCGCTTTTGGGGCCGAGGCCGGCCATTAGCCGCGCTCGCTGAGCCGGCGCGACATGCGCGCGGCGACTTCGTCGCTGAAGGTTTCCAAGCGGTCTGCGAAGCGATCGAGATCGCCGGCAAACTTGTTATAGAAGATGACTGCAGGGATGGCGGCAACGAGGCCAAGCGCGGTTGCAAAGAGCGCTTCGGCAATACCGGGCGCGACGACCGCGAGATTGGTTTGCTGTTGCGCGGCAATGTTGGTGAAGGCGTTCATGATGCCCCACACGGTGCCGAAGAGCCCGATGAACGGGGCCGAGGCGCCGACGGTGGCGAGAAAGCCAATGTTGCGCGATGCGCGGCTCATCTCGCGCGAGATCTGCGCTTGCATCAGGCGATCGACGCGATCGAGCAGTTGCTGGCCGGCATCACCTGCCAGACCTGCCCGGCGCGCTTCGCGAAACTCACGCGCGGCGGCGGCGTAAACACGGGCCAGCGCATCGCGAGGCTTATCGCCGCCGCGATCGTCCACATCGTCCATCGAACGGCCGGACCAGAACTCGCGCTCGAACTTGCGCGCCTGCGCATCGAGATCGCCAAACTGCAACCATTTATCGACCGCGATGGCCCACGACCAAATCGAGGCCACGGCCAAAATCAGCATGACGCCCTTCACGACGGGGTCCGCTTCCAGAAAGAGTGTCCAGACCGTGATCTGTTCTGCGCCGGCTTCCATGCTCGCTCCCGCATCCACGGCTACTATGATTCAGCCGCGCCCCACCCCGGCTTAGAGCCGTAATAGTTTGTCAAAAGCTGGACGCCTATGGCTCTAGAAATGGTTTAAGCCGCTCTAAAAGCATGGCGGGCGGCTTTCGGGGCCGGCCCGTGAGGCTAATGCAACAGACTTGAACCTCTGCCGTCACCAGGGTTTCACCTGCTTTTTCCAGCCTCTGCGTGATGAAAATGCGGGGACCCCGCGTCGTTTCGAAGACGGTTCTGACGCTCAGCGCATCGTCGATCCGGGCCGGCCTTAAAAATTCTAGGGTGATCCGGTTCACGGCAAAGCCCAGCGGCTCGGGGCCGTTCAAGAGATCGCTGTGGTGAACGCCGGCCACACGGAGGAAGTCGCTGCGGCCGCGCTCGAAATAGCGCAGGTAATTGGCGTGATAGACGAGGCCGGTGAAGTCGGTGTCCTCGTAATAGATCCGCACCGGCAGGATGTGGGTGCGGCCCTCGAAGCGCCCGGCGCTCGGCTCGTCGTTATTCATGCCCCTGCGATACACGAACCGGACGGCGCGCGGCAATCATTGCGCCAAGGCGTCGGACCAGAGTCACCGCGTCGCCGGCCCGTGCAGTGGAAAAGCTATTCAGTTTGTGTAGCGGTCGGGCAAGCGCGTGAACGGCCCAGAGGTTGGCCGCCATGGTCACGGTCAACAACGTGATGAAAAAGATCGGCCCTTCCCCGTCGATGCGCGGCATCACCCATCGCTCAATTTGCGGGTTCAGCAGGTGCAAAAACAGCGAATTGACGATGAGCAGATTGAGCGAGTTGCGCCCCCAGGTCTCAAGCTTCCCCCCCGCGATCGCGCCATAACGCGCTAACAACACAGAGAGCGCGAGCGCAAAGCCGATGCCAAAAATGGCCGTCGTAAAGAACATCGGCAAATTTCCGAACTGGCCGATCACCATCGAAACGCCAAAGCGGTCACCCAACCACGCCTGACCGCACTGCGCCGTAGTGTTCCAACGGCAACCGTCATTGAGGTGAAATGTGCCGGCCGCGCCAGCAGCACAAATGAGAAGCAGCGCATAAGCCGCGGCCGGCTTGCGCTCGATTGCGTGAACAACATCACGGGAGAAGTGACCGCCGACGAAAGCCGCGAATGCGACGCCGATAAGATTGAGCTGATAAATATTCCGCCAGCCTAGATCGGTCGCAACCAAAGTGAGCGCCAGCAGCATCACAGCGAGCGCAATCAACGCGCTCGGACCCATGCGGATGGCGAGCGCGCCCAACACACGCACAACAGCGCTGGCGACCAGAAACCAAAGTGCAGTCAGCGAGTACTGGTCGCCGAACACCGCCATGCGCGCCAGGCCCCGCACGAAGCGCACAGGATCGAGCGGGGCAACACCCAAAGCTTGTGCGAAGCCGCCAAGCGTCGCGATGAGGCGCAGCACATCAAACAGAGCGCTCGCTATCCATGTCAAAATGACCAGCGCGAGCGCCTGGCGCATCGTAGTGGCTAGCGACTTACTTTCGCGCCAGCCGACGCCGGAAAGAAAGAAGAAGAACACCATCATGAAGGCGGCGCCGAACTTCCATTGCAGGAAGGCGCCCTCGCTGAAACTATCGCCAGCGCTCATGAACCATGGCGCGAGCGCATGGCCATAGATGACGCTAACTATTGCGATGCCGCGGCCGACATCGAGGACGTTCGCCCGCGCGCCATCATAACCGGCCCAATGCGCCGCGCGTGTCCAAAGCATCTTCATTCAAAAGCACAAAACCACGCGCGCGCAGCGCGTCAAATGAGAAGCCCAATCCGCGCGAAAATTAAGCATAGCGGGGGCGCTGCCGCACCTCATGTCAGGCGTGTTTGTCTCAACTCAAGCCAGACGCTTAGCGATTTCAGCGGCCCAAACGCGCAAATCGGGAACCGCTGTGGATTCCCAGTAAGCGCCTTGGCTGAGCGGACCGATGACAAAGACCCCCTCCTGCGGGCGCCCAGCGCCATCAATGGCGCGCGCTTCCGGATCGAGCTCAATCCCGAGTCCATTCGGGCTGGGGCGGACAACACCATCGCTCAGCATCTGCAGAAGCAACGGATCGTCAGTGCGTGTGACATCCATATTGCCGCCGGTGCAGTTCACGATGGCCGCGATGTCGATGTTGTGCCGCACTCTGCTGCCACGCTGGCGATGCTGCACGACGAACGCACGGCCGCGCCGTTCGGCGTTTACGATTTCACCCGCCAGCACACGTAGGCGGCCACTCGCCTTCAATGCCTCTACCTGAGCCGCAATTTCCGGCGCCATGCGATGGCGGTGCACGTCCCACCAGGGCCGCAGGTGGCGCAAGAACCGGCGCTGCGCTTCGAGCGGCAGGCGCTGCCAGAAAGCGGCCGTGTGGTGGCGCATTCGTTCCATCGCAAATTGCCAAGGCTGGCCTTGCTCGGCCATGCGCTTCACTTCAGCGCGGAACGCCGAGACAGCATCGGCAAGCGACGTCGGCAACTCAATCTCGTTTTGCGGCGGCGCAATATGCGGATCGAGATGCGGGCGCGGCGTGAGCCCGCGGCGCGAGAGCGCGTAGATCGCGCCACTCTTGCGCTGCGCGGCCAGCGCGATGGCGACGTCCACCATGGTCAAGCCAGCGCCGAGCAACAGCACATCCCCGCGCGGGATGCGGCGTAATGCGGCGCGGTCCCAGGCGCTTATCAGCGGAATATCGGCGCTCTCAAAGGCCGGAAGTGACGCTGGCGGCCGGTGGCCGATCGCAAGCACGACGGCGTCAGCGTTCAGCAATTTTCCGGACGCCAGTTCAACGATCCATCCATCGTCTTCCCGGCGGCACGCAACCGCTTCGCCGCGGACAGTTTTGATTTTGCGACCGAAGAAGCCGCGCGCTTGTGAGAATTTTTGCGCAGCGTATTCACCGTAGGTACGCCGGCTTGCGAACGCCGTGGGCGTGGCGCCGGATTTAGACTTTAACCAGCGCGAGAAATCGTCGGGTTTGTCGACAGAGAAACTCATGTTCGACGCGCGGACGTTCAGCAGGTGCGCGCGCTCGGCCGTGGAATAGGCGACGCCAGCGCCCAAGCGATTACTACGTTCAACGACGGTGATTTCCGGCGCGCGCGGGCGCGCGGCAAGCTGCGCCGCAACCGCGACACCACTGTAGCCGCCGCCAATTATGACAACGCGCTTTCGCTTCATTGCGCTCTGCCGCGGAAGCTCAAATCCAACCCCATCGCGACCATTGTCGCGCCTAAACGCCTGATTGTGCCCATGCAAAGTCGCATAGCTTAGCGCATTCTCCGGGCAGGCCGCCTGGGATCACGGGCACACCGCGCGATGCTTCCCCTGTGACGCGATGATTTCTTCGCTAGAGCGCAAGCTTAGTCGCGCGCGGCGACTCGCTCAGCCGCCCGCAACGCACGCAGCAAATTGCCGCCTGCAAGCTTAGCGAGGTCAGCATCGCTCCAGCCACGGCGAATAAGTTCCGCGAAGAGGTTCGGATAGGTTTCGACGCCTTCCAGGCCTTCAGGCAGCCACGGCACGCCGTCATAATCCGAGCCGATGCCAACATGATCGCGCCCGGCGACACGCCCGATGTGTTCGATGTGATCGGCGATCACACCTACATCGATCTGCGGGCGCGGGTTTGCCGCAATCCATTCGGCGACACCCGCCGTCACCGCGGCGGGATCAGCGGGGTTAAGCGCTTTCAAGCGCGCCTCCTCTGCCGCGCGGCGCGCACCCCATTGCCAGACTTCAGTCGAGGTGAACGCCGGGAAGAAATTGACCATCACCACGCCGCCATTTTGGCGCACGAGTTGCAGCACATCATCCGGAACGTTGCGCGGGTGCGGCGTGATGGCGAATGCGGAGGAGTGTGAAAAGATAACGGGCGCCGCCGTGACACGCAGCGCATCGCGCATCGCTTCGGCGGAGACGTGGCTGAGATCAACCAGCATGCCAACGCGATTCATCTCACGAATCACATCTTCGCCGAAGGGGGTGAGCCCGCCATGGCGCGGCGCATCGGTCGCGCTATCGACCCAATCCGTGTTGAGCGAATGCGTCAGCGTCATGTATAGGACGCCCGACGCGCGGAACTCCCGGATGAGCGCTAGGTTGTTGTTGATCGCCTCCCCACCCTCCATGCCGAACATTGATGCGATGCGGCCGGCGCGGTGGATGCGGACGATATCGTCGGCGCTATCGGCAAATTCGAACGCGCGCGGATAACGCGCGATCATGCGGCGCGTGAGGTCGATTTGCTCGAACGTGGCTTGCGTGGCGTCGAGCCCCTTCAGCGACGCCGGCACGTAAACGGACCAGAATTGCGCGCCGACACGGCCTTGGCGCAGACGCGGGATATCCGTGTGTAGCGGCGGTGTGAGCTGGCGGGTGTCCGCGTTGAGATCAACAGCGTCGATGTTGTTGCCAAAACTGCTCTTGATCTCCCACGGCAAATCGTTGTGCCCGTCGATCAGCGGCGTCTGCCGCAGGATGCGATCGATGCGCTGTTGTTCGGCGCGGGCGGGCTGATGTTGCGCCAAAGCCAGCGAGGGCGTGGCGATGAGAGCGGCGGCGAGAAGAAAAAATTGGATACGCATTCGCGCAAGCTAGTGCGTAATATTTGCTACGTCACGCCCAACCCGCGTTCGAAGCGGCCATCACGCTCAATCCAAAATAGACGAACGTCACCGTGACCAGGCCGAGCAGGCATTTCGACTGCATCGTTTCACTCCTGTTGCGGAGATAATCGACGTTACGCGCAGGCGTAGTGACGGCTGTCACTGCCGCATTGCGGCCGCGCAAATCCCGCAGAGCGAAAGCGCTTTACCGCGCCACGCGCGGAGATCAGGAAAACGCCATGCACGCAGACACGCAGAGCGCTGCAACCAGACGCGCCGATGTTGACCATTTACGCGTTGTCGCCCTCGCGCTGCTGATCGTTTACCATGTTTTGCTGATCTACACGGGGCGCGAGTTCTGGCGCGTCAGCAGTGTGCATCACGGCTATTGGGCCGACTATCTTCTGAACGTGCTGACGCCGTGGCGGATGTCCCTGGTGTTCTTGATCGGCGGCATCGCAGTTCGCTTCATGCTGTCGCGGCCGAGCTTCGGCGCCTTTGTGCAAGAGCGTGCGGCGCGGTTGCTGACCGCGTTTGTTTTCGCTGTCGTTGTGCTGGTGCCGCCGCAGCGTTTCGTGCGGCTCGATGAGCTCGGCGCAAATGCGCAACAGGATTATCTGAGCTACTTACTGCACGAGGCGCCGTTCGCGGTGTCGTACATGGGCGCGCACGTCCCGCAATTCGCACATGCTTGGTTCTTGCCCTATCTGTTTGCGTATTCGGTGCTGATTGGCGCGTTCTGGTGGGGCGCGCCGCGAGCGTTTGCGGCGATGCAGCGCGGTGTAGCCCGTGTGCATGCGGGCGTCTGGGCCCTAGGCACGATGGCTTGGTTCACCTTTCTTGAGGTCGCGCGCCTGCAAAACCAGCAAGGCGAGCACCTCTTTTTGAGTGACTTTCAAGCGCACATGAAGTTCCTGCCGCTCTTCATTTTCGGCGTGTTGATCGGCAAGAATGCCGAATTCAGCCGACAACTTGGCCAGGTCAAATTTCCGCTGTGGGCGACGGCCGCTACGCTGATGGTCACAAGCGGCGCGCTGGAGTGGATGTTTCTGCACAATGCGCTCACCGACACACCGTGGTTGGCGACGCGCGGCCTATACGGCGGCGCCATGCTGTTCAGCGTGTTGGCGTTCGGGAATTGGGCGCTAAACCGCCCGTCCGTCGCATCGCGCTACGCGGCAGATGCCATTTTACCGATCTACCTGATGCACCAGACAGCTTTGATCATCACCGCCGATCTGATCATCGCTCGCGCTTGGCCGTTACCGTTGGAAATGGCTGTGTTGCTCTCTGCAACAACACTACTGCCGCTGGCGGCGTATCAACTCTTCGTGCGTCACACGCCTTGGCTGCGCTTCTTGTTCGGGTTGCGCCCGCAGCTTCGAGCGCATGCGCCGACAGAGCCAGGCGCTGGCGATCCGGCAAACGATGCTGAGCCGGCTACAGACCGTAAGCGGCTTTCATTTCTGGCTCCCTGGCGGCGACGAGCCTAGCCAAGTCAACAATCACCTTAGCCTGCTTCCACGTCGCATCATCGAGCATCTTGCCATCGACAAGCGCCACGCCCGTGCCGTCCGGCATCGCGTCGATCATGCGCTTGGCGAGCTTCACTTCTTCAACGTCCGGCGTGAACACGCGCTTGGCGATCTCGATTTGCGAGGGATGCAGCGTCCAGGCGCCGACGCAACCCATGAGATACGCATTACGGAATTGCTGTTCGCAGGCGGCGGCGTCAGCGAAATCGCCGAACGGGCCGTACATCGGTTTGATGCCGTGCATGACGCATGCATCGACCATGCGGGCAAAAGTGTAGTGCCAAAGATCTTGCTGCGCCGAGGCGCGCTCACTCGCGCCCTCTTCCGCATCGCTCAGGACGCGATAACCCGGATGGCCGCCGCCGACGCGTGTGGTCTTCATTTTGCGCGACGCGGCGAGGTCGGCGGGGCCAAGGCAGATGCCATGCATGCGCGGGCTGGCGCCGGCGATAGCTTCGACGTTGGCGACGCCTTGAGCCGTTTCCAAGATCGCGTGCAGCATGATCGGCCGCTTCACGCCGTGCTTGGCTTCCAAGAGCGCAAGCAGCTGATCCATATAATGGATGTCCCACGGGCCCTCGACTTTCGGCACCATGATGACGTCGAGCTGATTGCCGATATTGGCGACGAGTTCGGTGACATCATCCAAATGCCACGGCGAGTTCAGCGCATTGATGCGGCTCCAATAGCCGACGCCAGCCGAGACGAAATCAAAGCTTTTGCCCATCTCGATCGCGCCCGCGCGCGCGGCTTCTTTGGCATCCGCGGGAATTGCATCCTCAAGGTTGGCGAGGATGACATCGACCTGCTTGGCCATGTCGCCCACGCGGGCCCGGAGCTTCTCGTTATGGGCCGGAACGAAGTGGATCGTTCGCTCTAGGCGCACGGGCAGTTCCAGCAAGGGCTGCGGGGCGCCGCTCGCCAGGGGGGCGAAAAACTGGCGGGGAGGCTTTGTCACGGCGGCTGATCCTGTTCTGTTCGCGTTTGCAGCATGATCTGAGCCGCGCCGGGGCGCAATCGGGCTAAACTGGCTGGGGCTTTACCTTGAAGCAAAGGTCCGGGTGGGTATTGTCCGCCGCTTTAGAGGGTGGGCCGCCGCGCGGCCCAGGGTTTGAGCCGCCTTGCGCACCTATCTCGACTTCGAAAAACCGGTCGCTGAGATCGAAAACAAGATTGAGGAGCTTCAGGCCTTGGCTGAGGCCTCTGGCGCCGATGCGATCTCGCAGGGCGTCGAGCTCTCGCGGCTGAAGACTAAGGCCGAGAACCAGCTCGCCGCGATCTACGCCAAGCTCGATCCCTGGCAGAAAACGCAGGTCGCCCGCCATCAAGACCGCCCGCGCTTTCGCGACTACGTCGCCGCTTTGGTCACCGACTTTGTCGAACTCTCGGGTGACCGCAATTACGGCGAGGACGCTGCGATCCTAGGCGGCACCGGCAAATTTCTGGGACGTCCCATTCTGGTGATGGGCCATGAGAAAGGTCGCACCACCGCTGATCGCTTGAAGCACAATTTCGGCATGGCGCGCCCAGAGGGCTATCGCAAAGCCGTGCGACTTATGGATTTGGCCGAGAAGTTTTCGCTGCCGGTGTTGAGCTTTGTCGATACAGCGGGCGCGTACCCCGGCATCGGCGCGGAAGAGCGCGGGCAAGCAGAAGCCATTGCGCGTTCGACTGAGCGCTGTCTCACGCTCGGCGTCCCGATGGTGGCGGTGATTGCTGGCGAAGGCGGCTCAGGCGGCGCGATCGCGATCGCAGCGGCAAACAAAGTGCTGATGCTGGAGCACTCGATCTATTCGGTGATCAGCCCCGAAGGCGCAGCTTCAATTCTCTGGAAAGATTCCGCGCGCGCCAAGGAAGCCGCAACGGCGATGAAGATCACCGCGCAAGACCTGCTTGGCCTCAAAGTGATCGACCAGATCGTGAAGGAGCCGCCTGGCGGCGCACACCGCGAGGCGGCAGCGGCGGTGGCGACTGTGGGCGCGGCGGTGGCGAAAGCTTTGGACGAACTCGGCAAGCTCAGCCCAGACGAATTGCGCAAGCAACGCCGTGATCGCTTCCTGGCGATCGGACGCTTTGAAGACGGCGTCGCGCCCGGGCTTTAGGGCTCGCATTCAACTTGCACTCTCCCGTGCGCGCCTCATATTTGGGGCGTGCTTGTTGAGGGTGACCGATCATGAGCGATGAGATTTCACGACGCGCGTTGGCTTTAGGCTTGGGCGCGAGCGCTTTGTTGCCGGCGAGCGCGCTGGCGCAGAACAGCGACACATACACCGAGCCAGAAATTGTCGCCGCGGCGGAGCGCTTCTTTGGCGCGGGCGCGGAAGGCGTGGCGGCGGTGGTGAGCCACGTGTTCGACGATCTTGGCCGGCCGAACGGCTACATCCAGGGCGAAGAAGGTTCGGGCGCGATCGGTGTTGGTCTGCGCTATGGCGACGGGCGGTTGCGCATGAAGAGCCGCAGCAGCGTAACGCGCGTTTATTGGCAGGGACCGTCAGTCGGCTTTGACACCGGCGGCAACGCATCAAAGGTGTTCACGCTCGTCTACAATCTGCAGAACGTCGATGACATCTTCCACCGCTATCCAGGCGTCGAAGGCACTGCATATTTCATCGGCGGCGTGGGCGTGAATTATCAGGAGCGCAATGGCGTGACGTTGGCGCCGATGCGCGCGGGCGTCGGATTCCGGCTGGGGGCCAATATTGGCTACCTCGCCTATTCGCGTCGGCGGCGGCTCAATCCGTTCTGATCATTTCTTGCGCCGCTCTTCGAGCGCGCGCTTTGACGCTTCGTGACGTTCGCGGAATTCTTCGGCGAATGAGGACGCGAGAATACCCGTCGGCAGCGCCACGATGCCGACGCCGGCGAGCGCGACCAGCCCTGCAGCGAAGCGGCCCTGAGCGGTTTCGGGGTAGACATCGCCGTAGCCGACCGTCGTCAGCGTCACGATCGCCCACCACATTGCGCGCGCGATCGAGCCAAACGCTTCCGGCTTGGAATCGCCCTCGATGAAGTAGAGCACCATCGCGGCGATGTAGAGTTGCGCGGCGGCGACAGCGAGCGCGGCCATCAACGGCGCCCAAGCGCGGCGCACGGCAGCGCCGACGATTGCGAACGCCGGCACGTAGCGGGCGAGCTTGAACAGGCGGAAAAGCCGGAGCGCGCGCAGCGCTGGAAACCAAGCGCCTGTGGTGTCCGGGAAAAATATCATCGCGACCAGCTCAGGCGCGAACGCGAGCACATCGGCGATAGTCACCGGTTGGATCAGAAATCGGAGCCGACCGATTACGCCGGCATGGGCTGGGTTCTCGCCCTCCGACCAGAAGCGCAGAGCAAACTCGATCGCAAACACCCAGACGATGGCGACGTTGAGCCACTGCACCAGCGGCAACAATCCGCGATCGATACCGGAATCGTCGCGCAGCACTTCAGTTTCGAGTGCAAGCGAGATCAGGCTCACGATCACAAGAATGATGATCGCGCCGGAAAAGAAATTGATGCCGCCCGGCTGATCGGGCTCGAGCCAATCGTGAACGTAGGCTTTGGCGGTCGTGTGCTTGCGCTGGATCAGAGGCATCGCGCCCCTCCTCGCGCGCCGTTTTAGTCAGGCGCGCGAGCCCGGCAAGACGGTTCAGGCGCTCGACGAAAGCTTGAGGCCGACAATCCCCGCCACGATCAATCCGATGCAGCCCAAGCGCACTGCGCTCGCGCTTTCGGAGAAGAGCATCATGCCGAGGAGCGCGGCGCCGACGGCGCCGATCCCGGTCCAGACTGCGTAAGCGGTGCCGATCGGCAGCGTCCGCGCGGCTTGAGCGAGCAACCACATCGATCCGACCATGGCGGCGATAGTAATCGCACTCGGGACAGTCTTGGTGAAACCGTCCGTATACTTGAGGCCAACAGCCCAAATGATTTCGAGAAAACCGGCTGCCGCCAGCATGATCCAGGCATTCATGGACTGCTCCTTAGCGCGTTTCGCGCTTATGGGGCCGTCCCCGCTCTATGGAAAGCACAACGGGCCGTCCCGACGTGCGGTCATGATGTGGGATAAGTACGCGGCCGTTCAAGGATCGGAGCGCGACCGCCCAAGTTCGCGCTCCCTGATCCCTAACCCCTGAGAGTTCCGCCAGTCGCTTTCATGACCGCGCTCACAATCTTGGCAGTGGCCGCCTCGATATCGGCGTCAGTCAGCGTTTTCTCGCGCGGCTGCAGCGTGACTTCTATGGCGAGGCTTTTCTTGCCGGCGCTCATGCGTTCGCCGCGGTAGACGTCGAACAAATTTACGTCCGTGATGAGCTGCTTATCAGCGCCGAGGGCTGCGCGGACGACATCGGCGGCGGGCGTGCCGTCGTCGACGATGAAGGCGAAGTCTCGGGTGAGCGGCTGCAGATCGAGCTTTTCGAGCGGCGCTTTGGTGCGCCCCTTCGCGCGCGGCGCCGGCAATGCGTCGAGGAAAATCTCGAACGCGAGCGCCGGCGCTTCGACGTTGATGGCTTTCAGCGCACGCGGATGGATTTCGCCGTAATACGCCACGACTTTCGGGCCGAGCTTGAGCGCGCCGGTGCGGCCAGGACGCCAATGAGCGGGCACTTCGTTGGAAGTCTGCAGCGACGCGACCGGGGCGCCGAGCGCTTCGAGCACGGACAGGACATCGCGCTTCACATCGAAAATGTCCGGCTGCGGCGCAGCGCGCCAGTGGCGCGGCGGACGCGCACGCCAGACGGCGGTGAGCGTACGTTGCTGGCCGCTATCGTTGGTGTTGGCGTAGGCCGGACCAGCTTCAAACAGGCGCGCATCGTCGAAGCCGCGATCAGCGTTGCGCTGCGCCGCGACGAGAAGTTGCGGCAACGCGGTGGGCCGCATGCAATCGAGATCAGACGCAATCGGGTTGGCGACAAGCATCTCCTCGCCGCCCCCGCCGAAAGCTTGCGCCTGCGCGCGCGAGCAGAAGCTCCAGGTGATGGCTTCGTTGTAGCCTTGGGATGCGGCGGCGCGACGCGCGAGGCGCGTGCGGCTTTCGCCCACGCTGGCCGGCGGCGGACGGAAGCCCGCGGCGCGCGGCGGCGCGTTGGTCGGCAATTTGTCGAAGCCTTCGATGCGGGCGACCTCTTCGACAAGATCGGCGCTGCCCTCCACGTCGCGGCGCCATGTCGGCGGCTGCACAATCAGCTTCTTGCCTTCGCCTTCGGCGCTGGTTTCGAAGCCCAGATCCTTCAACACAGCGCGCACGCGCGTCGGCTTCACGTCGATACCGGCGAGCTTACGAACACGATCGGGATCGAACGTGATCGGCTTTGGCGGCTCGGGTTCTTTGCCGGCGATGACCAGCTCACTCGGCTCGCCGCCGCAGAGATCGAGAATGAGGCGCGTGGCGAGTTCGATACCGGGAATGACGAACGCGGAATCAACACCGCGCGCGAAACGGTACTGCGCATCGGTGGTGAGCGTCAGCGCGCGGCCAGCTTGGTGGATCATGGTTGGGTCGAACAGCGCGCACTCGACAAGGATATCAGTCGTGGACTCAGAGACGCCGCTGTATTCACCGCCGATGACGCCGCCAAGGCCGAGCACGCGCTCATCGTCCGCGATCACGCACATAGCGGGTGTCATGTTATAGACGTTGCCGTTCAGCGCTTTGAAGCTCTCACCTTCCATGCCCATGCGGGCGCGGACGACGCCGCTCAGTTTCGCCGCGTCATAGACGTGCAGCGGGCGCGCGCGATCGTGCGTGATAAGGTTAGTGATATCGACCAGAGCGCCAATCGGCTTTTGGCCGATGGCGCGCAGGCGTTGCTGCAGCCACCCCGGCGACGGACCGTTCTTCACGCCGCGAATGAAGCGGCCAGCGAACATCGGGCACGCCTGCGGCGCTTCGGTCGCGACTTTTTGCGGAGACGGGTAGCGGCCAGGTACGGCCAGCACCGGCTTGGTCGTTTGCTTGCCGACGCCTGCAGCCGCGAGATCGCGCGCGATGCCGGCGACGCCCAGCCAATCGGGGCGGTTCGGCGTGACTTCGATATCGATCACCGGATCGTTGAGGCCGAGCGCTTCGGCGAGCGGCGTGCCGACTTTCAGGTCAGCGTCGAGTTCGAGAATGCCGTCGGCGTCAGTGTCGAGTTCAAGCTCGGCGCCGGAGCACAGCATGCCGTTGGAAACGACGCCGCGCACGGGCCGCGCTTCCAGCGTGATGCCGCTGCCTGGGATGGTCGTGCCGATCGGCGCGAAGGCGGTGACGAGGCCAGCGCGCGCGTTCGGTGCGCCGCAGACGATTTCGAGCGTGCCCTGAACAGTCTCGACTTTGCAGACTTGCAACTTGTCGGCGTTCGGGTGTTTCGCGGCGCTTATGATGCGGGCGACGGTGAACGGCTTGAGCTTCTCGCCCGCGTTCTCGACACCTTCGACTTCAAGACCAGTCATGGTCATGGTTTCGACGATGGCGTCGATGCTCGCTTCAGTCGCGAGATGCTCTTTGAGCCAAGAGAGCGTGAATTTCATTGTGACAAACCGTTGCCGCAGAAGATCGGCTCAAGAGCGAAGTCCACATTGCTGACGCCGCCGTCGCGCTGCTCCGGCGTAAGCTGATCGAAACGAACGAATGCGCTCAGCGTATCGCCCGCTCTGACCCGTTGAACTTGATCTCCGGCCTCGATCGTCCGGTTCAAACCCAGATCGCCCTCGGCAGTCGGCCAGTCGTTCGCGCTGATGCAAATGTCGCGATCCGAGAGCGACGTGAACTCCACCAGGAAACGCCGGTCGGCGGTGCTTGCCGTGGTTGTCACGCGATAGTCGACGTTGCGTGTCGGTGCGGCGGCAGGCGCCGGTGTGGATGGCGAGCAAGCGACGAGAGTCAGCATTACGAAAGATGAGAGCAGAAGAGCGCGCATCAGCCTACTCCCTGCGCCAAGCCAGGCAGCAGATACGGGCTGAACCCGTAATGCTTCAGCCAGCGTGTGTCGGCCGCGAAGAAGTCGCGCAAATCCGGCATGCCGTATTTCAGCATGGCTAAGCGATCGATGCCCATGCCGAAGGCGTAGCCTTGGTATTTCTCGGGATCGATGCCGCAGCTTTTGAGCACGTTCGGGTGCACCATGCCGCTGCCAAGAATTTCCAACCAATCGTCGCCGGCGCCGATCTTGATCGTGCCGCCGGAGCGATCGCAGCCAACATCGACTTCCGCGCTCGGTTCGGTGAACGGGAAATGGTGCGGGCGGAAGCGCAAGCGCACATCGTCGACTTCGAAATAGGCTTTGATCGCGGCGATCAGCACGCTTTTCAGATCAGCCATGGTCGAGGTCTCGTCGATGACGAGGCCTTCGATCTGGTGAAACATCGGCGTGTGGGTGGCGTCCGAATCTTTGCGGAAGGTGCGCCCCATGCAGATCATGCGGATCGGCGGCTTCTGCTTCAGCATCGTGCGCACTTGCACGGGCGACGTGTGCGTGCGCAGCACTTTGCGCGCGCCGTCCTCGTCCTTCGCATCTAGGAAGAACGTGTCGTGGGTTTCGCGCGCCGGGTGGTTGGGCGGGAAATTGAGCGCGGTGAAGTTGTTGAAGTCGGTCTCGATGTCTGGGCCTTCTTCGACTGAGAAGCCCATCTCGCCGAAGATCGCCGCGAGTTCTTCCATCACTTGGCTAACCGGATGGATCGTGCCCAAGCGCGGCTTCACCGGCGGCAGCGTCACGTCCACCGCTTCGCTTTGCAGCTGACGATCGAGCGCGGCCTCAGCCATCGTCGCCTTCTTGGTGACGATCGCTTCGGTGACCTTGTCTTTCAGAATATTGAGCGCGCCGCCGAAGGTCTTGCGCTCGTCCGGGCTCATGGCGCCCAGGTTCTTCATCAGCGCGGAAATGCTGCCCTGCCTGCCGAGCGCATCAACGCGCAGCGCTTCGAGCGACGCTTCGTCGTTGGCGGCGGTCACGCGCGCCATCAGGTCGGCTTCGAGAGCCGCAAGATCAGTGGATCGGCCGTTCATCGCCGGTGTTTAGCGGAGGCGCCCGCTCGGAAGCAATTTGTGACGCCGCCGCAGATGCCAGTATTCATTTCGTCATCACAACCTTGCCGGGTGGTTTTGGGCTGTGTTACGCCTGGGAAAGGGGGAGATGCATGAAACGGGTGCTTTTGGCTGCCGCCTTGCTGTGTGCGCCAGCGAGCTTCGCAGTCGCTCAGGACGGCGCCTCGGCCGATCCCTCCGCTGCCCCTGCTCCGGCGGCGCCCTCGTTCCGCATCCCTGCCGGCGTGACGGTCCATGTCGAAATCGTCGATCCTTTGAGCTCACGCACCAGCCAGCGCGGCGACACGTTCGCGCTGCGGCTGGTTGAGCCCATCCTGGTCAATAATGAAGTGGCGGTGCCTGCAGGCGCGGTCGGCGGCGGCGAAGTGATCGACGCGCAGCGCTCGGGCATTGGCGGCCGGCAAGGCCAGCTCATTCTGGCGGGACGCTTTCTTGAGATAAACGGTGAGCGCGTGCGGCTGCGCGGCATGCAAATCCTTGGCAATGGCGAGGATCGCTCGGCCACATCTACTGGCGTCTCGATGATCCCGTACGTCGGCGTCGTCGGCGTGTTCATTCAGGGCGGCGAGATCGAGTTTCAGCACGGGGTGCGCGCCACCGCGCGGCTCGCCACCGAAGTGATCGTCCCGCAAGCGCCGGCGGCGCTTGCAGAAGCAGAACCAAACGTGGAGGGGGAAACACCATGAAGACGACACATCTGGCGCTCTGCGCCGCACTGGCTTTCGCGTGCGCCACCAGCGCCTTCGCGCAAGACACAACAACGGACACGCCCGCCGCCGAAACGCCCGCCGCGCCCGCGCCTGACCCTGCTGCTGCTGCGGAGCCGGCTCCGGAAGCAACCGCGCAAGACGCGTCCGTTCCCGCTGATGCCGCGACACCGCCGGCCGCGGAAGATGGCTATGTGGCGGCGTATTCCGAAATCGTCGGCCGCCCGCCGGCAGGCCAAGGCCAGATCGTGTTTTTCCGCCCAAGCCGCTTTACCGGGGCCGCGCTGAGCTTCTCGGTGCGCGAAGGCGATGAAGGCGTCGGGCGCTTAGGCAACGGGCGCTATTTCGTGCACCCCACGACGCCGGGCGTTCATGAGTACAACATTTCCGGCGAGGTAACAGACACGCTGCGCCTCGAGATCGAGGAAGGCGAAACCTATTACGTTCAGCAGACCATCAATATGGGCATTATGATGGGCCGCCCGGTTCTGACGCCGTCGGATCAAGCCACATTCGAAGAACGCCCGCTCCGCGTCTCGACGCAAGAAGGCGTCGACCGCCGCCGTCGCTAAACGCACAGCGCTCGTCAAAAACAAAGAGAGCGGCGATCATCTCGCCGCTCTCTTATTCTTTGTGCTTGTCGCTGAAGCTTACTTCAGCGCGCCTTGCGCTTGCGCGATCAGGCCCTTGAACGCGGCCGGTTCGTTCATGGCGATGTCGGCCATGACCTTGCGGTCGAGTTCGATGCCTGCTTTCGCGAGGCCGGCGATGAAGCGCGAGTAGGTCAGGCCCTCTTCGCGCACCGCGGCGTTGATGCGCACGATCCAGAGCGCGCGGAAGCTGCGCTTCTTGGCCTTACGGTCACGGTAGGCATAGAGGCCGGCCTTCTCGACCGCAGCGTTGGCGGCACGGAAGGTGTTCTTGCGACGGCCATAATAGCCCTTCGCCTTTTTCAGAACTTTCTTGTGGCGTGCGTGGGCGGTGACGCCCCCTTTGACACGAGCCATGGGTATTCTCCGTCAGATTCAGAATGGAAAAACGGCTCAGTCGAGCCCGTAGGGGATCCACAGCTTCACGCGGTCGGCGTCTGGCTTGGCCAGGATCGACGTGCCGCGGTTCTGACGAATGTACTTGGCGTTGTGGCTGATCAGGCGGTGGCGCTTGCCGGCGGGGCCGGCCTTCACTTTGCCTGAGGCCGTGAGCTTAAAGCGTTTTTTGACGCCGCTCTTGGTCTTCAGTTTCGGCATTTCATCCTCATTTGGATCAGGCGCGGGCGCAAACCCACGCGAAGAAGGTCGCCACGGCATGCCGTACAGGCCGGGCCACCCAAGAAGGCGGGGCTGATAGCAGACGGCAAGGAAACCGGCAAGCGGCCCCTCGCCTTGCCCGGATTAGGTGCGCTTAAAGCCGAACCGGTAGGGCGGGCGCTGGTCGGCGGGCCAATCCGTCCAGGGGCCGGGCAGGATCGCCGCGAGCGTGAACGCGCCGTGCGGTGTCTGGACCGCTTCCTCTTCAGAACTGATCTCGCGCTCGCCGGCGCCCTCAATGCTCACTCGGAGCCGGACGCGGCCGGCCCAGACGCAGCGGGCGTTTTGCGGGCAGCGGCTGTCTTCAAGGACTTCGAGAGGGCGCACGCGAAGGCCCCCGCCCAGGTCGGCGGTCTGGCCGATGGCAGCGGCGACCACGCCGGGCTCACGCAGCGCGGCTTCGCGCTGAGCGAGATCTTCGAGGATGTGTTGGGGCAGGTTCGCAGCCGGCGGCGGCGGCGCCTGTGTTTGGGCACAGGCAGCCAAGGCGAAGGCCGCGATCAGAAACGCGCGCATACACACTCCTTATCGCGGCCAGCTAAACTTGCATGAGCTGAACGAAGCCTGACGCGCGCGTTTATCCGCGCGGCGCCATCACCATGACGACCTGACGGCCTTCAAAGCGCGGTTCGTGCTCAACCTTGGCGATGCCATCGAGCTCGTTACGCATGCGATCGAGCAACTCCATGCCGAGGTGCGTGTGCGCCATTTCACGGCCACGGAAGCGCAGCGTGACCTTCACCTTGTCGCCTTCTTCGAAGAAGCGGTGAATTGCCTTCATCTTCACTTCGTAATCGTGGTCGTCGATGTTCGGACGAACCTTGATTTCCTTAAGCTCGATGCGCTTGGCTTTTTTGCGCGTCTCGGCCTTCTTCTTCTGCTCCTCGAAACGGAATTTTCCGTAGTCGAGAATCTTGCAGACCGGCGGCACCGACTGGGGCGCCACCTCAACAAGATCGAGGCCGGCCTCGCGCGCTGCATCGAGCGCGGCGGAGATCGGCATTTCCCCCTGCTTTTCCCCTTCTGCATCGATGAGGAGCACGCGCGGCACGCCGCGGATCTCCTCGTTCACTCGCGGGCCATCCTTCGAGGGCGGCGGCGCGGCGTATGGACGTCTGGCTATCGGGCATTCTCCTGCAGCTGTTGATAAAACACGTGCAGCCCGTACCTGGTCAGGCGCGGACTCACCACGGGAATATTGCGTGTGTGGAGGCTTTCATCAAGCCGTTGCGGCTTGACGGAGGACGCCGCAATTGCGCAATTGGCGCTCAACCTGCTCCACGGGCAGGTCCGAGACCACCGCCGCGGTCAACGCGACCACCCCGCCCCGGCCACGCGGCGCACTCATATCGAGCTTGGCGGCGGTGGACAGGAAGACGAGGCACGGCACGCCAGCGGCGGCAGCGATGTGCATGAGATCGACATCGTCGCCTACCGCGAACGCCGCGCGCTCCATCAAGCCGATGGTTTGAAAGAGGTCCGGCCGGGTGACGAGGTTCTTGGCGCGCGGTTCGGCTTTGGCGATTTCAGCGCCGATTGGACGCTCTTCGGCGCCGCCCAGCACCACCGGCGTCACGCCATGCGCAGCGGCGCGGCGCGCAAGCTCAGCGTACTTAGCGTCATCCCACCGGCGCGACGGATCGGCGTTCGAGCCGCGCGGGAGCAGCACGATGTACGGACCAGTGATCCCAAAATAGTTTGGGCTGAGGCGCGGCGGGTCACGCAGCACGTTACGCACCCACGATACGTCGGCCATGAGCGGCTCATCGCCCAGACCCGCAGCAGCGAGCTGCGCAGCATAGCGATCGAGCGGATGCATCTGGGCGCGCGCGCCATCGAGATAAGCGTAGCTCGCGCCCGGCGTCGGGCCCGACCATTTCGGCGGCCACGGGCGCAGGCCCTGAAAGTAGTTGCTCGTGCGATTGGAGCCCTCGAGGTCGTAGACGACATCGTACTTGGCTGTGCGAATGCGCGAGATCAGCTTGGTAATGGCTTGCGGCTCAGTCGGTTTACCATCGGCCTCGACCGTATCGAAGTACGGCGCCTTCTCGGCCAGCTCTTTGGTGGCCTCAGTCGTCAAAAGCGTGATGCGCGCGCCGACATGGGCTTCGCGGATGCGCTTGGCCGCGGCCAGCGCAAGCACGAACGCGCCAAGGCCGCCGAGCTGGATCACCAGCACGCGCTTGACCGAATTCGTTTCGTCATCGGAAGACGCAGCCGACTTGCGCCAAATCATTCCCACAAACTCCTCGCCCTGCTTCTACAGCACCGGCTTGTGTGTCGTCACCGTCTTGCGCTGCTCCGCATTGCGCAAAAGGCGTTCGTAAACCGCTAATGTGGCGGTTTGGAGCGCGGCTGTGGAGTAGAGCGTGTGGACGCGGAAACGGCCCTGACGGCCCATTTCTGTACGTCTTTCCGGGCCAAGATCGATCATCCGCTCGATCGCGCCGGCCAAAGTGGGCGCCGCGCCGGGAGGAACAAGGAACCCAGTCTCACCCTCAAGCACTGTTTCCGTGTAGCCGCCCAGATTGGTGGCGATCACCGGAACGCCCATCGCTTGCGCTTCCACCGCGCCGCGTCCGAACGCTTCGGCCTCGATCACGGGGAACACAGCGATATCTGATGCCGCAAACGCCGTTGGCATGTTCGCGACGTGGCCAGCGATGACAACGACCTCACTCAGGCCCGCCGCCTCGATCGCGGCTTTGAGTTCGTTGACGTAGCCATGCCGGCCTTGCGGATCACCGGCGAGAATAACTTTTAGCGCCCCGGGGCGCCGCGCCTCAATCATCTTCACAGCTTCGATCAGTATCAGCTGACCTTTCCAGCGTGTCAGACGCGCCGGCGCGATGATCACGCAGCGCGCGTCATTGCGTGCAAGGCCCCAATCAGCGCGCGTGATTTCGATCTCAGTGCTGCTCACTTTGGCGCGGTCGAAGACGTTAAGGTCCACGCCGCGCGGAATCACAGTGATGCTTTCCGGCGGAACGTCGTAGTTTTCTAGAATATGTTCGCGCGTGTAATGCGAGTTGGCGATGACGGCATCGCCGCGTGTCATGATCGAATTGTAAAAACGCTTGAGCGAGGTTCGCCCGTTATAGATGCCGTGAAACGTGGTGACGAACGGCTTGCCGGTGATGCGCGCCGCAAGAAACGCGCTCCAAGCCGGCGCACGTGAACGGGCGTGAATGATGCCAACATTGCGTTTGCGCGCCAGCATGGCGAGCTTCCACGCATTCAAAAGTGCGACGAATGGATTTTTGGTGTGGAGCGGAAGCTTGATCAGCTCGCCGCCGGCCGTCTTGAGGTCCGGCTCAAGACGGCCGCCGGCGCTAGCGACCAAAGCGAGCCCCCCGGCGCGGCTGATCGCCTCCGCTATTTCAAGCGTAGTCCGCTCTACACCGCCAGCATTGAGCTCAGGGGTGACCTGCAGAACTGTAGGTATGTGACCTTCTTGCAATGCTTCGCCGACGCCCTGATCCGCCCCATCCGGCTAAACCGATGTTTAGACACGATTTTGCCAAGGTTGGCGTTGGTATTCGTTAAAGACGCGCTTTCGACCCCATTCTGGCGGCCCAGTTCTCCTGGCAGTAGAGCCACCAGGGCTTAGCCAAGTCGAGGCGCCGGCTGCAGCGCTGTTCGCGGCCTGAGCGAAGCGCTTGGCATCGCGGCGGGCTTCGGGCATCGGTTTTGACCTTGGTCCGGGGAGTTTCGCACGCATGTTGACCGCCTTTGCAGTTCTGATGCTGCCACTCGCCTTGATGCAAACTGGCGCTGCGCCGGCTGGAAGCGCCGCAGCCCACAATGCGCAGCGGTTCGATCAATGCGTGGCGCACATCGAAGAAGACGCCCCTGCCGCCTACGAAGAGGCGATGGCTTGGGCGGCGGAGGCGCAGTCCGTTGGCGCCTATAGATGCGCGGCGATGGCGCTGATCGCCCAGAACCGGCACGGCGAAGGTGCGCGGCGGCTGGATTCTCTCGGCTCGGCGGTGAACCCGGCGGAAACTGCGACGCGAGCAGAACTCTTCAGCCAAGCCGGCAACGCATGGCTTCTGGGCCGTGAACCGGCGCGTGCGCGCGCTTCATTCACGCGCGCTATCACCACCATACAAAGCGACCCGGCACAGCTGCCGGATTTGTTGATCGACCGCGCCCGCGCCTTTGCGATGGAAGGCGAATGGCGCAGCGCCGAGGAAGATCTCTCGCGCGCGCTCGACATACGCGCCGACGATCCGTTGGCGCTGCGTCTGCGCGCCACCGCGCGCATGCAACAACGCTCCTTTGAATTGGCGGAAGCGGATGCGCAACGCGCCTTCACGCTCGCGTCGAATGAAGATGAGCGCGTTGGCGCAGCACTCGTGCTTGGCCACGTGCGCGAAAGCCGCCGCACCGGCACACCGGTTAGCGAGTAACTTCTACACCGCTAGCCAGGCGCGGTGACGATGGTGCGCATGTCCCACTCGTCGGTGCGGATATTATCGACCTTCCAACGGCCGTCTTCCCAAACCAGATCGTAAACTACGACCTGCGGTTCGCCGATATTGTTGAACTGCGCGCGGACGACGGCGTGGCTGCCTTCGACAACTGCATCAGTGGTCGCCGAGATATTGCTCAGCTGAAAATCCTGCGCGTCGATGATCGGGTCGAAATCGAGCGACGGACCGTCGCCATCGCCCGTACGCGTCTGCATGGCGGCGATATCCGCTTGCATCTGCGCTGACCAAGGCGCGGCATCGGCAAGGGCCGGCGCCTGCGCATCCGCGACAATGTAAGGCGCGTAAAGCGCGCTCACGACGGCCGCAGGATCGGGGATAGCGCGGCTCGCGCCGGTCTCCGCTGGCGGCTCGGCCTTCTGTGTTGACGGCGGCGAACACGCCGCGAGCGCCGCGGCCGCCAGTGTGATGATCAGTGCATGGATGCGCATAGAGCCCCTCCCCATCAGTCGCGGGTGGGCTTAATCGCAATCGGCCAGCGCCGCCAGCCTTAGCCCCGCACCCAGCCGACTTCGGCATCGTTGAAATCAACCACATCGCCCAACTCGTAGACGTTGCGATAGCCGTAGCCATAGAGGTTGATGAAGGTCTGGATGTTGAGGGCGAGTTCAACGCGCTTCAGAATCACGGGCTGAGCGTTGTTCGAGAAATTGTTGTTGCAATAGATCAGGATACGGACGTTGGGATCGCGAAGAGCCCCTGCGAGGCTCTGATCGGTGAAGTCGGTGAACGGTAGATTGACCGCACCGTCGATATGGCCCTGGCGAAACGCATCGGCTGAACGCGCATCGAGCACGATCGTGTTCGGTTCTCGCGCCATGCGCTGGAAGTCCGCCAGCGAAACTAGGCGATCCGCGCGATAAGCCTCGACTTGCCCAGCCAATCCGCGAAAGCCCTGATAATCGATCCTTGCGGCAGTGGTGGGACGCATTTTCTCCTGCGCCTGCGCCAACGGCGCGCCGATCGCAAAACTGAGCACCAGAGCAGCAGCAAGCACACGCATCGCAACGCCTCCATCGACGATGCGCATTCAGCGCTCGCATTTGGCCGGTATTGGGGCGCGTCAGCTGCCGGTGTTAATTGCGTCGACCAAGAACGGAATGCCGATGGCGTAGGCGCCGCCCATCAGGAGGCCGACGGGCATACCCATCAAAGCGCCGACATAAGCGTTGCCGAGGCGCTCACCCCAATCGAGGCCGCGCCCGCCGAGGCGAACGACAAAGCCAATGGCGCCGCCGATCAGGCCGCCCATGCCGCCATATTCCCAACCGATCACACACAGCACGATCATGCCAGCGAACGCCGCGATGCTCAGCAGCAGCCTAAGATTGTCCACGCCAGCCTCTTTAAGTCCGCCCCCCGGGGCGCGCGGGCCCTCTCATGGCAGGACGCACCGGGCGCCTGCAAGCGGGGTGCGCAGGATTAGATCGGCGGCCGCGCGCCGCCATTGGCGCCGTTCGCCGCCGACGCTGGGTCATACGCCACCGCCCCCGGCGTTCGGCGCGTCGCCGCCTCGCGCTGCGCAGAGGCGCTGATCAGCCCCAATTCTTGCGGCGTGACCACCATGAGCTGGCCCGAGCCCGCCAATGCCTCAGCGATGTTTTGGCGGGTCTGCATCTCAAGCAGCGTCAAGATCGCGGCGGTGGACGCCGGATCGCGATTGGCAAACACATCGGCGAGTTGATCGATTTGCTGCGGCCGCAAAGCCAGCACGCCCTGCGCACGCATCGCTGCGCGCGCGGCTTCAACCTGCGCCGGCGTCGCCGGCTGGCCATTCGACCCGACCGCATTGCTGACACTGACCGCGAATTCGTCGGGCTGGGTGTAGGTGAAGCTCGCAGTGTGGAAGTTCACACCGAGCGCCATCCCAGGTTCGCCGGCTTCGTCGCCCTCAGCTTCGGACTGACGCAAGCTTTCGATCGCGGCGCGTTCAACATCCTGCAAAGCGGCGCGCAATTCTTCGTCGCGGCGTTTGCCGATTTCGCTGCGAAACGCGCTTTGGATGCGCGTTTCGATCGCAAGGCTGAATTCCTGGATCTCGTACACGTGCTTCAAGAGTTTGCGGTTCAGGCTGAACTGAACGCGCGCTTCTAAGATCACTTTATGCGAATCCGCCGTGACGACTTCGAACGGCAGCGGCGCGCAATAATGCGGGCGCAGATTGATCGAACCCGTCTTGCGATCAAGCAAGCGCACCGTGCGCCGGCCGCCCGTTGTGGGATCGAGCGCAACGAAATCGACGTGCGGCGCCTGGGCGCCCCTCACCACCGTTTCCTCGAAGTCCCAAAGGACGACTTTGCCTTCAAGCGCACGCCGGAAGCCGCGATCGTCCTGGGTCATGTAGGTGCGATCGTAGCGCGCCTCGTAATAGCGGGAGATGACGTAGAAAATCAGCCCGAGCAGCAAGACGCCGACTACGGCTGCAACAGCCACTATCAAAACCATATTCATCGCACTCTCCCCCGAGGCGATTTTACCATACCGCACTCGCAACGGAGTGGCAGTGAAAACTCCGCCAGAGGCGAAATCTAGTTGCGCACGTCACTTTCCAGCACGCAGCCGGCCAGCCCCTCATTGCGCACAACCCGGGCCCGGCCGACCAACATCGCCGAGCGCGACCGCACGTACGGGCCCGGCTGATCGGCGCGCCAGCGATTGGGGTTCGGGAGCACGGCGGCGAGCCGCGCAGCCTGCAGCGGCGTCAGCTCATCGGCCGAAACGCCAAACCGAGCCCGCGCTGCGGCTTCGATGCCGAAATTTCCATCTCCCCATTCAGCGGCATTGAGGTAGGCCTCCATGATCCGCTCTTTCGGCCACATGAACTCGATCAGGGCTGTAAAGTACGTCTCAAAGCCTTTGCGCACCCACGAGCGCTCCGGCCAGAGAAAGAGGTTCTTGGCCGTTTGCTGACTCACGGTAGAGCCGCCACGGATCGGCCCACGGCCCCGTTGGTTCGCTTCGAGAGCACGCTGAATGGCTTCCACGTCAAAGCCGTCATGCGTGCAGAAGTTTCCATCCTCAGCCGCGATCACCGCGCGCACGACGTGCGGTGAAATGCGCTCAAGCGGCACCGGATAATGGCGGATGGTTTGCCCTTCCGCCGCGCGCTGCATCATCAAAATCGTCGCTGGCGGATCAAAGAAAAGATACGCGCCCGCCCACGTGACCGGGATCAGCACGAAGGCAATGAAGATCACCGCGAGGAACGTATTGATCAGGCCAAAGCGCTTGGTGCGCTTGATGCGGTTCAGATCAAGATCGAGATTGGTGCGTGTATCGCGCGCGCGTTGACGATCGGATCGACGCGGCTCGCGCTGCGGGAGCGGAATGTCGGCTTCGCCAAACAGCGGCTCCTCCGATGGCGGAGGTTCATAACGCGGAGACGATGGCGGCGGTGGTGGCGGCGGCTCAGACGTCGCCTCGACCGGATCGTACAACGGTTCGTTCTCTTGAGGCGGCGGCGTTTGCGGCGCGCCCTGCTGGGGCGGCTCATCCCGCTCAGGATTTTCCTCGTCGGGACTCATACTCGTTTTCCCCAATCACGCGCGGCGCCGCCTCCAATTTGAAGCGTAGCGGCGGCAAAGCGCAAGCGGCGCTTGCTTATGTGGTTATTTCAACGCGCCGCCAGGTTCCGGAATCCATTCATGGCGCACCTCGGCGTTGGTCTCCCTCGCCAAACCTGCCGCCCGCAGCTGCGCGAAGCGCTCTGCGCCCAGCAAACGCCGGCAGGCCCACACCGCCATGCCGCGCACGAGTGGCGATGGATCGTCGAGCAGCGCTTCAGCCGACGGCGCAAGCGCAGCGTCGCCAGAATTGCCAATCGCCACCAGCACGTTACGCACGAACCGATCGCGCCCCGTGCGCTTGACCGGCGTCCCGGCGAAGCGCGTGCGAAACGCGGCGTCATCCAGCGCGGCCAATTCAGACAAAGGCGCAAGCCGCAAATCCTCGCGCAGACTCATCCGTGTCTCGCGCGCGTCAGCGGCAAACTTGTTCCAAGGGCATACAGCGAGGCAATCGTCGCAGCCGAAGATGCGATTACCCATCGGCGCACGAAACTCAGCCGGAATCTGACCTTGGTGTTCGATGCTGAGATACGCGAGGCAGCGGCGCGCATCGAGTTGGTAGGGCGCTGGGAACGCGTTGGTTGGGCACACGTCGAGACACGCGCGGCAAGAGCCGCAATGATCCTCATGCGCGGCGTCCGGTTCGATTTCAGCTGCGGTCAGAATGGCGCCGAGGAAAAGCCAGGAGCCGTGCTCACGCGAGACGAGATTGGTGTGCTTGCCTTGCCAGCCGAGCCCAGCGCGCTGCGCCAGCGGCTTTTCCATCAGCGGCGCAGTATCCACGAACACCTTCACTTCGGCGCCGCTCTCGAGCGCGAGCCATTGCGCCAACTGCTTCAGCTTGCCCTTGACGATGTCGTGGTAATCGCGTCGCGCGGCGTAGGCCGAGACCAGCCCCTGTCCACGTTCTTCCAGCAAGGCGAGGCTATCATCGCTCGGCGCATAAGATTGGCCGATCAGAATGGCGCTCTTCGCCTCGGGCCAAAGCCGCTGCGGATGCGCGCGCCTGTGCGCTTCGCGTGCCAGCCAATCCATATCGCCTTGCCGTCCGGCCGCGATGAATTCCTCCAGCCGCGCACCGGAGTTCCAAGCCTCATCGGCCGGCGCGACGCCGAACGCATCAAATCCCAACGCGCGGGCACGGGCTTCGACCAAAGCTTTGCTGAAGACGCTGGCGCTCACCACGCCACCTTAGTGCTCACCGCTCAGCGGGTCAGCTGCGAAAACAGCGCCACCTGTTGGCTGTTGATCTCCTGATATCGCGTCTCGACCTGCGAAATCTGCGGCGTGTAGCGAATATTGAGATCGCCCTCGCTGACGCCCGCGGCCGCGTCGCGCGCAGCGTTCTGCAACAAGGCGACGACGCGATCATTCTCGGCGAAAAAAGTTTCCTCCAAATCGCACATCTGGAGCCAGATATCGCGCTGGCGCGCCGGCATCGCCGCGGCCTCTGCTCGCGCAAGCGCAAGTCGCGCCCGCCCGCTTCGGCCCCAGCCTTCGGCACTGCGTGCGGCAGCGTTAAGTGCTTCACTGCGATTACCCACGTTCGGCATGATCATCGCATACATGCCCTCGTACATGGCCACCATCGCGCCGAGGCTATGATGCGAGCTTTCGCTGCTCGGCACGATCTGCTGGCGCGCGCGCAGCATGACAACCTGCCCCTGCACGAGAAGGCCGGCGCTGCGCACCAATTGCGGCGCCAAACGACGCAGCGTTGCGGTATCCTCGCTTTCGATTGCGTCGACAGTCTGAACGATCAGATCAAGAACGCCATCCATGTTGCGGATGTACTGAGAGGTATCGGACAAGATCGTGCGCGACAGCACGTCATACTCCGACGGAGCGCCCGGATATGAAAAAGGCGCCATCGCGTCGACTTCGCTGCCGAGTTGGCTCATCAATTGCCGCGCGCCGTTGGCGTGCTCACGCACGCGCCGGAACGATTGCAGCTGAACCTCGCGGTTAGCGTTCGGATCGTAGCCGGCGAAGAATCCGTTGAACGCTTCGTTAGCCGCGCCAGCACGATCGAGCACGCCTGTTAGCCGCGTCAGCCAGTCCGCGAAGGCGCGGTGCGCATCCATTTCGGCGGCGGCCGGCGGCGAAGGGTCGGCGTATGCCGGAGAAGAAATCGGCGCACACGCCACCACGAGTGCAAGCAGCCAGCGTTTCAACATGAAATTGTCCCCTTCAGGCATTTAGCCCAGCACAACCGTCAGCTTCAACACGCTTAGGGCTACCCCCCTGCGGCTGAGGCGCCCTATAAAGCGAGTTCGACAGTGCTGAGGGGACCTGATGCTGCGCAGAACTCGCTTGATTTCCGGCCTGGTTGTGATCGCCGCGTTCGGTCTCGTGGCCTGCGGAGAAGCCCAACAATCCGCGCCCGACGATAGTGCGAGCGTACCGGGCGCCGCCGCACCCGCCGAAGAAACCGCCACGCGCGACACGGGCCCGACCGAGTTTTGCGCGGAGGTTGGCAGGCGCGTGTCGCCGGAAGATTGCGCGGACTTCGCCGCCCTCGCCGACGATGCCGAGCAAGGCTCAGCCGCCTTCAACGCACCCGATCCGATGGAGCGCGGCCAGGTCCACACGCTTCAGCTCGCGATCAGCTACGCGCCGCCGGAGGAAGAGCCAGCTGAAGCTGTGCCGCCCGATCAATCCGGCACGCGCGCGCCCAGCGTTCAATTCGAATCCAATATCTCAAGCGATCAGCGGCAACGTCTGGCGTTGCAATTGCAGGAGCTCCGCTCTGAGCGCCAACAGCTTGAGCAATTGCGCACCACGGCGCCCGCTGACCAGCGCGTGCAGCTGGAAGCCCGGCAAGCCGCCATCGATACTGAAATTCAGTCTTTGAACGTCCAAATGGCGCGCCCCCGCAGCGCTGCCGCCCCGACCCCGGCAGAAACCGTCGATCCACTCTCGGGCGAAACGGTCGAGTTCACGCCGCTCGTCGGACGTTTCATGCGCGCAGAATTGGTCGGCAATGGCTTTGAAATAACGCCTCTGTCGCCAGCCTCTCAAGAGGTGCTGCCCGATAGCGTAACGACGTGGAACTGGCGCGTGGTTGCCAATGAGGGCGGCCGCCGCTCACTGACGCTACGCACAGTGGTGGAAGGCTGCACAGCCGATGGCCAGTGCTATCCGCTGCGTTCCACCAGCCGCAATTACGACGTCACAGTCACTGTCGGCCTCATCGGCCAAGCGCGCGATCTGCTCACCGAAGCGCCGACGTGGCTGCGCCTGCTCGCGGGCGTGCTGACCGCGCTCGCGGTGCTTGTGGGCGCCTGGTTCGGCCTGCGGTCCGCCTTCAAAAAGGGTCGTTCGGAGGCCTAAGCCTCCGGCGATCGCCGCTGCAACCGATCGCGCAGGCTTAAAGCGCCGACGCTTGGCTTCGCGCGATCACTTCAGCGCGCACGCGTTCGAGGCGGCCGATCTCCTCAAGCGGTGCGCGCGTCTGCTCGTCCATGACGGACCAGCAGTCGAGCGTATCGTCTCCGCGCTCAACGCATGCGGCGGCGGCGTCGACGCCCGTGGCGAGCCCGTTGTACGCGATGACCGAATCTGGAAACGTCTCCATCAAGCGCACAATCATCTGTGTCAGCGGCTCCAGCTCCTCGGACTGCGACCAGCGCATTGTCTCGCGCATACGGCTGGCGAGCGCGCTCGTCTGCGCCGTGTTTGAGCGGATATCGCGCGCCGCTTCGCGCAATGCCACTGCAAGCGCTGCGCGGTCGGGGTTGGCGCCGTCGAGCCTGGCCAGTTCGTGCGTCGGCATCGCCATCAAAGCTGCGTAGAAACGCTGCGTGGCAAACATCAACGGCCGGTTTGGATGATCTTGATCGAGAGCCGCGCCCTGAACCTCGACGCGGCGCAAATCGATGCGAACCAATTGGAGCGAACTTTGATAAAAGGCGCGCTGGCGCACTTCCAGGCTTTTGCCGGGCCCACCGCGGAGCGCCTCGATTCCCATCGAGGCAGAGGCTTCCAAAACTGCGCCAATCTCTTCCAGCACAGGCGGTAGATTCTCACGCGCCGTGTGCAGCGCAAATTCTAACGGCGCTGCTGAGGGACCAAAATCGGCGATCGACGGCGGGCGCCGCAGGCCGCGCTCCAATGCGCGAACCGCTTCGAGTTCTGTTCGGTTGTTCACCCGCCAACGATCGAGCCGGGCCAGTGCCGTGCGCTCGTTGATCTCGCCTGCGTCGAACTGCTCGAGGATGGCGACGAACTCATCGAGATTGTCCATCAACTCGCCACCGCGATCGAGCACGATACTATATTCGAGCATCCAAGCGGCCATGTCGGAGAGCGTGGCGCGAACGGAAGCGACAGACGGCTCTTGTTGCTGCGCCGCAGCAGGCGGAGAAGCAGCAAGCGCCAATCCCAAAACCAGCGCGGATACAAATCGCATCATCGGCCACTCCCCTGACGGGGACTTTAGCCAAAACCGGAGCGGCGCCTAGGCAACGGCGGCGGCGACATCGTCCAGCGCGTGCGCGAGGCGCGGCAGCATTTCCTTCGGGCAGATTTGCCAGAAGCGGCCGCGGACATCGCTCCAGTGCGCGAGCATGTGCGCGGCGCGCGGCGAGTTGGTTCGCCGGACATGCTCTTCTATCAACGACTTGAGCACGTCTTCCCAGTGCGCTGCACTGAGCCGGCGCGCGACGACGCTATCGGCGTTGAGCAATTGCTCGAAATTACCGACTTCGTCGTAAACGAAAGCCATGCCGCCCGACATGCCGGCCGCGAAATTGTCGCCGACTTCACCGAGGATCGCGACCGTGCCACCCGTCATATATTCGCACGCGTTGGCGCCTGCGCCCTCGACAACGGCATCCGCGCCCGAATTGCGGACCGCGAAGCGCTCGCCTGCGAGGCCAGCGGCGAACAACTTTCCGGCGGTTGCGCCGTAGAGGCACGTATTGCCGATGATTGCACCGAGTCGATCCGCTTCCTCAGGCGCGGGCTTCAATGTGATCAAGCCACCCGAGAGTCCTTTGCCGACATAATCGTTGGCATCGCCGGTTACGTGCAGCGCAATGCCCTGCACCATAAACGCCCCGAGGCTCTGCCCGCACGAGCCGCGCAGATTGACGCTGAGCTGGCCCTCTGGCAGCGCGCTCATGCCGAACTTGCGCACCACATGCGCCGACGCGCGCGCGCCGATCGCACGCTGTGTGTTGCGAACGGCGACATCAAGCTGACGCTTCTCGCCGCGCTCAAAAAAGCCCGGCGCATCATCGATAAATTGATGATCGAGCGAAGCCGGCGGCTCGTTGCGGCCAAGCTGTGTGCAATAACTCGGATAGGGGCTATCGACGCGCACCAAGAGCGGATTGAGATCGAGATCGTCCAGGTGCTCGGCGCCGCGGCTGATCTGTTCGATGAGCTCTGTCCGCCCGATGATCTCTTCCAAGCGCCGGAAGCCGATCTGCGCCAAAATCTCGCGCACTTCCTCAGCGATGAAGCTCATCAGATTGACGACCTTCTCCGGCGTGCCGGTGAACTTAGCCCGGAGCGCATCGTCCTGGGTGCAGACGCCAACCGGGCATGTGTTGGAATGGCACTGTCGCACCATGAGACAGCCCATGGCGACGAGCGAGGCTGTACCGATCCCGAACTCCTCCGCCCCGAGGATCGCGGCAACGATGATGTCGCGGCCGGTGCGCAGCCCGCCATCAGTGCGCAGGCGCACGCGATGGCGCAGATTGTTGAGCATCAGCACCTGATGCGCTTCTGCGAGACCCATCTCCCACGGAATGCCGGCATACTTGATCGAAGTTTGCGGACTGGCGCCGGTGCCGCCGACATGGCCGGAGATCAGGATCGTATCAGCGCCCGCCTTGGCGACACCGGCGGCGACCGCGCCGATGCCGGATTGCGCAACGAGCTTCACAGTCACACGTGCAACCGGATTGATCTGCTTCAAATCATAGATCAGCTGCGCGAGATCTTCGATCGAGTAGATATCGTGGTGCGGCGGCGGGCTGATCAGCGACACGCCCGGCGTCGCGTGCCGTAAGCGCGCGATGAGTTCTGTGACCTTGAAGCCCGGCAGCTGGCCGCCTTCACCAGGCTTGGCGCCCTGCGCCACCTTGATTTCGATCTCGCGGCACTGGTTCAGATATTCCGCCGTCACGCCGAAGCGACCCGAGGCCACCTGCTTCACCGCAGAATTCGCATCATCACCGTTCGGCAACGGCTTATAGCGTTCAGGATCTTCGCCGCCTTCGCCTGACACGCTGCGCGCACCGATGCGGTTCATAGCGATGTTGAGGGCGCCGTGCGCTTCCGGTGAAAGCGCGCCCATGCTCATGCCCGGCGTCAAAAAGCGCTTCGTGATGTCGGTGATGCTCTCGACTTCGTTGAGCGGCGTCGGGCGGAGCTTTTCTTCACGCACTTCCAACAGATCGCGCAGCTGGATCGGCTGACTGAGGCGCCGCTCACGCACCACTTCGGAATATTTGCGGTAGGCCTTGTAATCGCCGGTATCGCAGGCGCGCTGGAGCTGGTGAATGGAATCCGCTTCGAGCGCATGGCGCTCGCCGCTGGCGCGATAGCGATACTGGCCGCCCATCGGCAGAGCGACGAGCGTATCGTCGAAGCCGCGTTCGTTCTGCTCGCTCGCCTCAAGCGCAAGCCCGGAAAGGCCGATGCCGGAAATGCGACTTGTAAGCCCCGGGAAGAACTCGTCCGCCAACGCGCGCGAAAGACCGATCGCCTCGAAGTTCAAACCACCACGATAAGATGAGATCACCGAGATGCCCATCTTGGAAATGATCTTCAGCAACCCGGCTTCCAAAGCTGCGCGATAATTCGCCGCCGCTTGCTCGGGCTTCAGCCCGCCGCCCAGCCCGCGCTGAACACGATCCGCCACCGTGTCGAACGCGAGATACGGATTGATCGTCGTCGCGCCGCAGCCGATCAGCACAGCGGCGTAGTGCGCATCGAGGCACTCAGCACTGCGCACGCTGATCGAGCAGAACGAGCGCAAACCTTTGGCCACCAGATGCGAATGCACCGCGCTGGCGACCAGGATCATCGGGCAAGCAATCCGGTCCGGCCCCTGCGCTTCATCGGTCAGCACCAAATGCGAGCGCTTGTTGAACGCCACCGCTTGCTCTGCCTCGGCGCGGAGGCGGTGGATGGTGGCGCGCAATGCAACGCCAGCGTCACCGCCGCCAGCGGGCGCGGCAAAGGTGCAATCAAGCCGGGCGATATCGTCGTGCAGCTCACGCGCCATGCGCGCGAACATGCCATTGGTGAGGATCGGGCTCGACAGCACGAACACACGCGCCTGCGCTTCGTCTTGCGCCAGAATGTTGCCGAGGTTCTTGAAGCGCGTCGCCAAACTCATGACCCGGCCTTCGCGCAGCGGATCGATCGGCGGGTTCGTCACTTGGCTGAAATTCTGCCGAAAATAATGCGAGAGCGGCCGGTTCTGTTCGGAGAGCACCGCGAGCGGCGCGTCATCGCCCATCGAGCCGATGGCTTCTTTGCCCTCCTCCAGCATCGGCTGCAGCAATAGCTCGACATCTTCCATCGTGTAGCCAGCCGCAGCTTGACGCTGCAGCAGCTCAGCGCGATCGGGATAGAGGCGCGGCTCTTTGCCTTTTAGCTTCTGATCGAGATCGATGACGTTGTTCAGCCAAGCGCCGTAAGGGTGCTGCGCGGCCAGCGCGTCGACCAGTTCTTCATGGTGATAGAGGCGGCCCTCGCGCGTATCGACCGCAACCATCTGCCCGGCGCCAATGCGGCCACGCTCGGTGATCACGCGATCATCCAGCGGGCACATGCCGGTTTCCGAGCCGACAGCGAGCAAGCCGTCTTGCGTCAGTGCGTACCGGAGCGGACGCAAGCCGTTGCGATCAAGCCCGGCCACCGCCCAACGGCCATCGAACATCGCCAGAGCCGCCGGCCCGTCCCACGGCTCCATCACCGCGTTCGAATACGCATAGAGCGCGCGATGCTCGGACTTCATCGTGCGCGACTTCGCCCAAGCTTCGGGAATGAGCAGCGTCTTCGCCATCGGCGCCGCGCGGCCGGCGCGTACAAGCACTTCGAACACGTTGTCGAGCGCAGCAGAATCCGATCCACCTGGCTGAACGATCGGCTTCACGTCGCCATCCGCATCGCCAAACGCTTCCGACGCCATCCGCACTTCGTGCGAACGCATCCAGTTCACATTCCCCTTCAGCGTATTGATCTCGCCATTGTGCGCGAGCATGCGGAACGGCTGTGCGAGCCGCCATTGCGGGAAAGTGTTGGTGGAATAGCGCTGATGATAGAGCGCAACCGAAGACGTAAAGCGCTCATCGCGAAGATCGGGATAGAAACTATCGATCTGCGCAGCCAGGAACATGCCCTTGTAGACAAGCCGCTTCGCTGACAGCGAACAGACATAAAGCTCAGTGACGTTGTCGCCCAAGGCCCGCTTTTCGATGCGGCGGCGCACGAGAAAGAGATCACGATCGACGACATCGGATTCGCGCGCATGCGGATCGTAAAACAGAACTTGCTCGATCTCGGGCCGCGTGGCGTTCGCTTTTTCACCGATCTGGCTGATATTCACCGGCACTTGGCGCCAGGAATAAATCACGAAGCCGGCCCGGATGATCTCGCTCTCAACGATGACGCGCGCGCGTTCCTGCGCGCCAAGGTCGAGGCGCGGCAGAAAAATCTGGCCGACGAAGATCGGCCCTTCCTTCGGCGTGTGGCCGGTGCGGATCACGACTTCGCGCAGAAACTCCTGCGGCGCTTCGATCAGGATGCCGGCGCCGTCGCCAGTCTTCCCGTCCGCATCGACGGCGCCGCGATGCCAGACCGCCTTCAACGCTGCGATCGCCAGCGTAACAACATCGCGCCTCTGTCTTCCGTCGATGGCGACAACCATGCCAACGCCGCACGCATCGCGTTCATCAGCGGCGCTGTAGAGGCCGTCGCGCGCAAGCTTCTCGCGTTCGCGCTCGTAGCGCGCGATTTCGTCGGCGCCACTCATTCCGCCGCCACTTTCGCGTTTGCTTGCAGCCACGCGTGCATTGCATCGGCGGCGTCGCGACCCTCGCGGATCGCCCACACGACGAGCGAGGCACCGCGCACGATGTCGCCAGCGGCGAACACGCCCGGCTGACTTGTCTCATAGGTCAGCGGATTGACGCTGAGTGTGCCCCAGCGTGTTGTCGCGACATCCCAGCCGCTCAAATCCTCTGGGTCAAAGCCGAGCGCGGCGATCACTAGGTCAGCTGGCGCTTCATAAGCGCTGTTCGGTTGTTCTTCCGGCGCACGGCGGCCGCTTTCATCCGGTGCGCCAAGCTGCATGCGCGCGGCACGCACTGCGCCGGGGCCAACAGATTTCGGCGCGGCGAGCCAATCGAAACCAACGCCCTCTTCTTCGGCATGCGAAACCTCGCGTTGCGACCCCGGCATATTGGCGCGGTCGCGGCGATAGAGGCACGTGACACTCTTAGCGCCTTGGCGCCGCGCCGTGCGCACGCAATCCATCGCCGTATCGCCGCCGCCGATCACGACAACGCGGCGATCCTTGGCGTTAAGCGCGCCTGAGGTAAAATCCGGCACATCCTCTCCGAGACCAACGCGGTTCGATGCTATGAGATAATCAAGCGCGGCAACGACGCTCTGATCATGCGGCGCGTTGAGCGGGCGCGGCTTGTAAACGCCGGTCGCGATCAGCACCGAGTCATGGCGCGCGCGCAGGTCGGCGAAGCTGATGGTCTCGCCGACATTGCAATTGAGCTCAAACTTAACGCCGCCATCGATCAGCCGCTGCGCCCGGCGCTCGACGACTTCCTTCTCAAGCTTGAAGTTCGGAATGCCGTACACCAGCAAGCCGCCGATGCGGTCGTGCCGGTCGTAAACCGTCACCTGATAGCCACGCAGGCGCATGCGCTCGGCCGCCGCGAGGCCAGCGGGGCCAGCGCCTATAATCCCGATGCTTTCGCTGCGCTCGGCGCGCGGCTTAATCGGCGCGACCCAGCCCTCGCGCCAAGCCGTGTCAGTCAGGTATTTCTCGACCGCGCCGATGGTCACCGCGCCGTGGCCGCTCTGTTCGATGACGCATGCGCCCTCGCAGAGGCGATCCTGCGGACAGATGCGGCCGCACACTTCCGGCATCGAATTGGTCGAGGCTGCCACGTCGTAGGCCTCCCGCAGCCTGCCCTCGGCGGTCAGCCGGAGCCAGTCCGGGATATTGTTCTGGAGCGGGCAGTGCGTCTGGCAAAACGGCACACCGCACTGGGCGCAACGGGATGCCTGCGCCTCGGCCTTTTCAGCAATGAATTGGCGGTGAATCTCATGGAAATCGCCCGCCCGCTCGGAAGCAGGGCGTTTGTCGGGCCAGCTTTGCCCGAGCGCGACGAATTTCTGCATGCGTTCAGTCAAGAACGCTCCTCCAAAGGCCAGTCCAAAGGGAGATTATTTCTGTATCCGGCGATTCACCCGCATTTCAAGCAATAAGCTGCCTCTGGTGCTGCAATGCAGCAAAAAACTGCGGTCGATGTGGTTAACGGCCAATTTTCGCCCGTCGCCTGAGGGAGGGTCAGCCCGCTCCCGAGAGCGTTCAGGCCGCAGTTTTGCAAGGTCGCGCCCGAAGCCTTCGGATGAGACAATCACGTGTCGCGACTCGGTGAACTAACCACGATGGATGATCAGCCCGTTCAGGCCGAACCCAACCCAGGGCCAACGCTCTTCGGGCTGAACCACACATGGCTGCTGATCGGCGGCATCGCCGCGCTGATCGGCGCGCCATTGCTGCTCACCCAGTTCGGCGCGGAATTCACCCGCATTGGCCAAGCCGCACTGCTCGGCGTGCTGCAGGGGCTGACAGAGTTCTTGCCCGTCTCATCGACAGCGCACTTGCTGCTCGGCGCAGAGGCGATCGGCTACAATGATCCCGGCGGCATCTTCACGGTAATGATCCAGCTCGGCTCGATCCTCGCGGTGATGTGGCTCTACCGGCAGCGCATCATCGATGTCGTCACCGGCCTGCCGACCAAGCCCGAAGCGCGGCGCTTTGCGCTCATGCTGTTTCTTGCGTTCCTGCCGGCAGTAGCGATCGGCTTCTTTGCGGCCGATTACATCAAGCTCGTACTCTACAATAGCTTCAGTATCATCGCCTGGGCGCTCGTGATCGGCGGCGTTGCGATGCTTTTGCTAGAGCGCTTTGCGCCGAAGCCTGTTGTGACGGACGCAAGCACAACACCGATCTGGCGCGCAGTTGCGATTGGCTTCATGCAATGTATCGCGATGATCCCGGGCGTTTCACGTTCTGGCGCAACCATTTACGGCGGCCTGCTGCTAGGCCTAGACCGTCGCGCAGCGGCGGAGTTCTCATTCTTCCTCGCAATGCCGACCATGATCGCGGCGTTTATCTACGACTTCATCAAGATCAAAGATCAGATCAGCGGAGACCGCATCACCGAAATCGCGGTGGGCTTCGTGTTCGCATTTATCTCCGCGCTGATCGTGGTGCGGCCATTCCTCGATTTCGTCACGCGCGTTGGGTTTGCGCCGTTTGCGTGGTATCGCATCGTCATCGGCGCCGCCCTGCTCGGCGCCATGGCTTTGGGATGGCTGTGAGCACAAAAGTCTGGACCATCGGCTACGAAAAGGTCGGCCAGGCCGATTTCGTCGCCGCGCTTAAGAACGCAAAGATCAAGACTCTGATCGACGTGCGTGAGGTTGCTAACTCGCGCCGCGCGGGGTTCTCCAAAAAATCTCTGGCCGCTGCGCTTGATGAAGCGGGCATCGCCTACATTCACATGAAGCCCCTCGGCACGCCGAAAGCTGGCCGCGAAGCCGCCCGCAAGGGCGACCACAAAACCATGAGCCGCATCTTCGAAGCGAAGATGGTGGAGCCCGAGAGCCAGCTTGCGCTCAGCGAAGCGGCCGAACTGGCAAAGAAGGGCCGCGTCTGCCTCATGTGCTTGGAGCATGACTGGCGCGAGTGTCATCGCACCATCGTTGCGCAGCATCTTGAGGACGAGTTCGGCGCTAGGCCGCTGCACCTTTCGCCCGAACCACGTCTCTGAGAGCAAAGCCAAGCAGCGCGACCCAGGCGACCACGAACGTGAGGCCCATAATGCCGGAACGTGTAACGTGATCGCTCGCCGCTGCGGCGACGCCTAACGTCGGCGCCACGAGCGCGATACCGAGAATCCAGCGCCGCTTCTCGGCCACCAGGCACAAGCCAGCGCAGAACAGCGCATGCGCCGCGAGTAGCGCAAACTTGCTCCAAGCGCCGAAATGCGACGCGCCAAGCAGATCGCCCGGATCATCGAGCACGCCGGTGATGTCCAGCAATGTCGACGTTTCCAGCACGTCGGCGAGGCCGGCAAGAACAGCGCTCGCGACGGCGGCAGCAGCGAGCGGCCTGCCCCACTGCCCGCCAGAGAGGTACAGCGCCGCGCACATGCAGAACGCCACATAGGCCGGGATGAAGGCGAGCAGATCGACGACATTCACCGCGTCCATGGCGGCGATGACAAGATCGCGGCAGATACTGTCCGCCGGGCCGAAAATGTTCGTGAGGTCTTCAGTGTTGCGGGCGAATTCGAACTGAATGACAGCGCCGCGCGCCATGCATTGGCCGGCTTCACGCATTTCCGGCAACAGCGAAAACGCGACTGACACCGCCAGTACGGCAGCGCCGGTTATCGCCGTCGAGAGTGCCCAGCCGCGCGTGCTCACGCGGGGTTCTGACGCGTTTGGAATTGGCCGTACGGGCGGAAGCGCCAAAGGTATGTCGGCGCGATCGACTCAACGCTTTCAAGCTCGCTCACGCCCAGATCCTGGATCGTGCCGGCGCTTGTATCGGCGCCGACGACGTTGTCGGTTTTGAGCATCCGCACTTGATCGCCGGTGAGCGGCGGATCAGCGAACGGGATCAGGCCAAACGTCCAGCCCAGTAGCAAACCTAGCGGCTGCGCGAAGAAAAACGGCAGCGACAACATTGGCACGGGGCGATCTGTTTCGGTACGGATGTAATCCAGCAATTCGCGGAAGGTGTAGACGCGCGGGCCGCCGAGTTCGAACACACGGCCGCGGGCGCGTTCATCGACGACAGCGTTGGCGATCGCCTCGGCAACATCGCCAACGAACACTGGCTGGAAGCGGGTCGTACCGCCGCCGATCAAAGGCAAAGGCGCAAACGGGCGGAAAGCGCTGAACGTGGCGGCCATTTGGCCGAAGCGGTTGAAGAAATTGTCCTCCGGCCCAAACACAATCGATGGCCGCACAATGGTCGCGCTTGGCAGCGAGTCGAGGACAGCGCGTTCACCGGCGTACTTGGTGCGGGCATAGAGGGCGCCCTGGGGCGCAGCGCCGATCGCAGAAACATGCACCAAGCTCTTGATGCCACGGCGCGCGGCGGCTTCCGCGATCGCGCGCGCGGCGTCGACGTGGAGGGCTTCAAACTTTTGCTTGCCGCTCTCGTGCAGCACCGCAACCAAATTCACGACGGCGTCGGCGCCTTCGAGGGCGGCGTCGATGGAGTCCGCAAAGCGCACGTTGGCTTGCACCAGCTGAATTTGGCCAACGTCGCCCATCACGCGCAGTTCATGGCCAAGGTGCGGGCGGCGCATGGCGATGCGGACGCGCTTGCCGCGCTTTGCCAGGGCGCGGACGACTTGTTTGCCGATGAAACCTGAGCCGCCGAATACAACGACAAGTTCTGACATGAATTGCTCCATCAGGGCCGATTCAGCACCGCTCTTGGATAGTGCGCTGACGGCTCCTGAAAGTGTGCCGAGTTGTGTCGCGGTATGAAGATTCCGACAGAACTTGGCAACTGGTTGGGAACCGTTCCGGCGCGGCATGTTCCTGCGGAACGATGTCACGCCCGCCCGGTTTGACCCATTCAACGGCCCGTTAAGTGGTCGAAACCCTCAGAGAGAAGACCCAATGAAGAAGTATCTCGCAATTGCTGTAGCCGCCGCCGCTCTTATGACCGCGGCGCCAGCAGCCGCTCAATCCTGGCAGAGCATCAACCAGCGCCAGGACCGCCTCGACGCCCGGATCGACACCGGCGTTCGCAACGGTTCTCTGACGCGTAACGAGGCGGTGCGCCTGCGCGCTGAGTTTAACGACCTGGTCCGCCTTGAAGCGCGCTATCGCGCCTCGAACGGACTTTCCTTCAACGAACGCGCCGATCTTGATCGGCGTTTCGATAACCTGAGCCAGCGCATCCGATACGAGCGCAACGACCGTGACGATCGCGGCTGGCAGAGTATCAACCAGCGCCAGCGTCATATCGATAGCCGCATCGATTTCGGCGTCCAGCGCGGATACATTTCGCGCCGCGAAGCAACGCGTCTGCGGGCTGAGTTCAACGATATTGCGCGCCTCGAAGTGCAATACCGCCGCAATGGCCTCAGCAATCCGGAGCGTCGCGAACTTGACCGCCGTTTCGATCGCTTGAGCGCTACGGTAGAAGCGGAACTGCGTGATCGCAACAACCGCCGCGGTTAAGCTCAAACACTTGTGAAGAACCAGACCCGCCGGTGCGCAAGCGCCGGCGGTTTTGCCTTATGCTGGCCCCGTTTCCGCGTACACCAGAGCAGCAATGGCACCGCCACACCCTACCCGCCTGCGCGAAGTCGAAGCGCCGCTCGCACATGACAGCCAAGTCATCGACGCGCGCTTCAAAGTGGTGGGCCGGAAAACGCGCGCGCTGCGCATTTTCTGGGGCGCACTGGTTGCGATCTTCTGGGCGGCGCTGATCGGCTTTCTAATTCCGCCGGCCTGGATTTTCTTCGAGAGCATTGGCGAAATGTTCGCCGCAGGCACGCCTTAGGCGCTCAACCGCGCCAGTTCTTCCTCGCTAATGTCTTCGTTCGAATAGACGTCCTGCACATCGTCCAGATCGTCGAGCTGCGTTAGCAGCTTCATCAGCGTCTCGGCCTGATCACCTTCAACCGGGATGGCGAGATCGGTGCGCCAGACGAACTTAGCGCTCGCCGGATCGCCGAACTTTTTCGTCAATGCCTGCGACACGCCGATAAGCGCATTCATATCGCAGGTGACGACGTGCTGCTCATCTTCCACCACGCAATCATCGGCGCCGGCTTCGATCGCGGCTTCGAGCATCGCATCTTCGCTGGCGGCAGCGAGCGGATAGCGCACTTCGCCGATCCTGCGCCATGAGTTCGAGACCGAATTGGTTTCGCCGAGATTGCCGCCCGATTTGGTGAACGCCGCGCGCACTTCGCCAGCGGTGCGGTTCTTATTGTCAGTGAGGCATTCGACAATGACGCCGACGCCGCCGGGGCCGAAGCCCTCATAGCGGATCTCGTCGAGATTTTCAGCGCCAGCGCCGCCGCCCTTATCGACGGCGCGCTGAATGTTATCCTTCGGCATATTGACGGCGCGGCCGGAGGCAATGGCGCGATAAAGCCGCGGATTGGCGTTCGGATCGGGACCGCCCAGTTTCACCGCCGCCTGAATTTCGCGCGCGATCTTGGTGAAGACCTGCGCGCGCTTTTTATCCTGCCCGCCCTTGCGGTGTTGAATGTTCGCGTATTTTGAGTGACCTGCCATGGCCGGGGCTTCTAGCTGGGGGTTCGCAATTTCTCAAGGCGGCTTGCCGCCTCAGCCGGCGTTTCGGGGTGGGCGCCAGTTCGATCGGTCCTCGAGGTGTTTGAGCGTGGTCAACCGCTCGGCGATCGCGCTAGCCCGCTCGGCAATGCGATACCAGCGCTCCGCTGCGGCGAGATCGCCGCGGCGGCTGGCTGCGCGCGCGTGCTGCACAGCTTTGAAAACATCGTAGGGCGAAGTGGACATAGCTCCTCCGTTGCGCGCTAGGCGCGCGTCATCCTTGTTGGCTTGCGCCGGAAAAATGGAGAGCGGGACGCGATGGGTCTCGTCTCGTTAGTGCGCCGCGAACGGCGCGAATTAGACGCGATCCATCGCGTCCCATGATTGATTTTTACCGGCTTGGCGCGAGGAGGTCTTTCACTCCCGTGGCTCAGCGCCGGCAGCGTGCAGGCTGTCTTGTTCGTTGACAGTCCCTGGTTTCTCTTCCCGTCGTTTCCGCCTTATCAGGGCTTTCCCTCGGGCTTCAGCGTGTGCGGATGGTCTCGCTCACGCTCCACGCTCAATCATATCGCTCGTCGCATTGGGTCGAACATTGGCCAACTGCCCTCCAGCGGAGCGATGCGTGGATTGTACGGCAGCTTTAGAGGTGTGGGATAAGCTTTTTGCGCGGCGCTATTTCCAGGTTGGAGCGCGGGCCTCCGGCCCGCATGGGCGCCATAACTTGAAAGGCCGGCACAATGCGGGCCGGAGGCCCGCGCTCCAACTTTTTGACTGACGCGCTTAGACCAACCACCCCTTCGGGTTTGGGATGGGTTTGCGCATGACGCCGAGCACGAGGCCAATTATGGCGCGCACGACGGCCCAGATGGTCACGGCGACGGTGATGTAGAAGCCGACGATCGCCAGCGCACCGAGGATCATGCCGAGCAGGCTCGCTAGTACGTTGATGGCGTAGCCGATGATCAAGGTGCGCAGCGCGTGTTCGTGGTGGGTGTTGGCCCACGGCATGGCTTCGCCGCGATTGGTGTAGACCAAAAGCACGGCGGCGACGGCGACCGCGAGCGAGATGAACGACCACGGCACGGTGGTCAGGAAAAAGTTCAGCAGGAACGCCGCAATCGTCAGCAGATGCGCGAGCACGACTTTGCCGCGGTGCGATTTGAGGCCGAGCCCGCCCTGCTGGCGCACGGCAGGCTTCTTCGGCGGGCGGCGAAACGGCGTGACGTTATCGGATGGCATGCGCTTGTGTACGGCGATGCGGGCGCATCAAGCAAGGCGCGCGGGCGCAATCCGGTGGACGCTGTGTTGGAACCGTGGCCTAGTCTGCCGATGTCTTCTGCCCGCGACCTCTTTCCCGTAACGCAAACGACGGTGGATGCCGTCTATGACGTTATCTTTGCGCCTTGGCTGAAAGAAATCGGGCTTACGGATTTCAAGGTTGAGGCCGGGCGCGCTTCGGCGCGGCTGCCGGAAGCGGACCATCTGAAGTTTCGCAATGGCGGCGTGTGCGGCCAGGCGCTGATGGCGGCGATCGATACGGTCGCGGTGTTGGCGGTGGCGACGGGCGATAAAGAGATTAAGGGCACGGCCTATCAGCACACGCAGTTTCTGCGCTCGGCGCGGGGTGACGATATGATTGTCACCGCTGAAGTGCTGCGCGCCGGCAAGAGCACGGCTTATGTCGATACGCGCATCACGTTTGTCGGCAGCGGCGCGCTGGTTGCGCATGCTGTACTTGAGTTTGCGTTCTGAGGGGCCACATGCCGCCGATTGAGATTACCAAAGCGGATTATGATGCCGGCAGGATCGGCGCGAATTTCACCCATCCGCCCTGCGCGGCGCATCTCAATGCACGCTTTGAGAGCCACGACCCGGCGGCAGGCGTGTTGCGTATCTCATTCATGCCGCGCCCTGAATTCGCCAATCCCGGCGGCACTGTTCAGGGCGGCTTCATCGCCGCGATGATGGATGACACGATGGGACCGGTTGTGCTGGCGGCGACGGGCGGCGCGAAAGGGCCGGTGACTTGCGATCTCAACACGTCGTATTTCGCAGCAGCCAAAATTGGCGAGCGCTGCATCGTCGAGGCGCGCATCGAGAAGCTCGGCGGCTCGATCGTGTTTACGAGCGCGACGTTGTTCAACGAAGCCGGCGATGTGCTGGCGAAAGCCACGCAAACGGCGCGGCTCGTGGATACGCCGAAAAGCTAAGCTGGCGCGCGCGGCTTGCTGACCATCCAAATGATCCAGATCAGCACCGGTTGCGCTACCAGGCGCAGCCACAGAGCGGGCGTGCCGATATAGGCGTAGCGCTCGGCGTGCAGCAGCATTTCGATGTGAACGGGCGTCACGCAAATTGCGAAAGCGATCAGCGCCCAGCCGGCGATCCGGCGCGTGCGCGGCCAGAGCAGAGCGAGTGCGCCGGCGATTTCGAGCGCGCCGGTCAGCAGCACGACTTCGCGCGGGTATGGCACATAAGGCGGCACGACGGAGGCGAACGTGTCCGTCGCAACGAAATGGCCGATGCCGCCCGCGAAGAACCAGATGAAGACGAGCGCGAGACCCGCTAAGCGCCACATAAGCTAGAGGTTCAGCAATTGGGGGTCGCCGCCTTGGGCGGCGATGTTGTTGCTGATGGCGCGCTCTTCGCCGAAGCGCGGCAGATAATTTGGGCCTCCCGCTTTCGGGCCGGTGCCGCTGAGGCCGGAGCCGCCGAACGGCTGCACGCCAACGACTGCGCCGACGACGGTGCGGTTGATGTAAACATTGCCCGCAGGCACCGCTTCGATCACTTCGGCCGCGAAGCTTTCGAGGCGCGAGTGCACGCCGAGCGTGAGGCCATAGCCTTTGCTTGCGAGCTGCGCGCCGATGTTGGCGATATCAGCGGGGTCGTAGCGGACGACGTGCAGGATCGGGCCGAACACTTCTTTGTCGAGCTGATCGAGGCTGCTGAGTTCGATCAAGGCCGGGCCGAAGAAGTTTCCGCCGAGATGGCTGACGTCGATCTGCTTCAGCACGCGCGCTTCTTTCGACATGCGCGCCATGTGCTTGTCGAGATTGGCTTTGGCTTCGGCGTCGATGATCGGGCCGATATCGGTGAACGGATCAGCGGGATCGCCCATGATGAGCGCATCCATCGCGCCGATAAGTGTCTTGATCGTCTCGTCGGCGGTGTCGTGCGGCAGGAAAAGCAAGCGCAAGCTGGAGCAGCGTTGGCCGGCGGAGTTGAAGGCGGAGACGATCACGTCGTCGACCACTTGCTCTTTCAAAGCGGTGGTGTCCACGAAAAGGCCGTTGAGGCCGCCAGTTTCGGCGATCAGCGGCACGATCGGCCCATCCTTGGCAGCGAGCGTGCGGTTGATGATGCGCGCGACTTCGGTGGAGCCGGTGAAGGCAACGCCGGCAATGCGCGGATCGGCAACGAGTTCGCCGCCGACTTTGCCGTCGCCCTGCACGAGCTGCAGCACGTCGTCCGGCAGGCCGGCTTCGCGGAAGAGCTTTACCGCAAACTCCGCAATGCGCGGCGTTTGTTCGGCGGGCTTGGCGACAACGGTGTTGCCAGCGGCGAGCGCGGCGGCGAGCTGGCCAGTGAAGATCGCGAGCGGGAAATTCCACGGGCTGATGCACACGAAAACGCCGCGGCCGTGCATTTCAAGGTGATCAGTTTCACCTGCCGGTGACGGCAGCGCGCGCGGGCCGGCGAACAGGCGCTCGGCTTCGGCGGCGTAATAGCGGCAAAAGTCGATGGCTTCGCGGACTTCATCGATTGAATCTTGCAGGTTGCGCCCGGCTTCGCGCGCGATCAATGCCACCAGCGGATCGTGGTAAGCTTGGAGCTTGTCCGCCATCGCGCGCAGGATTGTGCCGCGCGCGGCGCCGCCTTTAGCGTTCCATTGTTTAAAGGCGGACAGTGCGGTGGTGATGGCTTCTCCCCCTCTCCCTTGCGGAGAGGGGGTTGGGGGGTGAGGGGCGTTCAAGCGATCAGGCGCCTGCGTGTCGGCATGCCCCCCCTCACCCTGCTCTCTCCCCCACGAGGGGGGAGAGGGTGAGAGGAGCGCGTCACGATCTGACTTGATGGAGAGATCGCGGCCGGTGGAGTTGCGGCGGCTGGCGCCGAAGATTTGCGACGGCGGCGGCAGGCGGCGATGGCGATGCGGGTTCGCTTCAAGCTTCGCGATCGGATCAGCGGCGACGATGTCGGGCGAGACGTCGTCGTCGAGGAATGAATGCACGAAGCTGGTGTTGGCGCCGTTCTCCAGCAAACGCCGCACAAGGTACGGCAGCAAATCTTCGTGTCCGCCGACGGGCGCATAGACGCGCACAGGCGGCGGCGGATCGACGGCGAGATAAAGCGCCTCGCCCATGCCGTGCAGGCGCTGGAATTCGAAGTCGGTGCGCCCGGCGCTGGCGGCCATGCGGCGGATGGCGGCGACGGTGTGGGCGTTGTGGGTTGCAAATTGCGGGAAGATGGCGCTGCCGGCTCGTAAGAGATCGCGCGCGCAGGCCATGTAGTGGACGTCGGTGGCGGCTTTGGTTGTCCAGACCGGGAAATCGGTGCGGCCCATCACTTGCGCGCGTTTGACTTCGCCATCCCAGTACGCGCCCTTCACCAAGCGCACTTGAATCGGCGCGCCGCGGCGGCGCGAGAGTGAGACGAGGCGCTCGATCACCGCGCGCGTGCGTTTCTGGTACGCCTGGATGACGACGCCGAGGCCTTCCCAATCCTTCAGCGAAGGTTCGAGCGCGAGTTTTTCGAACAGTTTCAGAGACAGCACGAGGCGATCGGCTTCTTCCGCATCGAGCGAGAGGCCGATGTTCCACTTCTTGGCGCTCTCCGCGAGTTGCAGAACGCGCGGGTAAAGCTCGCGCATCACGCGCTGCTGTTGGCGCGCCTCGTAGCGCGGATGTAGCGCCGAGAGCTTCACCGAGACGCCGTTGGAGGCGTGCGGACCCTGCCCGCCTGCCGCTTCGCCGACCGCGTCGATCGCGCTGGCGTAGCTGCGCAGATAGCGCTCAGCGTCTTCGTCGGTGCGGGCGCCTTCGCCCAGCATGTCGAACGAGTAGCGGGTGGCGAGACCTTGGCGCACCATGCCGGCGCCGCGCTTCAGCGCTTCGTCGATGTTGCGGCCGAGTACGAATTGTTCGCCGAGGATGCGCATGGCTTGCATGGCGCCGGCGCGCACGACGGGTTCGCCCATGCGCTTGATCAATTTGCCGACGACTTCGCTGGCTTCGCCCTTCAGATCTTCCGGCAGATTGACGACGCGGCCGGTGAGCATCAGGCCGAACGTGCCGGCATTGACCAGCCAATGATCGGACTTGCCGAGGTGCGCGGCCCATTGGCCGGTGCTGATCTTTTCGGCGATCAGTTTGTCGGCGGTTTCGGCGTCCGGCACGCGCAGCAACGCTTCGGCCAAACACATGAGCGCGAGGCCTTCGGCGTTGGAGAGGCCGAACTCTTCGAGAAAGCTCTCCATCACGCCTTTGCGGCGCTTCAGGGCGCGGGCTGCAACGACCAAGGCGCGCGCTTCGGCATTGACGCTCGCGCGGGCGGCGGCGTCGAGCGGCGTATCGGCCAGGAGCGCGGCGACGGCGGCGTCCTCATCTTGATATTTCAGAGCGTCGAGGCTGTCCCAGTCGATGCTGGCGGACGGGTGCGGCGTGGCGGTGGTTTGCATGGCGGGCTTTTGCGCGCGTCCGGCCCTTAGGGCAAGCGGGCGGCGGCTGCCCCTTGCGCGGCAGGGCATCGCAGGCCAGAACGCGCCCCAATGAGCAGCGACGCCAACACCGCCGCGCCGGCGAACCAGGACGCACACAGCGCCGAGGCGCCGGCCCTCGCGACCAAAGTGCTTCTCGTCACCGACGCCTGGGAGCCCCAGGTCAATGGCGTGGTGCGCACCCTCTCAAGCACGACGCAGGAATTGCGGGCGATGGGCTGCGAAGTGGAGGTGATCTCCCCGGCTGATTATCCGAACACCATTCCGCTCATCACCTATTCGGAAATCCGGCTCGCACTTGGCGCGCGCGACGATGTCGAGGATCGCTTTCTCTCCTTCGCACCGGACGCCGTCCATATCGCCACCGAAGGCACGCTGGGCTGGGATGCGCGGGCGATTTGCCTGAAGCACAAGTTTCCGTTCACGACGAGCTACCACACGCAGTTTCCGGAATACGTCACGGCACGCTTTCCGTGGATCCCGCTATGGGCCGGCTATCGCTACATGCACGCGTTCCACGACAAGTCCGGGCGCGTCATGGTGGCGACGCCGACGATGCAAAAGCAGCTAGAGCTGCAGGGCTTCCGCAACACGGCGATCTGGAGCCGCGGCGTCGACATCGAACAATTCCATCCGAGCAAGCGCGGCATCGACGGCGGCGTGTACCCGGCAGACCTGCCCCGTCCGATCTTCGCCTATGTCGGCCGCGTTTCGGTTGAGAAGAATATCGAAGCTTTCCTGAAGCTCGATCTGCCCGGCTCGAAAGTCGTGGTCGGCGGCGGCCCGGCGCTTGATGAGTTGAAGGCGAAATATCCGGGCGCGACGTTCACTGGACCCAAATTCGGCGAAGAGCTGGCGCGCCATTATGCGGATGCAGACGTCTTCGTGTTTCCGAGTTTCACCGACACGTTCGGCTTGGTGATTCTCGAAGCGGCGGCGTGCGGTACGCCTGTCGCCGGGTACATCGCGCCGGGGCCTCAGGATATTCTGCCCGGTACTGGCGCTGGCATCGTCGACAACGATTTACAGAAAGCCTGCCTGGAAGCGCTGCAGCTCAAGCGCGAAGATGCGCGCGCCTTGGCCGAGCGTTATTCGTGGCGCGCCTGCGCAGTGGAATTCCGGCGCAATCTAGAGCCGCTGCCGAAGGAGCGCGGGCGCCGCTTCTGGCACAAGCTCGCGGACCTCCGCAAACGCGCCAAGGAGCGCCGCCGCATCGCCCGCGACAAGCGCTTGGCCGAGCGCGCTAAAGCAAAGCGCTAGAGCTTTACCAGCGGATCGATTTGCGCAGGCGATAGCGCAGGTAGATGGCTGACCCGTTCAGCAGCAGCGTGATGCACAGCAAGACGATGCCGGCTGCAGCCGCGATCTCGAGGAACTCGGCTTGCGGGCGCGAGGTCCAGTTGAACATCTGGATCGGCAGCACGGTGAATTCGGAGTTCAGCCAATTGGTCGGCGACCAGCTGGCGACGGCGTCACCGA